>OBLG01000673.1_pt1 | contig 34334 bp, 18 predicted proteins | sample 1517451 | NCBI WGS metagenome assembly OBLG01 (sample SAMN04571694, study PRJEB22368) | human gut metagenome | biome: human gut; material: stool | host: Homo sapiens | place: Luxembourg | collected 2012-06-29
AAAAATTATTGAGATTACCAACTTTTATAAAGACTTTCTTATCCCGAACTCAGGTTAATAGTAATATTGATTAAACGTTTAATTATTCGCCATTATACGAGAAGCTATAATTCGCCCTATCAAGGTCGGCACAATTCAAGAAAAACTTTCCGTCGCAATAGTCACGCTCAACGAGTTGTTCCGGGGTAAAATTGCGTAGAGTTTCCGGCTTAAAGACAAAGATAAAAAGTTTCTGATTAAGAAGGGATATATCATGATCAACGAATATTCCAAAGAACGTGTTTTCGTTCGGCGGTACCGTATCATAGTACTGAACGCTATAAGCGAAAAACTCCCTCAACGTAAGAGTTTTTTGTCTAGGCAAATTACGAACTGATTCCCAATGGTCTGTTTCTTGGTTCCTTTAATTCAAAAACAGACAGACAATCATTCTTAATAGCCCAAATATCAATTGCACTTTTACCTCCAGTAGTATAATGAGTAGTTCGACTCACCTTGTCATGGAAAATTCCTACGGGGAACTGATGGTCTATGACATCATATTCCACAGAATGATCCATCACATACTTGCATTCAAGCCAGCCCTCCGAGTCAGGTGAATGCTTAGTAATATCAGCAGCCTCGGTTCTTCCGATGTTACAATATAGCATTATAGGGATTGCAGGAATCGGCTTTGCCGAACGTGCCCAGAAATAGGTTTGGACAAACTTAGCAAGTCTATAGACGAATCTATGATAATGTAAAATACCACCTTCGCCATTGGTGAAATCGCGTTCCCAATCTATTGTAATAGTATCTATATGTTCTTTTAGGTAATACTTGAGAGCGATAGCCCAACTTTCAAAAGCGGCCTCGTCTTCTTGCATATTAGCCTTCAACCCTTTTGTTTTTACTAAAAGAGTAAGGTCTTTCAGTCCTTTATTATAGATATATCCTTAAGAAGATGGAATATCTGCATTTGGCTTAACCTTATTAAGAAGTTCTTTAATCAGTTTTTTATCCATTTACATTCTATATAAATATACAATACACCACGGATGGCACATCTCTATATCCATCATTCCTTTTTGTTTTCCAGACATTTCAGAACTAAAACGGATAAAGCAAATATGCCTTCTCTTGGCTGACTGGCTATTCTCTATCTGGTACAGAGCCTCCAATCAGCAAGTGCAAAGGTAAAAAAAATAACAGAAAACAAAGAGTAAAACTATTATTTTACCCTAATTTGATACCCTAAAACTATTTTTTCTAGCAAGCATTGTGGATATTGAAAAGAGCGACAGTGCCTGTCCACATTGCATTGCCGCTGCATACGAACTCCTCACACTTCTACATGAGTAGAACCTTGAAATGTAAAAAATGCAGGCTAGTGAAATAAATATATTTTAACCTCCCGTCTCCCCACATCGGCAACTGCCGCCATTATTTATTCAAGAAATTTTCCTACTTCCTTTATAAATTTTCCTACTTCTCTGATAAATTTTCCTACTCCCTAAATAGGATATACTGAATTTCAACAAAACAGAGGACAGAACCCAACAGGTGCGGGTTCTGTCCTCTTCGCAATACACATATACGACATTTTTCGCCATAATCCAAATCCCTTTAACATTTCGCAACTCCCCGACAATGGGTAGCTACTCAGGTGGTTGCAAGACAATGTGCCGCACCTTGCTTGAAGGCGTGTGGCTCAGCGATATTGGGCGTATGGCCGAGGTGAGAAATGTACCGCACCTTGCTTGGTGTGAGTACAGGGTTTGTTCTCATTGGGTATATTTAGGTAGGTTCTATAAATTAGTGTCAATGAAAGATAGGTTTTCTATTCTGCTTGGACATAGGTTTACCATAACCCACATCTTACTTGGGAACATTACTTCACGAGAACCCTCTTTCCATTGCATATATAAATACCTCGGGGCAGTGACGAAGCACGTTTTGCCGAAACCTTTCGTCCACTGACATCGTAGATGCAATCTGCTGACGATTTGCCGGCACCGGGAATGGAGATGGATGATGGAATACCACTGCCGGAAAGAAGAAAGCCGCCACCACCCTCTGGTGTAAGGCACGAAAGTGTGTATGCCGCACCGCCTATTTCCTCAATGCGTATTATACCTGCACGGACGGAACAAACTGCAGTGGAAAAATCCACGTCAAGATTATCTATCTTCAAGTCAGGCATCTCAACCACACATTCGCCATCAAGGGCCGGAACGGAGGCCGCAAGGATGTGGTTGAATGTTTTTCCATAATCAGTCGAGAGCGTTATCCTCAGTCTGCTTTCCGAATTAAAATAACTGGTATTTACTCCCCATGAAAGACGCACCTTGTCGCCAGGAACATAGTTCTGCTTGTCTGGAGAGAGGGATAGCGAGAAGCGTTCGCCTCCTACAATATCCACACCTATCTGGCGTGTAGTATAATTGCTGTAGAAAGGTGAAGCGATAAAAGTCTGCCACGTAAGAATGTCGGAGTCGGGCATATCGTTGATAGAGAGTGTCATGGAATAACTGCCCGCTGCCTTGTTATGGATGTCGGTCTTGTTTACTATATAATAATAACCGTCATAAAAGATATCCGCCACGTATTGGGGTCGGAAATCCAATCGCGAACTAAAGGTCGGAGGCATCAGGGTAAAATCATTGCTGACAGTAGCGTAAGAAATCCTGTTATTCTCTGCATCGTCTGCCTGAACATCCAACGCAAGGCATGCTCCCAGGGGAATTCTGACAGAATATGGCATGTTGCTTCCAAATGCAGGTGCTGTATTGGATACCTTCTGTCCGTACACATAGTTTCCTCCCAAATCTGAACCGACAAGGGTGTTCTTGTCCTGGTCGCTGTAGTAGGCAGCGTTATTCTTGACACATGAAGAGCGTATCTGCATAATGGAAGTCAGGGAGAGAAAATTTCCCCCTGCGTCCATCAGCGAAGCATCCTCTGTGTGCCCGGCACCAAACAAGTGTGCTATTTCATGCGCCACAATCCATGGATTAGGGGCGGCATATCCGGATGCCTTGCTGTCCTTCTTGTATGCCCCTTCCAGTATAGAAAGGCCGTTGTTGTTTTCATTCTCGGGACGATGCAGAATCCAAATGCCTATATCGTACGAAGACTGACCGATAAGTTCGTCGAGAAGTTCTGTTCCGTAACTGGGAGCATTCATATAGTTTTCATCTATAATGTTATACGAAGACAGCAAAAGTCTGCTATCCCTGTTCACGGTAAAACAAAATCCCAACGGAACGTAAACCTTGTTGAGATATTCCTCCACATCGGACCAGAATTGTTTTACAGCGGCTTCATCGCCATGAAAGTCTTCCTCAAAGGATGACCTTGTAACTGGCACTGCCGCCTTGTAATAACGCATTACATTGTCGCCGGGAATGGTATTTTGCGACTTGGACGGTGCGGATACAAGGATGCACAGTAAAAAACAGAAAATAAAACTTAACCTTGAATGTTTCATAGAAGTATGTCTTTAGGGAGGGTTTATAAATCCACTTTAAGCTCAGCGAGAAGTCAGAACCTCATTATGGCTACCGCTGATGTGATTTTGTTTCTGCAAATTAAGCGAAACTTTTTCAAATATTGCAAGTATCTCTATTGATATTTTTCGGAGAGAGTATCGCTTTGATTATTATTAACAACTAAGCATAAAGATTTTAAGCGGTTATCCAGTTTCTATGGTATTTGAATACCTGTGCCGTACGGGCGATGTTATATGTCAGGTTTGTCATTGCAACATTTGCTTTGTCACGATATCATCGCACGTTGTTGCCGTGAGCGTGATATAAAGAAAACACATGATTGTGTAAATGAAAAATTTCTTCATTGGTTTAATACATAAATTTAAATAGTTGAAAGATAAAGCCCCACACAGAAAGTTTCGCTTTGGGACTAAACATTATATCTTGTTTATACGAACTCTGATATGACATGGCAAAAATACAAATTAAATCTGATAAGCGCACCCTTTTGGAGGAATATTTTCTGAATAAGGAGCAATTTGACAACATCGTAAAGGAAAGGAACGTGTCATCGATGGTTACTACTTTTGCATGGTAAACGCATGTTTTTAATGATGCAAAAGCTCAAGTTCTTTCATCGTGCACCGAACGCGATCTGATTGGACGGCGGACGCGATCCGATTGGGTGGCGGACGGAATCTGATCGGACGGCGGACGCGCAACGATGACAAGAGCATAGGGTGAAGAGCAAAAAACTGCTCATGTATCTGCAACAAACTACGCCTGCGTATATAATAAAATGTGGAAATGTACGTTATTAATAGACGTTAAGCACTTTTGAGGCTTAATGCAGACAACAAAACAACGAATAAAACGTACTGAAAAATGATTGATTATATTAAGGGCGAACTGGCGGAACTCACTCCGGCGCAGGCCGTTGTTGAGGCTTACGGCGTGGGTTACGCTCTGAATATCTCGCTGAACACATACGAGGCGATACAGGGCAAGGAGAACGTGAAACTGTTTGTACACGAGGCGCTTGTCACTGGCGGACGCGACGACAGCTACACTTTCTACGGCTTCGCTTCTAAGCAGGAGCGCGACCTCTACCGACTGCTTATCACCGTCTCGGGTGTGGGAGCCAACACGGCGCGCATGATTCTCTCGTCGGCATCGCCCTCGGAGCTGTGCAACGCTATCTCCACGAGCAACGAGCGCGTGCTGAAGAGCGTGAAGGGCATCGGACTGAAGACCGCGCAGCGCATCATCGTCGACCTGAAGGACAAGATTCTCTCGCTGGGCATAGCGCAGGAGGTGGCGGCAGGAACCGCTACGGACAGCACTATTCCCGTCGACGTGCGCGACGAGGCGGTGGCTGCACTCACCATGCTCGGCTTTTCGCCCGCACCTACGGCGAATGTGGTTACGGCGATTCTCACCGACGACGCCACGCTGCCTGTTGAGCAGGTGGTGAAGCTGGCGCTGAAGCAGATTAAGTAGACAAGTAAACAAGCTGATTTTGAATTTAACTAATATCATATACCGATTTTTAAAGCGTAGGCTGCAGGCGATTCGCTCGCTCGGCACTGCCCGCGCGTTTGTCGTCGTAATGGTTATGGCGGCACTGGCGTCGTATGCCATCACGCAGACGCCGCAGAACCCGCAGCGCAAGCTCTCGGTGCGCAAGACGCGCGACGCAGCTCCGCAACGTAACGGCTCCGCTGGGCGCATCGACTCGCTCGTCGTGAAGGCGCAGCCCAAGCTCGAGAACGAGGACTCGATACCCGACTCGCTGCTGCATCCGCGCTGGAAGATACAGCGCACGCTGCCCATCACGCTCGACGACCTCGACCAGAACGCCGCCGACCTGAAGCGTCCCGACAACCTGAAGCAGGACGTGGTGTACAACGACTCGCTCGACCGATACATCATCGGTTCGAAGATATCCGACTCGTACATCAACGCCCCGTTTATGATGACGCAGGACGAGTATCGCAAGTGGAGCGAGCGCCGCATGATGAACCAGTTCTTCCGCAAGAAGAACGACGAGATCTACCAGGCTAAGGGCAAGGAGAAGTTCGACTTCACCGACATGCACTTCGACCTCGGTCCGGCTGAGAAGATATTCGGTCCAGGCGGTGTGCGCATCAAGACGCAGGGAACAGCCGAGCTGAAGTTCGGCGCCACGATGAAGAGCATCGACAACCCGTCGCTGCCCGTGCGCAACCGCAAGACCACCACGATGGACTTCGACGAGAAGATAAACGTGAGTCTTAACGGACGCGTGGGCGACAAGGTGAACATGAACCTCAACTACAACACCGACGCTACGTTCGACTTCGACGCGCAGAGCCTCAAGCTGAAGTACGACGGCAAGGAAGACGAGATAGTGAAGCTCATCGAGGCAGGCAACGTGTCGTTCCCCTCCAACTCGTCGCTCGTACGCGGAGCATCTTCGCTCTTCGGTCTGCGCACCGACCTGCAGTTCGGCAAGCTCAAGCTGCAGCTCGTAGCCTCGCAGAAGAAGTCGTCGTCGAAATCTGTGTCGTCGAAGGGCGGCAAGCAGTTCACGCCGTTCGAGATAGACGCCGCCAACTACGAGGAGAACCGCCACTTCTTCCTTGCGCAATACTTCCACGACCGCTACGACGAGTCGATGCGCTCGCTGCCCAACCTCACGTCGGGCGTGACGATCAACCGCGTAGAGGTGTGGGTGACGAACAAGTCGGGCAACACATCCAATACCCGTAACATCATCGCCCTCACCGACTTGGGCGAGAACAACCGCGTGTCTAACAGCCTCTGGAGCGTGACTGGACAGCCCGTGCCTGCCAACGCCGCCAACTCGGAGTATGCAGCCATGACATCGCAGTACGCCGCCGCACGCGACATCGACCAGACCTCTACTGTGCTCGACGGAATACCCGGCTTCGTGGGCGGAGCCGACTACGAGAAGCTGGAGCGTGCGCGCCTGCTCAACTCGTCTGAGTACACCGTGAACAAGGCGCTGGGCTACGTCTCGCTGAAGACATCGCTGCAGACCGACCAGGTGCTCGCCGTGGCTTACGAGTACACATACGGCGGTGTGACGTATCAGGTGGGCGAGTTCGCGTCGGACATCACCGACTCTAACAAGGCGCTCTACGTGAAGGCGCTGAAGAACACCAGCAACAATCCGCATCAGGGCAACTGGGGCCTCATGATGAAGAATGTGTACTACCTCGCCTCGTCGGTAGAGAAGGAGAAGTTCCGCCTCGACGTGAAGTTCCAGAGCGACACCGCCGGTGTCTACCTCACATACATACCCGAGCCGCAGGTGAAGAACCAGACACTCGTAAAGTTCCTCGGAGCCGACCGACTCGACAACAACAACAAGGCGCATCCCAACGGCTACTTCGACTACGTGGAGGGTTACACCGTGACGAACGGTCGAGTGTTCTTCCCCGTTGCCGAACCGTTCGGCAGCTATATGTACGAGACGCTTCTGAAGAACGGCGTGGCGGCAGACAAGGCTGAGAAGTACGCCTTCACCGAACTATACGACTCTACGAAGACCGTAGCGAAGCAGATTGCCGAAAAAGACAAGTACGTGCTCATGGGACAGTTCCGCGGCACATCGGCTAACGTCATTTCGCTCGGCGCATACAACATTCCGCAAGGCTCGGTGGTGGTTACGGCAGGCGGCGTCACGCTCGCCGAAGGCACCGACTACTCGGTAGACTACTCGGGCGGCGAGGTGACCATCCTCAACCAGAGCATCATCGACGCCGGCACCGCCGTGAACGTGTCGCTCGAAAGCAATACCGACTACGGACAGGAGCGCAAGACGATGTTCGGCATGAACTGGGAGTACGACTTCTCGAAGGACTTCCAGCTCTCGGGTACGTTCCAGCACCTCTCCGAACAGGCGCTCACCAACAAGGTGAATATGGGATCGGAGCCGCTCAGCAACACTATCTGGGGCTTGAACATCAACTGGAAGAAGCAGAGCCAGTGGCTCACGAACATGCTCGACAAGCTGCCCTTCCTGCATCTCACACAACCGTCGAGCATCTCGTTCTCGGGCGAGTTCGCGCAACTCATAGCCGGACAGAGCAGCGGCACGCAGGACAACGCCTCGTACATCGACGACTTCGAGAACACCAAGAACACCATCGACGTGTCTACACCTACGTCGTGGATAATCTCGTCGGTGCCGTCGATGTTCCCCGAGTCGGGCGACAAGTCTACGCTGCGCTCGGGCTTCAACCGCTCGCGCCTGGCGTGGTACACTATCGACCCGCTCTTCACACGCCGCTCTTCGTCGCTCACGCCGAGCCACATCAAGAGCGATCTCGACCAGCTGTCGAACCATTACGTTCGCGAGTTCTACGTCAGCGAGCTGTTCCCCAACCGCGACCAGAGCGCATACAACGGCAACTCGTCGATGCTCAACATCCTGAACCTCGCTTACTATCCGAACGAGCGCGGTCCGTACAACTTCGACCCCGACCTCAACCCCGACGGCACTCTCAACAATCCGCAGAAGCGCTGGGGCGGCATGATGCGAAAGCTCGACACCAACGACTTCGAGGCGGCTAACATCGAGTACATCGAGTTCTGGATGCTCGACCCATTCATCTACACACGCGAGCAGGGCGTGGCAGCCGACTACGGCGGCGACTTCTACATCAACCTCGGCGAGATGAGCGAGGATATTCTGCGCGACGGCAAGAAGTTCTACGAGAGCGGCATGCCCGTAGACGGCTCGCAGAACTTCACCACTACGCAGTGGGGTAAGGTACCCAACCAGGCTACCGTAGTGTACGCCTTCGCGACATCGAAGGGTTCGCGTGCGATGCAGGACGTGGGCTTCAACGGGCTCAACGACGAGGAGGAGCAGAAGTGGGAGAGCTATCAGGACTTCCTGCGCGAGGTGCAGGGCAAGGTGAACCCTGCCGTGTGGGACTCTATCTGGGCTGACCCCGCAGGCGACAACTATCACTATTTCCGTGGTTCCGACTACGACATGATGAAGGCGCCTATCCTGCGCCGCTACAAGTACATAAACAACCCGCAGGGCAACTCGCCCGACAACGACTCGCGCACCGAGAGCTACGACACGTCGTACAAGTCGACGCCTGACGTGGAGGACATCAACCAGGACTACACGCTCAACGAGTACGAGAAGTTCTTCCAGTATCGCGTGTCTATCCGCCCCGAAGACCTCGAGGTGGGCAAGAACTACATCGTAGACAAGCGCGAGGACACCCACCAGCTGCGCAACAACAAGACAGAAACGGTCAACTGGTACCAGTTCCGCATACCGTTGCGCGACTATGAGAAGAAGTTCGGTGCTATCAACGACTTCACCTCGATGCGCTTCATGCGTATGTTCCTCACCGGCTTCAAGCATCCTATCGTGCTGCGCTTCGGAACGCTCGACCTCGTGCGTGGTGAGTGGCGCGTCTACGAGCAGAACCTCGACAACTCGGCTTCCACTTCGGGCAAGCTCGTGGTGAGTGCCGTGAACATCGAGGAGAACAACGACAAGCAGCCGGTCAACTATATCCTGCCGCCGGGCATCAAGCGCGGACAGGACCCAACTCAGCCGCAGCTCGTGGAGAACAACGAGCAGGCACTCTCGATGAGCGTCACCACGCTCGGCACCGGCGAGGCAAAGGCGGTGTACAAGAACACAACGCTCGACCTCAGACAGTACAAGCGTCTGCAGATGTTCGTTCACGCCAACGCTTTCCAGCCCAACCAGACGAATCTTGAGGACGGACAGCTGTCTGTGTTCATACGTCTCGGCTCCGACTATAAGAGCAACTTCTACGAGTACGAGATTCCGCTGAAGCTCACCGAGCCCGGCAAATACGGACGCTACTCGGCTGCCGACGCCCGCGCCGTATGGCCCGAGGAGAACATGCTCGACATCGCCCTCTCCAAGCTCACCGGCTTGAAGAAGGAGCGCAACAAAGCCAAGGCAAACGGACAGGCTTCGTACAACCGACTCTACTCGGCGTACGACCCCGACCAGCCTAAGAACCGCATCTCGGTGATGGGTAATCCTACGCTCGGAGAGGTGAAGACTATGGTCATCGGTGTGCGCAACAACTCGGGAGAGGTGAAGAGTGGTGAGGTCTGGGTGAATGAGCTTCGACTGAAGGAGTTCAACAACTCGGGCGGTTGGGCTGCACAGGGCACGCTAAATCTGCAGCTCTCCGACCTCGGCACCGTCAACGTGCAGGGCAAGTACACCTCTGCCGGCTTCGGCGGACTGGAGGAAGGCGTGGCTCAGCGTTCTACCGACAACTACTCCAACTACACCGTGACGGCTAATGTGGAACTTGGCAAGTTCTTCCCCGACAAGGCGAAGGTTACGGCGCCGCTCTACTACTCGGTTACTAAGGAGAAGACATCGCCCAAATACAATCCGCTCGATACGGATATGGAGCTCGATGACGCTCTCGAAGCTGCTGGCTCTAAGCACGAGCGCGATTCGATAGAAAGCATCGCCGTGACAAAGGTTACGCAGACCAACTTCTCGCTGTCGAACGTGCGTGTCGGCATACAGAACAAGCGCCACCCGATGCCGTACGACCCTGCCAACTTCTCGTTCTCGTACAGTCACAGCCACAGCTACACCACCGGCGAGACTACTATCTACGAGCGCGAGGACAACTGGCGCGGTGCGTTCAGCTATTCGTGGTCGCCTATATACAAGGCTTGGGAACCGTTCAAGAAGGTGAAGAGCCGTTCGAAGTGGCTCGACTTCCCGAAGAAGTTCGGACTGAACTGGCTGCCGCAGAACGTGGCATTCAACACCGACATCACGCGCAACTACTATGAGCTGCAGGAGCGCGACATGGAGTCGACCGAGAACCAGAAGCTGCCGCTCACATTCTCTTCACAGTTCTTGTGGAACCGCGAGTTCAACCTGCGCTGGGACCTCACGAAGAACCTGCACATGAATTTCCAGAGCGCCACTAACGCAGAGATTGAGGAGCCTTACACACCTGTAAACAAGGACCTCTATCCAGATAGCTACACGGCTTGGAAGGACTCTGTCTGGACATCCATCAAGCATCTGGGCAGACCGTTGAAGTACAACCAGTCGTTCCAGGCGTCGTACAAGCTGCCTATTAATCTCATTCCGGTGTTCGACTGGATAACAGCCGACGGATCGTACAACGCTACGTACAACTGGATGCGCGGTTCTGACCTCGAAGACGGCACTTCGCTTGGCAACACCATCGCCAACAACCGCCAGATAAACATCAACGGACAGTTCAACATGGAGAAACTCTACAACCATGTGCCGTTCCTGAAGAAGACCAACGACCGTTTCAAGAAAGACAACTCTGCCGCAAACCGCCGCAAGGCGGAGGAGGCAAAGAAGAAGAAACGCGAGGAGGCGAAGAAGAAGCGCGAGGCTGAAGCAAAAGAGAAGGGTGCAGCCGACGGCGAGCAGAAGACGAAGAAGAAGCCGCCGTTCGCAAACGACTCCAACCCGCGCGACTTGCTGGCAAAGAAGAAGAAGGGCTTCGAGAAGGAGATAACGCTCATGCCCGACACCACTATCAAGGTGAACCACGGCAAGCGCACGAAGCGTATCATAGTAAGCGGACGTACGGAGGCAGGCAGAGTGTTCGAACTGAAGTACAAGCGTGTTGACGACAACAACATCCTTATATTAAATAAGGTGGACTCGGCAACGAAGATAAAGGTTTCGGTGATAGCAAAGGAACCGCTTGAGAACCAGAAGTGGTACCGTGCGGCGCAGAGCGTGGCTCGAGTGCTGATGATGGTGCGCAACGTGAGTCTGAGCTACCGCAACCAGTATGCCATGTCGATACCGGGCTTCAAGCCGATGGTAGGCAACATGTTCGGACAGGGTTCGGGCTACGGACCGCTGTCGCCGGGCTTGGATTTTGCGTTCGGCTTCGTGGGCGACTCGTATGTAGACAAGGCTCGCGAGAACGGATGGCTGATGGTGGCCGACTCGCTCGCTACGCCGGCTACGACCAACCTGACCGAAGACTTGCAGCTGAGGGCTACGCTCGAGCCTGTGCGCAATCTGAAGATCGACCTCACGGCGTCGCGCGCCAAGACAACGGCACGCCAGGTGCAGTACATGTACGCTGGCAACCCGACCACACAGAGCGGAACGTTCACCATGACAACGCTCTCGCTGCGCAGCGCGTTCGAAGGCTCGGGCAGCGCGAAGAACGGCTACAAGTCGGCATCGTTCGAGCGTTTCTGCAACTCGCTCGAAGGCTTCCGCAAGCGCGTCGAGGCACAGTATGCCGGTGCGGTATATCCTGCCGGATCGCAGCTTGCAGGCAAGAAGTTCGACGCGGCTAACGGTGGCGTCAACAAGTACAGCTCAGACGTGATGGTGCCTGCGTTCCTTGCAGCCTACACCAACATGGGCACGCAGATGTCGATATTCCCGACGCTGGCTCACCTGCTGCCAAACTGGACTATCAAGTACAGCGGACTGTCGAAGCTGCCGTGGTTCCGCGACGTGTTCAAGAGCGTCAACATCAATCACGCATACAAGAGCGTATACGCCGTAGGCTCCTACTCGTCGTACAGCACGTTCATGGAGTACATGGGCGGACTCGGCTTCATCACCGACGCCACCACAGGCATGCCTACGCCGAACTCTATGTACAACGTGTCGACGGTGAGCATCAACGAGTCGTTCTCGCCGCTGCTTGGCATCGATGTCACGCTGAACAACAACCTCACCGTTAAGGCGGAGTATCGCAAGACGCGCGTGCTGAGTCTGAGCATGACTTCGGTGCAGGTGAACGAGTCGTCGTCTAACGACTGGGTGATTGGCGCCGGCTACACCATTAACAACTTCAACCTCTTCGGAGGCGGCGGCAGCAACAAGCACCGCAAGGTGAAGTCGAAGCGTAACAGCGCAAGCAACAACTCGTCGCCGAGCCGCACACGCTCCTCAAACGGTGTGAACAACGACCTGAAGCTGCGTCTCGATCTGAGTCTGCGCAAGCAGGCGTCGATAAGCCGCGATATAGCCACGATGACTTCGTCGGCTAACAGCGGCAACACGGCGTTCAAGCTCGCCTTCTCTGCCGACTACACCGTGTCGCGACTGCTCACCATGAGCTTCTACTATGACCGACAGACCAACACTCCGCTGCTCTCGTCGAGCTCGTATCCGACAACAACACAGGATTTCGGACTGAGCATGAAGTTCTCATTGACAAGATAGTGTAAAAGTTGAGAGTTGAAAATTTTCAACTCTCAACTTTAATTTGTATCTTTGCCCACATCATAACGAATATTACATTATAATATATAGCGATGAAAGAATTTAAGGACATAAAGATAGCTGTAGCCGGCACAGGCTATGTCGGACTGAGTATAGCAACACTCCTTTCGCAGCACCACCATGTGACAGCCGTAGACGTGATACCCGAGAAGGTAGAGAAACTGAACAACCGCATATCTCCTATACAGGACGAATATATAGAGAAGTATCTGGCAGAGAAACAGCTGAACCTTGTAGCCACTCTCGACGGCAAGGCAGCGTATAAGGATGCCGACTTCGTGGTGATAGCCGCTCCTACCAACTACGACCCCGTGAAGAACTACTTCGACACGACGCACGTAGAGGAGGTTATCGACCTCGTGCTTGAGGTGAACCCCGACGCCGTTATGGTCATCAAGAGCACCATCCCCGTGGGTTACACACGCAGCCTCTACCTTAAGTACGCTAAGAAGGGCGTAAAGCAGTTCAACCTGCTCTTCTCGCCCGAGTTCCTGCGCGAGAGTAAGGCTCTCTACGACAATCTCTACCCGAGCCGCATCATCGTGGGCTACCCGAAGCTGATTGAGGGCGAGAGCTACGCAGAGGAGAACGAAGCAATCCGTACCGTCACCGACGTGGAGCGCATGAAGGAGGCTGCAAAGACCTTCGCCGCATTGCTGCAGGAAGGCGCTCTGAAGGAGAACATCGACACGCTCTTCATGGGCATGAAGGAGGCTGAGGCGGTGAAGCTCTTCGCCAACACTTATCTGGCGCTGCGCGTGAGTTACTTCAACGAGCTCGACACATACGCCGAGATGAAGGGGCTCGACACAAAGGCAATCATCGACGGCGTAGGTCTCGACCCGCGCATCGGCACCCACTATAACAACCCGTCGTTCGGCTACGGCGGCTACTGCCTGCCGAAGGACACCAAGCAGCTGCTCGCCAACTATGCTGACGTGCCCGAAAACCTCATCGAGGCCATCGTAGAGAGCAACCGCACACGCAAGGACTACATCGCCGACGCCGTTCTGCGCAAGGCAGGCTGGTACAGCTACAGCGAGAACAACCAGTACGGCGCAGAGGTGAACGCATGTGTCATAGGCGTATACCGACTCACCATGAAGTCGAACTCCGACAACTTCCGCCAGTCGGCTATCCAGGGCATTATGAAGCGCATCAAGGCAAAGGGCGCACAGGTGATAATCTATGAGCCGACACTCGAAGACGGCACAACGTTCTTCGGCAGCCGCGTGGTGAACGACCTCGAAGCCTTCAAGGCACAGAGCCAAGCCATCATCGCCAACCGCTACGACGCTTGCCTCGACGACGTTGCCGAGAAGGTATACACACGCGACATCTTCCGCCGCGACTAACACTTCTGTTCTGCGACGCCGTGCGTAGGACGAATGTATAAACGAAATAGGAAAATCCCTACCTGCGAATATGGTTTTTCACTTGCAGATAGGGATTTTTTTGTATAATTTTGCAAGTGAAAGTTAGACGCAATGCCGCCCTACTTCACAAACAAAAAGTGAAACAATAAAAACTCGAATATTATGAAACGATTAAGTACTTACCTCACACTCCTGGTTATGGCAGCATTGCCGTTCACCTTCACCAGTTGCGAAGAAGACTGGTACGACGGTTACGACTGGTACGACAAGCCTTACTACGACGCTACCGACTATGCTCTCGATCTTGCGCAGACGCTCAGCGGCACATGGGAGGGAACAATCATCAACGAATACTACAACGAGGACGGCGAGCGTGAGCAGACCAAGTGCGACGCCGACTTCACCTTCGTGCAGTACCGCTACGACGCCATCAATGGCACGGGCTACGAGACCGACTACGACGGTCAGGGCAACCAGCAGACGCTGCGCTTCAAGTGGTATGTGGACTATCGCACGGGCAATGTGAACATCGAATACGTGAGCAGCGGCTACCGCTTCTTGCTCGACGCCAACGGCAACAGCAAGTACTCGGGCTTCTCGCTCGACAACAACTACTTCGACGGCGTGATGGAGGGTGTGAACAACGACGAGTTCATCTTTTTCAGTCTCAACCGCGTCAGCGGCTACAACGCTCCGCTTAAGACCAAGGCTACAGACGGAGCTGCAAAGACAGTACGCTTCGGCAAGGGCGAGAGAAAGCAGATCTCCGACAGCGATGTGCCGGTGATGCTGCGCAGAAGATAAACGGTTTCGCAGCTATCCGTAGCGGAGGTCTCAGGCCTCCGCAGCACCAAGTCTGACAGAAATATATGTCTGATAGAAATAATCACTCATATCTGTCTGCATCCTCGTAACACTAACATTATAAGCAGAATAAAGGCTGATAGATGTCGCTTTTCGAGGCGATATCTATCAGCCTTTATTCCAGCCACAATTAGCTATCTTCCAGCTGCAATAAGGTTTCTTCTATCCTTATTGTTATTATTCTTATCCTTCTTTACATTCTGTTCTTCTGACTGTCTCCTGCACCCGTACCCTTATACTTGCTTCTCGTAGTATTGAACTTGTAGCGGACTGTCAATGATATTTTGCTTGTTGAGAACTCATCGAAGATAGTTTCTTTCAGCTTTCCGTATTTTCCAATGATATGACTGTCGTTCGTGCCGAACACGTCGTTGACATAAAGCTGGAAAGTCAGGCAGTCCTTCAGAAAACCTTTGTATATAGACAGGTCGGTATTGAACATCGGTTTGTAGATATAATGGTTCTCCTCATATCCCTTTGTGATGTAAGTCATCATAACGGAGAACATCGCCCATTTCGTATCAAAGGTGTTGTTGAATCGGAACATCGCCACCGGTTTGTTAAGATGCTGTCCGTCTCTTGTCTCTAACTCGAACCATTGCTTCTCGACCATTGCCGACAGCATGGGATGCCAGATGCCGAAGGTGGGCTGCAGGTTGAGCATTGAAGTCACATTATTGTACGATTTGCCGTTTATCATTCTCATCAATCCGATGGTGGTATTGTCCTTATACATCTCCACCGTCTGATAAATAGGATCGGATACATGCTCATAAGTCAGGTTGAAAGTCAGCCATTTGTAGGCAAGGTCGTAACTTGTATTTCTTGAAATCTCTGAGACAAGAAACGGGTTACCGGTCTCGTATGTATAGTGATTGCTATACTGCACGCCGCTTCTTAATACCCAGTAGTTAGGTCGGCTGATGTCGGCTGCATAGCTCAGCTGCATCTGTACATTGCCGATTGGCATCGAAAGGCTGAGAGACGGAAACCACTCGCCATAAGTCTTGCTTTGCTCTGCCATATACTTACCATTGTCATAATATTTGAAGTCCACATTCTCGTATCTCAAACCCGCTTCCATGTTCAGCTTGCCGAAGTCGCGATTATAGGTTACGAACGCAGAAGCCATGCCTTCCTTTATGCGGTCTATTACATTGTCGGCAAGAGTGTTCGGGATTATGGCGTAGTTGGTATTGCGGTTTGTGAACGAATACTCGCCTCCTACCGACAAGTCACCACTCAAAAGCGGATAAGAGAGCACCATTTTGGAAGCTATCAGGCGGTTGTATTTTGAAGTGGTACTGCTTACAAGTTGGTTTTGTATTTCCGAGTTTACCTCCTGATAATGCTCATCTATATTGTTTTTATTATTTCCTTTAGACCAAAACCAGTCGGTATTGAAGTCAATACCCAATTTACCAACTTTACCTACATAATAAACATTACTTGACCAGTTGCTATTCTGCCCAAACTCCGAGCTGATATAAGTGGTGGTCTCTGTCAATACTTTATCTCTCAGCACAGATCCTTCCGTCTTTCCGTCTGTTTGCAGTTTCGGATTGCGCAAGAAACTAATGCTTGCTCCCAACGAATTATTGTCGTCAAACTGATAACTGGCATTCAAGCGAGAACTAAAAGTCTCGGCTTTGTTCTTCCAACGTGTTTTATCCTGTTGGTTCAATGTCTTGTCGAGATAGGTCATCTGCTGCAAGTCCTTTTCGTCTGGCGATGATTGTTTTGAGCCGTAGGCGTAAGCGCCAAGCTCCAATCCTTGCTTGCGGTAATATATATTCAGCCTACCATATCCTCCAATGTTCTTTTTCTCGTCGTACGATCCTTCTGTTGTAGCATCAAATCCGAAACCGTCGCCCAGCATCTTCTTTGTGGTGATACGTATAACAGCCTTCGTGCTTGCAGCATAACGAGCACCTGGGTTGGATATTACTTCAACCGACTTGATGTTGTCCGAACTCAAACGGTCGAGTTCACTTCTGTCCCTCATCTGTCGTCCATTGATATAGATGATAGGCTCGCCACGTCCAAACACCTTGATATTGCCGTTTTGTGCAGACACGTTAGGTATGCGGTCGAGCAGATGCTCCATGGTTCCTGCCTTTTCAAGAACGGACCCAGCAACGGTTGTTGTCATACCGCCATTCTTAAGTATGGTCTTAGGCAGCGACGACTTCACCACCACTTCTCCAAGCACCTTGCTGTCTGCCACCATCTTTATCACACCGGCATTCTCGCCTGTACAATCCTTCCATGCAGTCTTGTATCCTACAGACGTAACCTTGATTATTCCATTGTTGCAAGCCGAATCGAAGGCAAAATGTCCATCCTCACCGCTTACAACACCTTTCACGAAAGCAGAATCCTGTCTGTTCAAAAGCACTACATTGGCAAATGCCAAAGGTTCGCCCTTCTCATCAACAATCTTTCCCTTTATATCCTGTGCCATCATCGGTGTGATAGCCGAGAAGCATAGAAACGTTATAAGCGTTCTCTTATTCATAGTTTCTATTTTCTATTTCACTGGGGCAAAAGTAAAAAAAAACGCCAGAAAAGCAAGCGGTTGTATTGAATTTTTTGGAAGAAAAGGGTGGATAATTAGCTCAAGATCTTTTTTATTGTATTTATGCAGTGTATAGACTGCATGTTTTTGACGATTTATGCAGTGTATGGACTGCATAATTGTTGAAAATACGGTTTATATCATTTATTTATGCTATCTTTGCAATTAGAATAGTATAAATGCAAAGATTATGGACAAGAATGTTATAAAGCAAATCATACTTTGGCAACAGGATTTTGTTGGTAAAGTGAAACTACAAGGACGCAACATTAGTTTGGAGGAAAATGCAAACTATGTGTTGGTAGGTATTCGTCGTGCAGGTAAGTCGTACATGCTTTATCAGAAGATTCAGAATCTTGTGGCACAAGGACATTCCTTGGAAGAAATCTTGTTTATCAATTTTGAGGACGAACGTATCACTGACATCCGCAAAGAAGAGTTGTATCTCATACTTGAGGCTTATCGCGAGATGTTCAGCCATCAGCCTATCATATTTCTGGATGAAATTCAGAACGTAGAAGGATGGGAGCATTTTGCCCGCAGATTGGCAGATGAGAAGTATCGTGTCTATATCACAGGAAGCAATGCTCACATGCTTAGTCGCGAGATAAGCTCTACATTGGGTGGAAGATATTTGACAAAGGAGATACATCCTTTCTCTTTTGAAGAATATCTGGAGTACCAGCAGATACATCTTACGAAATTATGGGAACTGTCACCTGTAAAGAATGATGTATTGAGACTGTTTCCTGATTATTTCTATTATGGAGGACTGTCGGAGGTCTTCAACATGCAAGACAAAAAGTCGTGGCTTCAGTCGCTTTATCAAAAGATTTTGTATTCGGATATTGTTATAAGAAAAGGTGTAAGGAATGAGCGCAGCCTTCGCTTGCTTATAAGAAAACTGGCTGACAGCGTAATGCAACCTACTGCTATAAAACGCCTGCAGAACATATTGCAAGGAGATGGTACAAAAATAGCAAGAGAAACCATAGCTTCCTATCTCGATTATCTGGATGAGTCGTTTCTCACATTCAGCATCAGTTCATTCACCGACTCTATCGCCGAACGTGAGACGATAAAGAAGCATTACTTCTATGATAACGGCATACTCAACCTGTTTCTCTTCCAACCAGAGACTAAGTTGTTGGAGAATATTGTAGCCATACAACTTTACAAGAAGTATGGCGAAGACTTGTATTATTACAACAAAAATATGGAGGTAGATTTCTGTGTACCTAAAGCCGGACTTCTCGTTCAGGTGTCGTATCGCATGACAGAGAATGTAACACGAAACAGAGAAATCTCAGCACTGCAAAAAGTTGGAAAGTTTCTTAATGCAAAGAGATTCATGATCATAACTTACGACCAAGAAGAAACAATACCCTCATCCGAACTGGACATGAATATTGAGGTCGTGCCGGTGTGTAAGTTTTTGCTGGAAGAGGAGATGTTTTGATAAGTCAGAACAGATTGAAGTTGTAGGACTCTATATTAATAAAGCAAACAAATACTACACTATCTTGTGTAGTAAAATAAGGACGATCATCTAATTGAATCTGACCGACCTCGATATTAGTTACATATCCTTTATAACAAAAAAAGACTACAACAATCCATACTGTAATCAAAGATAAAATAAAAATCACGACATTCTTAAATTTCATGTATTATATTCTTTTAGGATGAAGATCTCTTTAAACATTCTCATAAATAATTAAGAAAAGAGTAGAAGTAAGTCTACTCTTTTTAAGCTTTTCGGATTCCGCTTTTTAGAAAATAGGTTTCGATTAGCTAATCATGGTTCAAAAATACACAAAATCCTCAAAATAACAAACTAAATAAGAAATATATTGAATATCCGTGATGTTTTTAACAAATATTACGTACCTTGCTTTACTTTTTTAATTGTATCCTCAAATCCGAAGATAAAAATCAAACAAAAGAGCAAAAATTTTGATTTTTTACAATCACTTCCCTCTTTTTCCGATGCAAATATCGTACTTGAAAACTCCCGCGAAAATTCTCATTCTAGAGATTTGCTGAACATAAAACGTGCGGTTTTGTGGTTCGGCGCAGCCTGAAAAACAGAGAAATTGAGACTTTTTAGAGTAAAACGATAGGTTTTGCACCGCTTTTCGTGAGTTTTTACAAACTTTTCGTGAGACTTTACTGGGTAACTCTTGAGACTTTACCCAGTAAAACCTATGCTTTTACCATGTAAAGTCTCACGATAAGTTTGGTTCGCTCGAATTGAAAATTGCACACTTTTGCGAAAAACGCTGCAAAAGCTTCTGAATCATCCGTTTACGCTTGCACGCTCAAAACTCGCGAAAAATGAAAAACAAAATCCGTTGTCGGTTTTTCGCGAGTTATGAGCGTGCAAATCGTGCAAATATCGTCTTGGCAAAAACTGTGCCAAACTTTGTTGCTGCTTACTTCTTCATCAGCGATACGGCGAAGCCGCCGCCGCGTGCCTGCTTAACCTTCAGCACGTCGCCCTTCTTCACGGTGCGGTGCAGGATGGTGTAAGCCTTCGGGTTCTTCTCGTAGTCGGCGTTCTTGCCGTCCTGGTAGATGGCGCAGTCGTACTTGGCACCTGCGTCGAGGAAGTCGAGCTTCACGGTAGTCTGACGGGCGTTGTTGGTCTTTCCGCCCACGAACCAGTTGTCCGTGCCCTTAGCCTTGCGAGCCACGGTGATATACTCCGCCGGTTCAGCCTCCAGATATTTCGAGTCGTCCCAGTCGCAAGCCACGTCGCGTATGAACTGGAAGGCGTCGTCGTACTTCTCGTAGTGTTCGGGCAGGTCGGCTGCCATCTGCAGCGGCGAGTACATCACGAGATAGAGTGCGAGCTGTCCGCAGAGCGTGGTGTGCACGTACGACGGGTTGTCGCTCCATTCTTTAAGGCGTGTCTCGAAGATACCCGGCGTGTAGTCCATCGGTCCGCCCTGCAGGCGTGTGAAGGGCAGCATGACGGTGTGGTAGGGCACCGAACCTCCGAATGCCTCGTACTCTGTGCCGCGAGCCGACTCGTTGCCTACGAGGTTAGGCCATGTGCGGCAAATGCCGGTGGGGCGTGTGGCCTCGTGAGCGTTCACCATGATGTGGTGCTTGGCAGCGGTCTCGATGACACGCTGATAGTGGTTGTTCATCAGCTGCGAGTAGTGGTACTCGCCGCGCGGGATGATGTCGCCTACGTAGCCTGTCTTCACAGCATCATAGCCATACTTGTTCATAAGGTTGAAGGCGTCCTCAAGGTGTCGCTCGTAGTTGAGTGCCGACGAAGATGTCTCGTGGTGCATCATCAGGCGCACGCCCTTCGAGTGGGCATATTCGTTGAGATATTTGATGTCGAAGTCGGGGTAGGGTGTCACGAAGTCGAACACGTCGAGTTTCTGATGACCGAACCAGTCCTCCCAGCCCTCGTTCCATCCCTCGACGAGCACCTCCTGCAAGCCGTTCTTGGCTGCGAAGTCGATGTAGCGCTTCACCTCGGCTGTGGTGGCACCATGCTTGCCGTTGGGTCGGCACTTCGAGTAGTCGGTTTCGCCGAGACGCACCGAAGGCAGGTCGTTGGTGTACGCCCATGTCTTTGTACCAACGATCATGTTCCACCACACGCCGCAGTATTTCGTCGGGTGAATCCACGATGTGTCCTCAATCTTGCACGGCTCGTTGAGGTTCAGCGTGAGCTTCTTCGAGAGCATGTCGCGTGCGTCGTCGCTCACGAGCACCGTGCGCCACGGCGTGTTGAACGGAGTCTGTATAAAACCCTTGCGTCCTACGGCGTCGGGAGTGAGCCACGACTCGAAGGTGAGTGTCTTCTCGTCGAGGTTGAGGTGCATTGTCGGATAGTCGAGACACGCCGCCTCGTGTATGTTGATGTAGAGTCCGTCCTTGGTCTTCAGCTGCAGCGATGTCTGCACGCCCGTGTCTGAGAATACCGTCGTAGACGAGTTTGCGGTGTACGCCTTGCGGTTCTTGCTTATCACCTCGCGTATGCCCGTGAGCGGCGTAATCTGATACTCGTACTCCTGCGTGTCGTAGTCGCCCGGAATCCAGTAGGCGGTGTGGTCGCCAGTCATTGCAAATTGCGTGTGCTCCTCCTTTATCACGAAGTAGTTGAGGTCCTGCTGCTGCGGGAACTCGTAGCGCAGGCCCATGCCGTAGTCGTAGACGCGGAATCTAATCTTGATGTTACGGTTGCTCGACGGCTGGTTGAGGCTTACCTCAAGTTCGTTGTAGTTGTTGCGAATTGTCTTTGTCTCGCCCCAAACCGGTGTCCAAGTCTCGTCGAAGGTAGATGTCTTCGACGTCGTTTCCTTGAATCCGTCCATCAAGTCGGTCTCCTCCATGCCCTTCGACGCGTGCTTGTCGCGTGCAAGCTCCAGTCCGAGGTGCGATGGGTTAATCACCTTCTTGCCCTTGTAGCTCATTTCGTACGTAGGACGTCCGTTGTCGGTGAGCGAGAACGTAAGGCTCACGTTGCCGTCGGGCGAAGCGACGGTCTGTGCCGATGCCATAGCCGGCAGAAGCGCAAGCATGGCTGCAATACTTTTTATGTGCATATCGTTGATTGTTATGTATTTAGGTTTCTTTTCTGCTGCAAAATTATATATAAGAAATGTGTTCTGCTAAGATTCGGGCGTCATTCTTTGCGCCTTTTTCGTGCAAACGTTTGCAATTCGGTACAATTCGGTGCACGGAGCGCTGCTACAAATGTTAAACCGACTTGTAGATATGTTTCATCGGGTAGTCAAAAGTTATAAAATGTATGTAGAAGTGTTTGGTCTTGTTTCGATTTGTATTAACTTTGCGTAAGTAGTTTACAATTTTAAAATAAGAATCGATATGAATAAACTTTTACTTAGCTTAGCTGCGCTCGCTGTTTCGGTAGCCGCAAGCGCACAGAATGTGTATTCTACCGACTTTGAAGGAGCAGACGAATTTGCGAAATGGACCGTTGTCGACGCCAATAATGACGGCGTTACATGGGTATATGATGCAGAAGGCTCGCAGTCGAAGGTGTTCTACGCTTATTCTTCGAGCAATGTGGCTGACGACTGGCTCATTTCGCCGGCTATAACGCCTACGGCAACGGGCAAGCTGATGGTGCAGTACACCACGTACGGCACGTCGTACGGCGAGAAACTCGCCGTCTACACAGGCAATGCGCCCACGGTTGAGGCAATGACGAAACTGCAGGCGTAGAACGACAAGGTGCTCGGCGTGCGCACAACGGAGTATTTCTTCTACGACGCTACAGCAGGCGTGCCCTTCCATGTTGGCTTCCACACGACGAGTCCTGCCGACCAGTGGCGCTTCTATATGTGTGAGTTCAGCGTGAAGCAGGTTGACAAGGTGGTAGACTTGCAGGTAGACAACGTGCTTAGCCCCGTTTCGGGCGACCCGACAACGATACTACTGCTGTCGTGGTGCGCCACGGCGGAGCCCTTACGCCGCCTTACTCGTGGGGCTTTGAGCCGGGCGACGACACAGCCGACTTCAAGTTCTACAACCTCAACGGCGACGACGGCGAGTGGAAGGTCTATCAGGCTACGTATATGAATATGGCGCGCACGGGCTACGGCTGTCTCGCGTACAATTATAATAAGGAGAACGACGCCGACGACTGGGCGATGCTCGACCCGATAAAGGTGGAGGCAGGCAACTACGTGCTGCGCTACTGGTATTCGGGTTCTGACGGACACACCGAGAAGCTGGGCGTATACTGGGGCACCGGCAACACGCCCGACGATATGGATGTCTGCATCGACGAGCAGATCATCAAGCAGGGCAAATACCAGGAGGCGTTCAAGGTGATTAAGTTCGACAAGCCGCAGACTATCTATCTCGGCTTCTACTCGCACAGCGACAAGGACGAGAACTGGCTCACCATCGACGACGTGCAGTTCTACAAGGCATCGAGCGACGCCGTCGACCTCGTTGTTACCGACATGGCGCTGCCTTACGACTATGTGCGCACGCCTAACGACAAAAACGTGCAGTTCACCATTCAGAACGTGGGCATCAAGGACGCCAAAGGCAAGGTGAAGGTGAGCGTCGACGGCGAGCAGAAGGCTGAGGTAGACCTTAGCGTGAAGGCGCAGGAGATAAAGAACCTCACGGCAAGCAACGTGCTCGACGGACTGGCTGCGGGCAAGCACATCGTAACCGTCACTATCGAGAGCGACGACGACAACATGCCCGACAACAACGTGATGTCGAAGGAGGTGAATGTGCTGGGCGCCCCGGTAGTCTACTACGACTTCGAGGATGGCAAGATCTCGTCTGACCTCAGCTTCTATGTAGGCGACTCTGGCACGGTGAACGCTAATGCCGGCGAAGAGTTCAACAAGGAGGGTTGGGGAATCTTCAACATCGAGAAGCACGCCATGCTCGGCGAGCACGTACTGGCTGGCACAAGCTGGATTGACGGTGCTACGCCCGACCGCTGGCTCATCCTGCCGAAGGTGCATGTGAACAGCGAGAATGCTTGTTTCGTTTGGGACGCAATGTCGTTCAACCAGCTGCTGCTCGAGACTTACCGTGTGAAGGTTTCCGACGGTTCGGGCAATCCTGCCGACTACTGGTACACTACCGACCTTGAGGTGAAGGGCGAGACCATTACGCCGAAGACACGCGGCATTAGCCTCTCGAAGTACAACGGCAAGGACGTATACATCGCCTTCAACCTCGTAACACCGAAGGGTGAGGTGCTCTGTCTCGACAACATCGGCGTGTACGGTGACGTCGTTAACGGCATCACCGACGTGAACGGTGAGGCTGCCGGTATGTTCATCGTCGACGACAACAGCTTCGGCGCAGTAGGTGCTAAGTCGGTGGCTGTGGTAGATCTCAGCGGGCGCACCGTGCTTCGTGCTGAGAGCAGTTCGACAAGTGTAGCAGGCTTGCAGCCCGGCGTATACGTTGGCGTGGCTAAGTTTGCAGACGGCAACACTAAGTCGCTGAAGTTCGTGAAGAAATAAGTAGGAGGCTACGGCATTAGCTTTCCGCTACGCGCCGTAGGCTCCTACGATAAGCACAGCTACTTATAAATACAAAAATCCCGTTGCGCAGAAGCATCTGCACAACGGGATTTTTCATGCATTAATAAAGCACAAAAAATCGGGTGTCTCACGACATCCGATTTTCAAAAACAAACTACTTAAAAACTAATCTACTAAAACAAATCAAAATATCTTATATGCGAAGTTATGCTTTATCGTTTTTGCGAGCGATGTTTTATCGTTCTTTTTACGTTGGCAAAATTACTAATAAAAACAATTCGCTCCAAATCTTTTTTCTACTTTTTTGCTTGATTTAGAGCAAGAAGTAAGGGTTTGAACGATAAGTGTTACTATTTGAAACAAAAGTGTTAGTGGGTATACGTGCTTGTAAACGTTTTCTTTAGAAACGTGTCATAAATTCCACTACAATCTTGTCGCGTTCAGAGCGATGAGCGATGCCTCCGTTGCGATAGAAATACTTCTCGTAGTTGAGTCGGATGTCGCTTACGAACGGTTTCTTGAGGCTCAGCGTTACGCCGCTCGTCAGACGCGAGCGCTGATAGTCGTTCACGATGAGCTTGCCTTCGGGGTTCGCCTTGCCGTCGAGATAGCGTGTGCCGTCGCTGTGGTCGCTCATGTAGTCGTAGCGCACAAGCGGAGTGACGTACTTCACGAGTCCCTTCTTCACCTTTATGTCGTAGCTCACGAACGAGTCGAACGCATGCACAGCCTTGAACGCGTTGTCGGCATAGTGCTTGTAGAGATACTCCGCCTCTACGTGCCATCCGTTCTGATGCCAGTAGGCGCCAGCGTCGTACATCATCACGTCGGTGTTGTCGGGCTTTATCTTCTGCGTGCTCAGCGTGAGGTTGAATCCGTGCGGCATGAGCAGTTGTGCCTTAGCCGAGAAGTTAACGTTCTTTGTCCAGAAGTCCTTCTGGTTGGTCAGTCCCGACCCGTTGAAGAGTCCGGCTTCGAGCACGATAGGGAAGCCCACGTTGAACGTGTAGCCCAATGCCGCACCCACATCGCGCACGTTGCCCACCTGCTTGGCTATGAACGAGCGGTTGGCGAAATACTGCTGGTGGGGTGAGCGGTGAGCGTCGATAGTGAACGGCACACGCATCTGTCCGATTGTGAACTGCATGGTCTGCCACGGCTTCAGTCGGGTGTAGGCGTCGAGCATCTTTATTTTGCCTTCGTCGCAGAGGTCGATCTCCGCCTTATAATATATAATAGGTGAGAGTGAACCGTCGATGCTCACGCGAGCGTTGCGCACCTCGAAGCGGTGTTCGCCCTCCTCGGTCTGCAGTTCATACTTGGAGCGTATCGTTCCGTGAATGTTCATTGTGGGTTTAGCCTCTGTCTTCTGCTCTGTAGCGGTCTCTGTCTTTGCCTCCTGCGCCATTGCCGTAGCGGCAGCGAGGCTGAAGAGAACTGTTGTGATGAATGTCTTCATTGCTTGTCGTGTTATGATTTCGGCTGCAAAGGTCGACATTCTATTTTTTCACCGCGTGTCAAGTGTGTTACAATGCTGTTACCGGCGTTTTTTGTTGTTTCCGACTGTGGCTACGGCTTGTGTCATCTGTTGCCCCACATAGTCTGATAGTCGCGCTTGGCAGCAGGAGCGGTCCACTCTGCAGGCACGAACTGCCAGTTGCCGTGCGTTTGCGGAGTGATGGGCGAATGTTCGCGCACATACCTTATTATATAGTCGCGCAGCGTGTAGTCGCCTCGCCACACTATGCGGCTTTCGAGCTGCGCCTTGTCTATGCCGGCGCCCTTGGTGAGCAGTCCGCCGCCGCCAGCCGCGCGATAGCTGTTTACAGCCACGCGATAAGTACGGCTTTCGTCGAACGCTGTGCCGTCAGCCATGCTCTTTATCACGATGCGCTCGCCGCGCGGCTTCGTCACATCCACGTTGTAGACAATGCCTGCCGCCGTGTCGAGATTGTAGAAAGGCTTGGTGAGTCCGAAGAACTTGTCGCGCGACGAGTCGCGGTTGTTCATACATATCAAATGGTCGTCGGGCGATGTCATCGTTGCTACCCATCCGTCGTAGCTCATCTCAAGATAGCGGCGTATCTCGCTGCCCGTGAGCTGCATCATGCAGAGATCGTTCTCGTAGCTGTAGAGCTTGTACATGTCGGCGAGCGTAGCTGCACCGCTCTTCACCGTAACGTCGAACGACAGCGGACTGGCGAACGAGATCTCGGCTCCGCTTGTGCTGAGCATCACGTCGTGAACGAAATCGACGAGTGCGCTCGGACCGAAATAGCAGTCGCGCGAGGTCATTGATGTTGTGAACGAGCCTACCTCGGTGCCTACGTATTTCTTCACTTTCTCAATCTGACTCTCGAAAGCCTTCATGTATTGCTGGTTGACAGATCGCTTACCCATGTCAACGATGTTCACTTTCAGACTCTTGCCCTTTCCCTTCTTGCTCACCTCAAGTTCGGCGTCGGCGACACGCATAGCGTTGTTGGCAGGATTGACGATGATGGTCGTAGATCCGTCAGCACTTTTCACCTCCTCGTAGTGAGTAGAGTGGTCGTGTCCGTAGAATATCACGTCGAAGCCCGGCACCTCGCGAGCTATGTCGCGTGTGGCGTCGTTGAGCGAACCGTTTGTGAGGCTGCGGTCGTTTATGCCGGTGTGGAACAAGCCCACTATCACATCCGGACGCTCCTTCTTCTTCACCACATCCATCCACTTGCGTGCCGACTGCACAGCGTCTTCAAAGCGCAGTCCGCTCCACAGCTCTTCCGACAGCCACGACGGCACGCCGGGAGTGATGAGTCCGATGACGGCTATCTTCACGCCGTCGCGCTTGAAGACCATGTAAGGTTTCTGATAGGGCAGACCGGTGGCGGTGCTCACTATATTGGCTCCGAGCATAGGGCAGTTGAGTTCCTTCACCCATTTGTCGTATACCGCATGACCCGTCTCCACATCGTGGTTGCCCATAGTCTGCACGTCGTAGCGCATGAAGTTGCTCACAGATGCAGCGATGTTCTCCACATCGGTCTTCTCATAATTATAATATGTGACGACGGGCTGTCCTTGCAGCACGTCTCCTGCGTCCATCAGCAAGAGTCGGTCGCCGTATATGGTGCGCAGCGAGTCGACATACGACGACACGCGAGCGAGCGAACCATCGGTTGGCTGTTGGTTGATGAAGTCGTACGGGAAGAAGCGTCCGTGTACGTCGGTCGTCTCTATCATTCTTATCTTCACTGTCTTGTCTGCTTTGCTTCCTGCATAGGATGCTGCTGATAAGGCGAAAGCCATGAACATGGTCGCCAATACCTTTGTATGATTTGTTTTCACTGTGTATGTTGTTGAGTTTAATTGTCTCAAAGTTACGTGTTTTAGACAATATCCACAAATTATTCATCGGTTTTTGAGTAATGCTTCGAAAATAAAGCGTAATTTTGCAATATAATATATCAAAACATATCAACGAACAAATCAAAAACCAACAATCTATGAACAAATCAGTTATATTAAGTATGGCTTTTGCCGCTGTGATGTCTTTCTGTTCGCTGGCGGCAAACGCACAATCGCTCTCTCCGTCTACCAAATGGCATTGGAACAAAGGCAAGATAATGATTGAGTCGCCCGAACGCCCTGCAGGACAGAAGGACGTGCTCGGACTGGCACTTCCGAAGATGAAGACGGTGCGCGTGGGCTTCGTCGGTCTTGGTATGCGCGGACCGAGTGCGGTAGAAGACTTCTGCTTGATACCTGGTGTGGAGATTGTGGCTCTCTGCGACTACGTAGAGGCGCGCGCAGCCAAGCAGAACGAGACGCTACGCAAGCACGGGCTGGCTCCTGCCGCCGTATATTACGGCGAGAAGGGCTATGAGGATCTGTGCCGCCGCAACGATATCGACCTTGTCTATATAGCTACCGACTGGGAGCATCATGCCGTTGTGGCAAAGTGCGCTATGGAGAACGGCAAGAACGTAGCCGACGAGGTGCCCTCAGCAATGAACCTTGAGGAATGTTGGCAGCTCATCGACCTGGCTGAACAGAAGCAGCTCAACTGCATGATTCTCGAGAACTGCTGCTACGACTGGTTCGAGATGCGCACTCTGAATATGGCGCAGCACGGCGTGTTCGGCGAGATACTGCATGCGCAGGGCGCATACATACACAATCTTGACGAGTTCTGGGACTATTACTGGAAGAATCCTAACGGCACTGACCCCGAGCAGCTCGGATGGCGACTGAAGTACAACCGCGAGAACCGTGGCGACATCTATGCCACACACGGACTTGGTCCGGTGGCGCAGCTGCTCGACATTCATCGCGGCGACCGCATGGCTACGCTTGTGGCTATGGACACGAAGAGCGTTCACGGCAAAGAGCTTGTTGAGGCTAAGACCGGCAAGCCTTGCGACGACTTCCGCAACGGCGACCATACCACCACACTCATACGCACAGCTAACAAGAAGGTGATAGAGTTGCAGCACGACGTGATGAATCCGCAGCCCTACAACCGCCTGTATCAGCTTACCGGATCGCGCGGATTCGCCAACAAGTATCCCATCGAAGGCTATGCTCTCGACAGCAAGCAGCTCGCGGCAAGCGGCGTGCAGCCACAGGTCGACAATCTCTCTACGCACAGCTTCATGCCCGAGGCTGAGAAGCAGGCTCTCGAGGCCAAGTACGACCATCCTATTCTGAAGAAGTTCGGCAAGCTGGCTAAGGAGGTAGGCGGCCATGGAGGCATGGACTTCATCATGACCGCACGCCTCGTGTATTGTCTGCAGAACGGTCTGCCGCTCGATATGGACGTATACGACTTGGCTGAGTGGTGCTCTATTGCAGAGCTTGGAGCTTTGTCGATGGACAACGACTGCGCTCCGGTGGCTTTCCCCGACTTCACGCGTGGTCTCTGGAACAAGTTCAAGGGCTACAAGCATGCTTATGCCACACCTGAGGAAGAGGCTCAGACCGAGGCTGCTGCCAACAAGTTCACAAAGGCATACAAGGAGGCTACTGCCAAGCTGAAGCTCTGGACTCTCTACGACAATGTGCAGAACGCCAAGACCGATTCTGCGAAGAAGAAGGCGCAGACCCAGCTCGACAAGGCTGTGGTTAAGGCGAAAAATCATGCCGCAAAGCTTTGCGCTTTGTGATATTATATGTAACTTCGCCCCGAAACTAATCAAACTAAGCACTATCCACGTATGAAAAAGATCAAGTTGGGCTTGCTCCCTAAGATTATCATTGCCATTATCCTCGGTATCGGGTTCGGCATCGTGTCGCCCGACATGCCCGTGCGCGTGTTCGTAACGTTCAACGCGCTCTTCAGCGAGTTCCTCGGTTTCCTTATTCCGCTCATCATCGTCGGACTCGTCACGCCGGCTATCGCCGACATCGGCAAGGGAGCTGGCAAACTGCTTGTAATAACCGCACTCATGGCGTACGGCGCCACCGTCTTCTCCGGCTTCCTTTCTTATGGAGTGGGGCAGGCGGTGTTCCCGGCGCTCATAACCGACAACCTGCAACTGGCGCAGATTAGCGAGGCGAAGGGCATAGAGCCGTTCTTCACCGTGAGCATCCCTGCTTCGCTCAACATTATGACTGCTTTGGTTCTGGCGTTCACCTTCGGTCTTGGCATCGCCCATCTTGAGTCGCACACGCTGAAGTCGATGTTCGGCGAGTTCCGCGACATCATCACAAAGACCATACAGGTAGTGGTGCTGCCGCTTTTGCCCATCTATATCTTCGGCATCTTCTTCAACATGACCCACTCGGGCGAAGTGTTCAAGGTGCTCAGCGTGTTCGTGAAGATTATCGGCGTAATCTTCGTGATGCACATCTTCCTGCTCATTTTCCAGTATTTCGTAGCCTCGCTCTTCGTTCGCAAGAACCCGTTGCGCCTGCTTCTCAACATGATGCCGGCTTACTTCACGGCTCTCGGCACGCAGTCGTCGGCGGCTACCATTCCCGTCACGCTGCGCCAGACCATCAACAACGGCGTTAACAAGGACATTGCGGGCTTCGTCATTCCGCTCTGCGCCACCATCCACCTCTCGGGCAGCACGATGAAGATAGTGTCGTGCGCGTTGGCGCTGATGATGATGCAGAATATTCCGTACGACTTCCAAATGATGTCGGGCTTCATCCTCATGCTGGGCATCACAATGGTGGCGGCGCCGGGCGTTCCGGGCGGAGCTATCATGGCGGCTCTCGGCATACTCTCGTCGATGCTCGGCTTCGACGACCAGTCGCTCGCACTCATGATTGCGCTCTACATAGCTATGGACAGCTTCGGCACAGCCTGCAACGTCACTGGCGACGGCGCCATCGCGCTCGTCGTAGACAAACTCACCTACTGGCACAAACGCTCTCATAATAATAATGTATAGCGAAGCGGCTGTGTGCGCAAAAATGAGACAGAATCATTATTCCCGCAACAAAAAGTTTGGCGAATAGATATATTTTATGTACTTTTGCAACCGATATCGTTCTGTAGCGATATCATTGAACCATAAATAATGTAACAACTATGAACAGAAAAACAATTCTGACATCAGCCTTTCTCGCACTGTTTGCAGTGGGACAGAGCTACGCCGACAACAGTTTTGTCGTGAAAGACTCGTCTACCGGCGCAAAGCAGATGGAGGCAAAGCTGAGCACAGTAAGTCGTATCTGCTTCACGAACGGCAAGATGGAAGTAAGGTTCGCCGACAAAACCACACGCGAACTCGCTTTCACCAACTCTACCGTGCTGTACTTCGAAGGCGAACCGACAAGCGTTACGCAGGTCGTAGGCGGAGCCGAAGGCTTGCAAGTGATGTATGCTGGCGGATTCGTGTCGGCTAACGGACTCACCGGTCCTGCCAACGCTGCCATCTACAACATCCAGGGACAGCGTGCCATGAGCCTCAAGGCTTGGGACGGAACACCGGTCAGCACCGACGCGCTCAGCAGCGGTGTGTATATTCTTAAAGTTAACAACAAATCAATTAAATTCGTAAAGAAATGAAGAAATTCTTCTCTATAGCGGCACTCGCATTGGCGATGTCGACAGGCGTACAGGCACAGACCGACGTAGTACCCAACCGTATGATCATCAACTCTTCTGTAGCAAGCAAGGCTTACGCAGTAGACCATGTTGACAGCATCTCTTTCGCACGCAAGGATGGCGAAGTGAAGGCTAACGTAGAGTTCCTCAAGTATGAAAAGGACGAGGATGAGAACGATGTGGTATACGTAAAGGTTACACGTACCGACCCGAACAGCTCGTTCAAGATCGAAGTGCTGCCTACAAACACCGCAAAGCGTTATGATGATACCGTTTTTGCACGCTACTTCGAGCAACAGACTACCGCTCCTAAGTACTATCAGGACTTCTCTGAGGGCAAACTCTCTGGCTTCGCTCGCGAGTTCACAGCCAACACTCCGTACACCGTTGTTACTCTCGCTTACGACGAGTACGGCGTGCCGTGCCAGGTTTCACGCGCAGAGTTCAAGACTCCGAAGGTACCTACAGTGGGCACTCCGTCTGTGACATACACTGTCGACGAGACTACATCAAGCAGCTTCACTCTCACCGTTACTCCTAACAAGGATTGCGAAGAGTTCTACTGGTGCCAGTTCGAGAAGGGTAAGGCACAGGAGCAGTTCGAGCAGTGGGGACCGATGCTCGGTCTGTCAAGCATTGAGGCTATGATTCAGCAGTTCAGCGGTCGTTCTTATAGCGACCCAGCTACAAACACATGGAATGGACTTGCTCCTGCTACCGACTATGAGGTGGCAGTGCTCCCAGTTGATGTAGAAGGCAACTTCGGCGACCTCGTTTACATCTACGTTACAACAAAGGCTCAGGGTGGCGAAGGCATTGCTCAGGTTACCGCAACCGTAGGTGACTTTGTTAAATATGGAGATTCGTATGTGCAGACCGTAACTTTCACACCGAACGACCAGACCGCCCTCTTCCACTCTGTTATCTGCGTTAAGGATAAGTACGAGGAGAACGGTGGCGACAAGTGGGCTAAAGAATACCTCATGCAGGATATTCCGATGGACCCGAACTGGAACCAGTATGGTGTTGACAATTATTCTTTCGAGGCAACTCCTAACACTGCCTACTATGCTCTTGCTCTCGCAAAGAACGCAAAGGGCGAGTGGGGCCCGCTCACAAAGCATGAGTTCACAACAGGTGCAGCTCCTGCAGGCGTAGCTCCTGCAAAGGCTGTTGCTATGCCGAAGCGCATCGCTACAAAGAAGGCTGCTAAGCGCACAGCCGTAGCTCCGGTTATGCGCAAAATGACGCTCGTTCAGCAGTAAGAAAAGATAAATAAATAGAAAAGGTGCAACGTGTTTTACGTTGCACCTTTTTTTTTGTTTTCGCTATCGCGGCAATACTATCTCTGCCACTATCGGACGATGGTCGGAAGCCTGCGTGTTCAACACGTCAGAGAAAAGCGTAACCGCCGGATGCTGCGCGCCTCCCTTTCCGTTTTTGCTCGTACTCTTGCGTTTGTACGCAGCTATGTAGTCGAGACACTCCGTCGGCTTGTCGGCAGGCCACGACTTCTGCTTGCCGCTGCATATTTGGAATTTCTCCTCAAACTGACGTATGAATGGCGATTCGGGCTTGTCGTTCAGGTCGCCAGCCACCACGAACGGCTTTCCGCTTTTCTTTGCCGCCTCCTCAATGATGCCTATCGACGCAATGCGGTCGGCTTCGGTCAGCGAGAGGTGGGTCGATGCAAACACGAAATCGTCGAACTCCGCCACAAGCAGCGTTCGTGCCTCCTCACTTCCGGGCAGCACATACTGTCTGACGCTTATCGGGCGCTCGCGCGAGAGTATGCCGATGCCGTATTTGCCGCCTTCGAAGTCTATTGCGGGTGCATACGATGCGTAGTAGTTCAGCTGTTCTGCTATCTCGCCCAGCGCATAAGTGTTGTTCGTGCGCTGCGTCATGCTGTCCACCTCCTGCAACGCCACCACATCCGGCGATATTGCCCTCAGCACCTCGGCTATGCGCTTGTAGTTGAGCTGGTTGTCCATGCCCATGCCGTGCTGAATGTTATACGAAGCCACGCGCATCTGGTGCGGCGGTATGCCCGAGTTGTTTTGTGCGTTGCAAGTGACCGATGCGGTCATTGCCGCAGGCAGGAGAAGCGATAAGAATATGCGTTTCAGCTTTTGGTTTACTGTTTTCTTTGTCTTCATTCCTTTTGTTTTAAAGTTATTGCTTTCCCAACCGCTAAGTTCGCAATAAAATCTGAGAACAGCAAGAGTTTGTAGCTAAAGTTGGTGGTGTAGAAGCCCAAGAAGTGTTCTTCAAAATGCTAAAGATAGTCGTCGGGCGGCGAACGGAATCCGATTGGACGGCGAACGGAATCCGATCGGACGGCGTACGGAATCCGATCGGGTGGCGTACGGAATCCGATCGGGCGGCGAACGGAATCCGATTGGGCGGCGAACGCAAAAAAGGGGGTGCACTTGTCTCAAGTGCACCGCTTACTATGTTAGTTGCGTTGAAAAGCTATCTTTATTGTTTAGATACACTTTCAATCTGGTCAGACTTCGTACGCAAAAAGGGTGCACTTTTCCTCTCGCTCGCGTATAATATTATGATGTGTACGTCCACAATTATGCGCTTTAATTGTAAACATCTGTTAAAATCAAACTAAAAATCCAACTTTTTCCTGCAAAAGTTTTGGAGGTTTGCAAAAAAGCTATACCTTTGCATCCGCTTTCGAGAAGCAACGA
>OBLG01000686.1_pt1 | contig 33596 bp, 56 predicted proteins | sample 1517451 | NCBI WGS metagenome assembly OBLG01 (sample SAMN04571694, study PRJEB22368) | human gut metagenome | biome: human gut; material: stool | host: Homo sapiens | place: Luxembourg | collected 2012-06-29
ATTTTCTTGGTGCCCCGTCGGGGATTCGAACCCCGGACACCCTGCTTAAAAGGCATAGCCAGCAATCAAAAGTCGAGCACAAGTTGATATTTTTCAGAAATACACGGCAATATTGCAAGTTTTTCTCAAAAAATGTTTCCTTGTTCCTGCGTGTTTTCACCGGGTAGCTAGCAAATTACTAACAATTTTACCGCCCCAGCTTCGCCATCACACTATTATACACCCGACTATTTGAAATAATCAGCGCATCCATCAACTCATCCATCACGCCCCACGCCTTTTCCGGCGACACTTTGGCAACCGCCTGTAAAAACGGGCTGTCGCCGTACTCGCCTACCAACTGCATTTCTGGAGCGGGCGCGGCGGAGTACATGACCGGCATTTCCGAAAGGCTTACCTTTTTGTGTTGATTTGCGATGGTGTATAACGCGGCTAACTTTTCATAGTTGCTCCAGCTGGATTCTTCGGTTTCAAGCCTACTAATCCATAGCTGCACTTCCTTCTCGTCGATCACGGGGGCGCACCCCCTTACATGTTCTCCATCTGCGTCATGCAGCGCCGAAGAACTTCACGCACGTTGTCATCGTCGGTGTCGCGAATCATGTCCTGTAGCTGGCGGCGCATATGCTCCCGGGCGTCATCCCGGCTATAGCGGCCCATAGAATCGCGGTGGCGGCCACGGTAAGAACTGCCCCGCCCGTAAGTGCCGCGAATGTCGGCGTCCCAATCGCCGCTGCGGGAATAGCCGCCGTCGTACATTTCGATCTTGTCGATGTTCTTGATGGAAGAAACGGCCTTGTGGATGATCTCCAGATCACCGGCGCCCAGCTCGCCCTTGCGAGCCAGCTCGTCCAGTTCCTCGCACAGCATATCCCGGATATCGTTTAATGCTTTCATGCTCATGTTATCGCTCCTTTCAAGAAATTCGGTCAACGGCCATGTTGGAGTTGGCAAAGCTGACGGACTGCGTGCTGGTGTTTTCCATTGCCACAGTCAGGCAGCAGTTGCGCGGTACCTCCACGATGGTGCTGACGTAGATATTGAAGTAGTTTTCCACCGCCGCAGGCGTAACAATAGCTGTCGCGCTGTTCAGCGGTTCACCGTTAATCGCCAGAGCTGCGCTGATCGCCTCCACCGTGCCTCCGGTAGGGATAGCAATGTTGCCGCCAAAAGCGACGCGGAATCGGGCTTTACACTGGTTGGTTAACCCCCGCAACGTTACAATTCCAGCGCCAGGACGGTGAACGATGCAAGGCTTGCTATTGACCGCAGTTTCAGTTAGCGGAACATTCTGACTGGCGGCAACAGTCTGAATTGCCACAGAAGTAAATTCTGCCATTTATATCATTCCTTTCTCAAAAAATACAGCGGCGGAGCCAAAGCCCCGCCGCGTTGGTGTCAGTATCAGCACGGGGCTGAACAGTTCGGAAATTCCGAACAGCTGATGCTATGCAGTTTTCAGCAGCCGCAACCGGTTCCGCATCCGCCATAGCTGCTGCCCGACCAAGGATTACAAGTGATGTAAGCCGGGGTGGGGCAAGGGCGCAGCTGGGAGATCAGGTAGTTGTTCTGTGCAGCCTGAGAAGCGGCAAGGCGCAGCTCCTGATTGGCACTTTCCAGATCGCGCATCTTGCTCTGCGTCAGGAAGTCAAGGATGGCGCGGCTATTCTGGTTCTGGTTGTCGATGATGTCACGCGCAGCGGTGTTGACCGTGTTGCGGGTATCGCACGCCTGCGTCGCCATGTCGTACCGCACCTGGGCAATAGCCGCCCGGTTCTCGCAGCAGCACTCCTGGTTCTGCATCTGCATGGCGGTCAGCTGCTGCATCAAAGCGGCCTGCTGATTGCAGCGCGCCAGTTCCGCAGCGGAGAAACCACTGGTCACAGCCTGCGTTACACCGGCAAACCCATTCAGCATACCGGTATTCATGGCGTAGAAGCCGTCACAGATGCCGTTATTCACCGCGTCCAGTTTGCGCTCGATGTTGGCAAAGTCAGAGGTCAGAACATAACCGTCCATCACGCCGTTGCCGCCGCCACCGAAGCCAAAGCCGTTACCCCAGCCGCCGAACGCAGCGAAAATGAGAAACAGCACGATCCACCACGCGCCATCACCGCCCCAGCCAAAGCCGTTACCGTTGCCGGCGTTGGCAGGAGCCACAGGCATAGTCAGCATGGTGCTGTCAGAGGAAAGAGACATAGTATCACTCCTTTTGAAAAAATATTTATATCAAACCGTGGCCACGATTTTGATTACTTGAAAAGCCCCTGAAATTGATTCGCCATTGACTGTATCTTGTTCAACTGGTCTTGTGAGATTCTGCCGCTTTGTAGCATTTTCTCTACTTCCGCTTTTGGGTCGCCTTTAAAGTTCGCTTTGAATTGCTTAAACTGCTGCAAAAGCTGAGGAAAGCCGTTCATCGACCCCGGCATCTGTCCGCCGCCCAACGCATTGAAAAACGGATTGTTACTCATCGTCCTCTTCCTCCTCCACCTTGCGTTTCTTCTTCCCCTTTATTTCGCCCACAAGTGCCGCCAGCGCGTCGAACTCTTTACGGGTCACATATTCCGGAGGGTAAGTTTTCTGCGCGTCAGAGGCGCTTGCAAGGCGTTCTACAAGGTCATACGTCTTGAGCGTCGGCTTGCCGCTTGCATCGGCCTGTTTAAGGTACACCACGGGAGCCGTGCTGTCCCACAGCGCAATGGCGGAGTTAGGCGCGATCAGCCAGTTTTCCGCCTCCGGCCTACCAGCCACCCACTGCACGCCGCCCTGCGCTACCGGGTTCTGCATGAGCGGCATCTGCGGTATCTGCGGTGGCATAGTCTGCATCTGCTGCTGCCGAAGCTGGGCGAGGTTGTCCTGCATCGGCTGCGGGTAATAAGGGTTGAAATACGAGTTAAATGCCATTGTTACGCCTCACTTTCTTTTTTCCAGTAATACAAAACAATTTCGTTTTCGCTGTTCCAGCTGTCGTAAATCACGCCGTCCTGAACGCACACGACGTGCCCAGATAGCGCAAGGATAAACGTCCCTTCCGGGTGGTCGTCGGCGAACCTACCGACCGTGTAGCAATCCGGGCAAGTGTCCGGCACAATGTACCGCCGGTAGCCTATTCGCCGCAGATATGCACCCCACACTGCGTTGGCCGACGGCATATCCCCTTCCAGATAACCCTGCACCGCCATAGCAAGGTACGTTTCGCCCCACTCTTTCCCTGTGGCTTTTGAGATTGCCCTTACCGTGCAGTCCCCCACATTTTTGCCTCGTGGATTTTTGTTGAAATAGCTATACATATTCCCGCCTGTCATCGAAAAACAGTTCGATGATGTGGACAAACATAGAGAGACCTGATTCGTCGTTTTCATACAGTCGGCAAATATCCGCTGCCATTTCCTCTGTGTATCCGCACTCGATCAATCGCTCTCTGTTGCTCATGTCCGCACCTCCTTGCTTCTTCCAGTATAAAAGAAAAAAGACCAAACAAATGGCCGATAAATGGTCATTGTTTGGTCTTTTGACTATAAATTCTTTATATGGTCTGCGATTTTTCCGTAAGCGCGTCGTCTGCGCCGGTTGATGTATTCCGGCGTAACATAATGTTGTGTGCATAGCTGTGCGTAGCTTTTGCCTTTTACGTCGCACTCGATCAGGAAAAATGCTTCGTCGCTTGGCAATCCCAGACCGGCGATGAAACTCACCGCCCGCTGGGGCGCCATAGACTGCAACTTTGCCCGGATATCACGATGTGTCGGATTCATGCTGATTCCCACGCCGTGAGCTTGCGGAGCTTGCGCGGAGGAGGAGGACGGCGGATCGTAGCCTCACGCCTCGCTCAGATGCAAGTTTTTATTTCGTCGCCTTTGTAATAAACGCGTTCGGGTACACCTTCTGCACTTCCTTGAGAAATGCAACCGCATTGGCTTTTACGCTGAATGCGCCGATCTGCACGCGGTAAATTACATTCCCGGCCGTGGTGGGTTTGTTGGCCGATTTGAAGGTCACACCAAGGTAATTGCAGATTCCTTTTGCAATGGTCTCACCGATTAGTTCGGTATTATTGATGATCCATTGCGCCACATCTGGCACATCGTGGAAATCCACCTCAATGTAAACGGTGGGAGCGGCAGGTGTTTTCACCTCGAATAGCGACGGGTTGGCCTTGATGTTCTCACTGGTGCCCGGAGTAACCGGAGCCAGCACATCAAACACAGCCTTTGCCGCCTTGTACCCCTCGCTGGACTTGTCCAGCTGATAGCAAAAAATCCGCGTGCCGCTGGCCTTTCCGTTGGCGGCGTTGGTGTGGATCGGTACATGCAGGTCGGCCATGAAGTTGTCGGATGCTTTGCATCGGTTTGCCATGGTGTCATATTGACCGACCATGACCTTCACACCGCTGCGCTCCAGCGCCGTCTTGCACGCTGCCGCAATTTTGCCGCACTGCACATCCTCCGTGGTGTTGCCCACGGCGTAAGTGTTGCTCTTCTGATTGGAGGGAGACAGATAAACTCTCTTTTCCATAGCTTCTTCCTTTCCATAGGATGGGTGAAAGATCGCCCACGTTCCGCTGGTGGGCATAACGCGCTTTTTATAGCCGATTCCCTCAAAGGCGCCAGTTCCCGCCGTAGACAACTTGGCTTTTTCTGCAGTGGAAAACACCATATTGTTTCCTTCCAGCGTGATAAAGGTCGTACCGTCAAGCTTCTCGTAAATGAAAAACACATGCTGGTACATCCAGCGGCTTTCTTTCTGGTTGTATTCGCAATAAAAGGCAATGTCACCCTTCTGCGCCTTGCTGTTGTCCTTGAGCCGCCATCCCTTGGCCGTCAACCACTCTCCGAGAGAACGGCACCACGCCGGGTTTTGGCAGCCGTCCAGCAGATACGGCTTTCCGCTCTGCCGGTCGGCGTACCAGATGGTGTACCCGCAGTACGCCACACCCATAGCGTTCCAGTACTTGTTTACCGTGGTGTTGTTCCCAGTGCCGGTTTCTCGCTCGCCCGCCAGCTTTTCCACTGGGGCAAGCATCTGAGATACAGACTTCATAGGGCGTCACCTCTTAGTCCGCTTTCCCCTCGCCGTTGACCACCTTCGCCGCAGCGCAGATCTTGTCGATCATGTCGCTGACCTTCTGTCTGGCGGCGTCATCGTAATCGTAGTTGACGCTCTTGGCGGCCTGCTCTACCTTTTGCATAACCCACGCTTTGCGGGCCGCGCCGTCGGCAAACAGGCCCTCCGCGTCCGTCATCAGTGTCAGGACGATATCCACGATCTGCGGCCAGTTCTTCTCCTTTACGGCGGTCTGCACCGCCACGACCAGACGGGCCACCACGGGGATGCACACCGCCAGACCGCCCAGAATCGCCGCGATCAGTTCCACCCAATACATAGCATTATTCATCGTTTACATCCTTTCCGACTTCTCCGAAGTCTTTCCGTTTTTCAAACAGTGCCTTTGTGCAATACACCAGCACCACGCCGATGATCTCCGTGATGGCCGCGGTGCTGAGTGATTCCGCGATGTTGATGATCTCGCCGCTTTCCACCGGCCGCAGCGCCGCCAGAAACGCCAGCGCGTAGCTGCACCACACCCAGAGCAGGCCGTTCAGCAGGCACAGCCACAGGATTTTCTTGGTGGTGGGCGTCCTGCGCTTTTTCTTCACCCGCTTGCCGCTCATGGCTCCACCCAGTTCAGGCTTGAGACGGCGGAAAGCTTGTTGTAGTCAACCAAGCTCACCGTCTCATGCCAGTTGTCCAGCACCAGCAGGAACTTTGCCCGCTGGTACTCCTCCACGCCCACCAGCACCACGCTGTGGTCGTGGTAGTAGCCCCGACCGTCGTCCCACAGGTTCAGCACGGCGGGAATGCCCCGTTCCGCCAGCCTGCGGGCCGTCAGCCGGTTCCAGCCCACCACCTTGCCGTAGGCACTGCGGGGCGTTCCCGGCTCGTGCAGCACCCGTAGCAGCTCCTTGGTGATAGCCTTAACTGTCAGAGGATTCGTGCCCTTCCTGTCGCCGTCATAGCCGTGCTTGGTGGCGATGTGCTCAATGGTGCCGTACCACCGCGCTCCGTAGATGCAGGCCAGCGAGGTTAGCGTACAGTCCAGCTCCTTGCCGTAGTTCTTTTGGAGCAGCCCCGTCATGGGGATCAGTTTCCGGTAAGTCTGCTTGCCCCGGTTGGGGTACTCCGCTTCCAGCCGCTTGTAGTCCAGTCTGCGGGTCATGCCTGTTCCCCCTTTCGGATGGGCAGGCGGCGCACCTCTTCTATCACGCGCTTGGCGCTGCCGTTGCCGCCCATTTTCTCATACGGCGCGTAGAGGTAGTCGTTCAGGTTCTCATACTCGTCCTGTGTGACGTAGCCCCGCTCGATGTACACCATGCCGAGGTGGATGATGCGGTCGTGAGCCAGCCCCACCAGCATCTTGCGCTCCGCGTCGTTTTTGTCGGCCCGTTTGGCTACCAGCGCCCACAGGCCGCCGCTGGTCAGCGCGGCCACTACAATGGCGCTGATGGCCGGAATAACATACTGCCACATATCAGACCTCCTCCCATCCATATACACCCGGCTCCCACACGTTGTTGTCACAGGTGCTGCGCCATGTTTTGCCGCCGTGTGTCACCTTGTCGCCTGTCATGTAGGGGTTGGTGCTGTCCGGCTGCTGCCACGCGGGGATGACGGCGGGGTCGGGGATCAGCACCTGTGCCCACAGGCTGGGCGCGTCCGCCGGGTTCCAGCCTGACTGCGATGTGTGGGCCTGTAAGCACCTGTAGACACATCCCCCATACAGCCGCCGGTCTCCCGCAGCATAGGCCACCCCCTCGCCGTCCCACGGGCGGTAGAGCAGCGGCGCTGCCGCCGCCTGTGCGTCCGTCAGCACCACCGCTGCGGCATCCATACTGGCCCGAATGGCCTGGGCCTGCGCCATGATGTCAGTCCTCATCCGTCACCACCCCCAGCGTCTGCAAAGCCGCCTTGTACTGCTCAATTTCTTCCTGGGCGGTCAGCACCTCTTTGCCATCCCGCCAGAACTTGCCATCACTATACGTGTCTCCAATACCCACCGGACGGTCATGGAGCGCCACCGCACCAGGGAAATCCCCGGCGTTGGTCTCCCACAGAGTAATGACGTTGGTCACCGTCCCTTCCGTGATAACTGCGTATCTCATGCCGCCACCTCCTTACGCTGCCTTGTGCTGTCGGATGACCACAATGCCGTCGGCAGGGTGAATCGGATGCGTCGTACTAAAGAGGCCGCCGTTACCAGAGTTAGGTACGGTGGCGGTTAGGTTTTTTCCACCCCCGGAAGCATACAGATCTCCGTCTGCTTCACCAAATTCACGGGTAGTAGTACCCTGGCCCTTGCCGCCATTGCTGCTGAGGGAGCCGGAACCATTTGCTCCGTCGCCACCATCTATGCCACCACCACCACTGGCAGCATAACCAGCGCCACCAGAGCCACCATTGGCACCATTCTTTACAGAGGTTTTGCTCCCCTTAACTGAACGTTCGCCGCCATTTGCTACTGCGGCGAACGCCGACGTTGTGCCACCCTTTGTGGCGGCAGTGCCGCTGTAGTTACCATTTGTGCCCGCCGCACCTATCACGAGGGGATAGGCGGTATTGGCCGCCAGCACCACAGACCGTACTGTGGTGGTGTAGCCTGCGCCACCAGCACCGCAGTAATCACTGCCACTACCACCACCGGCACCTAACAGAAATGCATCAATCACCATGTTTTTCAACGGCGTGAACGTTCCGCTGGACAGAAACTTGATGCGCCAATTTCCTCCGCCGTCATCCAGCACCTGATAGGTGCCGTCGCCGCCCGTCCAGTTGAAGTCCTTGCCGATGATGGGCGCGGAAATGGCGCTGCCGCCCGTGGCGGGGCCTGTCATGTTAAGGATCATGTGATCTCCTCCTAACCCAGAATGATAACGTTGGCGGTCACAGCTTCCTCCGGCACCGTCTCGCATGTGAAGGTCAGCGTCCCCGTGCCCTGCGCCGTGCCGCGGATACCCGCCTGCGCGTAGGCCATGAAGCTGTCCGGAGCCGCGCTGACGATAATGTTGGCGCTGGCCGTCATGTCGCTGACGGAGACGGTCTGCTGCTTGGTGTCCGCGTTCCAGCCGGACGCCAGCAGGAGCACGGAAAGGGGCTTGGGCGCGTCCGCCTTGGCGTTCCACACAGCTTTCTCCGCGGCGGACGTGTGCAAACTGATGCTGTCAGCATGCGAGTTCAGCGCGGTTTGGATCGCGTCGGCGTAGGCGAATATGTCCCGCGCCTTTCTCTGTGGGTCGTAAACGGCTTGCGTCATATCGCCGGAGCCGTCGCCATCCCGGCCATTGTAGACCATGAACGTCGTCGTGCTGCCGTCTGTCAGCGTAACGGTGTAGGTGTCGGTCGTGCCGGGCGCACCGGTTCCGCTCGTCCGCTTGATAGACTGGATAGAAGAGCCGTCATCGCCGTTCCAGATGGTTACATTTGTACTGTTTTGAGTCGGAGCGCTGCCGCTGTACGAATAGACCGTTTCGGTGATGGTCAGCGTCTTTCCGCCGCTGGGGTGCTCGTCGGTCGCCGCCGCGTCAGAGACCGTCACGCTGACATCGCTGCCGTGAACGCCGATATCTCCCTTGACGCCCTTGGCCCCGTCGTACAACGTGAAAACGTGGTCTCCGTCCTTGTCGGTGATGGTGATAAGATAGGCGGTGGGGGTAGTAGGTGTGGCGGGTGCTTGCAGCACACTCACCGTCGGGCTGACGCCATCAGGCCCTCGCAGGCTGTTCGATGTCCACACCGCGCCGTCCGCGGCGGTGATCGTCATGGTGTCGTTGTCATTAAAGTCAATGTTCGCGATGCCGCCGTGGCCGTCCAGCCACGCCAGCAGCGTCCGTCCCTGCACCTTCTTGGCCGTTCCAGCCTGCTCCATGATGAGAAGGTCGGTTGCGCCGATGGTGGTAGCCTCCGGCAGCTGGCCGATAGATTTGTCAGCCATCTTCCGTCACCTCCGTTTCCTCCGTCGCCGTCGCCAGCAGGCCGTCCAGCACCTGCATGCACCCCAGTAGCAAGTCAAGATTGCCGCTGCCGTGTACCTCGATCCGATCCAGCGCCAGCCGGACAGATTGGATGGTATTTTTTTCGGTTATTTTCATGGAAGCCTCCTTTATTCGTGGCCCAACACATACAGAAGATGATAAGACCCGTCTTTTCCGAGGTAGTTGATCGTCTTTCCGGAAAAAAAAGAGCCGCCAACTTTCAGCGACAGCGTCGCCACACTGTTGGAATTCACGTTGCCGCTGTAGACGTTGCCGCTGAATAAGCTCTCAATATTAGCCACCTTCGCCGACAATGAAGCCACGCTCGCCTTCGTCGCGTAGACCTCACCGAAATTAGCGATGTCTGCGGATATCGATGAGATCGCGCGGGCGTTGGTGGCGATGTCGCCCGCATTTGTCTCGATATCGCTGGTATTGGTAGCAATGTCCGCCGTGTTCTGCGCCGTCTGCTTCTTCTGCCGCACGGCGTCCCGCTCCTGCGCGGACAGGTACGGATACTCGTTGTCGATCTCCTCCTCCGCTGGAGCGCTCACGGTCGCCCGGAACAGCCGGGAAAACGTGGTTGTCTTGGCGTGTATCCCGCCGTAGATGCCGCCCACGGTCACGCCGTCGCCCAGCTCCGCCGCCGGGTCTAAAAGCGCGTCAGCGGCCTCGTAGGGCTGATAGCGGTAGTTCTTAACCGCCGCCAGAATATTCGCCGCCAGCGTGTCGCCCTTGGTGGTGGGCAACAGCGGCACGTTGACCGTCAGCTCCCGCCCCGTATTGTCGCCGGACGTGTAGCTGTTGGTGCCGTCCGTCACCGTCACCTTGCTGTAGGGCTGCAGCTTGTCCGCCTCTGTCAGACTGGACGCACTGTTTCCTACAAAAATTTTACCCGACAAGAATCCTGTCACCTCCAAACGTGATGGCATTGCCGCCGTTGTCCACCAGGTAGTTGGTCTCCTTCGGCAGGCTGTTCAGCAGCACCAGCCGCAGCTTGCCCACCGGCGTCATGCACCAGTTGCCGCCGTACCACCCGGCGATGGCCTGTAGCAGCTCCCGACAGGTGTAGTTTCTGGGCTTTGTCACCTTGTATTTCTTGCCGCTGGCAGAAAAGAAGCTGTCCGTCTCGCTGTCCAGCGTGATCCCGACCTGGGTACAGACCCGGTTGACGATGTCGATGTCCGTCACGCCGCCGTTGCCCACGCTTCCGGTATACCACTGCTCCGTGGCCAGCATCTTGTCATAGCCGTGCAGCGTCAGCACGCCGGTCTGCTTGTTGTAGCTCCGACTGTCTACGTTGTAGACCCCCTGCGCGATCCACTCGCTGGGCTCGCCGGAATCGCCCACAAGCCGCACCTGCGGCCTTAATTCAGCCATTCTGGCCACGCCGGAGGACGCTACCCCCAGCAGCTGCACGGATATCTCCCCGGCCACCGCCCCGCCCACAGTGGGGATATCCCCCTGGAATAGAGAGTTCTTCGTTTGAAGAGACCCCTCCATAATCTTTTCTTCGCCGTAGACTACATTGTCAATGTAAAGTTGCGTCTGCATCCGGTGGGTGCTTGCCAGCAGTTCCTGATATCTTGCGTTCGTGCTCTGCATTTCGCCCTCCTTACTGCTCTACCAGCGGGAACGAAATGCCAGACCACAGCGATTTTCCTGTTTTTGGGTCTACCGTCGTCACCGTGGCAGGCACGTTGTTGGAATAAAACTGCGCCACAACCGTCTCGTACAACGGATGCAGATTGGTTTCCACTGTGACAAATTCCGGAAGAATTAATTTCATCAGCATCATCAATTCATTCCGGTATAGATCCATGCAGCGAATGTTGACCTTGTACTTGATTGCAACGCGGCCGCGGTGCATGGTGCCGTCCATGGTTCGCCCTGCTTCTGAATTGTCAAGGTCGTTACGGGACCATTCCATACCTTCTTCCCGCACAAAACGGAGAATGTCCGTACCATTGATCTTGAAATACGGTGCGCTCACAGGCTTCCACCTCCCCACGATCTCTGGTTTTGCCGCTGCTGCCGCGTGATCTCTGGCGTCAGCACTCTTGCCAACTGAGCCAACTCTCCGGTAAACCGGATCACAATGTCGCCGCCGGAATTGCCGCTCTCCTCGCGGAATATCTGCCGGATCAGGTCAGCGGGTGCTTCAATGTTGGTGCCTCGTTTCTGGTCGCCCAGCACTGCGAGAAATTCCCGGTTGGCCGGTATAACGGCGCCCTGTGCCAGGGCGGGCACTTGCACGGCCCGCAACGCAGGCATAGTTTGCTTCTTGTATCCACCGATACCACCGGAGCCAAGATTATTTCGTGAGGCAAACGTGCCTTTACCGCCGCTCAGAAAATTCAGTACGCTGCTAAAAGCGTTGGTGATCCATTTCACCGCGTTTGTCACCCAAGTAACTACGACTTTCCACTTGTTGATTAGCCCCGCCAAAAGGCCACCGATTATTTTTAAGCCCAGCTGCGCCCACCAGTGTTCAGACACAAACTTTTTTACCTTTGTGTTCCACCAGTTTTTGATGCTTTCCCAGCATCCAACCAACTTTTCTTTTAAAAAGTTCCAGTTGGGTGCGATGGCCGCTGCCAAGCCTGTTGCGCCAATCAGAATTAAGCCTAGTCCAAGCGGAACGCCAACGCCGGTAAATAAAAGAACAATGCCAAGCACTAACAGCGCCGCGCCCAGCAAGCCAACAACCAATCCAAGCGGCCCTTGCAGTGCTTCCACAATGTAGTTCCAGTTGGCCGCCACAGCAGATGCGAGGCCGATAGCTCCCATAATTAGCAGTCCCAAGCCAAGCGGAATATTTGCGCCAGAAAAGATCAGGATAGCGCCAATTACCAGAGCCGCCACACTAAGAATGGAAACGGCCCAGCCAAGCGGCCCCTGCAGCATTTCTTTTATCGCGTCCCAGTTTTCAGAAATAGCGTCCCAGATTGCAATAGCGCCCAACACCATCAATGCAATACCCAGCGGAATATTTGCGCCGGAGAAGGTCAGAACAGCGCCCAGCGCCAGCAGCGCCGTGCCGGTGAACAGTTCCAGAATGGCGCTTAAACTGTCGTCGATCATGCTGGTAAAGTCCGGCGCGATGCCTCCGCTGGTATCAAACCCGCCGCTGCCGCTTGCCGAAGAATTGTCTTGGCTGTCCATCACGTTCAGCTCGTCAAATCCCGCCAAGTACTTACTGGCTTCTTTCGCCGCTTCTCCTACGCCGTCAATCGCGTCCTTCTGCTTGTTCAGCGCTTTCGCGCCAGCCGCTGATTTCTGGATCGTGGTGCCAAACAACATGGAGATCAGCTTTGCGACCGCCGTCACAATGCGGGTGATCACATTGATCAGCACCGTAAACGCCGGGATCACCACCTCCACAATAGGCTGCGCCAGCGTCATCAACGCGCCTTTCAGCCGCGCGATGGCAGCCACAGCCTCGTCGTTTTGCTGAATGGCTTCCCACAAATAGTTTTTCAGTGCCCGTAGTCCCGCTGTGATCAGCGAAAACACCAGCACACGTTTTGCCAAAGTTTTTACGTGATGACTGAATTTGTCCATGCGCTTTGCCGCTTCCGCCGCCGCCGCGCTTGTGCCGCTGGTCTGCTGTTTCGCGCCGGCCAGCCTTGCAGTAAGGTCACCCGCGGCATCTTTTGCGCTGTTCAGGGCGTCCGTTTGACTTTCCACTTTTTGTGTGATCGAATCGTATTTCTTTTCCAGCTTGTCAACGGCGGTTCTCTGTTCATCAAGGCTGGCTTTTGCGCTTGCGATCTGGCTGCTGTACATCTGCGAAAAGGGGTCTCCGCCGCCTGTTTCCGCCGTCGTCTTTTTAAGCTTTGCCTGCAATTCGGCAATTGTTTTTTGCGTTTCTTCTGCAACGCCTTTGGCGTCCTCCAGCTGTTTTTCGATTGCGCTTTTCTTTCCGGTACTTTCGCTAAGTTCTGATTCTATTTTTTTAATTTTTTCTTCCAGCTTTTTTAAGTCCGCCTGTGCTTTCTTGTCATCAATTTCTGTGCTGAACACAATAGACCCGTCAGCCGCCATATACTCACCACGCTTTCACTGTTTTTGTGGACATTTGATAAACTATGTGCTATAATTTGCACATGGAGGTGTGAGAAATGATAAATTTTAACAAAAATTCTGTTTGGAATCTTCGCCCGATAAATGTCAATGAGGTGCGAAATGAGCTTTACGGTCTGCTTTTGAACGACGAAGTGATTTTGTCGGCATTCAAAACCATCCGCGACCAACTTGTTTTTACAAACAAGCGCATTGTCGCAATCGACGTGCAGGGAATCACCGGATCAAAGCGCTCTTTTTCCTCCCTGCCTTACTCCAAAGTTCAGTTTTTTGCCATCCAAACACCAAGCGTTATGGAAATGGTCAAGGATTCCGAGTTGTACCTTGAATTCTCAAGCGGCTTTTCTGCCACATTTGAGTTTAAAGGCGATGTAGACATTGGTCAAATCGGAAGAATGGTCTCCAAGTACGTCATTTCTTGAGCCAGCCGCCCCAAAATGGGGCGGCTTTTTCACACCCATTCCCTTATCTTGTCGTTTTCCCACTCGGTATATCTCTGCTTTAGGTCAACAAGATTTCTGTTGTTCCGGTAGAAATCTCTCTCGCTTTTGTCCAGAGATTTGCCGTTGGCAAGCTTCTGCCGGATGCCCACGATCTGGGCAAACAGACAATCGCCGATCTCCTGATATGCCCCGATGAACGTCCACCAGTGCAGATATTTCATTGACCGGACTTCCTTTCCCATCACGCGGTTCACCGGCGCGACGATCACGGGAAAGTCCTGCTGCCAGTCCACCAGCTTTTTGGGTTTCTTCCCGGCATCGTTTTCCTGTCCGCAGTTGATGAACCACATGCACTTTGCAATGGCTTCTTCGTAGTCATCGGATGGCATGTCCTCAAAGCCGGGATAGAAAATATCCAGCACAACCGCCGCCCGCTCCTGGTCGTCCAGCTCCACGTCGTTAATGGCTTCCAGGATATCCAGAATGGCACGGAAATCCGACCGCACCTCGTACTCCTGCCCGTTGATCTCAACGGATGTCGGCAGCGTGTACGTCATTTGTGGTACTTCTTGGTGTACTTGGCGATGCGGGGGTTCATGGCTTTCTTCTCTCGCATAACCGTCTCGTCCATTTCGTCCATGATCGCCAACAGCAGGTTGGCCCAAAGGGGCAAACCCTCCGCCAGCGCATACACATTCAGCTCTCCGAAAAGGCCGCTGCACACATCGAACTCAAAAACATCGTTGATGATCTCCCGCATTTCGCCGTCCAGCTTTCGCACCACGTCAAAAAGTTCTCTCTTACCCTCAGCTTTTCCAACCTCAGCTTTGTAGGATTCCTGACGCTTGTCCAGCGTATCAAACGCGTTGAAAAGCTTTTCACCAAACGCAGCATCTGTGGGGTTAAAAGAGACTTCAACGGAATCGTTCAGCTTATAGGTCTCAACGCCGGTTGCGATTTTCAGTTCCTTCATTTTTCGCGCCTCCTTCGGTCAATTACTCCGAATCCGCCGTGAACGTCACCACACCGGCAGTCACGGAAGCGGTGCCGGTGGTTCTGGTGCCGCCGTAAGTCACGTCAATGGGCATGCCCACAAAGCCGCCGCCCTCGCCGCCGAGACTGGAGGGCTTCACCATTGCACCTTCGTAGCGCTCGGCAAACACAGCCGTCTTTGCGGTGCCCGCGTAGTGGTGGACGATCAGCACATCTTGATTGGCCAGTGCCGCCGCATCCTGCTTCTTCACAGCCAACTCCCAAATCTTCGTCAGCGCCTTGTCTCCGCTGTCCAAGTAGCAGGGGTCAAAGGTCTGCGTGACAATGGGCTTCTTCATGGTGGTGCGGGTGGTACCCAGGATGTCCTTTTCAGAACTCTCCTGCCAGTCATATTCCATGCTGGAATCCGCCACGCGGGTGCCAAAGGCCGACCACTCTGGGGAAACGCTGGTGCCGGTATTTAAGTACGCGATCAGAAGCTCACGGTCAATGGTCTGGCCCGCTGTCGTGTTAAAAATGTTATCAGGCATTTGTTATCACCTCGTAAGTCATTTTCATGAGGATCTGATGATCCTCGTCGCCGTTGTCGTATGCGCCGAACAATGCGGAGCGCGTGGTGGCTTCCACGCGAACCACCCGTGCGTCGTCCCCGATGTCCGGCCCGCCGTCTGCCGCCCAATCTGCCAGACTGTCCAACAGTTCGTCGGCTTTCAGGCGCTTGTCGTTGCTGTTGCCCGGCTTTAGCCGGTAGATCACCTTGAACTGGTACTCCGCTTGATGGCCGCCCAAAATGTAACGCCGTGTAATGTATGTCCCCTGAATGGTCGAAAGCGCCATTGCGCCCTCGCTGTCAGCGGGAAGAAACTCATACCGGATCACATCCACCGGCTTATCCGGCCATGTGTTCAGCCATACCAGCATCGCGCGGGAGATTTTGTCCTCCTCTGCCGCCGAAACTAGTTTCTTCGGCTTGTCATTTGCCATATTTCGCCACCGCCTTTTGCGCTACGCGCACCCATTTTTCAAGGTTCTGCGCCTTGGATGCCTCGCACCAATGCGCCTGCGCGTTTGGGTGCATGGCTTGTGAAAATACCAGATTTCGGTCTGTCAGAACCTTCGTCGCGCCTTTCTTGGCCCACGGGCTTCCCGTGTCGGGATCGACCATCAACTTTCCGTAATAAAGGTATCTGGCGTAGGGCCCCGGATACACCACCGTGTTTCCGATGGCCCGTGTCCTCTGGGTCATGGAGCCGGTCAGCGCCGGAACATACGGCACCGTGTCGGATTCCACCTGAATAGCAAGAACGTGTTCGGCCTCGCTGCACGCAAGCGCCAGCTGCCGCCGCACCGCGTCCATGCCCTCGGTGTGTACGCTGAATTTCAGCCCCATCACTTACCTCCCACGGCCCAGTGTTTCAGGTCACCGTAGTCCTTCATATCTACTTTTGTCACCTCGTAGCAGTCGTCATGCGCCCTCGCCACAGTCTCGTTGTCTGTGGAAAATCGCCCCTTGACGAAAAAGCTCTCTCCGCCGTTGCCGTTGGTGGAAAGTGTCCACAGTCCGGACTTTTCCTCCGCGTTCCAGAAGTCCTGCGGCCCTGCATAACGTTTCTTTTTGCCAGTCGTTGCATCTTTTGCAACAACCGAAAACGGGATATACAGGTTCACCGCGTCGGCTCCCTCAAGGCCGCTGGCCCTGACGTTGGCCGCCTTGGAAGCGGACAGCAGCACACCCTCAAGCACCGTCACATAGAGCTTTGTCACATCCTGCATGGTGCTGGTGTCTACCTCGTGGGTCACGTTGTACAGCGTTACCGTGTGTGGGAACATGGACATGATCCGAACCCCCTTGCTTTCAGTAGTCCGTAAGGTGCCAGATACATGGCCGCGATCTCCCGCTTTCTGGCTTCCAGCAGCTGCATATCGGCGGAAGATACCGCTTTCGTGCCGTAGCTTTTTGACCAGTCGCCCACGGATTCGCTTGCCACAGGTCTTTCGGCGTTAAAAGCCACGCTGTTCAGCCGTTCGCCGTCCTGCATCACCTCTGCCAATGCGCACACCGCGTTCTGCACGGCTGTCATGGCGTCGCCGGTAACATTTCTGGCGCGGTTCATGGTCACATAGTCCACATAGGCCGATGCCCTACCAGCCAGAGCCGGGAAAGCGTCCTCGTCAATGGCCGTGCCGTAAAACTCAGTGGCGTAGTATTCAAAATCTGCGTATGCCATGCTTTCCGCCTCCTTTATATCGTTTCCTCCCCACCCGTCAGGTTTCCCATCGGGGCGGGGAGGAGGCGCGCTTACTTGCTGGTGTCGGCTGCGATAAACAGGCCGTTGGGATTGGGCACAACGGGGATAAACACGCCGCTGGCCTTTGTCCACACCGCCACGGGGTCGGGAGTGGCCCACTGGGTAATGGTGATGAACTGGTTGGCGCTCTTCTCGTTGTACTGGCCGTAGTCGGCTTCCTCGGGGGTCACGCCCCACAGGCCAACACCGAAGGAGGAAGACGTGCCATTGCACAGGAACGCCATCTTGTCTTCGGGGAAAAAGCGCTTGGTGGCCTCGTTGCCGCTGGCGGTCTGGGTCTTATAGCGCAGATCGTTGGTGGTGATCACGCCAAAGCCGAACAGCTCTGCGAACAGAGAACGGATTCTCTCAGCGGGGACATAGGTGCCAGCACCCACAGTGCCGTAGATCAGCGTCTGGATGCCCTTGTTGGCAGCCAGCTTACGCAGGATCTTGGTGGATGTCACGATCTCGGTCAGGGCGTTGCCGGACCCAGCGGCATCGTCTGCCACGGCCATGATCTGGCCCACGATATCAGCATCGGGGCCGAAGTCGATCTTGTAGCCGGTGTTCTTGGTGGGAACGCCGTAGTCCACCTTGAGATTCAGGTTGTTTTCGTTGATGGTCATTTTGCCGGTGGCAAGAACTTCCATCTTGGCAACCTCGGTGCGGGTCTTGACGGCCTCGGCCATCTGGCGCATGTCGTCAAAGACGTAGCGGATGATCTCGTTCTCGTCGCTCACGCCGTTCTCGATCATCAGGCGCACGCGCTCGGTCTGGTTGATCTTGCGCTTGATCAGCAGCTTCTCCACCTCGGTCTTCTCGAACACGGGGCGGGTGCCGATCTCGGCCTCGGTGTCAAAAGCGTGTACGGTAGCCATCACGGGGATGTTGGCACCGTCAGCCAGACGCAGATACTCCGCCTTGAGATTGGCGGTCTTCTGGTCAGGGAAAATGCGGTCGCCGATGTAAGCAGGCCGCGCAACAGACAGATTCTGTGCAAATTCCAGGCGCTCAGCGCTGGAAATCATGTTCAGGATATCAGGCATGGTTTCTTCCTCCTTACTTAGCCGTTAGCAGTCCAAACAGGGTACAGGGTCACATCGCCGGTGATCTCCACCTCGGTCACAGCAGCGCCGCCCTTGCTGGTGCTCCAGCCGGTCTGCTTGTTGCTGGCCTTGGTCAGCGGGTAGCTGGTGGAGACCTGGGCCATAGAGCCCTCAAAATAGGTGTTGCCGTCCACAGGAGGCGTGCCGGTGCCGTCGTTCTTGTCGTAGGTCACGGTATAGCCGCGGGTGATAGCGGGGGTGTCCACAAACACAACGCCCTTACCGGACAGCGCGGTCTTGGCGGCCTGGGCAATGTTCAGGTTCTCCGCCAGCACACGGCCAGCCACCAGAACAGAGCCGGGCATGTCGCCGCTGGTCACGTCCACAGGCTCAAACACGATACCAACAGCGTTGCCGTCGTTGGAGGGGAAAGGGGTGCCAGCTGCAACGATCTTGTAATTGCCGTCCTGCACGCCCATAGAGGCGGGAATCTCGCGGGTTTTCAGCACCAGACCAACTTCGCTTTCCAGGAAATTAGGCCGCTTGGTGCATGCGGTATTGGTCACAAAAGACATGGATCAAATCACTCCTTCGTAGTTGTCTGCGCATACTGCGCGTTGAATTGTTTTGCGTACATTGCGCCCAAGCCCTCCGCTTTCGGTGCGCCGCCGGTACCGACGGGCTTTGCAAACGTGGGTGCGGGTTTGCCGGTCTGAAACGCGCTGGGGTCTGCGTCCATCTGAGCCTTGTGCCACTCGTCAAAGCCCTCAAACACGCCGTTTTCCAGCTTCAGACCCTTGGTTTTCAGGTCTGCGATATAGGCACGTTCTGCCGCCTTGGAGCTGAATTTGATGCCCTTCTCTCCAATCACCTTGTGAACGGCTTCGGAATAGTCCCGGTCAGCGATCTGGGCCTTGTACTCGGCGGTTTCCTTGGTGTACTTGCCCTGCAGCTCCTCCAGCTGCTTGCGGATGCCCTCCGCGTCGCCGCTGGATTTCTTCAGCTCCTCGATGTCCTTGTCACGGTCGGCAAGATTCTTCTGTGCCGCCGCCAAGTCCTCCTTGGCCTGATCCGCTTTCTGCTTCTCCCGGCCAATGTCCCGGCTGTTTTCGTCGAGGATTTTATCCACAACGTCCTTTTCTAGCCCCAGACCTTCCAAAAAATCGCGTTTCATGTCTGCTCCTTCGCCACCTCGCTTTTTTCTCGTGGGTCGCGTCCACTGTGGCCCCGTAGTTTTGCGACTTCGGGCCGGTCAAAAATTTTGAAAAAAAGAAAGAGGGGCTAACCAACTACAATTCGTAGTCAGTTAGCCCCTCTCGGCTCTTCTCACTCACCGCTTAGAGCGAGGTCGAATATTTGTTTGATTTATTATACCATACCACGCAGCCGGTGGCAAGCGCCTATTGCTTCATTTTGCACTTGTTTATGTCCACATTCTCGCGCCGAATATGTATCACCCTTACCCCGTCTTTGGTGGGGATCAGCTCCACCCGGTCGCCCTTTTTCAAAACGCTGTTAATAGCCTGCAAGGTGTTGGTGTCAAAAAGAGAAGTCGCGCTATCTGTCATACAGCACCCCTTACGGAATCAAGTCCACAGCTCCCTTTGCCGCGTTGTACAGCTTCTTCATGATCGAGTTTTCCTGCAAGTATTCCAGACCTTTAAGCGTGATCCGTATTTTGCGCGAGTTCCTGAGACAGAGGTCGCCGGTCACGCTGGTGTATAAGTCTGCGTTTTTGATAAGGCCCACGTCTTGCAGAATTTCCAGATAGCGATGCAGGCGCTCCGCAGTGACGCCCATTGCTTCTAGCTGAAGCGCGTCAATATCAAACGCTGGCAAGTCCATGGAACGTTCCAATGCAAGCAGCAGCTTATAAATCGCCTTGAAGTTGTCCATCAGCCATCGTCCTCAACAACATACCATTTGCATTCTTCGCAAACCTCGTTCGCTCTGTCCATGTCAAACGGTTCTCTCAGCCGCGCTGCGTCCATTTCGTCCTCGCGGACTTCTTGCACTTCTACACACTCCGACCATGTAGTTTCTCTCTCATACAGTGGGCAATTATGCCGTGCGATAGGACTTCTTGCCATGTTATTTCCCCTCCAAATAATCGCGGTACTTCTTGCGAAGCTTTTCCGGTACAACAGTCACGATTTCGTTCTTCGTGTTCAGCATAACATATCCTTTGTCTGCAAGAAATTTAAGGGTTTGCCGGTCTGTCTGGTACAACGTCAGTCTGCTGTTGTTGATTATATCTTGTGCAGTCTCAAGGTTCAAGCTGCTTCTGTCCGGTCTGTTCTCAAGATTGTCCCAAAAGTGCTGTTTTGCACCGGAAATCTGTGGTTCCCCAACGTCAATCACATATTGACGATCAGAAAACTTATCTTTGATTTTCCATGTACCGGCGTATTCTTTCAACGGCGCGAACTTCTTGGAATCCGTCAACTGCCCGCCATACAGAACCTTTAACCTTTCCTTCTGCTCCGGCAGCCCCGCCGCCTTGCTGAACTCCTTGTATTTGGCGTTCAGACGGCGCAGTTTGATGTTGGCGGTGGTCTCGTCATCCTTCAGCCCAGCGGCCTTGTAAGCGTCTCTAAGGCGCTTCTGCTTGCGTATCTGGCGCTCTATGCTGCGCTGCTGCTGCGTGGCCGTGTACCCGTCGTATTCCTTGCCATCAAATACAAACTTCCGGTTTTCGCCCTTCATGGCGTCAAGGTCAGCCTGTGAATAGGTCGGCTCACTGACACCCTCCACAAACGGATAGAAGGTATGTCGGCAGTTCCATCCGCCCAAACCGGCGCCCTGACCGTAACCCGTTGTGGCAACAAAGTCCTTGTATTCGCCCTTTGAATCTCCGGGCTTCTCAGCCCACCGATACACGCCGCCTTGCCAACTCTCATGGTTTTCCAGCCCGTTTCCTGTGTTTCTCGCCCCAATATGGGCGCTCACTTCCACAAGATCGGTTTCCAAATAGTCGGCGGATTTCTCCGCATACTTCTGGTTGAGGGCATTCACGCCGGTCATCACGGCACGTCTTGCCGCCACGTCTACCTGATCCCGATGCCCACTTTCGTAGTCCACCGTTTTCAGGCCACTGTCCGCCAGCTGCTTGACCGCGTTGGTAATAGCTTGATTGTAGGAAATCGCGCCGTTCTGCACCTGCATAAGGGCGGAATCACAGCACCATTGGTACGCCTTTGCAGGCGGCAGCATTGTGCGCCCAGCGTCCACCAAAAAGCCCATGCTTCTGGTGATGTTCCGGCACTCCTGCTTTGTCTGTGCATAGATTGCCGCGATAGCCGCCGCATCCACCAGCACATCAGGCCGCGTCACATCCGCTAACGTGATAAGCTCAGTATAATACGCTTGATTCCGCACCACCACATCGTCCAGCAGCTTCTTGAGCTTCTGCTCACTGATGCCCGTGGTCTTGCGTATGGCTTTCTCGATCTCTTTCAGGTCAATGCCATGCGCCCGCAGCGCCTTGATGTCCTGCACCGTGACCTCGTTCAGCTCGTCCGCATCCTTGAGCCGGGAGCATATCTCCATCAGCAAGGTATCTTCCAGCCCACGATACAATTCAGCCAGTTCCTCCGGCAGAGCGTCCAGCAATTCGGGCGTAAAGTCGTACCTTCTCATTCGATCACGTTCTGGGGTTCAGTCACAACATCCTGCATCTTTGGCAGCGCCGCCTTTGCGGTTTCTTCGTCCTCGTTGAAGTACTTTGCTCGAAATTCCCAATCGTTCATGATCCCGGCGTTCAGCAGCTGCAAATCGCGGGCAAACTCGTTGTCCTTGGTTTCCTGATCGTCAAGGATGCTGTCACCCCAATCGTAAGTAACCTCATACTCGCCATCCGCAGCCAGACCGTAGAGCGTGGCATACACATCCATTGCGTAAATCAACGCATCAAACGTGTGTTCAAGCGCCGTCTGGATGCTGCTAATCAGCACATACTTTCGCTGCTTGCCGCTTCTGATCTCTGTTGCAGTCTTTTCTACCGTCTGGGGGTCGGAAATATCACCGTAAGACAAGCCTACGTTAAACTCAATGCGCCGAATAACGTCCTGAAAGCCCTTGTAAACCGCGTCATTCCGCAGTTCAGGATTAAGGAACTGGTAGAAGTCGCCGTCAGCCGTAAAAGCGCCAATTTCAAACAGCCGCTTGTCAAACATGTTGGCCGTTGTGGTGTTGCCGTCCATCAGCACCTTGCGCTCACCAGACTTAAACTCCCACCGCAGGCGCTCCCACTGTTCATCGGCCTGTTTGATCAGTTCCACCGTCGCCGCGTCGCCGTAGATAGACATGCCGCACAAACTGTTTGTGTCTGCTGTGTTGGCAATGGGCGGTTTGAAATAGGCAAACAACGGCCCGTCCATGTTCTGGATGGTCACTTCCTCCTGAATGTCCGCCCATTCCGGCACCACTTCCAGCGGCGCAGGCGCACCCACAGAGCCGGTGGAATCACTATAATACGCCTTGTTCTTGATAGTGTAAACAGTATCGGTCAGGTCGTGGGACTCCAGTCGCACATAGTACTTACCGTTGACCTTCACCGGCTTATCGCGGAACACACCGCCGACGCATCGCCCGGCCGGGTCAAACTTCGTCGGCTGAAAACCCGCCGCGCCGGTCATGTCCACCAACAGTTTGTCTCCGTAGATGTAAGGCTTTAATGCCACACCGCCAAGCGCAAGCCCCAGCTCCAGCGCCTTGCCGAAGTTTTCTTTCGCCAACTGAAAGCCATCGTTAAGATAGTCCGCCCGCTGGCTGCCCGTGATGTTGGCCGTAAACTCCACCAGCGTTGGCCGCGTCACCTCTCGGCAGATGGCGGCAGGCAGTCCCACCGCTTTCACATTGCAGTCCCGCCAGGGCGGCGTATTGACCAGCATTGCATACCATAGCGCGATCTGCTGCTCCATCGTCATGCTGACAGCCGGAGATGTACCAAATTCCCGCTCGGCCACAGCCCGCGGGAACAGCGCGCGTCTTACCGTATTTACGAAATTGCCTAAAAAGCTCATCTTAACTCTCTCCTAAGGACAGTTTGACAGAGATACCTACACTGATCCATGCTGTGATCATTCTCTTTAATGACTTTATCTTCCGCCGCTTCGGAATCCCAGCTGTAAAGCCCGAATTCCTCAAACGTTTTCACGCAACTCTCGTGGAATTTCAGTTTCCCCGCCTTGAGCAAAGCACCAGTCAAGCGAATACCGTCCAACACCGCGTTATTAGCGTTCCACACGGCGAATTTTCCGTGCCGCCGTATGCACTCGGCAAACGATGCGGCGCTGGGGTCAATGATAATCCTCTCAATCTTGTATCCAGCAGCAAAAGCTTCCAGGTCTTGATAATACTCCTCGTCTGTCTTCTGCCGGTTGGTCTCGCGCCCGCTGTGATAGTATTCTTTCTCCATCACGGCCTCTCCCTTGTGTACACGCCACATCCCAAACACCGTGGGGTTCTGCGTGCCGTAGTCACAGCTGATGTAATACGTCCCCGGCCCACCCCGTTCACTGGTCACATTGACCTCACGGGAGAACATAGGATACACCAGACCCTCGGCAATACAACGCTCACCAAGAATATCACGACGATACCAAATGCTACTTGTGTCATACTGGCTCTCGATCTCCGCCAACCGTTGCGCTGTGATTGTCGCATTGTCGCGGATGGTGAAGTGCTGATAATTGTATCGCTCTCCAAACTGAGAGCGGAAACGGTCAATATACCGCTGGTATATCCAGTGCCCCGGCGAGGATGGGTTCAAATCCCAAAACACGCGGCGCACTTTTGCCGCAAGCTGGCGGTTGAAAGCTTCTTTGATTGTATCTTCGTGGTGCAGGTTAATCTCCGTTGCGATCCACATGCCATACGAGTTGCCTCGTATTTTCTTGAAGCTGTCCGCTTTTGCACCACCTGCAAAGATTACAACATAGTCGCGTCCGCAAGACTTTATCACAAGGGCTTCGTTCCCTTTATATTTCGTCCACCGGCACCGGCCACGAAAAATATACTCAAGTCCAAATCCGTTTGCATCGCCGATGTTAAGCTTTGCATTTGCCGCCGTGGAACCTGTTGCAAGATGAATTCTATCCGGCGTCCCCTTCTCTATCAGTGTCGCAAACGCAGCGATGTTGTCGATGGTCTTACCGGCACGAACAGCGCCTTCTGCAACAGAGATCGTGCACCGTGTGGCGTCCTGAATATACGCCTTGTGCTTTTCACCAAAGGCCGGATGAATTGTTACCGTTTTCATTCGATGCCCGCTTCTTTCAGATAGGCGTCAGTGTCCTCCACGTCAACGGTTTCCTCCGGCTCGTCTCGCTGACCGAGGTACTGCTTGCCAAGCCAGATCGCCATTGTAGCGTTCTTTTCGGCAAGCCTCCACTGCATTCTACGCAGCGATATTTTACCCCGCCCCCTCTTTTGGGCGAATACCTCGGAAAAATGCTTTCCGTATGTGCGCTTACACCACGCATCCAACGTTTTATCCGTAACGTCAAGTGCGTCGCAGAACTCCGGAAGGGTGCATTGCAGTCCGCAAAGAGTCTCGAACTGCTTCTGGTCTATTTCTTTTCTTGGTCTTGCCACACATACCCTCCTTTCTCCTTTGGCGTTTTATGAATTTCTCCATGTCCCGCTTCAAGTAGGGACTGGTTGTTTTTTGCATTATGGCCTGTGCGTCCTCAATCGTCATTGATCAACACCGCCTTTTTGCCCGTGAACTTTTCCCAGCGATCAATAATTACATCGGCATACTTTGGGTCAAACTCCATGCAGTATGCGTGTCTTCCGTTCTGCTCTGCCGCCATAATGGTGGTGCCGGAACCAGCAAACAGGTCAAGAACATTTTCTCCCGGCTTGCTGGAACACTGCATCTGATAATCAAACAGTTTGATGGGCTTCATTGTTGGGTGCTCCGCAGACTTAACCGGCTTATCAAAATTGAGCACCGTGGTCTGCTTCCTGTTTTTGAAAAAATAGTGCTTGTGCCCGTCTTTCCATCCGTAAAGGCACGGCTCGTGAGCATCGTCCTCAATTTCGTTTTCACCGTACAGGCAAGGCTCATGTTTCCACTGAAAGTCTTGCCTTCCCATCACAAGCGAATTTTTTACCCAGATCAAGCACTGGCGCACGCGAAGCATCGCATCTTTGCACGCGCCCCTAAAGTTGTACCCCTCGCTATCAGCATGCCAAATATAAAACGGTGCGCCAGGCTTCATAACCATTGCTGCGTTAAAAAATGCATTCGTCAAAAACCGCCTAAATGCCGTGTCTTCCATGTTGTCGTTTTTGATCTTACCGGCGGTGCCCTTATAGTCCACATTGTAAGGCGGATCGGTAAGCAACAAATCCATTTGTGCCCCCCCCGCAAGCTTTTGTACGTCTGTCAAATACGTGCTGTCTCCGCACATAAGGCGATGGTCTCCGAGCTGGTACACATCGCCCAGTTTGCTCTTCGGCTCTGCCGGTAAAACGGGATCGTAGTTGTCCTCTACCACTGACGTGTCGAGTTCATCCCGCAGACCCCAATCAAAGTCAAAAGCAGACAAGTCAAGCCCCGGCAGCTCATCAGCCAGCAGGTCAAAGTCCCAATCGCTCTCGTTGCTCTTGTTATCCACCAGCCGCAGGGCGTTCACCTGTTCCGGCGTGAGATCGTCCACGCAGACACACGGTACTTCTTCCATACCTAGCTTCTGCGCTGCCAGAGCGCGGCAATGCCCGATTACGATAACGCCGTCGCGGTCAATTACAATCGGCTGCACGAACCCGTACTGTTTAATGCTTTCGGCCACATTGTTGATTTGCCGTCTATCGTGCTTCTTGGCATTTGCAGCATACGGAATAATATCCGACAGCCGCTTGTTTTTTACTTCCATGTGGCCTCCTTTGTCTGACGCACCGGCCTCCCACCACTGGCCTTTGTCATTGGCACGTCTGTACCCGGCTTTCGCCTCACCTAATATGTTCCCGCCGTGAGCTATGTGCCCCGCAAGCATACATAGCATCCACCACGGCGAAATCCTTTGCAGTAAGCAGACTATTTGAGACGCATCCCATACAGCGGTCTGCCAGCGCAATCACACCGCGCTGCGCCTTTTCATCAGCCGCACACTGTTTTTGCGGATTAACTGTCCGCCGCTGTGGCCACAGCTTGTGTGCACTTAACTTCTCGCGCTTCCTCGCCCGCTTGTGTGACTGGTACGGCATTGCAGTCCTGCCCTGCTTTAGCGCTTCAGGGAAAGTCCCCGTCACTCGCTGTGGTCTCCCCTTACGGGGCACCTATGCCGCGTACGGGGCATAAGCCCCGATAAAGTCCCTTCCGGGCGAAAACGATTCAACGTTTTCATCCTTTTTGAAGTTAAGCCGCCTTTTACGCCGGACGGGCGGCACGTCTATTGGCAACCGTGTTATTTTTAGCCGCTCAATACACGGATAAAGCTGCAATGGTGCGTTTTCTTTCAGTTCTCACCTATCCGCCTTGAGGAATACGCACAAAACCCTTCGGAACTCCACGGTAAACGCATGGCGGAGCGCCTACCGCTTCAATGTTCTGGCACACTTTCGGGCGGGACGCTATGCCACTTGCCCACGGTAGTACCGCACCGCTTTTTTCGTCGCGGATTCTGTCTCTACAGGCTCCGTATTGCCCAGCCGTTTTCTATGTGTCGGCACACTGTGGCCGGATGGGAGGCGCGACCTCCCGCCCCTGATCGTGGGGTAGCTCGCGCAGTCCGGCGTATACCCGTCATATACCGCTGGCGGGTAAGCGGTGAAAGGAAAAGAGGCCCCTAATGGGCTATGGCGGCATTGGCCGGACTCGAACCAACAACCCTTCGGTTAACAGCCGAATGCTCTACCATTGAGCTACAATGCCGTGTGTGCCCGCCGCCGTGCAACGACGGGCCACAAAAAGGAGGGAGAATGAAAAATGAATGCAGTTAAAACAAACAAACGGAGGTGTTGTAAGGCTGCACGTCCTCATAACTATTGTACCACACTTTTTGCAATGTTTATAGTGCAAAAACGCGGATTTTCTAAAGTAGTTATTCTAATTAAACACTTTTGCTGCATTTCAGTTCATAGATTTCATTTTCCAGTTCATCCACAAGCTTATCCCTCGCCTGATAGCGCCCCCAAAGCGCCAATATGGTTTGTTTCGCCTCATCCAGCGCCTTGATTTGGCGGTCGATGTCAGCTTGGTTCACGCCGTATCAACTCCTTTCCGCATTGTGGGCAGTAATTGCTTTTGCTGCCCGTCACAAGGCCACAGTAGGGGCACTCGATCCGTATCGCCCATTTGGGCCAATCTTTTCCCTCTGTGGACTTGTCGCGTATAATCCATTTATCCATTACACATTTGGCTCTTTGCGCTCTCCGTAGCTACAAAAGTCTGTGGGGTTTCTGCGCGGCGTCAAGCTTCCGCACACCACATAGCGGCTAAAGCAAAAACCATCGTCCCTCGTTCCTTTTTCCCAAAAAATGCAGTCCTTGCACAAAACTACGGCAGGCGAGACTTTCATTATCGCAGTCAACCCATCAACATCTACGTTGCGGTTGCTTGCAACAATAGCGTCAATTGCGTCTTGCTTCTTGATATATTCAATCTTTTTCATTTACACTTCCTCAAAATACTTTACATCTCCGATACTGCAAACGTAAATCTGCCCCTCGTGGTATTCGCTGTGTCCGGCGATCTGGGGATTATAAAACACCGTCGCATTGCCGATGTCGGTAAATGTCTCACCGTACACAAACACCTCGCAAAAGGCGTTTCGCGCCGCGTCAGACACCCAGCTTGCCGGGGTGGTATACTGATACTCCCTGCATACGTCCTCCGGCGTGTAGCGGTTCCTGTGGCGATTGCAAGCGTTAAGCAGGGCTTGTACAATGCCACGGCATTGGTCGGCATCGTTCCCCGCTTCTGCGGTGACGATCTGGAGAACTCGCGTCACGTCGTAGCCGAAGGTCTCAAACTCTCGGTCTGTTCCGATGGCTGAAATCACCGCCTCCGCGCTTTTCTCCGCTTCGTCCGGGTCTTCGTATGCTTCTTCGTGCGGGCCACCCTCGATCACCAGAATCGTGCGCTCCTCGCGCTCCGGCTCCTTTGCAGAAAAGCCGGTCAGCACCACCAGCGCCGCCGCCAGTATCAGCAGCACCCACGCAGCGGCAATAATACGGTCATTTGTCGTTGGTTTCATTTGTTTTATGACGCTATTCCTCCTTTCTCTCACCGTGGGAACAGAAGTCGTCATGATTGCTGTACCCCATTCGGCATTTATACGTTTTGAAGTATCGGCAGTCCTTGCACTGCACCACCGACACGGCATAACCAGACAATCGGATCAATGCTGTCCCGCACTTATCGCAAAGTTCCTCGTCGTCTCGGATTTTTGCAAACCATCTGCCACAAACTTTACACGCTGGCATCGTCTGCACCTCAGTCCATCTTTGCGCCGCAGTTGGGGCAGATAGGATATACGCCATTTTTATGCCACTGATAGTCTCTGTGCATCGCTTCCCCGCCGCACTCCGAACAGTCACAGCAATAATTATTGTTCTTCCAGTGCGGTCGTATCCACCGCCCATACACCACCGGGGCAACGTCGGCGGCGGGAATTTTCTTCAACACTCTCGCTGATTTCCATACAGCTTCATAAGCCGAGCGTGTCGGAGCTTTCCCTGCAAGATCGGTTATAGCATTAAACGCAGCTTCCAGCTCAATGTATTCGGCCATTTTCAGCACCATCCCATTCTAACGGTTTGCCGCACATCGGGCATTTTTCAGCCTTCTGCTCTTCGACCATCAGCCCCAACTGCCGCTTGCAATGCGGGCAGTACGGTATATGCCACCAGCCGAAACTTCCGCCAAGTTTCCATTTCTTGTCGCGGTAAAAAGGCTTTTTAGGTTCAGCCATTGTCAGTCCTCCCATAAAACGTCTCTAAGTCATCCTGCGCCTTGTTGACAAAGTCGGGGCAAGCCAAGCATTCCGGTATCGGGTCATCCGTCATTGGGTCAACCCATCCGAGACAGTAGATGCGGTCTTTCTTGCCGTCGTTCCATTCGTGAGACGGGCGTCCTCGCTTGCCCAGCGCACACTTAACTGTTGCCATCCTTCATCGCCTCCAATGCTTTCTCCGCCTCCTCGCGGGTGAGAAATGCGGTCTTGCCGATTTCCCCGGCGTTTATACCTGACAGCGATTGCCAAACAAACCCTTCTATAATGTCCCACTCGATAAACAAGCCGAACAATTCCACGCGGATGGCTCTAACTTTATACACACTGATCGTTTTTCGACCCGTTACTTCGTAAAGCCTATCGCCCACCTTGCACGGTAGCACCTCCACGCGCCCGTCCTTGTCGGCCTCGGCCAGCTCCCGCAGGCGGGTATAGTTGCAAAGGCTTTCTAAATCAGCAAGACGCATCAGCTTCAGTGCGATCTCGTCTGCCTTATCTTTCGGCAGAACTTCCTCCGGCGTCAGCCCCGTGTCTAAATACTGACGCAGTAACGGGCAGTAGGCAGCCGGAACCGCCGTGCAGAACCCGCCGACCGCGGTACAATTCCCATTGTCCGTATGGCGAAAATTACAACGCAAGCAATTGTTCTTTTCCATCACTCCACCTCCCTAATCTCGTCCTCGCCGAACTCCACGCCGTCATTGATACACTCCAAAACGCTTTCAACAAAAGCCTCATCGGCACAGGCGTTTAGGTACCTGATAACCTCGTTGGCTAATTGCATAATGGTCTGTTTATTGCTCATCCCTTCACCTCCTCAATCCGCTCCGCCAGCCGCTCCAGCTTGTACCGGCGGAATGTCTCCACCTGTCCCGCGCAGTCGAACATCATCACCATCTGCTGAAGCATGATCTCCACGTCGGCGATCTCCTCTGCAATGGCTTCCACGTTGTCCCGGCCACGACAGCGCTTGCAGAGTTCTTTTGCCAGTTCGCTCATTTCCTCAATGGCCATTGTCACCTGTAATTCCTTCCCGAAGGTTTCCAGCGCCGCCTGACAAATTGCGTTATCGTGTAGTATCATTTTGCGGTCACCACCGTATCAGCGCCCTGTACAGTCACCCAACCATGCTTGAGACGCGCCTCCGCTTCCTTCATCTGGATTAGCTCCGGCGTAATGGATTCCGCAATGGTCTTGTTGGCTTTTGCCTCAGCTTCCGCCTCAATGATCTTTACAGCAGCCTCAGATTCAGCGATAACGCGATTTGTTTCTGCCTGCGCTTCCGCCGTCTGTTTGGCAAGTTCTGCGATCTCTGCATCCTGCTTGGCCTGCTCTTTTGCCCGTACCTTTTCCTGCAATGCAGAATCCAGTTCCACGTCAATGATCAGGGCGCTGGACACGTTGATACCATACTCTGTACTGAGTTTCTCATTCAGGTAGTCGGTAATAGCCTTGTTTACCTCCGACTTTTTGTCGGAATAGATGTCCATAACGGAGAATCTGGGGGTAACTTCCTTCACATAGGCGATAATGCTGTTCTGCACGCGACCCTCTACAATGGCCTCTCCGTCCATGCCGTTAAATTTCTCGTACAGGCTCACCACGCGGTCAGGAAGGAAATTGTAGTTGACCGTCAGATTAATGCCCACCATGCCGCCGTTGGCAGGGGCATCAATATGCCAATCTGCGTGTTCATCTGTGTTGTAGTCAGATGGATCGTCGGAAAAAACAATCTGCTGCTGACTAACGGGAAACTGCTTGACGTGCTTCAATGGTGATAGCCAATGCCAGCCCTGTGGCAGCGTGTTTTGCTCCACGCCCTTTGCAGAATACACAACGCCCACATAGCCCACCTTGATTCTTGTCAGGCAGATGATGCAGAAAACAGCAACAACCACCGCCAGCACGGCGGAAACAGCAATAGCGATACCTTTTTTCATGACTTTTTACCTCCAAAAATGTTATAAATTACGACAAACGATACGCCAAATACAATGATGAATAGTGTGATAATCTCTTTCATCTTTTTCCCTCCGGCGTACTTAACGCCGCCAGATTAAACCGCAGCCCCTCATTGGCCTGCCGCAGCGCTTCTATCTCCCGCTGCTGGTTCTCGATCAGGTCAGCGGCGGCGGAAAGATTATCGTCCAGCTCAATAATAGACGATCCCCACTCGTTACCAACCGATCGCTCAGCGTGCTCCCGCAGCGCGGTCACGATCTCATCTCTTGTCATGTCGTTCCTCCTCTGGAAAATGTTTCTTCGTCACGGCGATGGGAAACGGCTCGATCTCGCTTGCCCACCGCGCCGTGCCTTTACCGTGTATGCGCTTGAGTTGTTTAATTTCCGTCTCAAGGTCATGTATTCTTTGCAGTAGGGCTACGTCAACCATTTCTTTAGTAACCGCATTATGTATGGCCCTATGCTGTTGCGGAGATACAACGAGCAGGTTTTCCGGCCTGTTATCCAGTTTGTCTCCATTGATATGATGGACAACCTCGCTCCGGCTGTCCCGTTGGCCAGACCACCTCAAAGGTCTGCCTATCATCTCTTCTGCAATCAAGTCGTGTTCCCGAACGTAACCGTTTGACCTTGCCTTGTGATGTCCCGGAATGTAAAGGCATTTATACCCATTTTCAATTCTTACTCCGCCTTTCCAGTAAGCATTATTCTCGCGGGTTTGCTCTCTTTTCGCCGCCGAGCGCGCCTTAATGCCATGCCTTCTCATAAAGTTAAAAACGATTTTTTGCGTTGTATGTAACTCTGCGGCTATTTCCATCTGAGTCATGCCTCGTTCATACATTGCTTTCACGGCATCTGGATCTAATTTTGTCCCCCGGTTTTTCTGAGCCTCAATCCAAGCCGGATCGGCGCATCTTTTCTTTGCGCTTTCAGACATTTTCCTTCTTGTTTCTTCCGAAAAACTTTTCAAAGTCTCCCTCCTTCCCCGCTTCTTCATCTCCAAAGTGCTTTTTTACTACGGCAATGGGAAATTGCTCAATTTCAGAACTCCACCGGCAGCACTCTGCTCCGTGTATTCTCGCCCAGCAGACATTAAACCCAGAAATGCCATCGAATAAACTTCCCAGCGTCGCGTCCTCCGGCAAATACCGCGCCATACGCCGCAGCATCCAGTCCCAGAATGGCAGGGCGATGGAGTTACCCAGCGCCTTGTACCGTGGGCTGTCCGCGTCCTTGTGCTTCTTGCCCTTTTCGTCCGTCCACTCGCCGATGTCGGTCCAGTGGTCAGGAAATCCTTGCAGCCGTTCACACTCCATCGGCGTCATCCGGCGTACCACCATGTTTGTTATGGCAAGGTCCGTGTTGTCCTTAAAGTCCCGTTGCTTGCAACTGCTTGCAACCTCGGCGGCGCGGTAATCTCCAAACCCGTTCATCTGGTATGTAAGCGGCACTTGGTTTCCGCCCGTGCCCATCCTCGCCTGCAAACTTGGAGCCTGCTCCCCGCACTCGCGGATGACGTCACAGGCGTGTGTCATGTCCAGCGCTACCACCGCCGGTGTTTGGTTCGTCCCACTGGGCGCCGCCGCCAGAGTGGGCGACACTTCTTCACTGTACCCGATGCCGCCCGCCTGTGCGCCCTGTCCGGCCTTAAACCCGGCGCACAGTACGCTGTCCCGCGCCATGCCGCCGTTTTCGTTGGCATTCAGGCTATGCCATGCGCCATCCTGATCGTACACCCGCGCACTCTGCGCGTCCCACGGATTCATGCACATTACCCCGTGGCGGTCGCCAGCGGTCAGTGTAGGAGACGGGTCGCCCTCTTTCCCAATGCCAAGACCGTTGCCTCTTCCATCGTGGTTGCGGCTTTCTCCGCCGCCCTGCCATCTGGTGGCTTTGTCGTTGATGGGAATTGCCGTTGCAAATACGCCGTGCGAATGTGCGGCAGAAATGGTGTTCGCTGGGTCGCCCGGTTCTCCTACGCCAAATCCTGTTCCGCGCCCTAACGCTTTGCAGCGCGTAGCCACCATCAGGTTTATAGGCGTGGGCGTAAAAATCGTCTGGTCATTGCCCGTACCCAGCGTTCCGCTTTTCTCCGTCTGCACTAACGCGCCTTTTCCTCCTCCGTCACAGCCCCCCCTGATGCGGACTGCATAAGAAGCACCGCTTTCAGCCGCTCCGGCAGGTCTTTCCCCCGCCGCTCCGCTCTCCGCAGGATGCCATGACACGCTTTCGCGGTCAAATTGTATTTGGGCAGCGGATTCACCTCCAAAATCTGCGACAACCGAGATTCTTCGGCGACGCTGTGGGGTCCCCAGACGGATAACATTTCCTGTACGGCTGTCTCGGATGGTTTTTCCCCAGTCCTTAGCGTCGTGAGTTCGCCAAGCGATAGACCACCCATCACCGTCAATGGCTCCTGCTTTTGTCCATTTCTGCTTGTCCGGCAGTCCAGATAGAGAAAATCCTGGTTCTGCGATACGCGCAATTTCTTCCAGCACGGCTGCGAAGTCTTTCCCTCTGTTGCTGCTGAATGCTCCGACAACGTTCTCCCAAACGAGAAACCGAGGTCGGACCATGTTACCTGTCCGTCCATTCCGTTTGTCCTCCGCTCTCATTTCTTTTACGATGCGTACCTGCTCCATAAACAGGCCGCTTCGCGCTCCTGCCAAACCGGCACGTTTCCCGGCGATGGATAAATCCTGATTATCCCGAATTCGGAATAATCAGGATTATGCCGAGAAAATAGTTATTCCGAAGTAATCGCTGCAAACCCTGTAGT
>OBLG01000694.1_pt1 | contig 33429 bp, 29 predicted proteins | sample 1517451 | NCBI WGS metagenome assembly OBLG01 (sample SAMN04571694, study PRJEB22368) | human gut metagenome | biome: human gut; material: stool | host: Homo sapiens | place: Luxembourg | collected 2012-06-29
TGGCTACCTTGAAAATGAGTTCGTCAATGCAGTCCGTATATCTGCCTTGCCGTATAAGAGCATTTTTCAGCTCCACAAGGCTATGTAATATCAGCGTTCTTTCGTGACCGTCTACATATAGATGAGTGGTTTTGTCTTTCATACGCTCGACCTCCTTGCGTTTATATTGTACCGTAGGTGTTTGTTTTCCAGAGTGGAGCAGCGATATTCGGCATTACAGCCACACTCCGATTAAGTTCTTTACTTTATTCCATACTCTTAGCGCTTTCGCATATTCGATAAGGTTAGGAACATTCTTTTGAGGGTCGTTTACATAGCCTTGAATTGCTTTGTTGAAGAGTTCCTTGTCCATCTTGTTCATATTACGCAAAACATCGCAGATGGTACGGTCACGGTCATAAATGCGAACATCGGTAAAATTTATTTCTCCTCTGGTTGCTCCGATAGAGAGGATGGTTGGCTCTATCCGATAAGCCTTTACAGATGGGTAATCTATTCTCGTGCGTTGTCTGGAAGTGTTTTTATCAATAGCAATGTTCCACTCCGCAGGATTTCTATCGCTGTACCCATAATAGAATAAAGCTGTTTCCATACATAGAATACCATCGGGGAATAAACGGCTGATTATCACCACATCGCCTTTGCCAGACCCCATAGTCCAATGATAGTAGCCACGCTTGACTTTTTCTATCAAGCCAGCTCCCAACATTCTTTGAATATCCCTGTAATATAGTTTTTCTTTGCTCAACTGAGCCGTGGTCATTACATAATCATAATGCGAGAACATCTGCCTAAGAATTTTCCTGTCTTTTATTGAAACCATACTCTTACCTCTGCACCAAATTGTGCTGTAAAAACATCTCGTTAGGTTGTTTTAGCCCATTATATTTAGCTCGTATTGCCAAGTCAAATGTGTAGTAAACCACACCATTCAAATTATAAAATGGTGTGGTTACAAACACCTGCTTGTCCACAAATGGCGCACACGGTTTAGCATTGATTTAGACAGCAATTTGAAATTTTGTAGTAGCGATGGCGTATAGATTTATCGTCCGCTTTGTTTCGCCAACCTTGATAGAATAAGGCTTTTCGGCATTTTCCTCGTTGTCAGAGTCGTCATATTTTTTAATTCTGTCGAGTGTCGAAAAGCTATGTATCTTTAAGCCAAAGACCTCACGCTTGTCCTCATATTTGATACATTGGAACATTTCCGATGCTTCTCTGGGCACAGAGGAGCTCGGGCACCTTGAAATGATTGGAGCGATCGTCCACCAGCTTACAAGGAACCTTTCGTATGACGAGATCAAACGCGGTGGCTTTGACACCTATTTTGTCGATCACACAACAGGTGTTTATCCGACAGCGGCAAGCGGTTTGCCATGGTCCGCCGCAGAAATGCAGTCAACAGGCGACACCATTGCCGACCTCATGGAAAACATGGCTGCCGAGCAGAAGGCAAGGCTGACTTATGATAACATTCTTCGCCTTGTTGACGATCCCGATGTTCGAGATGTAATCAAATTCCTGCGTGAACGAGAAATCGTTCATTTCCAGCGCTTCGGTGAAGGGTTGAGAATTGCAACGGATAAACTCAATTCAAAGAATTTTTATGCATTCAACCCGTCGTTTGACAAATAAAGTATGATGGTCTAAAAAAATAAGCTATAATTCGCAATTACCAAAATAATTGATTGCGAATTATAGCTTTTTCTTTGATTTACTCAACCGTATAGGTCAACGTTGTTGCATATTTCCAGCCGTCGGTCGGGGTTTTGATATAGACCTTGAAGCTGTTTTCGCCGATGTGGCGCGGTTTTACGGAAAGGTTGTAGGTATATGTCATGTTCGTTTCGTCGAGCACTGCCATTGACGAATTGACGGTGGTTGTCATTCCGTCCTCGTACTCAATGCGAACCTTGTTTACACCCGAGCCTGTAACAATTTTGCAGTCAACGGCGCTTTTTTTGCCGCTCGTTTCGGCAAGCTCCGCAGATTTCAGTGTCGTGTCCGAATAAAGCGTAGATATGCTGAAATCATACGTTTGGTCTTCCCAAACGTTGTCGTACTTTGCATGAATTTTCAAGCTGCTGTTCGGTGTGAGTCTTGTCTTGACCGTCCAAACCTCATATGCGAGATCAGCCGAGGTATCGTGAACCTCATTGCCCTGCTCGTCATAAGCCTTTATAGCAACATTGCTTGCGTGTCTTGAAAACGTTCTTGTCGCTCCCGTTGCTTCTATAACCTGGAGCTTTAAGGGTCTGCCGTCAACCGAAAAGCTGTAATCATTTACACTGCTCCATGACGGAGTATATGTCACGTCCTTAACCGAGCTTTCGGAATCCAGCGGAACAAATGTAAATCCGTTTTCGTTCGCATATGTTTCCGCTGCCGTTCCTCTGTAGCCGTAGATGGTGAAGCCCTCAATCGTCTTAGAATCGGAAATATATCCGAAAGCCTTTTCTCCTATCGAGGTTACTGAAGCGGGAATTATAACAAACTTAAAATTATTATCATAAAAGGCTTTCGCGCCGATTGAAGAAAGTCCGCTGCGGAGAGTTACTGCTGCCATCTGGTTGCTTCCAAAGAAAGCTTCTTCACCGATAGATTTAACAGATGAAGGAATATCAAGCCTCTTTATGTTACAATTTCTGAATGCCGCATACGGAATTGATGTTGTATTTCCTTTAAAATTCACTGTTTCCAGGCTGTTGCAATCATCAAACATTTTAGGCACAACATCGCAGTATATGTCAGCCGTTTTAAGCCTCAGGCAGGAGGTAAAAATACCTTCTGCATTGTCTTTGAATTTTACATTTGCAGGCAAAGTCAAGCTTTCAATTCCCGTAAAATTAAAAACCTGTGAGCCAAAAACAACATCGCCCGAACCGATAAAATCAATTGTTCTTATATAACCGGGAGCGCCGTTTGCCCCTGCGAAACCGTAATCGTTAATTGTAATCGGAGCAACTCCTCTTGCGTCAAATGTCAGTTTGTTGATCCAATAATGATCCTCCGACCACTCCTCATACAGCTCTGCATATTGACGTTCTTCCACTACTGCTCCTGAATGTACCGTAACATCATATACAGGCGAGGTAGACGTTGTATCTTCAAATCGTTCAAATTCAACCAAATCCAGCGGAATGAACGTAAAGCCGTTTTCGTTTGCATATGTTTCCGCTGCCGTTCCTCTGTAGCCGTATATGGTGAAGTTTTCGGCTTTTTTGCCACTATCAGAATAACCAAAGGCTTTTTCTCCGATTTCGGTTACGGAAGCAGGTATTTTGACAGATTGATTGGCAAAATTGCATATAAAAGCTTGTTTGCCAACACGTTCAAGACCGTCGTTTAATTCTATCAAGTAAGGTTTATATGAATTAAAGCACTCTTCGCCGATAGATTTAACTGTCGAAGGTAATGTAATTTTTTCAAAACTTCCCCAAGTATTAAAAGCCAAATTGCCGATAATTTCAAGTCCCTCGTTGAACTTTATTTCCGAAACAGTGGACAAATCAAAGGCTGAATCGCAGATTTTCTTAACAGAGGAAGGAATTTCAATTTTTTTCAAACCTACTGTAAGTTCAAAAGCAGCTTTCGGAATTTCGTTAATATCATTATCTGCTGTAAAGGTTACGTTTTCAAGATAATTACATCCATAAAACATGCTCTCACACATAGAGCAACCGATTGTAACATTTTTCACTTTACTTTCAGAAAAAACATCACAAGCCCCATCCTCAAAATTAATATTTGAGGGAAGATTCAAATCGGTTATATTGGTAATAGCAAACGCCCTTGAGTCGAGTATTATGTCACCTGTTCCGTTAAATACAATTTCATTCACGGTACAAGGAGCAATGCACCCTGAAAAACCGGAGTTTTTAACTATAATCGGCTCAGAGCCAAACGCATTAAATGTAACCTTGTTTACATCTTTAAAGTTCGGGTCATAATTGGGGTGATTTTCTTCACTCCGACCGACATAATATTGTTCCTCTTCAACAACATCTCCGCTGTTGAGGACAACGTCAATATACTCCAAAGAATGAGCGAAAGTATTTACGCTCAACAACATACTGATAATAATAACGATCGCCATTGTTTTTAGCCAAAATTTTTTCATGCTCAGTCTCCCCTTAATTTACAATCCTTTTTACTCAACCGTATAGGTCAACGTTGTTGCATATTTCCAGCCGTCGGTCGGGGTTTTGATATAGACCTTGAAGCTGTTTTCGCCGATGTGGCGCGGTTTTACGGAAAGGTTGTAGGTATATGTCATGTTCGTTTCGTCGAGCACTGCCATTGACGAATTGACGGTGGTTGTCATTCCGTCCTCGTACTCAATGCGAACCTTGTTTACACCCGAGCCTGTAACAATTTTGCAGTCAACGGCGCTTTTTTTGCCGCTCGTTTCGGCAAGCTCCGCAGATTTCAGTGTCGTGTCCGAATAAAGCGTAGATATGCTGAAATCATACGTTTGGTCTTCCCAAACGTTGTCGTACTTTGCATGAATTTTCAAGCTGCTGTTCGGTGTGAGTCTTGTCTTGACCGTCCAAACCTCATATGCGAGATCAGCCGAGGTATCGTGAACCTCATTGCCCTGCTCGTCATAAGCCTTTATAACAACATTGCTTGCGTGTCTCGAAAACGTTCTTGTCGCTCCCGTTGCTTCAATAACTTGAAGCTTCAAGGGTCTGCCGTCAACCGAAAAGCTGTAGTCATTTACACTGCTCCATGACGGAGTATATGTCACTCCCATAACCGAGCTTTCGGAATCCAGCGGAATGAATGTAAATCCGTTTTCGTTTGCATACGTTTCCGCCGCCGTTCCTCTGTAGCCGTAAATTGTGAAGTTTTCGGCTTTTTTGCCAAAATATGACTTATATCCAAAAGCCATTTCCCCAATTTCGGTTACGGAAGCAGGTATTATGACAGATTTACTGTCAAATTCGCCTACAAAAGCTTGTTTGCCGACATGTTCAAGGCCATCGTTAAGCTCTATATCGTAAGGTTTATTTGAATTGAAGCATTGTTCGCCAATAGATTTAACTGTCGAAGGTAATGTAATTTTTTCAAAACTTCCCCAAGTCTTAAAAGCTAAATTGCCGATAGTTTCAAGTCCCTCGTTGAACTTTATTTCCGAAACAGCAGACAATTCAAAGGCAGAATCACCGATTTTCTTAACTGAGGAAGGAATTTCAATTTTTTTCAAACCTACTGTAAGATCAAAAGCTAATTTCGGGATTTCTCTTATATCAGATGTAAATGTTACATTTTCAAGATAATTACATTCATCAAACATGCCCTCACACATAGCGCAACCGATTGTAACATTTTTCACTTTACTACCAGAAAAAATCTCCACGGCTCCATCTTCAAACTTAATATTTGAGGGAAGATTCAATTCAGTTATATTGGTAATAGCGAACGCATTTGAGCCAAGTATAATATCTCCCGTTCCGTTAAAAACAATCTCCTTTACACTACCTGGAGCAGACCAGCCTGCAAACCCGTATTTTTTTACTATAATCGGCTCAGAACCAAATGCATTAAAGGTAACCTTGTTTACATCTTTAAAGTTCGGGTCATAATTGGGGTGAAATTCTTCACTACGACCGGTATAATATTGTTCCTCTTCAACAATATCTCCGCTGTTGAGGACAACATCAATTTTCTCCAAAGTTTCAGCATAAACATTTACACTTAATAACATACTGATAATAATAACGATCGCCATTGTTTTTAGCCAAAATTTTTTCATCATTAGAATCCTCCCTCATAATAATTATGCTAAATCATCATTCACATTTTGACTCTTTTTACCTGCCGCATCAAACGAGGTAACCATATCATATGTACCCTCAATAGATAATGATCCTCCTTTTCTATTGAAGAAGAATCCACTATGTAACAATTCAGGTGCGTCATAATTTTGAACAAAGTAATATGCCTTACAGTCTCTTAATACATATGTTGACTGTTTATAGTTACTGCTATTAAAAATATAAACTGCCTGACCGATAAAAGCTTCTCGGTAAACAGAAAACTCGCATTTATCAAACACAAAATTTAAGCGCTGATACGAATTGCTATACGGTCTTATTTCAGAATAATAATTACTCTTGTGGGAAAACTTGCAATTACGAAAAATTACATTTGCAATGGCACAGTTATCTTCGACCCAGTCTTTTTCATAATTAGATGCATCCAAAGGAGTGGATATATCAGATACAACCATAAACTTCGGGCACTCTTGATTTTCCGAGAAGCTCACATCATCTATACCGAATTCTGAATCCTCAATCAAAGCATCAACGCAGTGATCAATACGGAACAACTGATAGTGATCTGGATGTCTAAAATTATGTGCTTCTGCACCGGTTCCGATATGGATTGTTGCTGAGGGCAGCTGCGTTGCTTTGTAATCTTTGATAGTTACGCCTCCGCAATTAGCAAGATAAATAAAATTACCGATATTTTCTCCTCTGATATGCTCAACAAAAATATCAAGGCTGTAACCGACAATAACAATACCATCGAAACAGTTGCTAATAGTCAAGTTTCGATATACGTTATGCTCGTTCTTAGTTCCTATTTTATCTCCCATTTGATGTATTGCTCCGCCTGTACAATTCTGCAACAAACAGTTTTCAACAACAAAATAGCTACAACCATAATTCAAATAAACGCAATGCTGCATTTTATCAGAAGATAGTGAAGTATCAATTTTACCTCCGGAAACAACAAAATCCTTTGTATTGAAAACATAATAACCGCATATTGATATTTATTGCCAACGGCATTTGGCGCCGTTAGGATTAGCACCGACAATAAAAATCGGAATTGTTGATAAAGTCAAAAGCAGACTTCAACAGTCATTGTTAACGACTTACCATAGCATCATTTTTTCGGAAATGAACGTTCAAAGTTCCCGGATCAGCTTCCCTTTTTGCTAATCCGTAATTTCATTATATATGAACATTTGTTCTTTGTCAATAATTTTTGTTAATTTTGTTCACAATGTTATTGATTTTGTTCACGATTATAATTTTATTTCGGATTTTTTGTTTAATATGTATAGTGCTTTTTGCATACTTGTACCGACAAAACCGCATTGTATATATGATTCTCCTTTTCTCCGCTTTTTCACGCTTTTATTACAACTAATTGTGAAAATTAACAGTTTTTGACCCGCGTCGGTTAGTTTATTCTAACTGAGAAAAGTTGCAAAAAAAATAATAATATAGTATAATCTGTTTGAATGGTTAAAATACCATTATCAGGATTTAGTCATTGCTTTCAACTTTGTTTAAATCCAAGAAAACAAAAAGAAAGTCAGGCGATTTTTATGAAAACTGTTTATGCAGACAATGCTGCAACAACGGCTCTCTGCCCTGAAGCTCTTGACGCAATGGTAGATTGTTTAAAAAACAACTACGGTAACGCTTCAAGTCTGCACCACATGGGTCAGGAGGCTGCCGCCGCAGTTTTGCAGGCAAGACGTGACATTGCCGACGCTATCGGCGCCGATGTGAACGAGATTTACTTCACCTCGGGCGGAACCGAAGCGGACAACTGGGCAATCACCAATGCCGCACATCTCGGCGAGAAAAAAGGAAAAAAGCACATTATTTCAACAACGTTTGAGCATCATGCCGTTCTTCACACGCTGATGAAGCTTGAAAAAGAAGGCTTTGAGGTAACCTACCTTGATGTTCATGAGGACGGCTATGTTCGTCTTGACGAGTTTAAAAAAGCTCTCAGAGACGACACCTGCCTTGTTACAATAATGTATGCAAACAACGAAGTCGGAACGGTTCAGCCTATTCCCGAAATCGGCGCAATTTGCAAAGAAAAGGGCGTTTATTTCCACACCGACGCTGTTCAGGCTGTCGGTCATCTTCCGATCAACGTTAAGCAACAGAACATTGATATGCTCTCGTTCTCATCTCATAAATTCCATGGCCCCAAGGGAATCGGTGCACTTTATTGCCGCAAGGGTATTCCCCTCATGGGCTTCATGCAGGGCGGTGCTCAGGAAAGAAACAAGCGCCCCGGCACAACTAACACTCCCGCCATTGTTGCAACGGCGGCGGCGCTCAAAAAATGCTGCGAGGACATGGACAAGAACATTGCCTATGTCAGCAAGTTAAGGGACAAGCTTATTGATACTATCCTTGAAATTATTCCCCGTTCAAGGGTAAACGGAGGCCGCTCGCCCCGTCTTCCCGGCAACGTTAGCTTCTGCTTCGAGGGTATCGAGGGCGAGTCGCTTCTGCTTCACCTTGATCTCAAGGGAATCTGCGGTTCCTCGGGTTCGGCTTGTACCTCAGGCTCACTCGACCCGAGCCACGTTCTGCTTGCACTCGGTTTGCCTCACGAGATTGCTCACGGTTCGCTCCGTCTTTCTCTCTGCGAATACAACACCGAGGAAGAAATTGATTATATCATTGAGGAGCTTCCGAAAATCGTTTCGATGCTCCGTGACATGTCCCCCGTTTGGGAGCGAATAATGAAAGGAGAGGACTACTATGCTGTACAGTGAAAAGGTAATGGACCACTTCCAGCATCCGAGAAACCTCGGCAAAATGGATGACGCGGACGGCGTCGGCGAGGTCGGCAATGCAAAGTGCGGAGATATAATGAAAATGTACCTCAAAATCAAGGACGGTAAAATCGAGGACGTTAAGTTCAACACGTTCGGCTGCGCTTCGGCGATTGCCACAAGCTCGATTGCAACCGAGATGATCAAGGGTCAGAAGATTGAGGACGCACTCAAGCTCAGCAACAAGGCTGTTGTTGAAGCTCTTGACGGGCTTCCGCCGGCAAAGATTCACTGTTCCGTGCTTGCCGAGCAGGCTGTTAAGGCGGCTCTCAAGGATTATTACACCAAGAACGGTCTTGAACTTGATCCGAACGTATTCGGCAGTGAATGCGGAAGCAACTGCGAAAGCTGCGAGGGCTGCAGCCGAGAGGGCTAAGCCATGAAAAAGGCTATGATTGCCATGAGCGGCGGAGTTGACAGCTCCGTCGCTGCTTATCTGATAACTCAACAGGGCTATGAAGCGATCGGTGTTACGATGAAGCTTTACAACAACGAGGATATCGGTATAAAAAAAGAAAAGACCTGCTGCTCACTCGACGACGTTGAGGACGCAAGGAGCGTTGCAAACAGGCTCGGCATACCTTATTATGTATTTAATTATACCGACAATTTTAAATTGCAGGTTATCGAACGCTTCGTTGAAGCATATCGCAACGGCAGAACGCCGAACCCGTGCATCGACTGCAACAGATATATCAAGTTTGATCAGCTAATGCACAGAGCAAAGGAATTGCAGTTTGATTATGTTGTAACGGGTCACTACGCTATTAACGAGTACGATGAAGAAAAGGGGCGCTGGATACTGCGCAAGGCGACCGACGACACAAAGGATCAAAGCTACGTTTTGTATTCACTCACGCAGGATCAGCTCAGCAGAATCCTTTTTCCGCTCGGCAGAATGACCAAGCATGAGGCGAGGGAAATCGCCGAAGCGCAGGGCTTTGTCAACGCAGATAAGCACGACAGCCAGGATATTTGCTTCGTTCCCGACGGCGACTATGCCCACTTCATTGAGAATTGGTGCGGATTCAGGTTCACCGAGGGTGATTTTGTTGACCGTGACGGCAATTTTATTGCCAAGCACAAGGGCATAATCAACTACACGATCGGTCAGCGCAAGGGCTTGGGCATTGCGGCGAAAGCGCCGTACTATGTTGTCAGCAAGGATCTTGCAAAAAATCAGGTCGTTCTCGGGTCAAATGACGATTTGTTCTCTAATCACCTTGAAGCAACGGATTTGAACTTCATTTCGATTGAAAAGCTCACCGAGCCGATGAAGGTCAAGGCAAAGGTCAGATACAGGCAAAAGGAGACCGACGCCGTGATTACTCCGCTCGAAAACGGAAACGTCAGCGTCGATTTTGAAACACCTCAGCGTGCGATTGCTCCCGGCCAGGCAGTTGTTTTCTATGACGGAGACATAGTTGTCGGCGGCGGAACGATAATATAAATTAAACAATTAATAATTTATATTATATATATTATAAATGTATAGGATTCACTCTCCCTGTTTGATTTGAAGTGAACCGATTTGTATAGACAACACAAATCGGTTCACTTCATTTTTTGATTTAGGTTTAATAAAAATGTTTTCTAAAAATATATATGTGTGGTAATTAAGTTATATTTTCATTTTTCCGTCTGCGAGGTCCTGTGCTACAAACGGGATAAAGTAAAACGGTACCGTGAGCAGTTTCTGATCAGAGTTATATCCGTAATTATTCTTTGATACCTTAATGGCATATTCAAATCTATTATGACATGCAAATTTTTCAAGAGAGTTTAAAGTACCTCTGCCCTTTTTAACATCAAGCGGATACAGTTTATTGCCTGACTCAATAATAAATTCGATCTCGGCAGATGCCCTACCTCGCCAATAGAACAATCTATGTCCTTTGGCAATCAATTCGTTAGCGACAAAATTTTCAAAAAATATACCTGATAAGGTATTGTCTCTTTCGTTCGACACAAATGAAGCCGCATTGATTCCACTCTGATACGAGAACATACCAATATCGCCAAGAAACAGTCGGAAATTACTTTCGCTGTCCGGCATAAGCGGTGTTGTGATATGCTCTTTTAGTTGAAAGGATTGATTTACAATGTGTGCCAATGTAAGCCACTGAATAGAGGTTGCATAATCTCTTGTTTTGCTCTTTTCTTCAATAAGTCCGGGAGAGAAATTTTTGGACTCCTTGTTTAATTCTCTGTAAACATTTTGGAACAGCGCCCGGGAACGTAGTACCGCTTCTTGGCTTGCTTGGTACAATTCCATATCGGAAAGGTAGTTATCATACAGAACCTTGAGAATTTCTCTTGCTTCAAGAAGATTATCTTCATTAACATAAGCTTCAACCGCTTCAGGCATACCGCCTACAAGGAGATATTTATATACCTGTTCCAGTGCCAATTCGTGAATTTTACTATCCAACGGTTGCTTATTTTCATAAGCTGTTTTAACAGCATTATAAAGCATTTTGTTCCCGTTCATCAAGAACTCGTCAAAGGTCATAGGATAAATCGTAATCTGATTGATCTTGCCTACAGGAAAAAGAAACTTCCCGTTTTCCCTCGAACCTCGTTTATGTGTTTCTCTTTGAAGCTTTATGCGAACCATTGAACCGGTTGCAATAACGGGAATTTCTCTAAAGTCCTGACAAAAATATTTAAGAGAGGAAATAATATTAGGACATTCCTGCACTTCGTCAAATATCAGCAGAGTTTTTTCATTGATTTGCTTTCCTTTACTTAATGAAATATATTCAATAATTTTTTTGGCGTTTGCGGTTTTAGAACAGAAATCACGAATTTCATCTTCTTTTTTGCAGTCAATATAGATGTAATTGTTTTTATATATTTTTTTTGCGAAAAGTTCTTCTGCGAGATATGTTTTGCCAACCTGCCTTGCACCCCAAATAATTAAAGGCTTTTTACGTTTATTGTTATTCCAATCTATCAGTTTTTGTAATGCAATTCGATCCATAGATAACCCCCCAGTATATGATATGTGTATTGTAACATAATCTGCACCGATTTTCAAGCTAATTTAGTAGTTTTTTGCACCTATTCAATGCTATTTTGAATGATTATTTGCACCTTATCTTTAGAATTAACGATTTTATTGATTTGGATTGTTAATCCTAAAGTCTTTATTGCACTATTTTATGTTTAATATGCAAGGTTGTTGGCTCAATTGAGCAACAGATTGATAAAAAAACAGAAGATTTTAAAAAAACTATTTAAGAATGATGGCATTTTCCTATCTTTCCCACTTTGCACAAACTATTTCATTTTCTTTACAAATAACGGTTGTTTTTTGTCACGGTCTGAGTTATAATTATAAAGGTTAAATTCGCTTATAATGCAATGCTGCGATTTGCCCGTTTAAAATATAAATGAATATTCATTTCTCTGTGCTTACAAATTATCAAGCCTCTCAACGGCATAATTCCCAGTTTATTGCGGTTTTTCACACGAATATTTGTATTATATTGAATGAATATATTTTGTATTATTCTTGACATATTCTGTATGTTTATGTATAATTATACCCTATTAACAGATTCAGAGGTTTAAGGCATGAAAAAGGTTTTTATTGACGGCAAGGCCGGAACAACAGGTCTCAGAATTTATGAAAGACTATCCGAACGATCGGATATTGATCTTATGCTGCTGCCGGATGAGAAACGCAAGGACGTTGAGGCTCGACGCGAAGCTCTTAACTCCTGTGATATCGCTTTTCTTTGTCTGCCCGATGCGGCGGCTATTGAATCCGTCGGATTGATTGAGAACGAAAACGTCAGAGTTCTCGACACCTCAACGGCTCACAGAACAAATCCCGACTGGGCATACGGTTTCCCCGAGCTTTCTCCGGCACACAGAGAAAAAATAAAAAATTCAAACCGAATTGCCGTTCCCGGCTGCCATGCAAGCGGCTTCATCTCACTTGTCTATCCCCTTGTCGAAGCCGGTGCGATCTCTCCCGACACGCTTCTGACCTGCCATTCGCTGACAGGCTACAGCGGCGGCGGCAAGAAAATGATTGCCGAATACGAGGATGCCGAGCCCGATGTTGCACTCGAATCGCCGAGGCAGTACGGCTTGACGCAGAATCATAAGCACCTTAAAGAAATGAAAGCAATTACGGGAATCAATGCTTTCCCGGCTTTTTGTCCGATCGTTGCCGATTATTACAGCGGCATGCTTGTCACCGTTCCTCTTTTCAAGGAACAGCTCAACGGCGTTACAATTGAGGACATTAAGAAAATTTATGCAGACAAATATCATTCGGATATTGTGAAATACAAAGACGAAATCGGCGAGAACGGTTTCATTTGCTCCAATAAGCTCTCGTTTAATGACTCAATGGAAATCTTTGTTGAAGGCAACGAAGACAGAATCCTTTTGATGTCAAGATATGACAATCTCGGCAAGGGCGCTTCAGGAGCGGCTATACAAAACATGAATATTCTTCTCGGAACAGACGAAAAAACAGGACTCGAGGTATAAAAATAATGAAAACAATTGAAGGCGGCATCTGCGCCGCAAAAGGCTTCAAAGCCAACGGAATTCACTGCGGGATCAGAAAGAACAAGTCAAAACGTGACCTTTCGCTCATTGTCAGCGACGTAAAGGCAACTGCGGCGGCTGTTTATACAACAAATCTCGTCAAGGGTGCTCCGATTTTTGTCAATCAGAAGCACCTTGCCGACGGACATGCCCAGGCTATCATCTGCAACAGCGGAATTGCCAACACCTGCAACGCCGACGGAATCGAAAAGGCGGAAGCCATGGGTCGGCTCGTTGAGGACGCACTCGGCATAAACAAGGACGACGTTATTGTAGGTTCAACAGGCGTTATCGGTATGCCGCTCAACCTCGCTCCGATTGCAAACGGAATGGCTGATTTGGTTGCAGGTCTTGACTATGACAACAGCGGTCTTGCCGCAGAGGGCATAATGACGACCGACACGAAGAAAAAGGAAGTCGCAGTCAGCTTTGACATTGACGGCGTTGAATGCAGAATCGGCGGAATTGCCAAGGGTAGCGGAATGATTCACCCGAATATGGCAACAATGCTTGTTTTCGTCACCTCGGACGTTGCAATCACAAGTGAAATGCTTCAAAAGGCAGTCAGCGAGGACGTTAAAACATCATTTAATATGATAAGCGTTGACGGCGACACTTCAACCAACGATACATTTGCTGTTCTCGCCAACGGAATGGCAGGCAACAAGCTCATTGACGGCGAGGGCGAGGCTTATGAAAAATTCTGCAAGGCTCTCCATCAGGTCAGCGTTTATCTTTCAAGAAAAATTGCAGGCGACGGTGAGGGTGCAACCAAGCTGCTTGAATGCAAGGTAACAGGCGGTAAAACCGATGAAATCGCAAAAAAAGTTGCAAAGTCGGTTATTTGCTCATCGCTTACAAAGGCGGCAATGTTCGGTGCAGATGCAAACTGGGGTCGTGTACTTTGCGCAATCGGCTACAGCGGAGCAGACGTTGACATCAATAAGATCGACGTCAGCTTCAAGTCCGTCAAAGGCACAATCGCCGTTTGCCACAACGGTGCTGGCGTTGACTTCTCGGAGGAAAAGGCAAAGGAAATCCTTCTTGAAAAGGAGATCGAAATTCTTGTTGACCTCAACGACGGAGATTTCGACGCAACGGCATGGGGCTGCGACCTCACATATGAATATGTAAAAATCAACGGTGACTACAGAACCTGAGGTGAATACAGATGAATATTTCAATGGAAGAGAAAGCCGGAATTCTTACCCGTGCTCTCCCCTATATTCAAAAATATAACGGAAAAATCCTTGTTGTGAAATACGGTGGCAATGCCATGGTCAGCGAAGAGCTGAAGGAATCCGTAATGAGCGATATTATTTTGCTTTCCACGATCGGAATCAAGGTTGTACTCGTTCACGGCGGAGGTCCCGAGATTACCGGTATGCTGAATAAAATCGGCAAAAAGAGCGAATTTGTCAACGGTCTGCGTGTAACGGATAAGGAAACAGCGGATGTTGTTCAGATGGTTCTCGCAGGCAAGATAAACAAAAGCCTTGTCAACCTGCTCTGTGCAAGAGGAGGGAAAGCAATCGGTCTGAGCGGTTCGGACGGCGGAATGATTAAGGCGAAGCCCAAAGCCGCTGAGCTTGGCTACGTCGGCGAGATTACCGATATCAACGTTCAGCCGATTCTCGACGTTATTGAAATGGGCTATATTCCTGTTATTTCGACCGTAGGTTTTGACGATGACGGCAACACATACAATATAAATGCCGACACGGTTGCGGCGGGAATCGCAGGAAGACTCAAAGCGGAAAGTCTCATTTCCATGACCGATATTGCAGGAATCCTCAGAGATAAGGACGACCAGACAACTCTTATTTCAAAGATTTTTGTTGAGGACGCTCCCAAGCTCATGGACGACGGAATAATTTCCGGCGGTATGATTCCGAAGGTGCAATGCTGCGTTGACGCCATCAATCTCGGCGTTCGAAAAGTTTTTGTTATCGACGGACGAATTCCGCATTCAATTATAATAGAAGTTCTCACCGACGAGGGCATCGGAACGATGTTTGTCAAGGATGATAAATAAGAAAGGTCTGACAAAAATGAGTATAACATCAAATGATAAGCAGTTCGTTGCCAACACCTATGCAAGATTTCCTCTTGAGCTTGTCAGCGGCAAGGGAGCGATTCTCAAGGACAGCAACGGAAAAGAATATATTGATCTCGGCAGCGGAATTGCCGTAAACATTTTCGGCGTTGCCGATGACGAATGGCAGAAGGCTGTTACCCATCAGCTTTCCGTTCTCCCCCACACCTCAAACCTCTACTATTCCGAGCCCTGCTCAACTCTTGCCGAGCTTCTCTGCGAGAGAACGGGAATGAAAAAGGTTTTCTTCTCAAACAGCGGTGCAGAGGCAAATGAGTGTGCAATCAAGGTCGCAAGAAAGTATGCTTTTGATAAATACGGAGACGAGAGTCACTCAACAATAATCACGCTCAAGAACAGCTTCCACGGCAGAACAATCGCAACGCTCAAAGCAACGGGTCAGGATGTTTTCCATACGTATTTCGGACCGTTCCCGGAGGGATTTGTTTATGCCGAAGCCAATAATTTTGACGACGTAAAGAAATTCGCCGACACCGACAAGTGCATCGCAGTTATGATGGAGCTTGTTCAGGGCGAGGGCGGTGTATGCAAGCTCGATGAGGCTTTCGTTAAGTCGGTCGCAAAGCTTGTTAAAGAGAAAGATATGCTTCTCATCATCGATGAGGTTCAGACGGGTAACGGCAGAACGGGCGAGCTTTACGCCTATATGCACTACGGAATTCAACCCGATGTTGTCACAACGGCAAAGGGTCTCGGCGGCGGACTTCCGATCGGAGCAACAATGCTCGGAGAAAAAGTCGAGAACGTTCTCACCTTCGGCTCACACGGCTCGACCTTCGGAGGCAATCCCGTAAGCTGTGCAGGTGCATGCAACATCATCAAGAGAATTGATGATAAGCTTCTCAATGAGGTTAAAGGAAAGTCGTCTTACATTTTCTCTGAACTTGAAGGTGCAAAGGGCGTTAAATCCGTCAGCGGTCTCGGACTTATGATCGGCGTTGAGACAGAAAAGCCTGCAAAGGAAGTTGCCAATGCCTGCATCGAGAAGGGTGTGCTTGTTCTGACAGCAAAGACAAAGGTAAGACTTCTCCCCTCTCTCAACATTGATTGGGACGATCTCAAAAAGGCAATTCAGATACTCAAAGAAGTTATTGCGGAATAATTTTAAATATAATAATTGCAGCCACAGTTCATTTTTTAACTGCGGCTGTTCTTTTATAAATTCACCACATTATATCTTGCAATTCTGCACAAAATACATATGGTACTCTTTGTGAACTTTGTATAGCAAATTGTGCCGTAATATGTTATAATATCATGCAATCGAAAGGAGAGGACGTTTTGGAAGAAAACAAAATGGGCGTTATGCCCGTAAACAAACTTATTATCAATATGTCGCTGCCGATGATAATCTCAATGCTCGTTCAGGCACTGTATAATATTGTTGACTCGGTTTTCGTAGCCATGGTCAACCAGGAGTCGCTCACAGCGGTTTCTCTTTCATTCCCTGCACAAAACCTCATGATAGGCTTTGCAACAGGTACTGCAGTCGGCGTAAATGCCCTCATCTCCCGTGCACTCGGTGAAAAGAACAGTGAACGTGCAAATAAAATCGCCGAGAACGGTGTTTTTCTTGCACTGCTCAGTTCGATAGCTTTTTTACTTTTCGGCGTGTTTGGCTCAAGACTTTTCATCAGCTCTCAGACCTCCGTGCAGTATATTATTGACGAGGGCACAAAGTATCTTCAGGTTTGCTGCGGTGCAAGCTTCGGCATTTTCTTTGAGATCATGTATGAGCGTCTTTTGCAGTCAACGGGCAGAACCTTTTACACGATGATAACCCAGGGTGTCGGCGCAATCATTAACATCATTCTTGATCCGGTGTTCATTTTCGTATTTAAAATGGGTGTACAAGGTGCGGCAATCGCAACGGTTATCGGTCAGATTATCGCCTTTATACTTGCCGTTTATTTCAACCGTCACAAAAACCCGGATCTTCACCTTGATTTCAAAAAGTTTAAGCCGAGCGGACGCTTCATCGGCGAGATTTATAAAATCGGAGTTCCGTCAATTCTCATGGTTGCGATCGGCTCGGTCATGACATATTTCATGAATAAAATCCTAATTGCATACACTCTCGGCAAGGAGCTTTCCGTCAATGTTTTCGGCGCATTCTTTAAGCTCAACAGCTTCATTTGTATGCCGATTTTCGGCCTCAACAACGGTGTTATTCCGATAATAGCTTACAACTACGGCGCAATGAAAAAGCATCGCATGATAAAAACGATCAAGCTTTCGGTCGTGTATGCCGAAGTATTCAGCATTATCGGTGCAATTCTTTTCTTTGCATTGCCCAAGGTTTTGCTTGGATTCTTCTCGGCAACTCCCGAAATGCTCAGAATCGGTATCCCGGCGCTAAAAATAATCAGCGTAAGCTTCCTTTTTGCAGGCGCAAATATTGCCCTCAGCGGCGTTTTCCAGTCCTTCGGAAAGAGTATTTTCTCAATGATAAGCTCATTTATCCGTCAGCTTGTCGTGCTGATTCCAATCGCCTATATCCTTGCGAGATACGGTCTTTCAATCGGCAACGACAACCTCGTTTGGTGGTCATATTCAATCGCCGATTTTGCCGCATCCGTTGTTTCAATAGTCTGTTTTATTATCCTTTACAAGAAGATAATCAAGCCAATTCGAAACGATCAAACAGAGTAAATTCAACCTCCTCTTTTTCAAGGGGAGGTTGTTGCTTTCACAAAACTATTTTTTAAGCTCAACTATTGTAATATTTTTCGCAGGGATTTTTGCCTGATTGATTACAAGGTCTTTGATTTGCAGAGAAACATTATCTGTCAGAACGCCTTTGCCGACAATCACCTGACAAACATCACCGTCAATTATCACAAGGCACTCGTTTGAAATCTTCGCCGTGATAAGATTCTCAAGATCGGCTTCGCTTTTAATTGCTTTTGAAAGCTCCGCTAATGCTTCTGCGGCTTCCTCAGCCGCTTCGGAATCGGACTTTGCGTCTTTTATAACGGCGTTAAGTGTTTCCTTTGCTTCATCATGCGCCGCTTCACGCTTTATTTTAAAATCCGCCATTGTTTCCGACGCCGCAGTTGTCGCCGAAACATACTGTGCATCGCCGAGATTTTCCACTTGGCGGTTGGCTGTTGTCTTGCCCGTGTCGATTGTTGATTTAACTCCGGGACGTGCAAAATACCAGTTTACAAAAACCGCCGCCGAAAGCGTCAGCACAAGCGCCACTGAAACTAATTGCTTCTTTTTGATTATCATGTTCATCACTAACCTCCGATATATTATTCCGATTTCGGTTTAGGACAATTTGCACACCTCAATCGTGCGATATTGTCTTAATTTTTGCAATGCTTATTCGATTTGTGCTGATTCCGAGAACGGCGGAAACCGTCGAAACAATCTCCTGTCTGACTTTGGCAGAATCCGCTCCCTCGCATACAATCGCAACGCCCCTGATTTCAGGTTCAATAACCTTGAGAAGAAGCCCCGATTCGTTGTTGTCGGAATCAATCACGATATACTCACGTTCCTTTGACCCGTCGTTGCTTTTTTCCTTGACTGCGTACACGTTCTCGTCGCCGGAGGCAAGCGTGACCATGACCTCGGTGCGGCCTGCGCCGTTGATCGCCGAGACAATAGATGTCAGTCTCTTCTCAATATCATCCTCGTAACTGTCTCGAATATCGGAGACCGGCTCCTTATCGCTTTTCTCGGTTACATCTTTCCCCTGCGGCATAAGCTCCGATAAAGTCAGCAATATTATTCCTGCAAGTCCGACGCAAACTATTGCCGCAATTCTTTTGTCGCGTTTAATTTTTTTGAGAATTTTTTCGACGGCTTTTCTCATTTTTTCACCCCGATTTTTGTTTCAATTCCCAGTTGGTTTTTTAAATTTTTTTCGGCAATTTCAAATTGATTTTCGTCATTTTTTTCTGCAAAAATTTCTACCTTTTCAATCTTCATTTCATTGCCGTTTTCTATATTGATACTTATGCTTATGTCTGCGTTATTTATTCCGCATTCTTTAAGAATGTCAAGAATTTTTCTTTTTAATTCGTTTTGCAGATATTCGGCTGCTTCATTGCCTGCCTGCGCAGCGGACTGAGTCTCCGTCAATTCAAGACTGTTAAAAATTTCCATCGGGTCTGCATTTGTAATGAACGGGCTGAGAATTGCGCACATGAGGAAAAGCGACACAGCCGCACGAACGAGCTTTTCCGTTGAACCCTCTGGCGAAATAAAAAGAATTATCGCACCGACTATCGCCGAAACGGTGATGCTCAATGTCCATTGCTTTATCTCATTCATTTTTATCCCGCCTTTATAACCAGAATAAGTGCCGTTGAAATAATAAAAAGAACAGCATTAAAAAGCAGCACAACATTCAAAAGCGTAAGCGATGAGGCCAGCGCACGCAGAAGCTCGGCAATGCTTTGCTGGTTAAAAAGTTCCCCGACTGCCGCCGAAAGCTTCAACGCAAAAATCCAAAAAAGAAGCTGTAAGCATGACGGCAGATTTATCAGCGCAACAGAGGCTATTCCAAAAACTCCGATCGTGCTTTTGACGAGCACAAGACTGCCGATTATTCCCGAATATGCTTCGCTCAATGCGCCGCCGACAACCGGGACAGCCGAGCTTATGACGAGCTTTATTCCCTTTGACGCAACCGTGTCTGCAGCGTTGGCAAGCGCACCTTTGATACCTAAAAATGACACAAAAATTGTTGAAACAAAGGTCAGCACAGCCGTTACGGTCTTTTTTATCAACGAGGTTATTCCGCCGAGCTTAAATGACGGCATGATTGAGCCTGTTATATCAAGCGCCATAACCGCACCGACGATAGGAACTATATAGCCGTTGGAAATCCCCGAAATGACCTGAGCTCCCGCAAATGCAATTGACTGAAAGCTCGCGGCAAGCGTCGGATTACCCGTCACCGTAACTACGGCGGCAAGCACGGGAATAAGGGCAAGCATCAGCTTTTCGCCGACGGCTATTGAAGAAACTGCCGAGCTTACAGCCGTCGAAAGCGGAGAAATAACCGAAATCACACAGAGTAAGGTTCCGACAATGCCGACAATTGTTTTGATTCTCGTGTCCTCGGGAGCGAAGCATTCAAAAATTGCAATTAGAATTATCACAGAGATAAGACGAACAGCCGAGCGTGTCGGAGCCTCGATATTTCCCGTGATGAGCTTTTTCGTCAGCGCCCAGATTTTCTGTGGGGTGACGCCGAACATGGAGTCAAAATCGACCGAATCGGCACCGATATCCTTTAAAAGCTCCTGCGTTTCGGAGTCAAGAGAGTTATAGATCTCTTTCACTTCGTCGGCATAGGATTCCGCACACGCCGAAACTGAAAGTAAAAAAGAAATAAGAACAAAAATTAAAGCAATTCCCGATATTTTTTTAATCTTCATTTTATTCAAGCAGCCCCTTTGAAATCTCGGCGAGCGTTTTTATCAGCGAAAGGCACATGGCAAGGATAACGGCTTTTCCGACAAGCTCAACTACGGTCGCCAGTGCCGAATTTGCACTGTCCTTGCATATATCCGAACCGATTTTTGTCACGGCGGCAATTCCGAGAATTTTTACAAGCAATTCAAGGTAACCGTCATTCAGAAATTCCGCGTCCGAGAACAGCCCGTCCGTTTCGGTGAAAATATTTTTCATATATTCAATCGATAAAATCACAAGGACAACTATGCCTGTAAGCTGGACAATTATTGCAAGCTCGGGTCTTTGCTGCCTGACGACAACAACAAGAACAGCGCAAAGTATGCCGATTAAAGCAAATTTTATGATTTCCATATCAAAATCCCATAACGGAGGTCGCCGAAGAATAAAGGTCTTTCAATTCGGGAATCAACATCGCAACGACGGCAAGCAAACCTGCGAGCACAACGAGCATTGCATATTCGTCACGCCCCGAACGGGTGAGAATTTGCTGAAGCACGGCGACAATAATCCCGATCGCCGCAATTTTGATTACCAGTTCCATATTCCGCTCCTAAAACAAAATTATAAAAACTCCGATTCCAGATAACATTCCTAGTCCGCAAGCAAGCGAAGCATAGCGTTTACGTTTTTCGCGCGCTTCGTTAAGCCGTTCGTCTGTAAGCTTTACATGATAGCGGCAGCTTGCAATCTGCCCATCGGCATCACTTCTGCCCAAGCTCTCTCCGAATGAATAGAGAACGCATGTGTCCTCTCCGTCAACGCTTTTCGACTCATGAATTGCCTGCGCCCAAGCATCCGTAATGTCCATACCCTCGTTTATATAAGAAATGCTTTTCGGCAGAAAATCAAGCTCCGCAAGCTCGTCTTTTTTTTCGAGCAGTTCAATAAGCTCCGATGTCGGACGGTTCAAAAATTTAATTTCATTCTCCGCTATGCCGAACATCAGCGAGATTTTCTCGAGTATGCGAACACGTCGGCTGAGCCTGTATGCTATATACCGTCCGGCCATAGCACAGGCAAGCCCCAATGCAATAAGTGATAATAATTTCATTGCTTTTCCCTTTCAGCTTCTGTTCATCAGTATTTTTTTGACCGTAAAATCCTTTTCGTTGAGAAAGACGCACGCCTCCGTCACTCCCGCTTCACTGAGCAGATTAAATTGGGGTCTGCGCTTAAGCTCATAAAGCTCCGAGCAATGCATCGTCACAATAAATTTAACGCCGCAGTTGACGAGCGTGCAAAGCTCCTCTGCCTCTTTCACCGAGCCTATTTCATCGCAGATAACAACATCCGGCGAGAGAGTCCGCACGGCAATACCGATACCCTGAGCCTTTGGATAGTTTTTTAAAACATCGGTGTTGATCCCGAGGTCATATCCGCTCATTTCACAGCGTTCGTCAATCACGGTGATTTTTTTGTGCTCCTCGTCTGAAATCAAACGGCAAAGATCCCGCAAAACAGTGGTCTTACCCGACATCGGCGCGCCGCAAATAACCGTATTCGTCATTCTGCCGCGAAAAAGACGGTTATATATCGGCAACGCACACCCTTTATATTCGGCGGGAATGCGGATATTAAGCCCCTCAACGTTACGAACAGACGTTATCTTTCCGTCACGGACAACTGCAGTGCCGTAAACGCCGATTCTTATTCCGCCGTCAAGCGTGATAAACCCGTCGGCAATGTTATCCGTCAGACTGTGTACGGAATATCCGCACAGGCGAATAAAGATTTCTTCAATTTCGGTTCTCGAAAATGAAAAAAGATCCGACGAATAAAAACCGGTGAGCCGTCCCGATTTTGTAATATAATCAGTCCGTCCGGAAAAAACAAGGGCAACGGGTCGGTCGGCTCTCAGTCGTATTTCGCAAAGAGAATCCGTATCTTTTTCCGCAAGAGAAGTAAAAATTGAGGGGAGATATTTCAGAACAATGTCAATCTTTTCTTTTTTGTCGTGCCTCATTTTTATCACCATTTATTTTTTATGACTTCTTGTCCCGAAATAGAACATATCAGATTTAAAATAAGTGTGAATTTTCAGCCGTGCTTATTGAAAGACCGGCAGTTGTGTGGTAATATATAAAGGAAAATTATTTTGAAAAGTGTGTCATGCTTTCACATAAAAGAGAGGAATGAGTCTGTTGAAAGAAAAAAAGAGTTTTTTGAAAAAGCACCCGAATTCAAAGCTTGCAAAATTTCTTGATCGCAACATTTATATAATACTTGCGTTTGTTTGCAGTGCCGTACTTATGCTGTTGGTATATTATTGCTTTGATATTATTCCGTTCGGCAACAAAACCGTTCTGAGAATGGATCTTTACCACCAGTACGGTCCGCTTTTTGCCGAGCTTTATGACAGACTGACGCAGTTCAAGAGTATGCTTTACTCATGGAATACGGGCGGCGGCGGAGCCTTCCTCGGCAACTATTATAACTATCTTTCCAGTCCGATCGGCGGCTTGATAGTTTTACTTTTCGGCCATGAGAATGTCCCCGAAGCAATCGGTGCAATGGTATACGTCAAGAATGCCCTTGCCGCGGCGGCAATGGCCTATTATCTTAAAAAATCGAACCATAAAAACGATTTCACAATCTCCGCTTTCGGTATTCTCTATGCATTCTGCGGCTTCTTTATCGCCTATTACTGGAATATTATGTGGATCGACGCAATGTACCTGCTTCCGCTTGTTGTTCTCGGAATTGAGCGAATAATCAATAAGCAAAAGGCAACCTTCTATATTGTTACTCTTGCAATCGCATTCTTCTCTAACTACTACATGGCATACATGATTTGCATTTTCGCCGTGCTCTATTTCCTCGTTTATTTCTTCTCGAATTATTCGATCAAGGAGGTTCTTCCCACCAAGCCGATCTACGTTGATGAGGACGGTGAGATTTATAACCGAAAAGTAGACAACGTCCTTTACAGCCGATTTGTCGAATCGGGTCTGCTGTTCGCTCTCGGCTCGTTCGTGGCTGTCGGACTTGCAGCCGTTGCGCTTCTTCCGACATATTTCTGTCTCAAAGCCTGCTCGGCAACATCGGGCACATTTCCAAGCGATTATCAGTTCTACAATAATATTTTTGATTTCCTTGCAAATCATCTTACCTCGCTTGAGCCGACAATCAGAAGCAGCGGCGAAGACGTCCTTCCCAATGTTTATTGCGGAATCATTACCGTTATGCTTGTTCCGCTCTATATTTTCTGCGATAAAATCAAAGCAAAAGAGCGTGCGGCACACATCGTTTTGCTTGCTGTTTTCTTCCTCGGGTTCAACCTTAATTATCTTAACTATATCGTTCATGCTTTCCATTTCCCGAACGATCTTCCGTTCAGATTCTCATTCATATATTCATTTGTTTTGCTTTCAATCGCATACAAAGCAATTGTCAACATCAAATCGTTTTCAACAAAGGCCTTGCTCGGCTCCGGCGTTGCGACAGTTCTCTTTGCCGTCCTTGTTCAAAGGCTCGGTTCAAAGAATGTTACGGAAACCTCAATCTATCTCAGCATAGCGTTCGTTGCGGTCTATACCGTTGTTCTCGGCCTTATGAAAAAGAAAAACTATGCTCAGTCGGCTGTCTCGCTCCTGCTTATGTGCTGCGTCTTTGCCGAGGTTGCGGTCAGCGACACAAGCCACTTTGTCATGAGTCAGCAGAAGCCGAACTTTGTTAACGGCTATACCGAGTTTAGGGAGCTCAAAGAAAAGCTCGACACCGTTGAGGGTACGGACAAATACAGAATGGAGCTTACGAATATCAATACGCTTATGGACGCTTCATGGTTCAACTACAACGGCGTTTCCGTTTTCTCATCAATGGCTTATGAAAAATCCGCTAATCTCCAGCATAATCTCGGACTGAACAGCAACTATATCAACAGCTATATTTATGCTCCGCAGACGCCTGTTTACAATGCTATGATGTCGCTCAAATATCTTGTGAATAACGACGATTCGATAATGAACGACCGGCTGTTTGAGAAGGTTGCGGAAAACGACAGATTTGTTGCATACAGAAATAATTACTGTCTTCCGATTGCATACAGTGTAAGCGAAGAAGTCGAAAAATGGATAACAACGGGTTCAAATCCGTTTGAAATCCAGAATGATTACTGGACAAGAGCAACCGATGCCGGCGATGTATTCAAGAGGATTTCGGCAACGACCTACAGCACCAAAAATATCAGAAGCGACGATGAACTCCTTACAGAGAATTTCTCGTATAATAAAGAAATAACGGGCCAGGAAGGCTCAATAGTCATCAAATATGAAATTCCCGAATCTCAAAACGTCTATCTCTACACCGACTGCAAGAGTGCAGATACAATAAACGTTTCGGGCACAAACGGTTTTTCAAAGTCTCAGGATCCGAGCGATCCGTATGTTCTCGACTGCGGTTATCTTGAAAAGGGCGAAATTCTTACCCTTGAAATCACAATCCCGTCGGACAAAGAGTCCGGCTATGCCGATATTTATGCCGTCGGTCTTGATATGAATAATTTTGAAGCCGGTTACAACAAGCTTGCCGCTTCGGCGATGGATATTTCCGAGTTCACGGACACCCACATCAAGGGAACCGTTAACGTCAAGGCAAATGAGCTTGTTTACACCTCAATTAACTATGATGAAGGCTGGGAGATAACCGTTGACGGCGAAAAGGTTGAGCCGGTCGCTCTCGGCGATGCACTTATCGGAATTGATGCCGCTCCCGGAACACACACAATTGAAATGACCTATAAGCCGAAGGGCTTTATGATAGGAGCAGTTGTTTCCGCAGGCACCCTCGTTGCATTTATTGTTGCTCTTATTGTAATTCACATCGTAAAGAAAAAGAGATATGCAAAAAGCATTGAGATCGACAGCAAGGAAACTGTTGAAACTTCGACGGACGGACCGACAGGCATTGACGCACTGATGGAGCAGGATCTCGGTAAAAATGCAACCGTTGAGGACGTCGAAAAACTGCTTGACGTTCCTGACGAATATGAGATGAATAAGCAGGATCCGACCGAAACTCTCAACAGAGCGGACGAGATTCTTAACACACAGAAAATAAATTTAAAAGAAATTCTATCCCAGATAGAGGGTAACGACGACTCGGAGGACAAGGAATGAACAGAACAATAATTACGGTTATAGGTAAGGATAGAGTGGGCATAATTGCAAGAATTTGTACCTATCTCGCTGAGAATGACATCAATGTACTCGACATTAACCAGTCAATTGTTCAGGGCTTTTTCAACATGATAATGATCGTTGACGCTCAGAATGCTAAGAAAGACTTCGCCGTTCTCAACGGTGAAATTGAAAAAATCAGCGAAGAGCTCGGCGTAAAAATTAAGATGCAGCACGAGGATATTTTCAACGTAATGCACAGAATTTGAGGTAGGCTATGATAAACTCCTTTGAAGTTCGTGAAACGAACAAAATGATTGAAGAAAATAACCTCGACGTGCGTACGATCACCATGGGCATAAGCCTGCTCGACTGCATTGCATCAGAGGTTGACAAAACCTGCGATAATATCTACAAAAAAATACTTTCAAAAGCAGGCAGGCTTGTTGAAACAGGCGATGAAATTGCACTTGAATTCGGAATTCCGATAGTCAACAAGCGTGTTTCCGTTACACCGATTTCCCTTATAGGTGCAGCTTGCTGCAATACCACGGGAGATTTTGTAAAAATCGCAAAAACTCTTGACAAGGCAGCACATGAGATAAACGTCAACTTCATCGGCGGCTTCTCAGCCCTTGTTTCAAAGGGAATGACCCCTGCCGAAAAACTGCTTATCGAATCCATTCCCGAAGCTCTCGCTTCAACGGAAAGAGTTTGCAGCTCTGTCAATGTCGGCTCAACTAAAACCGGTATTGATATGGATGCGGTCAAGCTGCTCGGCGAAATTATAGTTAAAACCGCCGAACTGACAAAGAACAGCGGCTCTATCGGCTGTGCAAAGCTCGTTGTATTCTGCAATGCACCCGATGATAATCCGTTCATGGCAGGTGCATTCCACGGTGTGACAGAGGCAGACACGATTATAAATGTCGGAGTCAGCGGCCCCGGTGTCGTTAAACGTGCCATCAGTGAGGTTAAGGACGGCGACTTCGGCACTCTTTGCGAGACGATAAAGAAAACCGCTTTCAAGGTCACAAGGGTAGGTCAGCTCGTAGCGCGTGAAGCATCACATAGGCTGGGCGTTCCGTTCGGAATTATTGATCTTTCGCTTGCTCCCACGCCCGCAATAGGCGACAGCGTTGCTGAAATATTGGAGGAAATGGGTCTTGAATATGTCGGCGCTCCGGGAACTACTGCGGCTCTTGCATTGCTTAACGATCAGGTTAAAAAGGGCGGCATAATGGCTTCGTCATACGTTGGCGGACTTTCCGGCGCATTTATCCCCGTTTCGGAGGATCAGGGTATGATAGACTCGGTCAATGCCGGTATGCTCACACTTGAAAAGCTTGAAGCCATGACCTGCGTTTGCTCGGTCGGACTAGACATGATTGCTATTCCCGGCAATACAAAAGCTTCAACGATTTCCGGCATAATTGCCGACGAAATGGCAATAGGAATGATAAACCAAAAAACCACGGCGGTCAGATTGATCCCCGTAATCGGCAAGGACGTCGGCGATACCGTTGAATTCGGCGGTTTGCTCGGCTATGCTCCTATAATGCCGGTCAACGGTGCAGACTGTTCGGATTTCATTAACAGAGGCGGCAGAATTCCTGCGCCGATACACTCGTTTAAAAATTAAGATATGAAAAGTTTTGAGATAAAAGCCAATGATGCAGGTCAGCGGCTCGACAAGTTTATAAGAAAAGGTATGCCGAATCTGCCGCAGTCGCTTATGTATAAATACATAAGAAAAAAGCGAATCAAGGTTAATAACAAGCGTGCCGAAATCTCGACAATTCTGCAGATCGGCGACGTTGTTGACATGTATATCAATGACGAGTTTTTTGCCAAGCCCGAAACACGTTACGATTTCACCGGCGCACCGAGCAGACTGGACATTCTCTATGAGGACGAAAACATCATGCTCCTTGACAAAAAAGCCGGCTTGCTTTGTCACCCGGATGACAGAGAATATGTCGATACGCTCATCACAAGGATAAAGAAATATCTTTATGAAAAGGGCGAGTACAAGCCCGATGAGGAGAATTCGTTCACCCCTGCTCTCGTCAACAGGATTGACCGAAACACCGGCGGCATCGTTATCGCTGCCAAAAACGCCGAAAGCCTCAGAATAATGAACGCTCAGATGAAGCAGAGAACAAATCTCAAAAAGTTTTATCTCTGCGTCTGCCACGGAATTATGGAACGTGACAGCGGACTTTTGGAGGGCTATCTCTTAAAGGATGAGAAAAAAAACACTGTTAAAATTCTTAAACATTCCTGCGACGGAGCGAAGGAAATCCGCACAAAATATAAGGTTCTCGGCAGAGATTACGATAAACAGCTAAGCCTTGTTGAGGTCGAGCTTATGACGGGCAGAACTCATCAGATCAGGGCACATTTCGCTTCAATCGGTCATCCGCTTCTCGGCGACGGCAAGTACGGCACAAATAAGCTCAATAAGGACTTCGGCTACCGCAAGCAGTGCCTTTATTCCTACAAACTGGTGTTCATGTTTGACGAAAGCGCAGGAATTCTCTCCTATCTCCATTCCAGAGAATTTGAGGTCAAGGACGTCTGGTTCAAACGTGAATTTGAAAACGGAACATTATAAAAAATCCACATTCGGCATTTTTCCGAGTGTGGATTTTTATCAGCTATGAAATTTTTCTGAAAAAGCGTTTACCTTTTATAAGCTTCAAGTCGGTAAATCGGTTGACCGAGGTCCGAAAATCTCTTTTCATATTCTGTCACGATGTTGCCCTCAAAGTCACTGTTGTGAAGATCAAGTGAAACATTTTTTATTGCCATTCCGTATTCGGAAAACTCCTGAATCGAATATTCAAAGAAATGCATATTGTCCGTCTTTTGATGAATTTCTCCGTCATCGGTCATCAATCGGTCAAAGATCGCAAGGAACTTTCTGTTTGTCAGACGGTGATTTGCGTATTTTTTCTTCGGAAACGGACAGGAAAAATTGAGATAGGCCCTATCAAAGATTCCGTCGGGAAGATATTTTGGCAAATATTCCGCCGAGCCTTTGATAAAACGCAGGTTAGGAATACTCTCCTCGATCGCTCTTTCGGCGGCAATAACAACAACGTTGGCGCATTTCTCGACCGCAATATAATTGATATCGGGGTTGCGCTTAGCTATTTCGGCGGCGAACTGACCCTTACCGCAGCCGACCTCAAGGCGAACCGGATTGGAGTTGCCAAACCATTTTTCAATGTCTATATATTCCTTTTCTTCAATTGCCGTGTTAAAGTTTTTATCCTCGCTCTCGATAGAAAAGATCAGACCGCCGCAGCTCTTCAGTCTTCTGTCAAGATTCTTTTTTCTTCGCATTCTCATATTCTTCGCTCCGTTAATTTTTAATAACCGCAGATTATTTTACACTTTTTTCTTTTTCCCGTCAACCGCTTGACAAAATTCTTTAAACAATATATAATGCTTTCAACAGCTTTGACGGGAAGAAGTAAGCAAAAAAGGATGCCAAGAGAGCTTTCGGCCGGTGCGAGAAAGCGTGAGAGTTTTGCCCAAATACATCCCCGAGCTGCGCGGCTGAAAATTGCAGTAGGCTGTGCCGTGTGCGTGCGTTAAACGTCAGAGTATATATGTACTCGCTGAGGCCGTTCCCGTGAGGGTTCGGTGAACAGAGGTGGTAACACGATAATTCGTCCTCTGCCCTAAGGGCAGGGGGCTTTTTCTGTCTAAATATTTTTCACGAGAAAGGAAACATCAAAATGACAATTTATGACGAACTTGTTGCCCGCGGACTCATTGCTCAGGTCACGGACGAAGATGAAATCAAGGAGCTTATCAACAACGGAAAGGCCGTTTTCTACATCGGCTTTGACCCGACAGCCGACAGCCTTCATGTAGGTCACTTCATGGCTCTCTGCCTTATGAAGAGACTTCAGATGGCAGGCAACAGACCCATCGCCCTTCTCGGCGGCGGCACAGGCATGATCGGTGACCCATCCGGCAGAACCGACATGAGAAAAATGCTTACAAAGGAGGACATCGACCACAACATCGCCTGCTTCAAGAAGCAGATGAGCCGTTTTATTGAATTTGGCGAGGACAAGGCAATGATGGTCAACAATGCAGATTGGCTCCTCGACCTCAACTATGTTGACGTCCTTCGTGAGGTCGGCGCATGCTTCTCCGTTAACAACATGCTTCGTGCTGAGTGCTACAAGCAGAGAATGGAAAAGGGTCTCAGCTTCCTTGAGTTCAACTACATGATTATGCAAAGCTATGATTTCTACCATCTTTTCAAGGAGTACGGCTGCAACATGCAGTTCGGCGGCGACGACCAGTGGTCAAACATGCTCGGCGGTACAGAGCTTATCAGAAAGAAACTCGGCAAGGACGCTTATGCAATGACGATCACCCTGCTGATGAACTCCGAGGGTAAAAAGATGGGCAAGACCGCTTCTGGTGCTGTTTGGCTCGACCCCGAAAAGACAAGCCCCTATGAATTCTATCAGTACTGGCGCAATGTCGGCGATCAGGACGTTCTCAAGTGTATCCGTATGCTCACCTTCCTTCCGCTTGAGGAAATTGACGCAATGGATCATTGGGAGGGCGCACAGCTCAATGAGGCAAAGGATATCCTTGCGTTTGAGCTTACAAAGCTCGTCCACGGTGAGGAAGAAGCAGCCAAGGCGCGAGAGGCTTCAAAGGCACTCTTCGGCGGCGGGGCAAACCTCGACAATATGCCAGCAACTACTCTTTCGGATGCAGATTTCACTGACGGAAAGATTGATATTCTTGACATTCTTCTCAAAACAAATATCACAAAATCACGCGGCGAGGGCAGACGTCTTGTTCAGCAGGGCGGCGTGTCCGTTGACGATAAGAAAGTAACCGATATCGGACTTTCATTCACCTCGGATGACCTCAAGGCAAACGCAATAATCGTGAAGAAGGGCAAGAAGATTTTCCACAAGGTTCAGGCATAAGCCGAAAGGGGCGGAAAGAAAATGAAATTGGTAAAAGCATTTTTTGTGATGCTTCATCTTCAGCTTGTTCTGCCGCTTGCTTTGCTTGTCATTGAAGGCGTTACGAGCGAAAATCTGACGGTAATATCATATATCACTTCGGCTTTGGGCGTACTTTTCTTTATAGCGGTTCAGGTTATCGGCTGGATGTGTGCCGTTTTGGCGGTTAAAATGTTCATGCAATCACAAACGGAGCAGCTTTCAAAGGCTTGGGTTCTGTTGAAAATTAAAACCGTTCCGTTTTATATTCTGAATTTCGCCGTATGCTTCATGGTCGGTTTCGGACTAACCCTGGCAACAGCCGGTTTTCTGTCATTCATAATTATTATAATGATTATTTACACCTGCACATTCATTGTGCAAAGCGGTTTTTTCGGAGCGGCAAACATAATTCTTCTGAGAAGAAAATACGGCAAGGAACAAATTTCGGCAATACATTATCTTCTGCAATTTATTTCGGTTCTTGATGTTATCAGCACGATAATTCTTTTAAGAAAGACGAAAAAATTAAATGCGGCAAGTGCGGAACAAATTGAATCAGCTACAGAATAAAAAAATTTCCGACCTTTGATAATTTCAATGGTCGGATTTTTCTGTTTATATGCTTTCGATTATTTCCGTAACTGCATCGTAAACATCAACAACGTTGCCGAAAATATAATTTATTTTTCTTTCCTCCGTCTGTGCGCCTATAAGCGACTCAAAGGCTTCGTTCATCAGCGAACGGTAAGCTTTCAGCGAAAAATTTATTCTGTTTTTATAAAGCTCGCTGTCCATTGTATGAAAACGTGAAGCAAAAACTCTGCGCTCTTTTTTTGGCAAAATTCTATGATAATGCTCTGATGAAAAAGCTCCGAAGCTCAGCTCAGGCACAATAATATGCTCAACCGTTTTTCCGTCGAGTGAGCATATACAGCTCACAACATCATAACCCGAGCCGAGTGCGTATCGACGCAGTCGGTCTATTATCATCGTTGAAACCGCTCCCGTTTTGTCAACAATTACAGCCAAACGTTCGCAAGCATCAAAGGCTTTCATGTTCAGCTCCGCACCGTAGGGAGTTATGCATGAAACGAACCTTCTTGTCTCCGTCCCGATGCTTCCCTGCATCTCTGCGCCGAGCTTTTTCCAAAGTTTTGAAGAATAGTTTACAACACTTCCGATATTCACAGACTTTGCGTCAATACGCATTGCGTCTTTTTTCACGCTGTCCGCCGCCGACAAAAATCTTCCGCTGCGTTTTATTTTTTTATCGTATTCTTTCTCGTAAATATGTAAAAGCTCTTGTGGGATTGTTTCTGAAAAAAGCTCATTTAAGTCAATAATTTTCTCTGCATTTTCAATTTGTTTTTCTTTTAAAATTTTTTCGTCTGCAATAAGTATTTTTTCTTCGGCACAATAAATTCCGCAGCAGTTTTCAAACGAAAAAAGCATTTCGTTTTGAATACTTTTTTGAACAAGCTCCTCAGAAAGCTCAATAAAAATTTTGTCCTTCAGCTCGGGCGATCCGCCTTTAACAACAAGTATTTTTTCAATTTTCTCAGGCTCAAAAATTCCCGAGTGCACTCCGTCCGCCGTGTTTGCTCCGTAATAAAAGCAACTGTTGTCCATCGGATCACCTCATTCATCATTATATTACATTCTATTCCCCGCAACAAAAAATGTGCTTGTAAAAAGATGAATTGAGTGATATTATTTTAGAGGAAACACAAACACCGAGAGGGTGAAAATATGCTAAATCAGGAAACAATTTCATCAATGTTGCCGAACGCGACCGTTGTAACCTATGACGTGACAGATTCGACCAATACAAGAGCGATCAAGCTTGCAGAAACAGTTGAAGGAAACATTCTTGTTGCCGCCGAGGAACAAACGAACGGCAAGGGCAGACAGGGCAAAAGCTTCTATTCCCCTGCCAAAAGCGGCGTATATTTCTCAATTATTATTCGTCCTAAGGGCAATTTGAATGACGTTGTTTATGTTACCTCTGCCGTAGCTGTCGCGGTTGCAAAAACGATTGAGGAAATGACAGACCTTGACCCGAAAATCAAGTGGGTGAACGACATTTACGTTAGCGGCAAAAAGGTCTGCGGAATTCTTGTTCAGTCGATTGTAAAAAGCGGAAAGGTTAACGGACTGTGCATAGGAATAGGTGTCAATATCAGCACAACGGATTTTCCCGACGATGTCGGCACAAGGGCAGGCTCGCTCGGTGAGGAAATTGACAGAAATATTTTTGTTGCAAAAGTCACCGAAAAAATGATCGCATTTGCCGATGACATTGATGACAGAACCTATCTCGATTATTACAGAAAAAAATCCTGCGTCATCGGCAAAGAAATAAAATATTACGAAAACAACATTGAGCATTTTGCAAAAGCAATCGAGATTGACGACAATGCAAATTTAATCGTCAGCGAAAACGGCGAAACAAAAAATCTCTCCAGCGGAGAGATCACGGTAAGATTTTAGATTTGCGCTGTATTTTAACCTTATTATTTTAAAAAAGCTGTTCCTTTTGATATGCACCCCAAAAGTTAGACGCTTTTGGAGGTGCATATTTTTATGGGCAAA
>OBLG01000705.1_pt1 | contig 33122 bp, 29 predicted proteins | sample 1517451 | NCBI WGS metagenome assembly OBLG01 (sample SAMN04571694, study PRJEB22368) | human gut metagenome | biome: human gut; material: stool | host: Homo sapiens | place: Luxembourg | collected 2012-06-29
TGGCCGTTGATCCTTCGCTTATAGATTACGACCATATTGACGAGCCGCTCATAATGCAAAGCGACGTATATGAAACCATGCCCTCCACCGGATGGGACAAGGTAAGCTTTATGGGCGCAACGGTGGTAATCCCAAGGAGAGCCATGAATTACAACGCAAACGGATGGTACGGCACGGATGCGCCCAACAAAGCCACCAAGGAATGGGGCGACAGGATGGTGCAAACCATGGCGGACTACGCAGCAAGGTTTATAGAAGAATTTGAAAAAGCGGAATTGCCCAAGGAGGAGCATAAATAATGGTAAACGAAAGGGAGCTTGCTGTAATAAAGGCGCTTACGGAGGCCAAAGGCCCCAGCGGATTTGAGGACGAAGCGGTTGCCGCCGCGCGCGAAAGCCTATCGGACATTTGCGATTTTGAAGAGGACAGCCTGCGCAATCTTTATATATACAGGCGCGCGAACACGGGCGATAAACCCGTGCTGATGCTTGACGCGCACAGCGACGAGGTGGGCTTCATAGTCCATTCCATCAAGCCTAACGGCACGCTGCGCTTCCTTGAGCTTGGCGGCTGGAGCAAGAATACCCTGCCCGGCACGCGCGTGCTTGTCCGCAACAGGGACGGCGAATGGATACGCGGCGCAATAGCGGCAAAGCCCCCGCATTTTTTAAGCGATGAGGAACGCGCGCAGAACAAGGTGCAGAGCGTATCAAATCTTGTTATAGACATTGGCGCCCGCAGCGCGGAGGAAGCCAAGGAAGCATTCGGCATACGCATAGGCGAACCCGCCGTGCCGTTTGAATACGACGAAGCGCGGGACATTATGTTCGGCAAGGGGTTCGACTGCCGCATAGGCTGCGCCGCGCTGATAGAGACAATGCGTCTTTTGAGCGGCATGGAGCTGGACGTGGACGTTATAGGCGTATTGTCCGCGCAGGAGGAAGTAGGCGAGCGCGGCTGCAAGGTTGCCGTGAACAAGGTCAGGCCGAATATTGCAATAGTTTACGAAGGCTGCCCCGCAGACGATACATTCGGCGAAGCTTACGCCATGCAAACCATTATGAAAAAAGGCCCCATGCTCCGCTACATGGACAAATCTGTTATATGCAACCCCCGCTTCCAGCGTTTTGCGCTTGATACGGCGGAGAAAAACGGCCTTATGGCGCAGGCGTCCGTGCGCGAAGGCGGCGGCAACAACGCGGCCGTTATACAGGCGCAGCTTGCAGGCGCGCCCAGCATAGTTATGGGCGTTCCCGTGCGCTATATTCACGGCCCAAGCTGCATAACCACCTATACCGATTATGACGCCACGGTAAAGCTTGCCTGCGCGATAGCAAGGGCGCTGAACGCGGACATAATAAAATCATTCTGAAAAAAAGAGGCGAAGCATATGAACACGAGTACAGCCGGAATACCCAAGGCCGGACTGCCGGAAGGCTTTGTATACATTGACGAGTTGATAGAGGACTGCATAATAGATGCAAAATACGCGGGCACGGACAACTTTATGGGCCGCCCCGCCGCGGGCTACGAACAGCCGCTGGTGGTAATGAGCCGCGAGCTTGCGGACTGCTGCATAAAGGCGGCGGATACGCTGCGCAAGCAGGGCTACATAATGAAGTTCTTTGACGCATACCGCCCGCAGAGCGCCGTGGACGATTTCTGCCGCTGGGGCGAGGATCTTAATGACATCCGCCGCAAGAGCGTGCATTACCCGAATATTAACAAGGCCGAAATATTCGACCAGGGCTACATTGCCCGCCGCTCCGGCCACACCCGCGCGAAGGCCGTTGATCTGACAATAGTTGACATGCACACGCATCAGGAGCTGGACATGGGTTCCATATTCGATTATATGGATTCCCGCTCCAACCACGGCGCGGCCGGTCTCACCCCGCAGCAGGAGAAGAACCGCGCCATACTGCGCGACGCAATGCTCGGCGCGGGCATGACGCTTTACGAGGGCGAATGGTGGCACTACAACGTCAACCCCGAACCCTACCCCGATACGTTCTTCAATTTCCCGATAAAGTAGCACACACAAAAAAAGGAGTGGCAAATCAGCCGCTCCTTTTAAGTTGCTTTTATTTTGTTCAGCCCATTATTTCGTCTATAGCGTCCGCGTATTCTTCTTTATCGCGCGCGCCGACAAGGCGGTTCATTTCCTGCCCGTCCTTAAAAAGAATAACGCAGGGAATGCTCATTACGCGGAAACGCTTGGCAAGGTCAATCTCGTCGTCAACGTTTACCTTGCATATATCCGCGCGGCCTTCGTAATCCTCGCCAAGCTCCTCCATAACGGGACCTATCATGCGGCACGGGCCGCACCAGCTTGCCCAGAAGTCCACAAGCACGGGCCTTGACGCATTTATTGCCGCTTCAAAATCGGCGGCGGTAAGATGCTTTACCATTGTTCTTCCTCCTTTTGTGTTTATTCTTTTTTATTCTTTTTTATTCTTTGCCTTCTTCGTTTACAAAGGCGGTCATTCTGGGCTTGAATTCGTTCATTTTGGCGAATTTCGACTCCAGCTTTTTCAGTATAAGGAAGCTCAGCCCGCTCAGCGCAACGCCGCCTATCGCCGCATATATCTCGCCAAAGCGGGAGCCTATCACCACGCCCAGTATAAGCCCTATTATGGGAATGCCGTATACTATGGCGCTGGCTTTGAGCACGGTGTTTGCATGCATGTCTATATACACCTCGTCGCCCTTCTTTGCGCCGAGAGTATTGTCCATTTCTATATCCGCCTCGTTAGAGCCAAAGCGGAAGCATGCGTTGCAATGGCCGCAGGCATCCGTTTTTTTGAAGCGCACCGTGGCCCTTTTGCCGTTCGCTTCAACAACTATGCCCTTTTGCCTTACGTCCTCACTCATCTATGTCCACCTTTATATGCAGTTCCTCAAGCTGCTTGTCCGTTACCGTTCCAGGCGCGCCCATCAGAATATCCTGCGCGTTCTTGTTCATGGGGAACGGTATTATTTCCCTTATGCTGTCCTCGCCCGCAAGCAGCATAACCATTCTGTCCACGCCAGGGGCTATGCCGGCATGGGGCGGCGCACCGTAGCAGAACGCGTTGTACATGGCGGGGAACTTCTTCTTCACATCCTCCTCGCCAAGGCGCACAAGGCGGAACGCCTCTATCATTATTTCGGGGTCGTGATTTCGCACAGCGCCGGAAGAAAGCTCTATACCGTTGCAAACAAGGTCGTACTGCTGCGCGGTTATGGTGAGCGGGTCTATTTCGCCCGCAATAGCCTTCCTCAGCGTCTCCGCGCCGCCGCCGGGCATGGAGAACGGATTATGGCAGAATTCAAGCTCACCGGATTCTTCGCCTATTTCATACATCGGGAAATCTACCACCCAGCAGAATTCATAGCGTTCCTTGTCCATATGACCGGGTACCAGCGCACCGAGCATTTTGCGCATGACTCCGGCGGTTTTCTGCGCGGCAGACTTTTTGCCCGCAGCTATGCCGATAAGCGTTCCCGGAGTGAGGCCGAGCGCTTCAACTACAGCATCGTGGTGCGGAGTCATGAACTTGGCGACGCCTCCGGCGAAGCTGCCGTCCGCCTCCACCTTGAACCAATAGGGCTTGAAGCCGGCCTGCACCTCAACATCGGCGCACAGCTTGTCTATCTGCTTTCTGGTAAGCTCGCATCCGCTGCACGCTATCGCCTTAACGCTGTTCCCTTCGGCAAAGGGCGCAAATTCGCTGCCCGCAACAAGCTTAGTTATGTCCTGTATCCTCAAATCTATGCGGTAATCCGGCTTATCCGTGCCGAACTGTTCCAGCGCATCGTTATAGGATATGCGCTTGAACGGCGCGGAGGAGGCCACGTTATACGTTCCGTATTTTGCGAAAATGGGCGGCAGAACGTCCTCTATTACGGAGAAAACATCCTCCTGCGAGGCAAAGGCCATTTCCATATCCAGCTGATAGAATTCGCCGGGGCTTCTGTCCCCGCGAGCGTCCTCGTCACGGAAGCAGGGGGCAATCTGGAAATACCTATCGAAGCCGGAGGTCATCAAAAGCTGCTTAAACTGCTGCGGCGCCTGCGGCAGGGCATAGAACTTGCCGGGGTGCTTCCTTGCGGGCACAAGATAGTCCCTTGCGCCTTCGGGGCTGGATGCGGTAAGTATAGGCGTGGTTATTTCAAGGAAGTTATGTTCAAGCATGGCCTTCCTCAGCGCAGCTATAACGTTGCAGCGCAGAATTATATTGTTCTTGACTTCGGGGTTCCTCAAATCAAGATAACGGTATTTGAGCCGCTGCGTTTCATCCGCTTCGCGGCTGCGGTTTATTTCAAAGGGCAGCTCGTTATAAATGCAGCGGCCCAGCACTTCTATCTTTTCGGGTACGACCTCTATTTCGCCGGTGGGCTGCTTGGCGTTCTTGCTTGCGCGCTCGCGCACGGTGCCGGTAACGGAGATGGTGGATTCCTTATTGATGCCCTTTATAATGTTCATCATCTCTTCGGTTTCTATGACTATCTGCGTTGTGCCGTAAAAATCGCGCAGCACCACAAAGGCGAAGTTGCTGCCCACTACGCGGACGTTTTCCATCCAGCCCGCAAGCGTAACGCGCTCGTTCACGTTGCCGAGCCTAAGCTCGCCGCAGGTATGGGTTCGTGACTGTATCATTATCCTGTATGCTCCTTAATAAATTGTTCTGTATTTTTCGCTTTTCAGCTTATTTAACCAATTCAGCGGCCTTTTCGGCAAAGCCCTCTATGCCGAGCGCCGTCTCCGTGCCGTCCGCCATGTTTTTCAGCTTTATTACGCCGTTTTTAACCTCGTCCTCGCCTATCACGGCAACAAAGCGCGCTTTAAGCTTGTCTGCATACTTAAACTGCGCCTTGAAGCTGCGGCCAACGTGGTCAAATTCGGTCTTTACGCCGTGCTTTCTAAGCTCTCCCGCAAGCTTCAGTCCAACGTTCCTTGCTTCGTCCCCAACGGGTGCAATGTATATGTCCACAAGGTTGGGTTCGGGTATGGGGTTGAAGCTTTCCGCAACCAGCAGCAGCCTTTCCATGCCCATGCCGAAGCCGACGGCGTTCATCTTCGGCCCGCCAAGCTGCTCGATTAGTCCATCATACCTGCCTCCGCCGCACACCGTGCCGGTATACGCGCCTTCGGTAGAAACAAGCTCGAACACGGTTTTCGTATAATAATCAAGCCCGCGCACTATCATGGGATCAACTTCGTATTCTATGCCCAGCGCATCAAGGGAGGCTTTAAGTTCCTCAAAGTGCGCCTGACATTCTGGGCAAAGGTAATCCAGCACCTTTGGCGCGGCCGCCGCTATTTCGCCGCACCGCTTTTCCTTGCAGTCCAGTATCCTGAGCGGGTTCTTTTCATAGCGCGTTTTGCAGGTTTCGCAAAGCTCCTCGTAATTCGCTTTAAGATATTCCTTCAGCGCGGCGTTATACTTTGGCCTGCATTCGGGGCAGCCTATGCTGTTTATTTTGGCCTTTACGCTCTTTATGCCAAGCTCGTTCAGTATGCTTATAGCAAGGGAGATAACCTCCGCATCCGCGCTGGCCCTGGGCGCGCCGAAAACCTCCACGCCGAACTGATGATGCTCCCTCAGCCTGCCCGCCTGCGGCTTTTCGTAGCGGAAAACGGGGCAGTAAAGATAGAACATCTTTGTGGGCTGCGCGTCGGCAAAAAGCTTGTTTTCAAGGAACATGCGCACAGCGCCCGCCGTGCCCTCCGGCTTCAGCGTTACGGAACGGTCTCCCTTATCGGTAAAGGTATACATTTCCTTTTGCACAATGTCCGTTGTGTCTCCCACGCCGCGGGCAAAAAGCTCCGTATGCTCCAGCACCGGCGTGCGGGTTTCGCGGTAGCCGAATTCCGCGCAAGCGCTGCGCATAAGCTTTTCGATATACTGCCATTTGTAGCTTTCCTTAGGGGTAACGTCCTTCATGCCCTTAGGCGCCTGAATCTGCATAATACACCTCTTTCATATTTCCCTTATAAAAAATAGGGTCCTCCATCCTTAAACAGGGACGGGGAACCCGCGGTACCACCCTTATTGAGCATAATAAAATGCTCCGCTCGCGCCCCATAACGCGGGGCAACCGTCCGCCATTTCCTGCGGAAGGCTCATAAGGCGTCCTTCACCATATGCCCTGTTCGCGGCGGCTTCCAGCCACGGCCTGCCTTCTCTTGTGCGAACGCAATACGGCTACATCCTTATTCATTGCCTATCAAATTATATAATAGCATCACTAACGCCGCTTGTCAACGCGCGTATGCCGCTTATATGCCGATTTTTCTATGTTATTCGCCCTTCTCTGCGGCCCTGCGCCTGAGCTCCTTCTCGCGCTCCTTTTCAAGCATCAGCTTTGAATAATCAACAAAGCCGCGCGGGTCGTCCACCCACAGCCTTTCCATATTGTAATACTCCCTTTCTTCGGGATAGAATATGTGCACCAATATGCTGCCGAAGTCAATAACTATCCAGCGGCCTTCGCTGTATCCTTCTATGCGCCTTACGCTAAGGCCCATTCCTTCGGCCTTTTCTTCAATTTCGTCGCAAAGCGCCTTCACCTGCGCCGTTGCCCGGCCGGAGCATACCACAAACCAGTCCGCTATTATGGTCCTGTCCCCAACGTGTATGGCCATTATGTCCTGCGCCTTTTTATTATAAAGCGCGTCGCATATCATCATCGCCTGGCGGCGGATGTTTTCTTCGTCCTGTGCATCTATCGCGTTAAAAAATTCGCTCATTTTATATCTCCTTTATTATTTTCGGTCTCTCTTTTTATTGCCTGCCTTATCATAAGGGATTCGTCCGTCGGCTCTATACCCCGCGCAAGCAGATGGCCTATTGAGTTATTCATGGTCATAAGCACCGCGCCGTTAAGATCCTTCTTCGCCATGTCCCTCAGCTTGTCAACGCCTTCATACGTCCGCGTGAACTCTGCCTTGTCCGCAACGTATAATATTTTATCAAGCTTTGTCATGTTCATCCGGCCGAAAACGTGGCAGCCGATGGCATTTATAACGTCCGCGTCATCTATCCCGAACTCCCTTTGCACCCTTATCGCCCCCAAGGGGCCGTGTAAAAGACCGGGCGCACACCGCTGCTGAGTATTTGGCGTATAGCCGTATTCTTTGGCAAGCCGCAATGCGTCCTCGTCGCCAAGCTTTGCGCAGTCGTGCAGCAGCCCTGCTATGCGCGCCTTTTTGCCGTCCGCGCCCCATATTGCCGCAAGCTCCACGGCGTAGCCCATTGTGCCTATAGAGTGGGCAAGGCGCTTTGGCTTGGTGTATTCCGCAAGGCGCTTTTCATAAGAAAGAATATCCTCGCTTTGATATAAAAGCCCCGCGTATATACGCTCCATCACGCCGTAGGGAACAAGCTTTACAATGCCTTTCGCCATGTTCACGCGGCGGCGTATCTCGGTTGACGATATATCAGGCCCGCAAAAATCCGCCATGCGTATGCGCGCGCCATAGCGCCGCCTAAGCTCCCGCGCTGCTTCGTAATCGCCCGCGTTGTCCGGCCGCCCAACGGCCATTATGCCCGCAAGCGCAAATATGGTTTCAGGCCTGCTCCATTGGTGCAATGTTTTTAGCATGTCCGCGCCGACAATAAGATGCAGCTCGTCAACGCCGTTATACAGCCCCATCAGCGTATCCGCCATGTAGCTCACGCCGCCGCGGCGAATCTCATCATCGCACGCAATAAGCCCTTCCTCGCCCGCAAGCGCGGCACGGGTAAGCTCAAGCCGTTCTTTTGCGTCCACGCCAAAAGCGATGCTTTTATGCGGCGGATCGCCCGCCACCATAAACAGCACCCTGTCAAGCGAGAAACGCCGCCTGACCTCGCGCGCAATATAAACATGTCCGTTGTGCGGGGGATTAAAGCTGCCCCCCAATATACCGATTCTCATTGAATTTATTATACACTACTATTCCTTGGTAGTAAACCGCGAATAATCGCCGCGCACGATGGGAACAATCCATAAAAAAGCAACAGGGGGAATTAAACATGAGCATTGGTGAAAAAAGAACGCTGAATGCATATTACAAGCGCCGCTTTTACCGCGGGCGCACGACCTTTGCCCGCGCTGCGGACTTTATTGCGCTAAGGGTAATATTGCTTATTGCATGCTATCTTTGGTTTTCGTTCAACGTGGAAAGCATTATCGCCGCCGCTGTGCTCACGGCAGCTGCGGTCGGGGCCATATCCGTATTTGCCGAGCTTGTAAAAAGCGTGCGGCTTGAAAAATTCATATTGCGCGAAAACGCCCGCCTTTCAAAAAAGCTGTTCAGCGAAAGCCTTGTGCTTATGCCGCGGAGCGAGTTTCTTGGCATAGTGCGCGAATACATAAAATGCCACGGCAAGGAATTTGCGGGCGAAAGCCTTGTGTATACCGCGCAGACGCTTTCCCCAGTGGATGAAGAAACGGTGCTTTGTGCCTGCCGCGCGGCAAACAGGCGCGGCTGCAAAAGCCTTTTCATATTCTCCTCCGCCTCTGTGAGCCAGCCGGCGCGTGACATCGCCGCGCGTTACGATGGGCTGAGCGTTGCCTTTATATCGGGCGATATGCTCGCTTCCTGCGCCAAAATGCCCGACGATAACGCCGTAAGGCAATATATATTGAAACAGGCGGAGCAGAAAAAGCAAATAAAAAAGCAGAGCGTATCCACGGCCATAGGCCGCGGAAGATGCGCGCGGTATCTGCTTGTTGCCGCGGCGCTTTTCGCACTCAGCTTTTTTGTAAGCTATACGCTTTATTACAGGATGCTTGCCGGCGCATGCGTAAGCCTTGCCGCGCTCAGCTTTTATGCGGCGCATTCGCCTTCCGCCGCACCGAAGGATGCTTAACGCTGCGGCGCTCAAGCTTTATATCGAACATAGCGTTTAAGGGAATATAGTCGATACCGCCGTTCACCGCCGCGCGCAGCACAAATTCGCCGCCGGCATATATAAGGCATATCGGCTCTATTTTTTCGCGCGGCCAAATGTCCGTATCGTCAAGGCAGGCGGCGGGAACGTAGCTTAGCTGCTTTTGGGCGTCTATCGCCAGGGTTATGGTTTCTATCGCGGATCTCAGCCTGTTTTGTGCGCCGTATGTGCGCTCTATACCGGCCGGGCTTTCAAAGTTCACGCTCTGCGTTTTTGCTATGCCCTGCCTAAGCCTCTGCGCCGTAGCCTCGTCCATAAACGGCGCGCAGTCCAGCGCAAGCATTATTAGCCGCGCATCCTCCGCCGTGAACGGGCGGTCGTTTGCATAATACCCGCGCGTGGTGCTTTCTATCCTCCAGCCCATGCGGTTCAGCGCGGCAACGTCGGCATATATGCTGCGCCTGTTTGCCGCAATGCCATGCTGCGCAAGTATAGCGCAAAGCTTGCCCGCACTCAGTGGATGCTCTTCATCCGTATATTCATTCAGCGCCTTAACAAGCGCAATAAGTCTTTCCCGTGCGGCCATGCTTTACGCCCCAAGTCCGATATAGCCGAAGCACAGCAGCGCCTGCGCCGGAATATATGTTATCATCACAGGGAAATTCGGCCGTTCAACATCGCGCACGAACATGCAGCGCACAAGTATTGTGTCCGAAGTCAAGAACAGCATTGACCCAAGCGTTATCAGCGCGGCGTAAAACTGCCCTTCGCCCGAATTTATCCGCGCCACAAGGTTCATCCATGCAAAAACGTTCACCGCCGCAACTATGCCGAGATACACCGGCATAAGCACGCGGAACTTTTTATCATCCACATGCTTTTCAAGCCTGAAGCTCATGTATGCTACAACGGCTATATACGCCGCCATGAACACCGCCGCCGTTATAAGGTGCGATTGGGTTGCGCCGGGTGTGCGGCGGAATATGCTAAGCGCATACAACCCATGCCCAAGCGCAAAGCTCAATGCGCCCGGTATAAAGAACCTGTCCGTCCTTTCCCATATCAGCAATATATCGCCCGCAAGGCCACATATAAGCGCCGCCAGCACCGCACCGTCCACAGGCTTTGCCGCGCACGCATAGCAAGCGGCAAGCGATGTGAGCAGCAGCGGCTTTGTAAGCTTTCTTGGCGTATGCATGCCAAAATAGCAGAAGAACAGATGCACTATGCTCAGCAGCGTGAAATATATTATAAATCCGGTCATATACCGTCCCCCTTGCGGCGCAGTATTTACGTTTTCTTTATACGCCTTATAATACAACACACTCGCTTGCCCCGTAAAGCGATATTGATAATACTTCAATGCGTCATAAGCAAAGTGAATGTGAAAAAACGTTTTTCGTGGTTTTCATATCACTTTTTATGATATACTATTATGCGAAAAGATAAAAGATAAACAAAGGAGGAGATATTTCATGCAGTATTCGCGTGAGGTTGAAGAGATGTTTTGCGTGGCAAAGGGCGCAAAGCACGACCCCGCACCCATTCCCGAGGAGGGCAAATGGGTTAAAGCAAAGGAGATTACGGACATATTCGGCCTGACCCACGGCGTGGGCTGGTGCGCGCCGCAGCAGGGCGCATGCAAGCTGACGCTGAACATAAAGGGCGGCATAATTGAAGAAGCGCTGGTGGAGACGATAGGCTGCTCCGGCATGACGCATTCCGCTGCAATGGCGGCGGAGATACTGCCCGGCAAGACCATATTGGAAGCGCTTAATTCGGACCTTGTGTGCGACGCCATAAACACCGCCATGCGGGAGCTGTTCCTGCAGATTGTTTACGGCCGCAGCCAGAGCGCGTTTTCAGACGACGGCCTGCCCGTAGGCGCCGGGCTTGAGGACCTTGGCAAGGGCCTGAGGAGCCAGATAGGCACCATGTTCGGCACAAGGAAGAAAGGCCCCAGGTACCTTGAAATGGCCGAAGGCTATGTGCTTGAGATAGGCCTGGACAAGAACAACGAAATAATAGGCTACAAATTCGTAAACCTTGGCAAGATGATGGACGCCATAAAGAAGGGCGTGGAGCCGAACGAGGCTTTCCGTTCCAACATAAACACCTATGGCCGCTTTGCCGAGGCGGTAACCGTTATAGACCCGCGCAAGCAATAAATAAGGAGGCGTAAAAATGGTCACTTTTGAAGGATACGAAAGAAGAATAGATACCCTGCGCCCCGTGCTTGCAAAGTATGGGTTCGACGGCTTTGAAGCATGCGAAGCCTTCACCAAGGAGCATGGCGTAGACGTGCGCGGCATAGTGCAGGGCATTCAGCCCATAGCATTCGAAAACGCGGTTTGGGCATATACCCTCGGCGCGGCGATAGCGCTGAAGAAGGGCGTTAAGAGCGCGGCTGAGGCGGCCGAATGCATAGGCGAAGGCTTGCAGGCGTTCTGCATACCCGGCTCCGTTGCCGATCAGCGTAAGGTGGGTCTGGGCCACGGCAATCTTGGCGCGATGCTGCTTTCCGAATCCACGCATTGCTTCGCCTTCCTTGCCGGACACGAAAGCTTTGCCGCGGCGGAGGGCGCAATCGGCATAGCCCGCACGGCGAACAAGGTGCGCAAGGAGCCGCTCAAGGTAATACTCAACGGCCTTGGCAAGGATGCGGCCTATATAATCAGCCGCATAAACGGCTTCACCCACGTTGAAACCGAATACAACCAGTACACGGGCGAGCTTACCATAGTAAAGACCACCGCTTTCAGCGACGGCGACCGCGCGAAGGTGCTCTGCTACGGCGCGGATGACGTGAACGAGGGCGTTGCCATAATGCGCCACGAGAACGTGGACGTATCCATAACCGGCAACTCCACCAACCCCACCCGCTTCCAGCACCCCGTTGCGGGAACATACAAAAAGTGGTGCGTTGAAAACGGCAAAAAGTATTTCTCCGTTGCCTCCGGCGGCGGCACGGGCCGCACGCTGCACCCGGACAACATGGCGGCAGGCCCCGCCAGCTACGGCATGACGGACACGATGGGCCGTATGCATTCCGATGCGCAGTTCGCCGGCTCCTCCTCCGTGCCCGCGCACGTAGAAATGATGGGCCTTATCGGCATGGGCAACAACCCCATGGTCGGCGCAACCGTGGCCGTGGCGGTGGCGGTGGCAGAGGTTCTCGCCAAATAAACCCGAATAAATTCACCCAAAGCCCGCTGGAAACTGCGGGCTTTTCTTTGCTCCAAAATAAATTTCAAAATTGTGCAAATTGTGTAAGACTTTTGGGGTGTGAATATGGTATAAAATAAACATCTAACCATAGGAGGTATCTTATACATGAGCCATGAAAATCATTTAGTAATACCACATTCTTATGCACTTCAGCTTGCGACTATCTTTAGCTGTAAGTATCCTACAAGCGGATTCAGCGCAGACAATTTTGAAGTAAATCCAGCAAATGAGTTGGAAAGAGGCTTAGAGTTATTTCATGCAGATAATCTGATTAGCTTCGATACGCTATCGGAAATTTTGGGAAGAATGAACTTTGGTGAGCAAAGCTTGATTGAGTATATGAGAGATTCATTTAACGTTGAACTCGTTGAAGAACTTATAGCTCAACTCAAGGAAATTGTTAAACTGAAAGAGGAGGTATAAGTATGTCTTTGTATCGTTGCAGTGTTTGCGGAAGTCCGAACGTGACATGCGAAAGCCGCTTAAGCGGCATCAAATATGATTATGCTAAGGGTGCAATGGGTTCCGTCATCCTCGGCCCAGGAGGTGCAGCAGCAGGAATAACCAGCACTACCGAAACAATATACAAGTGTGCTGATTGCGGCGCAGCGCTTCCTTATCCCATGGCCGACCACGTTAAGGCGTGGATAGATTTAGGCGTGATAAGTTTAGAGGCACGCAAAAAAATGGAAATGGATTTTATATATTGGGATGGATTAACCGCTCAATACAAAAATATAGAAAAAGGACCGGCTGACGAAGCGATTGAGAAAGCCAAGCAACTCGATGAAGCAAACAAGCAATCTAAGAAACAGCCAAAGAAAGCGAAAGTCGGCAGTATAGAGTGGGAGATGGCCCTCGATTTTAGTTCTGACGAAGGCAAAGCATATTTAGAAAAAAACTACAAAAAAGTTGAGGACAAGATTGCCTCTTGCGAAGCAGCGTTAAGAGCAAAAGAAGAAGATAATTACGAAAAGTTTGACTGGTGGCAAGCTATGCGTCGTAAGTGCTCTAGTTTTTCTAATGAAATGCATAGAAAGCAGAAACAGATAGATGAGCTTGGCACGATTAATATATTTAACCGTCGTAAGAATGATACATTGCATAATGAACTGAATTGCGCCCGTGATGAATACAATAAAGCAGAAGAGCTCGTAAACATTAAATTTAAGGAGTGGAATGTAAAGCCATTAGAAGATTATGGTCCGTCCTGCATTAATGATTACGATAATTCTTTTGTCAGGCGCCTGCATGCTGCATTTTCAGAAATCAAATCTGAAAAATATGATATCTTCAATACTTTCTATGAAGCTCACAACTATATATCTATAGCTACACTCGCTCTTTCTATATTCTATGGACTGGAAAGAACTCGTATGACCGGTAAGCATCTGCAGGATGCTATAGAATATTATGCTTACAGACTAATTACGAAGCGCAATCCCCTTTTTTTACCTCAATATGAAGCACTCAAGGAAAAATCCCATAAAGACTTCGAAAATCGGATATATGAATACAGTATCGGTGACGATGATGATGACGATGATCTCAGGTTCGATGAATCTGATTATCTAAGTTTTGCAGCTTCAGATTATTCAGAAAATATTGGCAATATAATAGGTCTTAAGAGCAAATACAGATTCACATGTGGTCGTTTTGCGCTTTTCATAGCAAACGATCCCCCTACGTTTACAAATCCATTAATACGTCCTTCGGGACAATTATACGTATATCGCGACGATAGAGGTATAACTGATTTTGGACCTATTGAAAGTCGAAGAGAGAAACGATACGGACCGGTGCATAAATATTGTAAGCGTAGGGATGAAGCAATCCTTAGAGTCAACAATATATGGAAACCTTAATTGAAGTTGAATTTCCCCCCCTACCCACCCAAAAAGGACGGCACAGCCGTCCTTTTTGCTTACTTTCTCTTTACTCCGCCCCATTTACCATTTCGGCAATATCGTTAAAGCTGTCGCCGGTAACATGCTCGGCGATGGCGAAGCAGACATTCAGGCCGTTGAAGCCGTTGGTGTGGATGAGCAGGGCATCGCGGGTGGCGGGATCGAAGCAGACAAGGGACTTGAAGCCGCCGTTGTCGCCCCAGTGCCATATGCGCTCGTTGTAAAGCCCCCAGCCAAGGCCCCACTCCACGCCGTTGCCGGCGCAGTTCCTTACGGAGCGCACACGCGCGGCAAAGTCAGGCTCCTTCAGTATGTTCAAAAGGAACTTCGGATAATCGTCAATCGTCACATAAAGCGAAAACGCGCTGTTCGGCTCCATGCCCATGGAATGCCGCGCCGTAGTGCGCTTTGGCTCCGCGTGCCCGTTGACGTCAACCGTGCGGGCAAGGGCATTGCGCATTGCACCCGTCCAGATAAGCGCCGCCTTGTCCATGCCGAAGGGGTCGAGCAGGCGCTTCTGCATAAGGTCGTCCAGCCGCGTGCCCAGCCGCTTTTCTATTATGGATTGCAGATAATAATACCCCATGCCGGAATAGCTGAAGCCGTGCTTGGGCTCAAAATAAAGCTCCATCGGCAGCTTGCCCCAGTTGGGCAGACCGCTTGCGTGGCTCATAACATCCTTTGCCGTTACGCATGCAAAGCGCGCATCCGTGCAAGGCGTCCATGCCTGCTCATATTCGCTCAGCGGCCTGTCAAGGTCTATTACGCCTTCGTCCGCCAATTCAAACACCAGTCTGCCGAAAAACGGCTTTGTGAGCGATGCGGCCTCAAAATAAGTTTCGTTCGATACGGGTATGCCGCGCTCCGTGTCCGCAATGCCAAGGCATTGGCTCATCACAAGCTCGCCGTTTTTTATGAACGCCATCGCAAGCCCGGGCACATGCTCGCGCTGCATATTCTCCTGTGCGATGGCTGCCGCGCTTGCAATTTCAGTCAAATAGATATTCATAACTTTACCTCTCGTAAACTATTTCCCCGCCCACTATCGTCATAACTGGCAGTATATCACGTATCTCCATCGGGTCGCAGGTGAAAATATCCTTATCAAGCATCACCATGTCCGCCATGAAGCCGGGCTTTATGCGCCCCTTTTCGTTTTCCATAAACTGGGCGTATGCGCTGCCCGCGGTATATGCATCGATGGCCGTATAAACGTCCACGCACTCCTTGGGGAAGAAGCCGCCCTCGGGCCAGCCGTTTTTATCCTTTCGGGTAACGGCGGAGTATATGTTGGGGAAGGGGTTGCAGTCCTCAACGGGGCAATCCGTGCCGTAGGACACCTTGGCATTGAGCCGCGCCATGGTGCCGAACGCATATGACGTGGAGGAAAGCTCCTCTCCGCAGCGGGAAATAACGGCATGCATATCGTAATCAAGGAATATGGGCTGATACAGCGCAAGTATATCGTCCTTCACAATGCGCTCAAGCAGCGGCATATCGGTTATCTGGCAATGCACAAGGCCGTGGCGCAGCGGGTTTTTGCCGCCGTGCAGCACGGATTCGTAGCACCGCACGGTGTCCTCTATGGCCTTGTCGCCAATAACGTGGGTAACAACCTGTATGCCCGCTTCGTCCGCCATGCGGCACATTTCAAGCATCTCCTCATCGTGCGTGGCCTCCACGCCGTAGTTGCCGGGATCGTCCAGATATTCATGGCGCATAGTGGCTGTCCTTCCGCCGAGGGAACCGTCGCGGAACAGCTTCAGCGGCCCGAGCGTAAGCCACGGGTGCGAATAATCGCCGTGGGCAAATTCGCCCTCTACAAACGCCTTAAATTCCGCAGGAGTATGATAGCACACCTGATGATGATACCTAAGCTTTGCCCTGCCGCCTTCAAACACGCGCCTGACGAGCGGGAAAACTATTTCCGGCGCGGCGGAGGTGCCTGCATCGTTGGACTGCACGCTGGTAAGGCCGTGCGCGGCGGCGTAGTTCATTGCGTCTATAAACATGGCCTCGAGCTGCGCTTCGCTGTATTCGGGTATTACGGAAAGTATTTCGCCGCAGGCGTTTTCGGTAAATACGCCGCTTGGGTAGCCGTCCGGCTCCAGCTCAAACGTGCCGCCGGGGAACTGCGCGGAGCCTGCCTTTAGCCCCAGCAGCTCTATCGCCTTTGTGTTTGCAGTAACTATATGGCTGCATATACGCTCAAGCACGATTGGTATTTCGGTTGAAATTCTATCCAGATCGTGCCGCGTGGGTATGCGCTTCTCCCCTTCAAACATGTCCTGGTTCCAGCCAACGCCGTGTATCGCTTCGCGGCAGCGCTCGGGATGCTCCTTCATGAACGCCTTTGCGCGCGCTATCATTTCGTCTATTGATTTTACGCCGTTTATATCCACCTGATAAAGCCCCGCGCCCATCATGAGCAGGTGCATATGGCTGTCGTTAAGGCCGGGTATTACCGTGCGGCCTTCGCAGTCTATTATCCTTGCGTCCTTGCCCGCACGGGCGAGTATTTCTTCATCCGTACCAACGGCGGTTATTATGCCGTTTTCCATAGCCGCCGCGCTTTGGAACACGCCGCGCTCAACATATATTTTTCCGTTAATAAGTGCAGTTTTCATTTTGCCCATATCCTTTCTTTATCTTTCGTAAACGCATTTTCCGTTAACAAATGTGCGCAGCACCTTCGCTTCAAGTATCTCCATATCGGTGCAGTTCACAAGGTCCGTATCCAGCACTATAAAGTCCGCATACATGCCTTCCTTTATTTTGCCCTTTATGTTTTCCTCGCCCGTGCAGTACGCGCCCTGCGCGCTGTAGCAATACAGTGCCGTTTCCCTATCCAGTATCTGCTGCGGCAGGAAGGGGCCGCTGCCGTTAAGATCGCGGCTGGTAACGGCGCAGTATATGCCCGGCAGCGGGCGGAAGGCTTCCACGGGGCAATCCGTGCCGAAGGGCGCATGCACGCCAAGGCGTATGTAATCCGCCCATGCATAGGACGTGCTGCCAAGCTCCTTTCCCACGCGGTCGTAAACAATATGCATATCGTAATTTATGAACACGGGCTGAATGTATGCAATAACGTCCAGCATTTTGAACCGCTCCACCTGCTCCTTATCGGTTATTTGGCAATGCACTATGCCGTGGCGCGGATGAAGATGCGGCATTTCCAGCCGCGCATTCTCTATTGCGTTAAGGCACATTTCAACCGCCCCGTCGCCGATGGCGTGTATTATGGCGGGCATATTATGGCTGTGCGCGCGCAAAACGAGCGAGTTGAGCTCCTCCTGCTCATATATTGCAATGCCGCGGGTGGTGGGGTCGTCCGCATAGGGCTTGCGCATGTATGCCGTGCGCGCGCCGAGAGAGCCGTCGCTCAATAGCTTTACGCAATTTATTTTGAATGTGCGGTTGCCGAAGCTGTCGTCAAAGCCATGCTTATCGAAAAACTCGTCCATGTCCGCATGGGTGGGCAGCAGCGCCTGCTCCGCCATTCTCAGCTTAAAGCGACCTTTCTCCGCCGCCGTGCGCAGCAGCGCCATCATTTCGTATGCGTGGCCTTCGGGGCAATATTTGAAATCGTCGGACTGTATGCTGGTTATGCCGCATTCAAACAAATCCTTCTGGCAGTCTATCATCATTTCAAGAAGCTGTTCACAGCCGGGCATGGGCAGGCGCGCCTTAATGTCGTCAAACACGCCCTCCTTTATTACGCCGTTGGGCGTGCCGTCGGGATAGGTTTCGGCATATACGCCGTATTGCCCCACGGTATCCTTATTTATGTTCATCAGCTCCATGGCCTTTGAATTCATAACGCCTATATGGAAGCAGGCGCGCATTATAAGTATGGGATATTCCGTTGTTATCGCGTCCAGCTCCTTTGCCGTGGGGAAGCGCTGCTCATCGGTAAAATAATCGTGGTTCCAGCCTTCGCCCGTGAGCCACAGGCCAAGCGAGGGGTCGTAATCCTGCTCGTAGGCGCGCCGCATACGCGAAAGCACTTCCTTGAGCGATGTGCAGCCGTATAGGTCAACGGCGGTCTTTTGGGCGCGAACATAGTGCAGATAGTGCATATGGCTGTCGTTAAAGCCGCTCATTACGAAATTGCCGCCGCAGTCTATTGTTTCAAGCTCCTCCTGCGGATGCGCGTTAAGATAGGCCTCCGTCTCCTTTTCGCTGCCTACGCAGGCAAAAAAGCCGCCTATCACAACCGCCGCCTGAGCATGGGGACGAGCCTTATCCATGGTGGCAATGTTTGCGTTCTTTATCCAAAGGGTCATTCAGGGTAAACCTCCCGTTTGTATTCACGTGTTCAATTATATATTATATTAAATCATCACACCAAAACGCAACGGCAAAAATGTTTATATATGACTTTTGGCCAAGCTGTATTGACAATGCGGGCTTTTTCCAATAAAATGTGACGTGGACTACGATGCGGAACAGTAATCGTTTCCCGCGGGCAAAGAGAGCCCCCGTTTTGCTGAAAGGGGGAGCCGCGGTGCGGTGAAGCTCGCCGCGGAGTCTGCCGCGGCAATGCGCGGCGCGTTCCTCGCGTTACAGGGGGCTAAAGCGGGCGGTTTATGCCGCCAAGCGGAGTGGTACCGCGGAAAAATGTTCCGTCTCTTGCAATATAAGAGGCGGCTTTATTTTTTATACAAAGCATGAAAGGATAAAAACCGATGTCAGAGCGCTACGAACACGACCCGATAGAGCTGAAATGGCAAAAGCGCTGGGAAGAAGCGCATTGCAACGAGGCCAAAACGGATTACACCAAGCCCAAGTTTTACGGGCTTATCGAATTCCCCTATCCTTCCGGCCAGGGGCTTCACGTTGGGCACCCGCGCCCGTTCACGGCAATGGACGTTATTTGCCGCAAGCGCAGGCTGGAAGGCTACAATGTGCTGTTCCCCATGGGCTACGATGCATTCGGCCTGCCCACGGAGAACTACGCCATAAAAACCGGCATACACCCCGCCAAGGTGACGGAGACTAACATTGCCCGCTTCCGCGCGCAGCTTAAAAGGCTGGGCTACTCCTTCGATTGGTCCCGCGAAATAAGCACGGCGGACCCGGAATACTATAAATGGACGCAGTGGATTTTCCTTAAGCTTTACGAGCACGGCCTTGCCTACAAGGCGGAAATACCCATAAACTTCTGCACCTCCTGCAAGGTTGGCCTTGCCAACGAGGAGGTCGTGGACGGCGTATGCGAACGCTGCGGCGGGCAGGTTATACAGATGGTGCGCAGCCAATGGATGCTCAAAATAACCGAATACGCGCAGAAGCTTATAGACGACCTGGACAAGGTGGACTACATTGAGCGCGTTAAGACGCAGCAGCGCAACTGGATAGGCCGCAGCGAAGGCGCTGAGGTGGACTTCATAATAGCAAACACGGACGATAAGCTGACCGTTTACACCACCCGTCCGGACACGCTCTTCGGCGCAACATACATGGTAATAAGCCCCGAGCATCCCTATATAGACAAATATAAGGACAGGATAACCAACTGGGACGCCGTTGCCAAATACCGCGAGGAGGCCGCCCACAAGAGCGACTTTGAACGCGGCGAGCTTAATAAGGAAAAAACGGGCGTTGTGCTTGAAGGCGTGAGCGCAATCAACCCCGTTACCAAGAAGGAGATACCCATTTGGGTTTCCGACTATGTATTGATGAGCTACGGCACGGGCGCAATAATGGCCGTTCCCGCGCACGACACGCGCGACTATGAATTCGCAAAGACCTTCAATCTGCCAATAGTAGAAGTAGTTGCGGGCGGAGACGTCAGCAAGGAAGCATACACCGAATGCGAACACGGGCGCATGGTGAACTCCGGCTTCCTTAACGGCATGGAGGTGGCAGAGGCCAAGAAGGCCATCGCCGATTACCTTGAAAAGGAAGGCATAGGCCACCGCAAGGTGAACTATAAGCTGCGCGACTGGGTATTCGCCCGCCAGCGTTACTGGGGCGAACCGATACCCCTTGTAAAATGCGAAAAGTGCGGCTGGGTTCCCCTTCCGGAGAGCGAACTGCCGCTGAAGCTGCCCATGCTTGACGATTTCTCCCCCACGGACGACGGCAGTTCCTGCCTTGCCCGCGCAAAGGATTGGCTGCACACCACCTGCCCGCATTGCGGCGGCTCCGCCGTGCGCGAAGCGGACACCATGCCCAACTGGGCGGGTTCCAGCTGGTACTTCCTGCGCTATACAGACCCGCATAACGACAACGCCCTTGCTTCGCCCGAGGCGCTGAAGTATTGGATGCCCGTTGACTGGTACAACGGCGGCATGGAGCACACCACGCTGCACCTGCTCTATTCCCGCTTCTGGCACAAGTTCCTTTACGACATCGGCGTTGTGCCCACGCCCGAACCGTATATGAAGCGCACCAGCCACGGCATGGTGCTTGGCGAAAACGGCGAGAAGATGAGCAAGTCCCGCGGCAACGTTGTAAATCCGGATGATTACATCAAGGAATACGGCGCGGACGCATTCCGCATGTACATAATGTTCATGGGCGCGTTCGATCAGCCCATCCCATGGAACACGCAGGGCACCAAGGGCTGCCGCAAGTTCCTTGAGCGCGTATGGCGCTTGCAGGACATGATAAGCGATGAGCAGGGCGTGCGCGACAGCGTGAAGGCCAGCTACCACGCCACCATAAAGAAGGTGAGCGAGGACATAGAGCACATGAAGTTCAACACGGCGATAGCCGCCATAATGAGCTTCGTGAACGATATTTACGCCACCGGCAGCATAACGCGGGACGAGCTGAGGACGCTTTTGATACTGCTGTTCCCCTTCGCGCCGCACATTGCGGAGGAAATAAACGAAGCCGCCAAGCTCGGCTCCCCCATATACGAGGCGCATTGGCCCGAATATGACGAGAGCGCACTGGTAGCGGACAGCGTGGAAATAGGCGTGCAGATAAACGGCAAGGTTCGCACCCGCATAATGGTTCCCGCCAACGCCGCCAAGGAGGAAATAGAGAAGCTTGCGCTTGAAAGCGCCGACGTGAAGCCCTTCACCGAAGGCAAGACCGTGCGCAAGATGATAGTTGTAAAGAACATAGTGAACATAGTTGTGGCCTAAACGCCGCATAGGATTAGGGGGACGGATTGCCGTCCCCCTGTTGTTTGTATTTTGGTTAAATCGTTTTAACCGTCCTTATGAGCCTTACTCCAGCAGCTCCACGCCCATGGCGCTGAGGTCTTGGTCGGTATATGTGCGGCTGGCGTGGCTGAGCGCACGGCCGCGGCTGCGGAGCTTGGCGGCGGAATTGGCGTGCTGCTCAATATCCTGCCTTGCGGAGTCAAGGTCGCTTATGCCCTGCTCATGCCAGCGGGCGACGGTGCGCTTTATGGCCGCCCATGGCTTGTCGCTCGCGCGGCAGCTTTCCGCGCAAAGCAGAAGCAGCTCCGGCGCAATGTTCATGCGCGTGCGCCACATGTCCGCATCGTCCTGCTGTGCGGCTGTAGGGGCGCGATTTATGCCCGCACGGGCAAGCATCATGCGCGCAAGCTCTCGGCTGGCGTCCCGCTCACGCCTAAGCGCAGCTATGGCCTCCGGCGTTACGGCCCCGTTTAAGCGGAAGGTGGAAAGCACCGTGTCAAGATACTTAAAGCTGGGCTGCGCCGCGCTTGTCAGCTCCCCAAGCGCCAAGGATATCACTTCGTCGCTCATGCCCCATTCCTCTTTCCATTTGGTGTAAAGGGCAAGCTCGTCCTCCGTTGCGGCGCGCCTCAGCTTCCAGCGGGAAAGTATCTTCTGCGCGCCCGCAATGCGCTCATCCCGCTTTGCAATGTATTCAAGCGCGCTCTCTATCGTGGAAACGTTTGCGTCCGCCCAATTCTTTGCCTCCACATTCATCTGCCAAAGCTTAACCTTGCTGCCGCGCCGCCGTGCGCAGTCGCTCACCACAAGCGCCGCCGTTTCCTCGCTGAAGCCGAAAACCTCTATCCAGTCGCATATCGCGCTCAGCTCGCTCCCCGTGAACACGCGCCCGGGCACGGCCTTGCTCAGCCGCTCTATAAGCGAAGCATAGCGCCGCGTGCGCTCGGCAGGGGCAATGGATTCGGTTTTCAGGAACTCCACTATAAGCGGCTCCCCGCTCGCTATGCGCACCAAGCCAAGCCGCTGCCAATACGCGAATGCATCGCAAAGCTGAGCATCGTCCATGCCCAATGCGTCCGCAATGTCCGGCGCATCGCCGCGGCCTGCGGCCATCAGCCCGTATATATATGCCTTAACAGCCCCATCGGGCGCTGTGGGCATATAGTCTATTATAAATGCGTTATCTATCGCCGTAACGCCCGCATGGGCGGACTGCGTAACAAATCGTGCCAAGCGTGGCTCCTTTCCTGCGCCTTTGGCGGCATTAAAGCTTGTAAAGCTCTCTAAACTTTGCCGTAAGGTAATCCGTGTAATACGTGGGGTCAAATTCGCCGCAAAGCACGTTCCGCGTAAGCTCCGCCGTGGGCTTGAGCCTGCCGAAGCGGTACAGCCGCGCCGTGAGCCATTCAACAATGGGCTTCACGCCGCCCGCGGCGACTATTTTGCCTATGTCCATATCCTTAGAGATATTGTGATATATCTGCGCGGAATACGCGCTGCCCACGCAGTATGATGGGAAATACCCTATCATGCCGCCTGACCAATGGCTGTCCTGCAAAACGCCGTGCGTATCGTCCGGCACGTCCACGCCGAGGTATTCCTTATAAAGCCTGTTCCATTCAGCGGGAAGCTCGTCAACGCTCAGCGTGCCGGCAATAAGCTTTTTCTCTATTTCGTAGCGCACCATTATGTGCAGCGGGTATGTCAGCTCGTCCGCCTCCGTGCGGATAAGGCTGGGCATGGACTTGTTGGCCGCGCGGTAGAGCATTTCTTCGCTTACGCCCTGCATCTGCTCGGGGAATATCTCCTTCATTTTGGGATAGAGCAGCGCAATGAATTCGCGGCTGCGGCAAATCATGTTTTCAAACAGGCGGGATTGGCTTTCGTGCAGCGTCATTGTAGCCCCGCCGGAAAGGGGAGAGCCTATAAGCTCATCGCCGATGTTCAGCTCATACAGGCAATGCCCGCCCTCGTGCGCAACGCTGAACATGTTTGAAAGCACGTCGTCCTCGTGGTAATGCGTGGTAAGGCGCACATCGTGCTTGTTGAATTCGGTTGTGAAGGGATGCTCCACCTCCCCTATAACGCAGCTGTCGCGGTCTATGCCGAGGAAATCCATAACAAAGGAGGATAGTCTGCGCTGCCCCTCTATCGGGAACGGACGATGGAGCAGGGAATCATCCGCCTGATTGCCCGATTGGCAAACGGCGTGTATTACCGGCACAAGCTTCGCCTTTACGTTTGCAAAGAAGGGGTCAAGCATTTCAACGCTAAGACCCTCCGAGAACTCCTCCAGCAGCGCGTCGTATGTGTCCTTACCTGGGTACATATGCGCCATAAGTGACTTCTGCGCGGCTATTATCCTTTCAAGATAGGGCTTAAAAAGCGGATAATCGTTGGTCTGCTTAGCCTCGCGCCATTTAACGCTTGCTTCGCTTATCAGCCGCGAATACGCCGCGTATTCCTCAATAGGCACGTTTTCAAGCTTCTTGAGCTGCTTGAGCTCCTCCTCGACCTCTCTCCTTGTTATCTCGTCCAGGCTTTCGCTGTTGGCGTTCAGCTTGTTGAGCAAGCCGCGCACCTCGTCGTTCACCTGCAATTTGTAGCTTTCCTCGCTCAATATTGCCATAGTCTCCGCCATGTGCGGCGCGCCGTTTTTGGGCATTGCGGTTTCGCTGTCGTAGCTGAGCACGCCCATCGCGTGGCTGAGTGCGTTGCGCTTTGCCAATATGGCCTTGTATTGCTTCACGGTGTTCTGCATGGTTATATCTCCTTATTCATTATTCTTCGTTCTTTATCCTGCCCGCAATGGCATATGCTTCGTTGCGTGCAATGTCGCACAGGGCGCTTATCTGCTTCGCCGCGTCCTTAACGCTCACCCCGCGCTCAATAAGCTCCCGCGCCATATTCTCCGCCCTCTCCGCTGCGTTTTCGCCCCGCTCCTCTGCCCCTGCAACAAGCAGCACGCATTCGCCCTTTGGCGGCGTATCGGCATACATATCGGCAAGCCCGCTCAGCGCACCACCTGCTCGAATTTCTTTGTCAGCTCCCGCACCAGCGCGCATTGCCTGTCCCCAAGCATAGCGGCAAGCTCCTTTGCCGTTGCGGCTATGCGCAACGGGCTTTCATAGAATATCAGCGTGCCTTTGTGCGCGCCTATTTCGGCTATGGCCTCGCGCCGCTTTTTACCGTCCCGCGGCAAAAAGCCCACGAAGCAGGCGTTCCTTGTGGGCAGCCCGCTCATTACCAGCGCCGTAAGCGGCGCGCTTGCCCCGGGCAGCACGGTGTATTTAGCGCCAGCCGCAATGCATCCCGCAACCAACGCTTCCCCCGGGTCGCTTATGCCGGGCATCCCCGCGTCGCTCACAAAAGCTATCGCCTCGCCCGAAAGTACGCGAGCGGCAATCTCCTCCGCGCGCTGCTTTTCGTTATGCTCATGGCAGGCGATAAGCGGCTTTTTTATCCCAAGATGCGTCATCAGCTCCCGCGTTCTGCGCGTATCCTCGCAGTACACGGCGCTCACGCCCTTCAGCGTGTCTATCGTGCGCAGCGTAATGTCCGATAGATTGCCTATCGGCGTTGCGCAAAGATACAGCATGGGTTCAAGCTGCACCGTTGTTTCAATATCGCTCATTGCTGTTCCTCCAGTATAATGCGGCTCAGCTCCGTTCCGGCGCCGCCGCCCTTTCGCCCCTCCGCCAGCGCCAGATACGGCGCCTTATCCGCGCGGGACTGCACAAGGCAAAGCCGCTTTATGGCAAAATCCGCCTGCTGCATCGCCGTACAGAGCTGCTGAATGTATTTGGCGGGATAACACACAAAAAACCGCCCGCCCTGCTTAACAACGCGCTTTGCGCACTGCGCCGCTTCGTATATATTCAGCGTGTCGTCAAACGCGCTTGTTGCGCGGCTTTGGTTGGGGCTTTTTGTGCCGCCGGAGAAATACGGCGGGTTGCATACCGCCCCGTCGAACCTGCCGAATTCCGCTTCCGTAAGCGTCCGCGCGTCGCATTGTTCAACGCTTATGTGCTCCCCAAGCTTGTTCAGCTCCACGCTCCGTTTAGCCATGCGCACGCATTCGCTGTCAATGTCCGCCGCAACGAAATCCGCGCCGGTTTTGGCATGGGTCAATATTGCCAGTATGCCCGTGCCCGTGCCAATGTCCAAATACCGTTCGCCGGCATGCGCGCGCACAAAGTCAGTCAGCAGCACCGCGTCATGCCCGTATGCAAAGCGGGAATCGGAGCGCACGATAACAAGCCCATCCCGCTGAAGGTCGTCAATAATTTCCATCGCGTCAGCTTTGCCTTCTCTTTATCCGCTCGTATTCCGCCATGAACGCTTCGCTTGCCATGTCGCTTGGCATGTTCCATACGCTTGGCGCTATCGATAGGCAAACAAGCGGCGCTTCCGGCGCGCAGTTGCGCTTGAACTGCTGTGAGAAGAACCTTCTCAGGAATGTGCCGAGCGTGCGGTACACTTCCTCCTCACCAAAGTCCAGCGTGCCGAGGGCAATGTCGTAAAGCTCCTTCGGCCCCTTGCCTTTAAGGAAATAGTATAAGAACAGATCGTGCAGTTCATAGCTGCCCACCAGCTCCTCCGTCTTTTGGCTTATCTCCCCGCCGTTTGCGGGCAGAAGCTCCGGACTTACGGGCGTGGCCAGAATATCGCGCAGTATTGCGTCCGCATCCGCGCCGAAGTCCGCGCCCACCGCCGCCACCACGCGGCGTATTATCGTCTTTGGTACCGATGCATTCACGCCGTATTGCGCCAGGTGATCCCCGCCGAAGGTGGTCCAGCCGAGCGCAGCCTCGCTCAAATCGCCGGTACCAACGTCCAGCAGCCCTTCTTCATTGGCAATGGAAAGCAGTATCTTGGTGCGTTCGCGCGCCTGCGCGTTTTCGTAAACGGAGTTGTGGTTGGCCTCATCGTGGCCTATATTTGCAAAATGCTCGCGGCAGGCCGCCGCAACGGATATTTCCCTGCATTTGCAGCCAAGCGCTTCAACAAGGGCGCGGCTGTTGTTCTTGGTGCGGCTTGTTGTGCCGAAGCCCGGCATGGATACGCCGGTTATCATGCCGCGGCCTATTCCCATTTCGTCCGCCGCCGCGCACGCCACCAGCAGCGCAAGCGCGCTGTCCAGCCCCCCGCTTACGCCTATAACAAAGCCCTTTGCGTGAATATGCTCCGCCCTGCGCACAAGCGCCGCCCTTTGCAGCGCGAAAAGCCGCCTGAGCTGCGCATCTGCCTTAGCAGGGTCGTTTGAAACGTAGCCTTCCTCCTCCGCCTCGGTAAACGGCTCAAAGGCGCTCAGCTTATCTATGCACACGTCCGCATAAACGAACGCATCGCGCGAAAGTGGCTCTGATTCGGCCAGTATTTCGCCGTTTGCGGCTATTGCGCAGTACCCATCGAACACAAACGCCGTTGTGCTTTCCCCGCGGGATGGCAGCGCCATTGCGGCGGCCATGCCCGTGCGCGCGCTGTATGCAGCAAGGCTGCTCCTGACCGCGCCGTAGCTTTTTGCCGTGGCGTTTATTGCGCCGGAAAGCAGCATGATGTGCCCCTCCCTCGGCTCTCCCTTGGCAAATATCTGCCCCGCGAAGCCCACGCTCAGGCGCGGTATTGGCGTTAGTGTGGACAGGGACGCCGCCCCGCGCGGAACGGCAGGCGCAAAGCCGAACGGATTTGCCGCGCCGCGGGAAGCGGGTATAACGGCATATATCCTGCCGCCCCTGAGCAGCGCAATGCAGCTGCGCACGCGGCCATCAACCATATACGGCATGCCTATGCTAACAAAAAGCCAGGTATGCTTAGTGGCCTCCGCCACGGCGCCGAGCGCTTCGCGGCAGGCGTTGAGCATGAGCGGATGCTCCATAAGGGAGCCAAGCGTTGCCCCGCAAAGGAAAAGCTCCGGCAGCACAAGATAATCCGCCTCCGCCTTCTCCGCGCGGCGTATGGCGCTTATTGCGGCGGCAGCGTTGGCCTTAGGGTCTCCCAATACTATTTCCGGCGATGCCGCAGCAAGGCGCACCGGCGCATCGCTCTGCATTGCAAGCATACATTCGCTCATGGTAATACCTCCATAATTTCGCATAAACTTATTCTATTATACACCACGCATACCGCGCAGGAAAAGCACAATATAAAAGCAGCGCCCGCATACGGGGCGCAGCATTGTGCTTTTTTGTGTTATTTGAACGTATATCTCATTTCAACGTTTTCGCTTTGGCGCGCCTTAAAGCCCAGCTTTTCATAAAGCGGCCTGCCCATCGGCGTTGCGGAAAGCTCTATATACGCAGCGTCGTTTTCTCTTGCCTTCAGCTTCAGCATTTCCATAACAAGGCCCGCGTAGCCCTGCCTGCGGTATTCCGGATATGTCCAAACGCTGACTATGCTTGCAAAGCGCCCGTTTGGGCGGGAAGGGCTGGGCGGGTTTTCGTAAACGCCCAAAATGCCGGTGGATACGGCCTTGCCGTCCTGCTCTACTATGGCGGCGTAGCAGTCGCGGTTAAGGTGCCGCTCAAAATAGCTTTTCAGGTTTGCTTTGCGCAGTTCGTATGTTTCGGGATGCGGGCCGTTGTTCGCATCCGAAAAGTCCAGCCTAAGCTGAATAAGCTTATCTATATCTTCACTTTCTGCCAGTTTTACCGAATAACTCATTATTTCCCCTTTCTTGACCTGCGGCCTGCGCTTTGGCGCATGTATCCGCCGCGCAGGCTTTTAACATCGCTCACGGTTATTACAGCATTGGGCGCAACGGAATTGATTATATCCATGGCCTCGGGCGCAAGCTTGCGGCGCAGGGTTGACATGAGCATATATCTATCGGTATCGTCCCTGCCCTGAACCTTCATCTCGCTCAGTCCGAACCCGTTCGCACGGAGCGCATCGCCTATTTTATCCGCCGTTTCCGCCTCCATAACAACGCACTGTATGGAGCATAGGCCGAAGGCAAGCCTTTCCTCAAGCCAGCTTCCCGCGTAGTTGCCCAATGAATACGCAAGCGCGTAGGCAACCATTTTCCATGGGTCGCTTTGGTAATTGCTCAGCACGTTGCCCGCTATTATGAGCCAAAGCGTAATCTCTATCAGCGCAAGCAGCGCGCCTATCGCGCGTTCGCCGCGGTTTATAAGCACTATTCTAAGGGTACAGAGCGTAACCTCCAGTATTTTCCCCAAGAATATGCAAATATAAACAATAAGCGTTGTCCCTGCAAAAAACGTGCCGAGTATTTCGAATAACTTAGTCATAAACATCTCTCCTTCCGATAACAAATAATCCAAACCGTACAGATATTATATTACCTACAATCTGCCTAATAATCAATAGCCGCAGAAAATATATTAAAACGGGCCGGCCGCGGTGCAGCCAGCCCATTCGTTGGGGGAAGGTATATGCGCTTTATTCCTTAATAAGTATGCCGTCCGTATCCACGGCCTTGCCCGCTATGGTGAGCTTCACTTTGCGGGAGCCGTGCAGCAGCACAAATTCGCCGCTGCCCTTTTCCATTGCCGCGCTGACGCTTATAACGCTCTTCTGTGACGCGGTAACGAACACTATTTTGGTAATGCCCTGCCTGCTGAGCGCAAACAGCCCGCCGCGCTCTATTATAAGCTGGGCTTCCTTTTCATCAGTCGTAATAGTGAGCACGCCGCCCTTCTGCACGGCCCTATAGGCAATGCTACTGCCCTGCTTATCGGCAACGCGGTAAAGCTGAATGCGCTCATGGTGCGCCATAGGCTCGGGCTGGGGAGCGGGTTCGGGCACAACATATGTGCCTATCTGGAACTCTATCGTCTCTTCTCCGATCCGTACCACGCAGGTGACAGGATATGTGCCGGGCGCGGTGGGAACGTTCTCGCTGCCGCCGTAGAGTGTCTTTTCCACGACACCCTCGCCCTCCGCAGTAACGGTAAATTCGCCGTTTTCGCTGCGGACATCCAACTTGGTCAGGTTTTCCGGCTCGCCATCGTGGTTTTCGCCGCTCAGGCGCATGTTGATATAGTCCTTCAGCGCTTCAATATCGCCGCCGCTTATGCCGTTTATCGTCACGTTCGGCCCGATAATATAATGGCCTTCATCGCTCTCATGGTTGCTGTACTTGCTGTCGCCAATGTAGCCAATGGCATTCTCATCCAGCGTATATTTGATTTCTTTCGTATCATAATCGAAGCTGACATCATCATCATCGAGAATACCCGTAGTAACACGCGCATTACCTATGATGATAATGGTTCCGGTCATTTCATCCAGGTTATCGCTGCCTATTGCGGCGGCACGATCGCCCGCTATGGCGGTTACCTGCGCATTGTCCTGAATGATGATCATCCCAGCCATGAGTTCATCCTCGCCCGTGCCGATGCCGGCGCCTTCATTCTCGCCGATTGCCGTAACCTTCGCGCTGTCGCGGATGACGACCCTGCCGGTGGAGGTAAAGACACCGTTATTTCCGGAGCCAATGCCTGCGGTCTCGGAGTTGCTCCCCGCAGTTACCTGCGCGCTGCCACCGATGGTAATGTTGCCGGACATATCGTTCTCTCTGCCGGAGCCTATACCGGCGCCGCCGGTTTCACTCCATGCGGTCACTTGCGCGTTATCACCGATGGTGATATCACCAGGCATTTCACCCATATCTCCGGAACCGATGCCCGCGCCATCGTCTCGGCTTACTGCCGTTACCTGCGCATCACCGCCAATTGTAATATCGCCGGACATGGCTTCGTTTTCATGGCTGCCGATCGCGGCATTGTTGTTGCTATCGTTCTTGCTTCCTGCTTCCAGAGAGCCGCTGCCCGTGATGGTCACATCGCCGTCTGAAACATGCAGACCCGAGCCGTATTCGGAGTTGAGCTTGTTGTCTCCTTCCAGCGTGATGTTCGCGCCGGAGCTGCCCACGTCAATGGCGTCGCCGCAGCTGTTTATATTCACATCCTCAATGGTGATATTTGCCGTTGCATCGTCAGTGGTGGAAACGGTTATGGTATTGTCCGTCGCTTTCTCGCTGTCCCGCTGGGTGATAACAGTGTCGCTATCCGCAACGGCATCGTTATTGCCCTGCTTAACGGATTGGCCGTTTTCGTCCGCAATGACGGTTATGTCGCCATCCTCAAGATACCATGTGGCCGCAAGCGCCGTAGGCATAAGGCACACGGCAAGCATAAGCGCCACGATGGAGATAATTGTTCGTTTCAGCTTCATTGGTCGGTGTTCCTCCTTTTATTGGAAATTACGATAGGGTATGCGCTTTATTCCTTAATGAGTATGCCGTCCGCGTCCACGGCTGCGCCCGCTATGGTGAGCTTCACTTTGCGGTAGCTGTGCAGCAGCACAAATTCGCCGCTGCCCTTTTCCATTGCCGCGCCGACGCTTATAGCGCTCTTCTGTGACGCGGTAACGAACACTATCTTGGTAATGCCCTGCCTGCTGAGCGCAAACAGCCCGCCGCGCTCTATTATAAGCTGGGCTTCCTTTTCATCAGTCGTAATAGTGAGCACGCCGCCCTTCTGCACGGCCCTATAGGCAATGCTACTGCCCTGCTTATCGGCAACGCGGTAAAGCTGAATGCGCTCATGGTGCGCCATAGGCACGGGCTGGGGAGCGGGTTCGGGTTCGGGGATTATAAGCGTTCCCAGGGGAACCGTTATATCCTTGCCGTTCACGGTAACTACCTTGGTTATTATGTATTCGCCCGGTTCCGTGGGGAAGGCTGTGCTGCCGTTGAACATGGTATCGGACACGGTTATGCCGTCGCGCTCTGTTATAAGGTTTATGTCGCCGTTGGGCAGAACCTCCACCTGCGCGGGGATTATATCCGTACCGTTGCCGCCGTTGATATATCCGTTCAGCGTGGTTTTATCCGTGCCGGAAATGCCGTTGATGGTCGCCGTGTCGCTTATGAACACATGGCCGTAATGCTCGACCCTGTTGCAGTCGCTGCCGATATAGCCTTTCATATTCTCAAGCAGCTTGCCCAGCGGGTTTTCGCGCGTAACGCTGTTCTTTTCCACTACGCCCGTGGTAAGCTTCGCGTTGCCGAGTATCATTATATTGCCGTTGAAAACGTCGTCATCCGTTGCGCCGAGCGCCGCCGCAAAGGTATATAGGTTGCCGTCATATTCGCTTACGCCCGTACGCGCTGTAACTTTCGCGTTGCCGCTGATTATTATTGTTCCTTTGAAGGATGCTTCACAGCCGCTGCCTATGCCCGCGCCATTCTTTCCGCTTACCGCGGTAACGTCGGCATTATCGGTTATTGTCACGGTACCGTTCAGATTTTCTTCATCGCCCGCGCCTATGCCCGCGCCTTTGCGTCCGCTTGCGGCAATGACCTTCGCGTTGCCGCGAATGTTTATGGTGCCGTTCATGTTTCCCTCGTTGCCGCCGCCTATGCCCGCGCCGTTGCCGCCCGAAAACGCGAACACCTTTGCGTTGCCGCCTATATTTATGGTGCCGGTTTTTGTAACGTCGGAATCATCGCCGCTGCCTATGCCCGCGCCGCTACGGCTGGTGGCGGTAACGTCGGCATTGCCGTCTATGTTTATGGTGCCGCTCATGCCGCCCCAAAGGCCGCTGCCTATACCCGCGCCGTCATCGGTGCTGTCCGCATTAACGATTGCATTATCGCCTATGTTTATGGTGCCGCTCATCTCGCCTTCTCCGCCGGTACCCATGCCCGCAGCGGTTCCATCGGACTTAGCGGTAACTTTGGCGTTGCCGCCTATGGTGATGGTGCCGCTCATATCGCCGCCATCATCAAGGTTCATCCATGGACTGCGCCATGTTCTTACGCGGCCTGTGCCTATGCCCGCGCCGTATTTATTGCCGGCGGATGCGTTAACCGTGGCGTTGCCGTCTATGGTGATGGTTCCGCTCATGTTGCCGCCCTGGGCGTTCCTGTTCTCGTCCTCCGTTATTGCGCCCGCGCCTATGCCCGCGCCGCCGGAAAGCGTTCCGAATGATTCATCCCCGGGTACTCCGCTGTCATGATAGACCGAATTATTACCGCCGGTCGTAACGGTAACGTCGCCGGTAATGTGTATATTGCCTGTCATATCCTCGCCCGCGTTGCTGCCTATTTTGGCGGAGTCCTGCAATATGCCTTCCCTGCCGTTATGCTCCGCGGTGAGCGAACCCGTGCCGTCTATTGTTAAATCGCCGGAGGACACGCGCAGCGCAGCGCTGTCGCCATCGGCATTCAGCTTGTTTTCCCCTTCAACCGTAAGGTTAAGGTTGGAATCGCCGACGTCTATTGCGCTGTCCGCACCGGAAGCGATGTTTATATCCTTTATCGTTATGTTCGCCTCCGCGTCCCCTTCCGTGGAAACGGTTATGGTATTGTCCGTCGCTTTCTCGCTATCCCGCTGGGTGATAACAGTGTCGCTATCCGCAACGGCGTCGTTACTGCCCTGCTTAACGGATTGGCCGTTTTCGTTTGCAATAACGGTTATGTCGCCATCCTCAAGATACCATGTGGCCGCAAGCGCCGTAGGCATAAGGCACACGGCAAGCATAAGCGCCACAATGGAGATAATTGTTCGTTTCAGCTTCATTGGTCGGTGTTCCTCCTTTTATTAGATATAGTGATAGGAATATCGATACTTTATTATAACCGATAGTTAACGCAATAGCAACATAATTTGTAATATATTCAATTTAACTTATTTTAGTATACAAAAACAATTCTATAAACAAATACAGAACGGAGCACGCACCAATTCTACGGCGCATGGATTGCGCAACAGCGCGTTGCTTTACCGCGGGCGGCTTTAATGATATAGTAATGCCGTATGGAGGCGATAAACATGGAAACAGGTAATATCTTATATGAACTGAGGACGAAAAACGGACTTTCTCAGGATGAGTTGGCGCAGAAGCTATTCGTAACGCGGCAGGCCGTGTCCCGCTGGGAGAATGGGGTTTCACTTAGATAAAGATACCACATCAATCCCACGCTGACTTTTGCTCAACCGATACAGCCGGAGGGCTGGATAACAAGAAAA
>OBLG01000715.1_pt1 | contig 32763 bp, 26 predicted proteins | sample 1517451 | NCBI WGS metagenome assembly OBLG01 (sample SAMN04571694, study PRJEB22368) | human gut metagenome | biome: human gut; material: stool | host: Homo sapiens | place: Luxembourg | collected 2012-06-29
TTTATTAAATAAAATTAGTGGATATTTTTTGACACCCACTAAATATTATAGAACCATAATATATTAGGAAGACTATGTCTTCCTTTTAAAGAATAAAACGTACTGAAAGATTTTACAAAATATAGAAAAATCTTTCAGTAGGAATGCGAGGTTATATGAGTAGAAAAAGAAGAATAAATAAAAAGAAATTATTAAGATTTATATTTATCATAGCCTTAATAATTTTACTTAGTGGTATTATTATATATAAATTTGGTAATAAGAATAATAATGTTAAAGAAGATATTAAAGAAGAAGTAAAAGAAAATGATAAGATATCTCTTATTATGGTTGGAGATAATCTTATTCATGATAAGATATATAAAGAAGCAAGAAAGAATGCTAATTATAATGGTTATGATTTTAAACCTATGTATGAAAATATCAAAAAAATAGTTAGTAATTATGATATTGGCTATTATAACCAAGAAACAATACTTGGTGGAAGTGATATTGGCGTAAGTAGTTATCCTGCTTTTAATTCACCATACGAAGTAGGAAATGATATGATTGATGCTGGATTTAATTTAGTAAGTTTAGCCACTAATCATACTCTTGATAGAGGTGAAAAGGCAGTACTTAGTTCAAGAAATTATTGGAATAATAAATCTAATGTTCTAGCGGTAGGATCATACTCTAGTGCTGAAGAAAGAAATGAAGTACATATACTTAAGAAGAATAATATTACTTATACAATGCTTAATTATACTTATGGTACTAATGGTATTAAGGTTCCCAGTGGTAAGGAATACCTAGTTAATGTATGGCCTTGTACTGGTAATAATCCTGATACTGATACTAAATATCAAGAATATAAAAATATAGTAAAAGAAGATATAAATAGAGTAAGAGATAAAGTAGATGTTTTAATTGTGGCTATGCATTGGGGTACTGAATATGAATTTACCCCAAATAAATATCAGGAAGATATGGCTAAATTTTTAAGTGATAATGGAGTAGATATTATTATTGGTACACATCCTCATGTAATACAACCTATTACTTATATTAATAATACTTTAGTTATATATTCTCTGGGTAATTTTATATCTGCTCACGAAGTTGTTAATACTGCTAATAGAGTAGGACTTATGGTTAGTTTAGATATAGAGAAGGATAGTACTACTAGTAAGATATCTATTAATAATTTAGAGAGTGAACTATTATATACTTATTATACTAGTAATTATACTGATTTTAAGGTAATACCTTTTTCTATGATTGATTCTAATTATTTATCTAATTATAAAGAAGTATATACTAAATATAGAGATATAGTTAAATCTATTGATAATAATATTAAAGTAAAAGAATTAAATAATGCCTCTTAAGCCTAAGGTCTTAAGAGGAACAAGGAAGCCTTATTGTCTTCCTTGTTTTAGTTTATAAATCAAAAAACAATTTATTTGACATTAAGCGGCACAATGATCAATAACTTTACCAATTAAAAGGACTAAACAAAGTCCTTTTTTCATACTATTTTATAGGTGAGTATATGAAAAAAATATTTGTAGTATTATGTTGTTTATTTATGTTATTAATTCCTAGAGTAAAAGCAAGTACTAGTAGTGCATCTTCCTATATATTAATGGATGAAACTACAGGAAGAGTATTATTATCTAAAGATATACATAGTAAAAGATTAATAGCCTCAATTACTAAGATAATGACTGCTACTATAGCAATAGAAAGTGGTAAACTAGATGATATAGTAACTGTAGATGAATCTGTTTTAAAGGCCTATGGCTCTGGTATTTATATAGAAGTAGGGGAAGAAATAAAATTAAAAGATTTAGTATATGGATTAATGCTTCGTAGCGGTAATGATGCCGCGACAATGATTGCAAACTATGTCAGTGGTAGCGATGAAGAGTTTGTAAATTTAATGAATAACAAGGCCAAAGAACTAGGTATGAAGAATACTATCTTTTATAATCCCAGCGGACTTCCTACACCTCATGGTAACTATTCTTCAGTCTATGACATGGCTCTTCTTACTAGATATGCAATGAAAAATGATGCCTATAGAGAAATAGTTGGTACTAAGAAATATAAGGTAACTACTAATAAGAAGACTTATGTCTGGAATAATAAGAATAAATTACTTAGATATGACTATATAACCGGAGGTAAAACAGGTTATACTGAAGAGTCAGGTAGAACACTAGTTAGTACAGCAGATATTGATAATATGAAATTAATTGTGGTAACAATAAGAGACTCTGATGATTGGAATACTCATATAGAGTTATATAATTATGCTAAAGACAAATATTATCCCTATAAAGTATTAAATAAAAATAAATTTAAAGTATATGGAGATACTTATTATAAAGATAGTACCTTCTATATAAAGAATGATTTATATATACCCCTATTAAAGAGTGAGACAAAATCTCTTACTAGTCATATAGTTTTAGAAAAGAAGAAAGATTACCATAGCTATGAAAAGATAGGTAAGAATAGAATTCTACTAGGAGATACTCTTCTTTATGAAGAAGATATCTATATAATAAAGAATAATGCTAAATATAAGAAAGAAAGTATCTTTACTAAGATAAAGAAGTGGTTTAATGATTAACTATATATGGGGAGTATTTATATTACTAGGAGTAATAATTAGCATTATAAAAGGAGACAATAATCTTACTAATAATTTAATAACATCAGGTACTAAAGGAATAGATATAATTATTAATTTAGTACCTCTTATGTGTTTGTGGCTTGGTACTATGAAAATAGCGGACTCTTCTGGACTACTAAATATTATATCTAATAAATTATCTAAGATTATTAGAGTAGTATTTCCTGAGATACCTAAGGGAGACCCAGCTATTGCATATATATCATCAAATATAGTTATGAATATGCTTGGACTAGGTAATGCTGCTACTCCCTTTGGTATAAAGGCTATGACTAGATTAAAAGAGTTAAATAATAATAGTGATATTGCTTCACGTAGTATGATAACATTTTTAGTAATTAATACTTCTTCAGTAACTATAATTCCTACTACTGTAATATCACTCAGAATAGCCTCAGGATCAAATAACCCTACTGAAATAATGACAGCCTGTATCATTACTACTTTTTTATCATCATTTATTGGTTTATTAATAGATAGATTATTCTATTTTATTTGGAGAAGACATTATGTTTAATTATTTAATACCAATAATAGTTATCATAATACTAATTTATGGTCTATATAAAAAAGTAGATATATTTGATACTTTCTTACTAGGAGTAAAAGAAGGATTAAAGAGTAGTATTAACTTATTTCCTACCATATTTGCTATGATAATAGCCATTAATTTACTTACTAATAGTGGTTTTATTTTAGATTTATCTAATACATTAAAACCTTTATTTAATAAGATATCTTTTCCAGTAGAGGTATTATCTTTAGCTATATTAAGACCAATATCTGGTAGTGCTTCTCTAAGTATGTTAAGTGAAATATTAAATAACTATGGACCTGATTCATTTATAGGAAGAGTAGCCTCAGTAATGCAAGGCAGTACCGATACAACCATATATATAATAAGTTTGTATTTTGCTAGTATAGGAGTAAAAAAAATAAAATATTCTCTAATAGTAGGTCTACTTTCAGATTTAATAAGTATAATTTTATCAGTAGTTATTGTAACACTTATATTTGGTAATTGATAAATATAAAATAATATGGTATTATACTACTTACCGGAGGAAAATATGGAAACTATACTAGATACTAAAAGTTTAAAAATATATAGTGAAATAATAGATAAATATACCATCTATTATACTCTTGAGAGAACGTCATATCCATATTATGTACTAACTAAAATGGAAGTATATAAGGATAATGCTCTCATGTTAAAAGTTAATACTAATATAAATAATTATGATGGTCATACCGTAGGAGCAGAGTATCAAAGTTTAATTATTACAACTCCAAACTCTCAAAGAATTATAAAATTAAATCTTAAAAATACTTTTATAGAGGACACTCTATCAGGAACTAAAGAAGAAATATCCTACTGTGAAGAAAATATCTTTAAAGAGAATATTTATACCTACTTTCGCAGTAAAAATAATAGATTTAATATACCAATAAATGAGTCAAAAAAGAGAAGATTATTACCAATATTTAGAAAGAATAAAACTAGCTAGATATTAACTACTAGTTAATAAATAGGAATTTTACAATTCCTATTTTTTCCTTATTTTATAAGTGTTTATAAATTTACGTTTGACAAGTACTATTAATTTATGATAAGATATAAAACGTCCGCTAAAAAAATAATGAGGTGTAGAAGTGAAAAAACATAAAATGGAAATTGCAGCGCTGACTCTTATCTTAGGAGTTTTATGTTATGCATTTTACGATAGCAATATTAAGGGGAGCGAACAAGAAATTGTTCTTACTAATGAATTATTCACCATGAGTGAGATTAAGAATAAAGAAGACATTACCATGGAAATGTTATCTATTCCTGGTGAAGAGTTAAAGAAAGAACAAGATAAAAAGAAAGAAGAAGAAAATAAAGAAGAAGTAAAAGAACAAAAGGCTGATGAAAAATTAATTAGTTTAGAGAATAGTGCATATAGTGTGACTTTAGCGGTAGAAGAAGAAACTATTCCTTATAACGAAATAATTTCTAATCAGGTTGTAAACTATGCTCTTCAGTTCGTTGGAAATCCTTATGTTTATGGAGGTAATTCATTAACTAGTGGAACTGATTGTTCAGGATTTACTAAATTAGTATTTGCAAATTATGGAGTATATCTTCCTAGAAGTGCTCCAGAGCAGGCTTATGCTGGAAGACATATAAGTCTTGAGGATATTATGCCTGGTGATATAATAGTGTCTGGATATGATGGAGTAGTATGCCATGCCGCATTATATATTGGCGATGGAAAATTAGTACATGCACTAAATTCAAACGTTGGAATAGTAGTAACAAGTTTGTATATAATGCCTATTATAGATGTCAGAAGAGTTATCTAATTTGACAAGAATAGCGAAATCTGCTATAATAGAGAACGTCTTTTCAAAAAGACGGAAAGAAGTGAATGAAATGAAACCAAGTAAGCTCTTAGGAGTGTTAATGGCTTCAATATTAACTTTAGGAATTACTAGTGCCATAGTGTACTATGATAACATTAATAAAAAGAATGAGATTGTATTAGCGGAGTCTTTAATGGATCCTGCTACTATGAATGATAAAATGGTTGATAATGAGATTACTTCTACTCCTGAAGTAGAAGTAAAGGAAGAAAGAATAGAAGTATATGAAGGTATGACTTATGATGAGTTAGTTGAAAAGTTAAATAGAACTTTATCTTCTGATTTAACAAACATGGGTTATGCTTATGCTACATATTCACTAGAACTTGGAGTAGACCCTTATCTAGCGGTGGCTATATCAATGCACGAGACAGGATGTACTTGGAATTGTTCTTATCTTTTAAAGGCATGTAATAATGTCGGAGGACAAAAAGGTGAAGGATGTGGTAGTTATAGAGCCTATGATACTCTTGAAGAAGGTATATATGGTTTTATAGCAAACATTAAAAATAAATATGTCGACTATGGTCTATATACTGCGGAAGAAATGAATCCTAAGTATGCTGAAGACCCTATGTGGGCATCTAAAGTTAATAATTATATTGAAAAAATAAGAAATAACTAGGAGTTTACTTCTAGTTATTTTATTTATTCCCTCTAAGTCATAGTCTTAGAGGGTATTTTGAGCCTGTAGTCTCAAAATAAAGTCTATTATATATAAGCCGTATCTATATACTGAATATAATTTAATATAAAATTAGCAATTACTATTGACAATTGCTAATTTAGTGCTATAATTATATATGTAAGATTTAGGAGATGTATACAATGAAAAAAAGAGAATTTAAGACAGAAAGTAAAAGAGTATTAGACCTAATGATAAATAGTATTTATACTAATAAAGAAATATTCTTAAGAGAATTAATTTCTAATGCTAGTGATGCTTTAGATAAATTATATTATCTATCATTAACTAATAAAGATATAAAAGTTAAGAAGAATGATTTGGAAATTAAGATAGACTTAGATAAAGAAGCCAGAACACTTACTATTACTGATAATGGCTGTGGTATGACTGAAGATGAACTAGAAAATAATCTTGGTGTAATTGCAGAGTCAGGTTCTCTTCATTTTAAAGAAGAAAATGAAGGTAAAGATGATGTTAATATCATTGGTCAGTTTGGTGTAGGTTTCTACTCAGCCTTTATGGTAAGTGATAAAGTAGTTGTAGAATCTAAGTCATATAAAGATGAAGATTCACATATTTGGGAAAGTACTGGCGTAGATGGCTATACTATTTCTAAAGGTAAGAAAGAAACTACTGGTACTAAGATAACTTTATATCTAAAGAAAGATACTGAAGATTATAATTATAGTGATTTCTTAACTGAATATAAGATTAGAAGTATTATTAAGAAATATTCTGACTATATTAGTTATCCTATTAAAATGATGGTAGAGAATACTAGAAAGAAAGAAGATTCTGATGAATATGAAACATATACTGAAGAGGCTACCTTAAATAGTATGGTACCATTATGGAAGAAAGATAAAAAGAATATTAAGAATGAAGAATATAATAACTTTTATCAAGATAGATTCCATGATTATGAAGAACCTTTAAAAGTATTACATTTCAATATGGAAGGAAATGTTAATTTTACAGCATTACTATTTATACCAAGTCATGCTCCATATGACTTCTATAGCAAGGAATATGAAAAAGGTTTAGCCCTATATACTAATGGTGTATTAATAATGGATAAATGTAGTGATTTATTACCAGACTACTTTAGTTTTGTCAAGGGAGTTATTGATACTGAAGATATTCCTCTTAATATATCAAGAGAAACACTTCAAGATAATAAGAATATTAAGTTAATTGCTAAAAGCATTGAGTCAAAGATAAAGAAAGAACTATTATCTATGTTAAGTGATGAAAGAGATAAATATGAAGAGTTCTATAAAGCCTTTGGTATGGGTCTAAAATTTGGTATTTATAATGATTATGGAATAAATAAAGATAAGTTATCTGATTTAGTTATGTTCTATTCTTCTAAAGATAAGAAATTAACTACTTTAAAAGAATATACTGAAAGAATGAAAGAGGGTCAAGAATCTATTTATTATGCTTGCGGTGAATCAGTAGATAAAATAGATATGATGCCTCAAGTAGAAAGTGTTAAAGATAAGTACGAGGCATTATATTTAACTGAATATGTTGATGAGTTTACTATTATAACATTAGCAGAATACGAAGGTAAGAAATTTGTTAATGTATCTAGTGAAAATACTGATATTTCTACTGAAGAAGAAAAGAAGCATATAAATGAAATAAATGATAATAATAAAGATATGTTATCTAGTATGAAAGACTTATTAGGAGATTCTGTTAAAGAAGTAAAATTTACTAGTAAGTTAAAGAATCATCCAGTATGTTTAACTACTGAAGGAGAAGTATCTACTTCAATGGAAAAAGTAATTAACTCTATGCCTACTGGTGAAAAGATTAAGGCTAGTGAAGTATTAGAGATAAATTCTAATCATAAAATAGCGGATAAATTAAAAGAGTTATATAAAGATAACAAAGAAGAATTTGAGAAATACACAAAGGTTATTTACTTTGAAGCAAGATTAATTGAAGGATTACCTATCGATAATCCTACTGAAATGAGTAATCTTATGTGTGATATAATGGCAGATAAATAAAAATTAAGAAAGGAATGTGATTATTATGTTGCCAAGTAGATTATTTTTTGACGATAGTTTCTTCAAAGGAGAAGAAACAGTAAAGTGTGATGTTTTTGAGAAAGATGGTAAAATCTTTGTTGAGATGGAAGCACCAGGATATACAAAAGATGATATAAGCTTATCTATCGATAAAGGTGAATTATCAGTTACTTTCGAAAAAGAAAATGAGAAAGAAGAAAATAAAAAATACTTACATCGTGAAAGAAAGAGTTATAGCAAAGTAACTAGAACCTTCTATCTAGGAGATGTAAGCGAAGATAAGATAGATGCTAGTTTCAAGAATGGTGTTCTAGTAGTTAGTGCTCCTAAAAAGAAAGAAATTGAAACTAAGAAGACTATTAGTATAAAAGATCATGAATAATGGTCTTTTATTTTTGTGAAAAAAGTACTTGAATAACAATAAAGATAATGCTATAATTATATTGTTGTTACTGCCCTGTAGCCAAGCGGTAAGGCATCAGACTCTGACTCTGACATGCGTTAGTTCGAATCTAACCAGGGCAACCAAATAAAAAAATAGCCCTTAAGTTAAAGGGCTTTATTTAAATTAGTTGCAACAATTATTTCTTCTACATCCGCAAGAACCATTACCCCAGAATAAAACAAAGAATATAATTAGAACAACTATAATTATCCAGTATCCACTATTGTTATAACCATAACCATAGCCTGGACATCCATATCCGTACATAATACCATTCTCCTTTCATAGATATTATATTTATCTAAAAAAGAAGTGGGTATAATGTATACCTAATATAAATAATAAAAATAACCAAAGGATGTGATTTTATGACAAATAAAGATTTAGCAGATTTAATATTTCCTAACTTAGAGCACGATGTAGATTATTATGAGAGCTTATATCCAGAAAGAGAATTAAAAGAAGGAGAAAAAGTAACAAGATTTGCTCCTAGTCCAACAGGGTATATGCATATTGGAGGATTTTATCAAGCACTTACTGATTATGTACTTGCTAAAAACTCTGGTGGAATATTCTATCTTAGAAATGAAGATACCGATAAGTTAAGAGAGGTAGATTCAGCAGTAGAACTAATAATGGCTACTTTAAGAGAATATGGAATAGTACCTGATGAATATGAATATAAAGGCGAAATAGTAGGTAATTATGGTCCTTATATTCAAAGTGAAAGAAAAGATATATATCATGCTTATATTAAGAAATTAATTGAAATAGGAAGAGCATATCCATGTTTTTGTACTAGAGAAGAATTAGATGAATTAAGAAAAAATCAAGAAGAAAAGAAAATGCGAACTGGATATTATGGAAGATATGCTAGATGTAGAAATATTAGTGTAGATACTGCTATTGAAAGAATTAAGAATGGTGAACCTTATGTTATAAGATTTAAATCTGAAGGAGATTTTAATAATAAGATTATTTTTGAAGATTTAACTAAAGGTAAACTTAGTTTGAGTGAAAATGATACTGATGATGTAATAATGAAAAGTGATAGTATGCTTCCTACTTATCATTTTGCTCATGTAGTAGATGACCATTTAATGCATACTACTCATGTCGTAAGAGGAGAAGAGTGGTTACCTAGCGTTACTAAACATATTGAGATGTTTAGAGCATTAGGATTAAAACCTCCTAAATATATTCATACACCACTTATTATGAAACAAGATGGTGATATTAAGAGAAAAATAAGTAAGAGAAAAGACCCTGAAGCTTCAATGAGCTTCTATAGTGAAAAAGGTTATCCTATTATTGCAGTAATAGAATCATTAATGACAATTATTAATTCTAATTATGAAGAGTGGCATAATGCTAATCCAGATAAGACTTTCTTAGATTTTACTTTCTCACCTAAGAAAATGTCTCCATCAGGAGCATTATATGACTTAGAGAAATTAAATAATATATCTAGAAATTATATTAGTAAAATGACTAAAGATGAAGTATATAATGAATTATCTAAATGGTCTAAAGAATATGATAAAGACTTTTATGAATTAATTACTAAGTATGAAGAATATACCAAAAATATATTAAATATAGAAAGAGAACAAAAGAAACCTAGAAAAGATTATGCTAGTTTTAGTGAAGTAAAAGGACAAATATTCTATATGTATGATGAGTTATATAATCCTGATACTTATGAATGGGGTAGTATTACTGATAAAGAAGAAATAAGTACTATATTGAATACTTATATAGATAAATATTATGATGTAACTGATAAAGAAGTATGGTTTAATAATATTAAACTATTAACTGATAGTTTAGGCTATTGCAGTAATATGAAAGAATATAAAGAAAATCCAGATAATTATAAAGGATCAGTTGCTGATATTTCTACAGTATTAAGAGTGGCTTTAACTAGTAAGAGTACGACTCCTGATTTATATGAAATAATGAAATTATTAGGAAAAGATAGAATTATTGAAAGAATAAATAATTTACTAAAGAAATAGTTTAATGACTGTTTCTTTTTAAGCCTTATAAATAAGTCTTAAAAAGCATAAGTGAACTTATAATCTCACTTATGAAAATTTATTTATTTTGTAAATACTTATTGTAAAATATAATTACTTATGGTATTATTTTATATGTAAGGTAATAGATATGATTTGCATATGGTTAACTATAGAGAAAATACCAAATAATTCGCAAATCAATAGGAAAGGAGGCCCTTCCAATGAAAAAAGTAGTAATTAGAAATGTTAACTATTTGTTAATTAGGGGGGGGCTTGTAAGTCTATTAACTTATATAAATAAAGGAATTATAGATAAAGACTATAAAGAGAACTAATAGAAATATTAGTCTTTCTTTATAGTCTTTTTTATATTATAGAAAAGAGGTATTATAATGAATAAATATAAGTTATATATGATATTAGGAATAATAGTTTTAGTGTTATCAGTAGGTAGTAGTTTTGCTTATTATATATGGAAGAGTACATCTAATGCATTAGTTAATTTAAATGTATGTACTCCAACAATAACATTTGCAGGAGGTTCTACGATAAATGGAGTAGATATAGTACCAGTATTAACTAAAGAAGAAGGAACTATCAAAGATATTGAAGTAAAAAAGAATAGTACTTGTAATAGAGATGTAACTATGAATCTATATTTAGAGTTAACTACATTTCCTACAGAATTATCTGATTCTTCATTTAAATATGAATTATATAAAAATAGTGAAACTATGGCTATAGCAAGTGGTAACTTTGCTAATAAAAAAGAAGGAGATACAATAACACTTTTATCTAATCAAATATTAAATACAAGTAAAGATACATATACATTATATATTTATATAGATGGTAATGTTGATAATCCAGGTACAATGGCAGGAAAGAACTTTTTATTTAAGTTATGGGGTTCAGGAGAAGGAGCAATATATAAAGAAAATGTAATAACTACTCCAGATAGTGCTACAGGAAGTACATCAAAGTTCTTTAATACTGAAGTAATGAGAGAAGAAATACAATCACTTACTATTGCAGAAGATAACACAGTACCAGATACACCTGGAGTAGTATCAAAAGATATATCACAAAATCAAGACGGAACAGTAATGCTATGGTATACCCCAAAAGAAGTAACATCAAGTGATGGAAGTACAAAAACAATGTATGATATGTGGATAGGCGGAGAAAATGGAGTATTACAAACAGGAACTAATGCTTCAGGTATGTTTGCTTATCTAACTAATATAGAAAAGTTAGATTTATCAAAACTAGATACAACATATATAACAAATATGTCTAAAATGTTTTATATGAGTTCGGGTTTAAAATCAATAGATTTATCAAACTTTAATACAAGCAATGTTACTAATATGAATGGTATGTTCTGGGGATGTTCTAGTCTAGCAAGTTTAGATTTAAAAACATTCAATACTAGTAAGGTAACAGATATGAATAATATGTTTGCAGAATGCTCTAACATAACAGAATTAGACTTGTCTAATTTTGATACATCAAATGTTACTACGATGGGTAATCCATATAGTTATGGTTATGGTGGTATGTTTAGAAATTGTAAATCATTGAAGAAATTAAATGTAAGTTCATTTAATACTTCAAAAGTAAAGTATATGAGTAATATGTTTCAAGGATGTTCTAGTTTAACTAGTCTAGACTTATCTAATTTTGATACTAGTAATGTGACAGCAATGGCTTCAATGTTTGCTACGTGTACTAATCTAACAAGTTTAAATCTAACAAGTTTTAATACTAGTAAAGTAACAAATATGCAAGGTATGTTTTATGGTTGCGGTAGTCTGACCACTTTAGATTTATCAAACTTTAATACTAGTAAAGTAACACTAACGAATAATATGTTTTATGGATGCTCCAATCTAACTACTTTAGATTTATCTAGTTTTAATACATCAAATGTAACTAATATGAATGATATGTTTTCTGGTTGCAGTTCTTTAGTTAATTTAAACTTGTCTAGTTTTAATACATCAAATGTAACTAATATGTATAGTATGTTTTCTGGTTGCAGTTCTTTAGTTAATTTAAACTTGTCTAGTTTTAATACATCAAATGTAACTAATATGTATAGTATGTTTTCTGGTTGCAGTTCTTTAGTTAATTTAAACTTGTCTAGTTTTAATACATCAAATGTAACTAATATGTATAGTATGTTTTCTGGTTGCAGTTCTTTAGTTAATTTAAACTTGTCTAGTTTTAATACATCAAATGTAACTAATATGTATAGTATGTTTGCCTTTTGTAAAAATATTAAAACTATATATGTATCTGATTTATGGAATACATCAAATGTTACTAGTTCTTCTTTAATGTTTCATTCTTGTACTTCTTTATCTGGAGCAGTATCCTACGATAATACAAAAACAGATATATCTATGGCTAATTATACTACTGGATATTTAACATATAAAAGTAATAACTAAGAAAGATATGACTAATATCTTTCTTTTAGTATATATTTATGGCTTATATATAATGGGTATGTAGATACATTGTTATTAGACTATAGGCTAATAACAACACTTTAATACCTTAGAATTAAAGCGAATATAATATATTATCTAAATATGTCGAATATCTTTACAAATAAATAAACTATTGCTATAATGTAAGTGTAAAATAAAGGAGAGCCTATGATTACACAAACTATAGATATATCTAATGTAAAAAAGATATTAAAATGTTGTCCACATTACGATGATATAATAAATTCAGAAGTCGACTATGAAGATGAATTATCATTTGATTTAATAGATTGGTATAAAGATTTAATATTCTCTTGTAATGCCGATAACGAAGAAGAAGTAAAAATAATTAGATTAATTGATAGAAGTCTCTATATGTATGTAAATAGTTATAAATATAAAATAGGCTTAAAAAAAATAATAGATATAAAAGATATAGATTTAAATAGTGATAAAAGTATTAAAAATCTAATTAAAAAGATTATTAATTATACCACTAAATATGAAAATAACGAAATATTAAATATTACTAATGGAAGATGGCTATAAAATATTATAGCCATCTTAAATATTTAATAAACAAATTTCATAATAATATGATAAAATAATAAGTAGGTGGTAGTATGTATATAAATGTATTAACTCAAATAGGAGCCAAAGCAGTAGATCAAAATTATATCTATTCAGTACCAAAAGAATTAATAAGTAAAATAAAAGTAGGTATTAGAGTAAAAATAAGTTTTGGTAAAATGATTCTTGAAGGATTTGTTACTAAGATAAATCCAGATATAAATTATGATAAAACCAAAATAAAAGATATACTAGATATAGTAGATGATACTCCAGTATTAAATAAAGAAATGCTTCTTCTAGGTAAAGATATGAGTAATAAACTATTATGTTCATTAGTATCAGCCTATCAAGTAATGCTACCTAAAGCCCTAAAAGCTGAAATAAATACCAATATCAAAATAAAATATAATAAATATCTTAAAAGATTAAAAAGTATTGAAGAAATAGATGAATATATTAAAAATTGTAAATATGAAAGTCAAATAAATATATTATGTAAGTTAAAAGAAGGGGATATTCTAATAACTAAAATGACTAGTAGTATTAATACTATTATTAAATATGGTTTTGCTAAAATAGTCATGGAAGAAGAAAAAAGATATAATTATACAGGTTCACATAACTATAAGAAAGTAGAACTAACTGATAAACAAAAAGAAGTAGCTTCTAGAGTAATAAATTCATTCGGTACTTCAAAAACATTTCTTTTATATGGAGTTACCGGTTCTGGTAAAACTGAAGTATATATGAATATTATAGAGAAGACTATTAATAATGGAAAGACCGCTATTATGTTAGTACCAGAGATAAGTCTAACACCTCAAATAGTAGGTAAATTTATCTCTAGATTTGGTAATATAATATCTGTATTACATTCTAAATTATCTGATACTGAAAGATATGATGAATATAGAAAAATAACCGAAGGTAAATCTAAGATAGTAATAGGTACAAGAAGTGCTATCTTTGTACCATTTAATAATATTGGAGTAATAATAATCGATGAAGAACATACTTCTTCATATAAACAAGAAAATCATCCAAGGTATAATGCCAAAAATATAGCTATTTGGCGTAGTAACTATCATAAATGCCCAGTATTACTAGGTAGTGCTACTCCTAGTCTAGAATCAATGGCAAGAGCAGGTAATAAAGTATATGAACTTCTAACACTAACTACTAGAGTAGGATCTAGTACTCTTCCTAAAGTCCAAATAGTAGATATGAAAGAAGAAGTAAAAAAAGGCAATTTCATATTATCAAGTATCCTAAAAGAAAAGATAAAAGAAAAATTATTAAAAAAAGAACAAGTAATATTACTTCTAAATAGAAGAGGATACTCTTCAGTAATAACCTGCAGGGACTGTGGTTATACTTTGAAATGTCCAAACTGTGATATTACATATACTTATCATAAAAGTAGTAATAACCTAAAATGTCATTACTGTGGTAAATCAGTACCATTAAATAATAAATGCCCTAAATGTGGGGGAGAAAATGTCAAAGACTATGGTCTTGGTACTGAGAAACTAGAAGAAGAATTACATAAATTATATGACGCTAAAATAGTTAGAATGGATGTCGATACCACTAGTAAAAAAGGACAACATGAAAAAATAATTGAAGACTTTGGTAGTCATAAATATGATATCTTAATAGGTACTCAAATGATAGCTAAAGGCTTAGATTTTCCACTGGTAACTCTTGTGGGAGTAGTATCTGCTGACTCATCATTAATGGTACCAGACTTTAGAGCGGGAGAAAATACCTTCCAGTTACTTTCCCAAGTATCTGGTAGAGCGGGCCGTAGTACAAGTCCTGGTGAAGTAATAATCCAAACATATAATAAAGAACATTATAGTATCGAATTATCTTCAAGACACGACTATATAAGTTTCTATAAAGAAGAAATGCAAATACGTAAAATGCTAAAATATTCACCATACTATTATATGACTTTAATTAGTATTACCTCTAAAGATTATAATATAGGTTTTGAAGAATCCGGTAAAATAGGAAACTATTTAAAAAGTAAATTAAATCCCAGTACCATAATATTGGGACCTACTACTGCAAGTATGTTTAAAATAAATAATATATATCATTATCAAATAATATTAAAATATCAAAAGGATAATAACCTATATGATACATTAAAATTTATTGATAGTATGTATAAAAATAATTCCAAGGTAAAAGTAGAGTTTGATTTTGATCCAATAAGGATATAAAAATCTTGCTCTTTTTTTCTTTTTACTATATAATTTAATTATGGTAGGTGATAGAGAATGAAGAAGTTATCAAATAAAGGATTTACTTTAATAGAGTTATTAGCCACAATATTAATAATAGGTTTAGTATTAGGTCTAACAACATATGGTATTATTAGTTCAGTAAAAAGTGCTAAAGATGAAGGCTCAAAATTAACATTAGCTGGTATAAAAGAAGCTGCTAGAACATATTCAAATGAATACACAGATGATACTTGGAAGGCTTCTAATAAACTTAATAATATATATTTTTGTACTACAATACAAGAACTTATTAATAAGGGTCTTTTAGATAAAAATGCTAAGAGTGTTGAAGGTAATAGCATAAGTTTAAATGATTATATAGCAGTAGTAAAAGATAAAACTACTAAAGTAATAAAAAAAGAATTTGTTTTAACTTTACAAGCCTTCAATGAAGATGAAGAAAAACACGAGGCACATCAATATTGTACTGGTAATATTAAACCAGAAGATATAAAGAAATTGCCTATCATTAACAAAAAAAATACATATACTGATACTATAATTGCAGAATTTACAGATGCCGAATTTAAAACTAAAGATGGTAATGTTAGTAATATTAAAAAGAGAGAATGTCTTTATGACGAAACTACCAGTGGTAATTTTACAAGCAAAGGTACAATCACTAATAAAGAGTGTAAGATTGAAGGATTAGTGCAAAACAAAAACTATTATGTTAAAGTTTGTATGACATCAAAAAATGATTCACGTGCTTGTTCTACTCCAGAAATAGTTAAAACAAAAGAAGTAAAATCTCCAAGTATAAATATAAATACAAATGATAGTATTAAGATAACTTATGATGATACCAATATAATAGATGAAAATGGTAATCAAAATGGTAATCATTATTTTAAATCTGATGTTAATGCTACATCTAATAAAAATGTAAGTACTTGTAACGAAGAGGGAGAAACTTTTTCTTGTAGTAGTGATAGTACTATAAATATTACAGAAGATAAATGGTATAAAGTAGATGACAAAGAAGTTAAATTATCTTATACAAATAGTGGAGATATTACTATAGCTGCGGTAACTAGAGACAAGAGTGGTAATTATAAATCTACTGATAAAAACTATAGTTTATATAAGATTATATTTAGTAGAGGAACTGCTGATACAATTGGTGGACAAACTAATGATATTAAAAAATTGTGTTTGGTAAATAAGGATGAAACATGTACTATTACTTCTCCAATTATAAAAAAAGCAGGATATAATGTAGTTGGTTGGAACACCGATAGTAATGCTATGACAAGTACTTGGTCACAAAACACTTCAAAAAATATAAATAAGAGTGAAACATATTTTCCAATAGTAAAATTAAAGACGTATACTATAAAATATAATGCTAATGGTGGAAGTGGTGCGCCTAGTAATCAAGTAAAAGAACATAATAAAAACATAACTTTAAGTACTAGTAAACCTATTAGAACAGGATATACGTTTGTTAATTGGAATACTAGTAGTGCTGGTAATGGAACCTCATATTCTGCTGGTGCAACATATTCTGGTAATAGTGATATAACTATGTATGCTCAGTGGCGTAGAAATAGAGTAATAATAAACTTTAGTGTTAATGGTGGTACCTTGATATCTACGGCAGCATATTCAGTAGATGCAAATGGTATAGTTACTAAAAATGGTAGTAATTTACATTCAATGTATTATAATGATACTATTATGTCTACTGGATTACCTAATTATAATAATTCAAGTTATTTAAATATTATGCGAAATGGTTATGAAGGTGTAAGTGGAGCAGAATGGAAATGTTTAAGTGGAAACTGTACTAAGCAAACATATAGTCAAGATACAAATACATATAAAGCTAGTGATTTCTGTGATGCTAGTAAAACTGATTGTACAATAACGCTTGGAGTTAATTGGACTGAAGTTAGTACAAAAACAATGTATATAAATGCTAATATTGGTTTAAATTGCCGTAGTGGTTCAGGAACAAGTTACTCTATAGTTACAGCTTATGCCTGCGGTGTACCAGTTAAAGTAAGAACTAAGCTAGTTAATGATTGGTGGTATGAGGTTGATGATAAATGCTACATGTCAAAAGGTGGAACAGGTTCAGATGGTAACTGGAAAGATTATTTGGTTGATAGTAGAAGTAAATTAACTTGTCCAACCAGTTCTGGCGGTTCTGGAGGCTCAGGCGGTGATTCTAGTGAAGGAAAATTGTTAAATTGTACTTGTAATGAAGATGCTGATTGTGGTGTTGCAGGAGGTAATTTAATTAATTTATATTGTGATACAAATATGAAGAGTGGAAAAACAGAAAAAGAAGGAAAATATATGTGTGCTTGGAAAAATAAATACAAACCAAATGTTACACATTGGTGTTGGACTCGATAAAAAGACAAATATTTAATTATAATAAAAAACTACTTAAAAAAAATTAATAGAAAGTAAGAAAACAAGTAAATATTAAAATACTTGTTTTTTTATACAAATTTTTCTTATTGTTTAAGCAAGCAAGAAATGCATTATATTTCAGTTATAAAATATCTTGCTCTTTTTTACCTTTTACTGTATAATTTAATTATGGTAGGTGATAAAGAATGAAGAAATTATCTAATAAGGGTTTTACTTTAATAGAGTTATTAGCCACAATATTAATAATAGGTTTAGTATTAGGTTTAACAACTTATGGTATTATTAGTTCAGTAGATAAGGCTAAAACTACTAGTACAACAATATCAGTAAGTGGTATAAAAGAGTCTGCACGAACATATTCAGGTGAATACACTGATGATACTTGGAAGGCTTCTAATAAATCTAATAATATATATTTTTGTACTACAATACAAGAACTTATTAATAAGGGTCTTTTAGATAAAAATGCTAAGAGTGTTGAAGGTAATAGCATAAGTTTAAATGATTATATAGCAGTAGTAAAAGATAAAACTACTAAAGTAATAAAAAAAGAATTTGTTTTAACACCACAAATTAGTGAGAATGAAACGGATAAAATAGAGGCATTTAATTATTGTACTGGTGGTAAAAAACCAGAAAATATAAAGAAACTCCCTACTATTAAAGGGGAAAAAACATATACTGATACTATAATTGCAGAATTTACTGATGCCGAGTTTAAAACTAAAGATGGTACTAGTAGTAATATAACAGAAAGGAAATGCAGCTATGCTAAGAGTAGAATTGATGGCGGAAATGCAGAATTTATAGAAAATAACAATACTACAATTAATGGTAATAAATGTAAGATTACAGGACTAGAATCAAATACGGGATATGACATAAGAGTATGTATGACATCAAGTAATGATTCAGAGGCATGTACTACAAAAAATATTAAAACACTAGATATAAAAGAACCTACTATAAGCATAAATGGTAATGATAGTATTAAGATAACTTATGATGATACCAATATAATAGATGAAAATGGTAATCAAAATGGTAATCATTATTTTAAATCTGATATTAATGCTACATCTAATAAAAATGTAAAGAAGTGTACATTAAGTACTATAACAAATAATTATGTTTGTGATAAAGAGACCAAGGAAATATCAATTAATTCTTGGTATAAAGTATCAGATAAAGAAGTAATACTTTCTTATACAGAGAATGGGGATTTTGATGTTACTGCTGAAACAAGAGATAAAAGTAATAATTCTAAGTCAAGTACAAAAAGTTTTAGTTCTTATATAACTATATTTAGTAGAGGAACTGCTGATACAATTGGTGGACAAACTAGTGATATTAAAAAGTTATGTTTAGCAGATAGAAATAAAAGTTGTACTATTACTTCTCCAATTATAAAAAAAGCAGGATATAGTGTAGTTGGTTGGAATACTAATAGTAGTGCTACAACAAGCAGTTGGAATGTAAATATTTCAAAATCTATAAATAAGAGTGAAACATATTATCCAATAACTAAATTGTCAACATATACCATAACATATAATAATAATAATGGAAGTGGATGTACATCAAAGACTGTTAATTATAATTCACAAATTGGTACTTTATGTACTCCAAAAAGGAAAGGCTATACTTTTATTGGATGGTATAACCCTGATTACAAAGACAAACCTTTAAATTATTATGCTGATACAAATCCAGATTTATATAATGCTTTTAATTATGATGCAGATAAATTATATAACCATTATTTAACATATGGTGTAAATGAAGGCCGAAGAGTAGCACAATATTTATCATCTGATACATATAACTATACAAAAAATATAACAGTCTATGCTGGCTGGAAGGCAAATAAAATTAAAATTAAATATAATGTTAATGGTGGTCAATTAAATACTAATAATTCTGCTTATAGTACAAGTGGATCATATGTAACATTAAACGGAAGTACAATAATAGAAGCATATAATTATGGTGATATGTTAGGTTCGAATGGTTTATATAATTATAATAATCCTGCATATATAAATATTGTAAGAAGTGGCTATAAAGCAGTTAGTGGTAAAGAATGGTATAATGATGCAAAAAATACATTTAATCAAGCAACTAGATATGATGTCAATGATTTATGTGATGCATCTAATTCAGATTGTGAAGTAACATTATATGTTAATTGGATTAAGGAAGATTCTATTAATGATTATAGATGTTCAGGTAGTGATTACTATTATATTACTACATGTGATTCTGCTTCAAGCGCTGATGCAAGATGTAACTACACATCAAAGAATAAACAAAGTACATCAGGCACTATTCTCAGAAATAATTTAACACAATGTCATAAAGTTACATTTTATGCTGATGGAGGTAAATTTAGTGATGGCACTACAGAATTCTTCTTTATGGCCACCGCAGGAGTAAGGTATACCTTTGATAGTAGTTATTATTTAACGAATATTACTATGCCAAGGATATCAAGAAGCGGCTGCTCACTATATGGTTGGTACTATTATCCAGAAAGTAAAGTCATTAGGCAGTGGTTTGATGTTGATAGTGATGAATACAATATTGAACTTAAGGCTAATTGGTATTGCCCTAGTAGTGGTGGTGGTACTGGTGGTGGTGGTACTGGCGGTTCTCCCGTAAAACCATGTGGCTATTGTACTAAAGATAGTCAATGTAGTGCTAGTAATTCATGTGGTGCTGCATGCGTAAATAACCAGTGTAGAGTATATCAGCAAAAGCCAAATGGTAGTTGTACAGGAACTTATGATGCATGTAATTAGAGGTGAAATATTATGAAAAAAAAGATATTAATTATACTACTATTAGTACTAGTATTTGCAATTATTTTTGTAACTATTATTTATATTACAAATAGAAATAATATAAAAATAGAAGAACTATATGGAACATGGACACTTGAAGAAAATAAAACTATATTAGATGGAAAAGAAACTTCTAATATGGTTCCATGGAGATGTGTTATTGAATTACAAAAAAATAATAATATGAAACTTTGCTACTATAATAGTGATGATAATATCGAGTGTGGCACAGTAAATTATACATATGAAGGCGGTATCTTAAATATTAAAGATAATGATTGGTATTTAAAAGGCAAATATTATGTTACTTTAGAGGATGCCAATATGCTGATATTAAAACAAGAAATTTCAAAAGAGGAACAAACTATCATTTATTATAAAAGAAACTAAAAAATATGAATTTATTTCATATTTTTTTCTTATTACTAATATATTTAAATAGAAAGAAGAGGAAAGAATATGATTAATAAGAAAAATTTATGGTTTTTAACATTATTTAGTTTAGTATTAGTATTATCTATTTATTATGTAACAATGCCTAATGAAGTATTTGATAAAGATTTATCAAATAAAGAATCAGAAACTACAAGTACAGAAATAAAAGAATCAAGTGTAGTTGCTTCTCTTAAAGTAGAAGATGATACCACAGTTAAAGAAAAAATAAATAGCTTGAAAGAAAAAATTACTGATAAAAGTGTCAGTATCGAAGAAAAAAACAATTATTTTGAAGAATTAAAATTAATAAATAAAAATTCTTCTAAAGAAGAGACAATAGAAACTAAGATAAAAGAAATGTGCAGTTGTGATAATTTTGTTAAAATAGATGGTGATAATGTAAGAGTGGTACTCGATTCAGATGATTCTAATACCTCTAAAGCTAATGAGATAATGCGACTAGTTCAAAAAGAGTTTGACAATAAGATGTATATTTCGGTAAAATTTAATTAAATTAGGTTAAAATACCTCACTTTATTTTAATATAGGAATACAATAATATGAAAAGACATTGACCACCCTATGTACAAGGGAAGTGAGGTATTTATGAGTAAAGGTATATTAACCAAAAGAGAAAAAGAAGTATTTTCGTTACTAGTGGATAATAAAAGTACGAAAGAAATAGCTGATATTTTAAATATTAGTGAGAAAACAGTTAGAAATCATATTTCTAATACTATGCAAAAACTATCTGTAAAAGGAAGAGCACAAGCGGTGGTAGAACTAATTAGGCTTGGTGAAATATCATTATAAGCACAATTTGTGCTTTTTTCTTTTTCTCATGTAATTTATTTACTAATTAACACATATATTTTACTAGGTGATAGGTTTATGTTAAAAAGAATGTCTATTAAAAAAATAATGGTATCTACTGCAGCAGTTTTACTGCTGCTAATAATATATTTAATACCAGATAATAGAAAAGAAATAGAATTAAAAAACAAAGATATTGAATATACTTATAATAATATTACTGACACAATATATTTAATAGATAAAAATGATTATGTAGCAAGAACAAATATTGTTAGTTGTAATTGTAATGATATAGATAAAGCTAAAGATCTATTAGATAGTCTTACTATTGGAGGAAAAAAATCAAATATTATTCCTAATGGCTTCAGGAGTATTATACCACCAGATACTAGTATACTTAATATAGAATTAAAAGATAAAATATTAACAATAGATTTTTCAAAAGAATTTCTTGACGTATCAGAAGTAGAAGAAGAAAAAATGATTGAATCAATAATTTATACTTTAACTAGTATTAAAGGAATAGATAAAATAATAATTAAAGTAGAAGGAAATATATTAACAAATCTTCCACATAGCAAAAAAATAATTCCTTCAGTATTAGATAGAAGTTATGGTATAAATAAAGAATATGAATTAACAACGATTAATAATATTGATTCATATACGGTATATTATGTAAATAAATATAACGATAGTAATTATTATGTACCAGTAACTAAATATATAAATAAAGAGGAAATAGAACCGGTAAAAGTAATAATTAAAGAATTAAGCAGTTCTCCAATATATGAAACAAATTTAATGAGTCATTTAAATGCCGGTGTAGTATTAAATGACTATGAATTAGAAGGTAATAATTTAAAATTAAATTTCAATGAACTATTATTAAGTGATCCAGATAGTAACAAAATACTTGAAGAAGTTATATACACAATAGGACTTTCTATGAATGATATATATAATAATTTAGAAACAGTATCTTTTTATGTTAATAATAATGAGGTATATGCTTTAACATTAAGTGATTTAAAATAAAAAATATTTTCTTTCAATTGACTAATAAACTTCAAAATGATATACTTAAATAGAAAGAGTAGGAGATATCTATGAAAGAAAATAAAAAAGTTAAAATAATTGGAACTATTATTGGTATAGTACTATTTGTTATATTGATCGCAGGATTTACTTTTGCTTGGTTTACTTGGGAAAGTAGTAGAATAAATATAAGTGGTAATACAGCTTGTTTTAATATTAATTATACCGAAGGCAATTTAGTTACTGATGATATGCTACTTGTAGATGCTAATAAATTAATATCTAATAATAAGATTACAATAAAAAGAGGAATGGCTGTAACTAATTTAAGTGCTAGCAAAGATCCAAAATGCACAAAAGTAAAAGCCAAATTATCCATTCAATTAAATGCAGATTTAATACCAAGCATATATAATGCTTCGGGTAGTTGTTCTGGAGCACTAAATTATGTAGTAGCAAGTTATGATGCATCCCTATTTTCTGGAGTTGATGCAAGAACGCTAGAAAATATGACTTTTGATATTTTAGCTACAGATACTATTCCAAGTTCTGGTAGTAGAACTGTCTATGAAAAAGCACTTGCTGATGACGGTACAAGACAAGATTATCTAATAATATTTTATATAGATGGAAATAAGGCTAATGATGATATTGATAGTAAAAATATTATTGTTAAAGCTAATGTGACTGCTGTTCAAACTAATTAAAAAAAATACTAGAATAATAAACTCTAGTATTTTTTAATTACTCCAAAATAGGTGAAAAGTAAAATAAAAAAGCCTTATTTTATAAGGCTTTAATATTTAAAGTGGTGTCCTGGTGGAGATTCGAACTCCAGACCGATCGCTTAGAAGGCGATTGCTCTATCCAGCTGAGCTACCAAGACATCAGTCAATATAGATTATACAACAACATTAAAAAAATAGCAACCATTTTTTAAAAAAAATTGCAAAAATTTAATATTTAATATATAATTTAATTGTAGGTGAGTAATGAAAAAGAAAATTAATATTATATATTTACTATTTATGTTATTTTTAGTACTATTAAACTACATTACTAAGAATAGTAATATATTAAATTTAGTATTAAGCTCTAGTCTAAGTATATTACTATATAATATATTTTCAGAATTAAATATAAAAAGTACATTAGAAAAGTATAAAAATAAATATAAAATATATAAAATAACAATTATATTTATTAGTTTATTATTTATAGTATTTAGTGCATTATCATTCTTAATAGGTAGTGTTATGTCTATTAAAGGATTAAATATAATAAATGTACTTGGAGTATTATTTACTTTAACTATAATTATAATTAAAATAACAAGTATATTTCTAGAATATACAAAATATAAAAAACTGGGTAATAAATTATTTAATATATATTTATTATTACTATTATTAATAACTAGTATATCAAGTATTCTTTTATATCAAGTATTTAAATTAGATGATTATATTAAAGTATTACTGTTATACTCAGTAAATATAATGATATTTATTATAATAATGTTATTACTATATATCTTTATATTAAGAAAAAATAAAGTAAAAGTAAGAGAAAAATATAATTATAAAGAAATAATAAGAAGTATATTAGATATTAATAAAAGTATAACTATATATAATCTTATTAAAGAAGGCTATATATATACATCAATAATAATACTATATTATACTTTAATTAATAAATATAATTATAGTTATGAAAATACAAGTATAATTATAGTTAATGTATACTTCTATGGAATATACTTTATAAAATATATTAGTTATATATTAAAAAAACATCTTGAAGTAAATAGCGATAATTTTAGTAATCAAATAATTAAAGTATCTAATTATTTGATTACAATAACAATACTTTTAATGATAATATCTGGTCCTATTTGTAAAATACTATTTAGTAATAATAATTTTCTGTTTGATTTAGTAGTATTAATATTCTTTTATACATTATATAATTATGTAATGGATATAAGTATAAAAGTTACCAGTAGTAAAATAAATAAAATATCCTTATTAAGTGGATTAATAATTAAACTAGTATTTGAAATACCACTTATTAATGCCAGTTATCGTATGGGTAGTAGTCTATATTTTGGTAGTGTATTATCTATAATAATAGGTATGGCTACTAGTACAATTATTAGTATTATATTTATAAATAAAAAGTTAAAAATAAGCATTTTAAATAATTTTAGTAATATTTTAAATATTATTTACGAAAATATAATATTATGCTTAATATTAGTATTATTAACCTTAATAGTAAGAGTAGAAAATACCAGTATAATAGGAAGTATCTTAGTAATAATATTCTATACATTTATTACAATATTATTTTACATAATCAAAAAAATACTCAAGAAAAAAGTGTGAGTTTATTGCACTTTTTTTTATATTATGATATCATTGTATTAGTAGAAAAGTAAGGTGAATATAGTGAAAAAGAGTAAACTATTTATGATAATTTCTTTAAGTGTATTAGTGATAACAATAATAGTAAGTGGTACTTATGCTTTATATAAAGCTCAGTTATCTAAAAATATTGGAGTAAATACAACAACACATGGACTAGCATATTATATTAATTATGTTAAAGGTACTGATATAACTGCCGCTACTTTAAATCCTAGTACTTCTTATGAAGGTGGAGCAAGTAGCGATATTGAATTTTGGAAGAAGGATGACTCTTATGATATATATGGTAAAATAGAATTAACTGTTAATACTATAGGTACTAATTTAAGTAATAGTCCTGCACTTAAATATGCCGTAGTAAATAATGGTAATGTACTAAAGGAGGGATCTTTAAAAGGTACTACATCCGGTTCAAAAGTAACAATATTAAAAAATCTATATCTAGAACAAACTAAGCAAATATATACAGTATATGTATGGCTTGATAATAGTGAAGAACTAGGTAATATATCTAATGAATCTCTTAGTATATCAGTAGATTGCACTGCTAGTCTTCAAAAAGAACCAACAGCAGCAGACACTATTATTAGTTTATATACTAGTGCAGCAAAGGTAACAGCAACAAATAATAGTATTACATATAATACAGCACCATCAGTATCATTAATGAATGATAGACTGGGTGGTACTACAACTGATTTAGATGGTGGTAATATAAGATATTATGGAGCAAATCCTAATAACTATATATATTTTAATTGTTCTGACTATAGTAATCAAACATCTAGTACATGTGAAACATGGCGAATAATAGGAGTATTTGATGGTAAGTTAAAACTAATAAGAGGTAGTCAAATAGGAAAATATTCTTGGGACAACAAAAATAAATCAACCGGAGCAGAAAATAATTCTGGTAAAAATGACTGGACAACAGCAAGATTAATGAAACTACTTAATCCAAGTGATTATTACACAGTAGACTCTAATGACAACAATCTAGGACAAAGTTTATATTACAATAGTGCGTCAGGCAAATGTTATAGTGGTCAAAATAATGCCACAGTAGATTGTGATTTTACAAGTACAGGAATAAAAAATGAAGAAACAAGAAATATGATTGCAGAGACAACATATAATCTAGGAGGTTGGAATAGTAATACAGTATATCCAAATTTAATGTATGAAAAAGAAAGAGGAACAACAGTATATACAGGAAGACCAACAACACCATGGACAGGAAAAATAGCACTAGCATATCCAAGTGATTATGGCTATGCGGCAGATTTAAATCAGTGTAAAGATAAAACACTATACGATTACAATAATAGTACTTGTACCTCAAACAACTGGATGAAAGCAATTATAACAAATAATGGAAGCAATAGTGGATGGTTATTAACCCCTTATTCCAGCACCTCGGGCACTGTGTGGGCTGTGCGTTCGTTAGGCGGTGTGGGCTACGGCTACAGTGCGTATTATGCGATTGGGGCCGTGCCAGTCCTTTCTCTAAGTTCTAAACTGGGAATAGAGTCAGGAGATGGCTCAAGTAGTAATCCGTACAAATTAAGTGCGTAAGCAGTTAAATTGTGATAACTTTGGTAGGAAGAACTTGGTAAGGGACCCCTCAAACAGGTGAAGTCTGTTAGGGGCAAGGGCGGCGAAAGTCGCCAAGAGAAGATAAGTATTCATGGAAAGGCGAAAAATGAAAAATAAATTTTGGTATTAACACTAGTTTGGTGCCTTATAAAGTAAAATAGATATGTAGATAAAAAGAATAGAAAGGAAAGGATATTATGACTAATGTAAGTAATTACTATATAGATAGTAAAAATAAATTAATTAGTGATAAAGAATCTTATATTATAGGTAATAAATATAGATTTACAATATTAACTCCTAGAATGATAAGATTAGAATATAGTATTAATGGTGTATTTGAAGATAGATCAACTTCTTTAGTAATAAATAGATCTTTCCCTAAAGTACCATATTCTATTACTGAAAGTAATACTCTTATTCAAATAGATACTGGTATATTTACTTTAACTTATGTTAAAAATAGTGATTTCAAATCAACTACTTTTGGTAGTAATATAAAAGCAGTAATAAATGGTACCAATAAAGAATGGCAGGCAGGTAGCAAAGAAATAAGAAATATGCGAGCCATTAATTATTCAATAGATAGTATCAAAGATAAAATAATATTAGATAAAGGATTATATTCCTTAGACGGAATATGTCTAATAGATGATTCTGGGTCTCTAGTATTAGATGAAAACGATAATTTCATAGAAAGACCTAAGGATATAAAAGATTTATATCTAATTATGTATAATAATGATTTTGAAGGCTGTCTAACAGATTATTTTACTCTAACAGGCTATCCTAATTTAATACCAAGATATGCTCTTGGAGCTATATGGTATAAGAACGATAACTATAGTACTAGTGATATAGTTAATTTAGTAAATAAATTCAATATAAATAATATTCCAATATCAGTATTTCTACTCGGAGACTATTGGCATAATGGAAGTACATTAATACCAAGTATAGATTTAAAATATATAAGTAGTTATTTAAATAACAATAATATAAAACTAGGAGTAACAATAAATCCTACTAGTTATATAAATAAAGGTACTAATGAATATAACTATATAAGTAGTTATACTAACTTAGATAAAGTAAACTTTATTCCTTTATCTAATGATAAGATAGGTATATATTTTAATATATTTATAAATAACTTAAATAATCTTGGAGTATCAGTATATAGTATTGATTATAATAATCCATTAGATAGAATAAATTTATGGAAGATAGACCACTATCACCATGGACTAAGTAATATAAAAAATATAAGAGGATTAACACTATCTAGAAATGCAAATATAGCTATGCATAGATATCCTATTATTTGGAGTGGTAAAACCTTAGTAAACTGGACAACATTAAATTTATTACCAAGATATAATTCTCAAGGATATAACATGGGCTTATCCTTTATAGCCCATCCTATTGGTGGCTATCACGGTGGTATTGAAGAAGACGAATTATACTTAAGGTATATTGAGTTCTCTTGTTTCTCACCAATATTTCTCTTAGCTAGTGAAGGCGGAGTATACTATAAAAGAGAACCATGGAAATGGAATAGTATCATTAGAAATAATATAATATACTATATGAATTTAAGATATAAACTAATACCATATCTATATAGTGAAAGTTATAACTATCATAAAACTGGGCATGGACTAGTAAAACCATTCTATATAGATTATCCTAAGATAATAGATGAACCACTATATAAGAATGAATACTTCTTCTGTAGAAACTTCTTTATAGCCCCAATTACTGAAAGAAAAAATAGTGTTATTAAAAGATCAATAAAGAAAATATATGTACCAAATGGTATATGGTTTGATTACCTAAATGGTAAAAAATATACTGGTAATAAATACTATAATAACTTCTATCGTGATGAAGACTATCCTGTATTTGTTAAAGCCGGTTCTATCATACCAACAAGTATAAATATTAAAGAAGATATACCAAGTATATTAGAACTAAATATATATCCACTAGATAATGGTGAGTATTCCTTCTACGAAGATGATGGCTATTCTAATAACTATAAAAAAGGCTTATACATGATAACTAAGTTTAATTATCAGTATGAATTAGATAATTATACATTTATTATCTCAAGAGAAGAAGGTAAGAACTTATTATCCAGAAGAACATACTTACTTAGATTTAAAAATACTAGAAATATAACTGAAGTAAATATTGAAGATAAAACAATAAGTTATAGCACTTATTATGATAGAGATGACTTTATCATAAAAATAGATAATGCTATCGTAGGTAGAGAAATCAAAGTAAATATCAAAGGTACTAATATACTTGTAGGATCAGATGTAATAATAAATGAAGAAATAAAAAATATCTTATTTGATCTAGAAATAAGAACAAACTTAAAAGAAGAATTAGATAAGATACTATTTAGTGATTTAGAAATAAGAAAGAAAAGAATAAAAATAAGAAAACTAAAAAGAAAAGGTTTAGATAAAAAATATATAAATGTATTTATAAATCTACTTGAATATATAGAAAAATCATAGTATAATACATAGATATATAAGGAGGCATTTATGAAAGATATACTAAAAATATTATTAGAATTCTTAATTGTATATATTGGAGTATTTATATTATATTGGTTAATCTTTGTAAGAAAGAAAACTAAATATAATCCCAATAAAGTACCCGTAGAATTCTATTACTTAGTTAGCCTCTACCGATTAGATCAAAGTAAAATAAACTATAAGAAATTTATTTATGCTACGGCTTTTGTTAATACCTTTATTATAGATACAACATATATAATAATATCTAAATTATTAGATAAATGGATGTGGCAATTAATCGTAGGTATATTTATAATAATACTACTAATAATTATTCTATATGGTCTACTTGGTAGATACTATCAAAAACATGGTATGGTAAGTACTAAGACTATCAAAGTAAAAGATACTCCTAAAGATAAAAATGTCCCAAAAAAGACTAATACAGCAAAGAAAAGAGGTAACAAAAATGTATAATTTTAGAAAGACAGAAAAGAAATGGCAAGATTATTGGGAAGAAAATAAAACATTTAAGACCGATACAAAAGACTTTAGTAAACCAAAGTATTATGCTCTAGATATGTTTCCATATCCATCAGGAGTAGGTCTTCACGTTGGCCATCCTGAAGGATATACTGCTACTGACATAGTATCAAGAATGAAGAGAATGCAAGGCTATAATGTTTTACATCCAATGGGTTGGGATGCCTTTGGCCTACCCGCAGAACAATATGCCGTTAAAACAGGAAATCATCCAAGCGGTTTTACCGAGTCAAATATTAAAGTATTCAAAAAACAATTAAAAGAATTAGGTTTCTCTTATGATTGGGATAGAGAAATATCAACAGCAGATCCATCTTATTATAAATGGACCCAGTGGATATTTAAAAGACTATATATGGATGGCTATGCTAAATATATTGATATGCCCGTTAACTGGTGTGAAGAATTAGGAACAGTACTATCTAACGATGAAGTAATAGACGGTAAGAGTGAAAGAGGAGGCTATCCAGTAGTTCGAAAGAATATGAAACAGTGGTCTATGGATATACCAAAGTTTGCCGATAGACTTCTAAATAACCTAGATAATTTAGATTGGCCAGAATCCACTAAAGAAATCCAAAGAAACTGGATAGGTAAGAGTTATGGTGCTAATATTACTTTCAAAGTAGATGGTACCGATAAAGAATTCACAGTATTCACTACAAGATGTGATACCTTGTTTGGCGCTACCTACTGTGTGCTTGCTCCTGAACATAGTCTAGTAAAAGAAATAACAACTTCTGAATATAAAGATGTAGTAGAGGATTATATCAAGTTATCAGCCTCTAAGTCAGAACTAGAAAGAACAAATGCTAGTAAAGAAAAAACAGGTGTATTCACCGGAGCTTATGCTATTAATCCAGTAAATAACAAAAAGATACCTATCTGGATAAGTGATTATGTTCTAGCAAGTTATGCTAATGGAGCCATTATGGCAGTACCTGCTCACGATGAAAGAGACTATGAATTTGCTAAGAAATTTAATCTAGATATCATACCAGTAATTGAAGGCGGCGATATCGCTAAAGAAGCTTATACAGGAGATGGGCTTCACATCAATAGCGGGTTCTTAAATGGTTTAAATAAAGAGGACTCTATCAAAAAGATGATAGAATATCTTGAAGAAAATAAATTAGGTACTAAGAAAGTTAACTATAAAATAAGAGAATGGATATTTGCTCGTCAAAGATATTGGGGTGAACCAGTACCAGTAATTCATATGGAAGACGGTACTATCAAATTAGTACCAGATGAAGAGTTACCACTTACTCTTCCAATAATGGATGACTATAAAGGTAAGAATGGTATGGCACCATTAGAGAATGCTACCAAGTGGAAAAATGTAGTAATAGATGGTATGAAAGGTAAGAGAGAAACTTCCACTATGCCAGGAGCCGCAGGCTCTTCTTGGTATTATTTAAGATATATTGATCCACATAATGATAACGAAATTGGAGAACCAGAATTATTAAAACACTGGATGCCAGTAGATCTATATGTCGGAGGGCCAGAACACGCTGTTGGTCACTTATTATACTCTAGAATGTGGTGTAATTATCTATATGATAAAGGAATATCACCAGTACCAGAACCATTTAAAAAACTAGTTCACCAAGGTATGATACTAGGAGAAAACAATATTAAGATGGGTAAGAGATATCCAGAGTATGTTGTAAATCCATCAGATATAGTAGTATCTCATGGAGCAGATGCTTTAAGATTATATGAAATGTTTATGGGACCACTTGAAGCAGATAAACCATGGAGTAATGCTGGTATAGATGCTTCAAAGAAATTCCTTGATAGAATATATAGATTATTTGAAGAAAACAAAGTTCTTGATAAAGAAAATAAAAATCTTGAAAAGATATATCATCAAACTATAAAGAAAGTAACTAATGACTATGAAACACTTAACTTTAATACGGCAATTAGTCAAATGATGATCTTTATTAATGCTGTATATAAAGAAGGTTATTTACCTACTGAATATGCTGAAGGTTTTGTTAAAATACTTAGTCCATTATGTCCTCATCTAGGAGAAGAACTATGGAGTATGTTAGGACATAATAATACTATAACTTATGAACCATGGCCTACTTATGATGAATCTAAGACTACTGAAGATACCATTGAAATAGCCATTCAAGTTAATGGTAAAGTAAGAGATACTGTTAAAGTATTTAAAGATATTTCTAAAGAAGACTTAGAAAAAGAGGCTTTAAATAGTGACATTATTAAAAAGTGGTTAGAAGGTAAAGAAGTAGTAAAAATAATAACTATTCCGGGTAGAATAGTTAATATAGTAATAAGGTAATCATTAATTTGATTATCTTTTTTCTTATTCAGTTCGAGCCTATAGTCTCTCACTGTTAAACAAAGCCTAAGGTCTTTGTTTAAAATATTTATTATTTGTATACATTTGTATTATATACAAAATTCTCATAAACACTTATAAATAAAAGCTTTACAAAGATATTAAAAA
>OBLG01000749.1_pt1 | contig 31558 bp, 20 predicted proteins | sample 1517451 | NCBI WGS metagenome assembly OBLG01 (sample SAMN04571694, study PRJEB22368) | human gut metagenome | biome: human gut; material: stool | host: Homo sapiens | place: Luxembourg | collected 2012-06-29
ATTTCGCGGCGGGATTCTCGGGCAGAATGCGGTGTTCCGGCCGCCGTTCGCGGCGCGCTCCGGCAAGTGCCGCCAACGCTTCGCGGCGCAGTTCCGCAGCCAGCGACGCCGGCACGAACCACTCCGCGCCCCGCACTTCGGCTTCGCGGACCGCGAAGATCGTGTCGCCCGACTTCATCGCCTGCGCACGCAGTGCGGCGGCATTGGCGTCGGGATTCTTCGCCGGGTCGAGCCGCACGGCCCGCACGACCGAGGCCGCAACGCCCTCGCAATCCGTATAAGTGAGTTTCAGCCCTTCGGCCGTCGCCTCCGCCGCGGCCTTCGCCGGAATCACCCGCCGCGTGCGGCTGCGCTCCACGGCCAGCGTGAAACGGCGGTCGAAATTGCGGCGGACCTCCGCCCCGGGCGTGATCCCCTCCATGCGATTGGGCGTGATGCGGCGACCCTCCACGGCGTTGACGTTGGTCCCGGTCACGCCGCGCGGCGTCAGGAAACAGATGCCGTCGCCCGGCGCAAGATCGTGCGCACCGTCGAGCGTGAACGTGCCGCCCGAAACGCCCGCCACGCGGCCCACCCGTTCGCCGACCGCCTTCGGGGTGTCGAACGACGCCACTCCGGCGCGCTTTCCGTCCAGAAAATAGTCGGACTCCCCGCGTGTAAAACTCTTCGACGGGTCGGGCGTGAAATCCGGGACGCTCTCGCCGACGGACGACCGCACCAGCCCCGGCCGCAGGGCCAGCGCCTCGTCCACCGCCCGGCGGTAGTGGGCCACAACGTTCCGGATATAAGCGAGATCCTTGAGCCGACCTTCTATCTTGAATGAAGTGACGCCCGCATCCAACAGATCGCCAATGCGTTGCGAAAGATTCATGTCGCGTACCGACAGCAGATGCTTCCCGGCAATCCAGGTCCGGCCCTTTCCGTCGGTGAGGTCCCACGTCAGGCGGCAGGGCTGGCTGCACGCCCCGCGATTGCCGCTGCGCGCGGACATCGACCGCGAGAGGAAACAGCGGCCGCTGTACCCCACGCAGACCGCCCCGTGGACGAAGCATTCGACCTCGGCCGCAGTGGCGGCGCAGATGGCCCGGATCTCCTCCAGCGTGAGGTTGCGTTCGAGAATCACCCGCGCAAACCCCGCCTCGCCCAAGAACCGCGCCCCCTCGGGCGTGCGGTTCGAAACCTGCGTCGAGGCGTGCAGCTCCACCGGAAGGTCCATCCGCCGCAGAGCCATGTCCTGCACGATCAGCGCATCGACGCCCGCGTCGATCAGGCTGCGGGCCTGCCGTTCGGCGGCCTCCAGTTCATCGTCCCACACGAGCGTGTTAAGCGTGGCGTGGACCCGCACTCCGAAGCGGTGGGCATACTCCACGACCCGGGCGATCTCCTCCGCGGAGTTCCCCGCGGCCTGCCGCGCGCCGAACCGCGCGCCGCCGATATAGATCGCATCGGCGCCGTAGTCCACGGCGGCCGCGGCCGCAGCGTAATCTTTGGCAGGAGCTAACAGTTCGACGAGTTTCATTTTTTTCTTTTTGCAAAAGTAACAAAAAGCGGTCAATATCGGGACGTCGCGGACGGAAAATCGCGGGAACCGCCGCCGGGACGGACATTATCAATTATCATTCAACAGCTTACGCCCCAAATGGTCAATATATAACAAATACACTTCTTTTTCACCGGACCGGAAATATCTCTGCGACGACAATATCCGACAAACAAAACAGTTGCAGCCGCAAAACGGCTGTCATTCTTCAAAATCATTAAAAATCAACCTTATACACACGCATAACACCGAAAAACAAACAATAAGAAAAGACTTTTACGACAATATTTTCAGAATTTCCAGAAAGCATTCGGGCAAATTTTCGTATATTGTGCCGCAAATAAACAAGTCCAAAAATTTCACACGATGCAATTTTCAGCAAATACGGTTCTCCGGAAACGGGATACCGTACCCATTCATTTTTTATTCCTAATCCAATTTTTATGAGAAGATGCTTTACGCTATTGACGGTTCTCGTCCTCTGCGCCTCAAGCGGCTGCGACGACAAGAACAAAGAGGAGGTCGCGGATGTGATCGTCCTCTCGCGAAGTAGTGTCGCGTTCGCCCAGAAAGGCGGAACGACCACCGTCGCGGTAGCCACGCCCTCCGACTGGAAGGTGAGCTGTCCGGACGATTGGGTGACGCTGGCCTCCGAAGAGGGCCTGCTGACCATCTCCGCGGCAAGCAATACGACCGACAATGTCCGCAACTCGAAAATCACCGTGGAAACGGCCGGCGACAAACAGGAAATCGCCGTTCACCAGGCATTCTCGTGGGAAACGGTCCTGCTGTCCACCACCGCTTCGGAGGAAATTTCGCTGGATTCCGAAGGTGAGAGCGTTCTCTTCACCGTGGTCTCCAACGGCCAGTGGAGCGTCACGAGCGACGCCGACTGGGTTTCGGTCGAAAGCGACCCGGTCAGCGGAACGGTACGCGTCGGCGCCCCGCGCAATCCCGACGCCCACCGCAATGCGACGCTCACCGTCCGGGCGACCAAAGGCTCCGCTACGGAATCCTGCAAAGTGACCGTTTCGCAAATCTCACGCGAGGAAAACCCCTATTACCAAATGCTGGGATATTACGGACTTCATGCGGAAAACTGGTATTACGGCCGTGAACCGATCGGCGTGAGCGGCACGGGTACGTTCTGCACCGTCGAAGAGAAAGAGTACCGCAAGAGTTTCTACATCAAGAACCTGTTCCTGACGGGCACGGTCGTGGAAGCCACCTACGACAAAAACAGCCAAACCATGTCGATCGAACTGGGCAGGCTCTGCTACACCCGCGAGATCTCCCCGACGGTCTCCCGCTTCCACTACCTGTACTCGATCAACATGCAGGGCGGAGGTTTCCACAACGGCATGCTGACCGGCAGGCTGGGAGAGGGCTACAACGACGACGCGGACGAAACCCGCAAGGCGATCCTCCTGAACGGTTTCGAATCGCCGTACACCACGCTGGGCATCATCGGATACCAGGAGCAGCAGTGGCTGTCGTTCGGCGACCTCTACTACGCCACCGGCACGATGTATCTCGTAGACTGGGACATTCCGGCCGACACCGGCACGGCCCCGACCTCCGTCACCCGGGCCGCCGACGGCATCGCACCCTCGGGCAGCACCTTTCCCGTATCGAAACATTAAACCGCAGCACACATGAAAAAATTATATGCACTGACAGCTTTACTGCTCGGCATGATGGGGTGCTCCGAAGAGACGATCACCTACACCAACCCCGTCCCGGGCGACGAACCGTCCGGCATTGCGGCCGAACTGGGCATCTCGTCGAAAAACACATGGTTCGCCGCTGAAGACGAACGCAACGCCTCGATCGGCTTCAAGAGCCTGGGCGGAGAGGTCGTCGTGGACATCCAGACCAACACGACGTGGAAATACGACGCCGTCAACGCCGGCTGGCTGACCATCGAGAAAGACGACGTCGCCGACCAGCTCGTCCTGAACTGCGAGGGCAACAAGGTCGAGGAGCAGCAGCAGGCTACGATCACCATTACCGCCGGCGACAAGACCGCGACCATCTCCGCCACGCAGAACGCGTACGGCACGCTCGAAATCGCCGCATCGAAAAACAACTTCCAGATTCCCGCCATCGGCGAACTGACCGCCGAATTCGAAGTGCAGTCGACCGACGAAGACTGGATCTTCGAAACCAAAGACTGCCCGTGGCTGCTTCTCGAACAGCAGGGCGACAAAGTCACGATGACGCTCGACCCCAACGAGGAGATCGAGGACCGCGAAACGACCTTCGTGCTGATTGCCGGCGAGGGGGGGGGTAATCCCGTCTCTGAAACGATCCGCGTCACGCAGGACCGCGCCGTCTACGTCAACGTTTCGCTAAAAACCATTCCCCTCTCGCCCACTCCCACCGAATCCGACAAAAAAGAGTTGGGAATCAGATCCAACTACGACTGGGAGTACACGCTTTCCGAAAATTCCGACTGGCTCTCCGCCACGAAAACCGAGCAGGGACTTACAATCACCGCAGAGACCAATTCGAGCGGATCGTCCCGCACCGCAACCATCACCGTATCGGCCGGCGACGGCAAACAGAACCAGACCGAACAGGTCGTCACCGTCTCCCAGACCGGTCTGGACCTCGACGCCTTCATCCTCGGAATCGACATCACCTCGTCGAGCCTGAAGACCTATCTGCCGTTCGACAAGGCCATCGACGCCACCATCGACTGGGGCGACGGCAGCATCGAGGAGAACGTCACCTCCGCCTACCCCTCGCACACCTACACCGACCCGGGCTACTACATCGTCTCGGTCAAGGGCAACGTGACGTCGCTCAACTCCTACGACATCCCCGACTACGGACTGGGCAACCAGTTCAAGGAGGTTTACAACTGGGGCCGCACGGGGCTGACCTCGATGGCGCGCGCATTCCAGAACTGCCGCGAGCTGAAACGGATTCCCTCCGACAACACCGAAGCCTTCGCCAAGGTCACCACCTTCCACTATGCATTTGCCGACTGCCGCGTCCTCGAAGCCGTTCCCGACGGGCTGTTCGACCATGCAACCGAGGCGGAAACCTTCGCCTACTGCTTCCAGAACTGCAACATGGTCACCGAAGTGCCCGCCGACCTGCTTTACAACTGCACGAAGATCACCTCGGTAGGTTCGCTCTTCTCCGGCACGGCGATCACCCAGATCGACGAGGATTTCTTCTCTCGCAACACGGAGCTGACCGACTGTTCGATCATCTTCTCGAACGGCAAACTGAAGACGGTTCCCGAAAAACTCTTCGCCAACAACAAGAAGGTGTCGACCTTCAACTCGCTGTTCGCCAACAGCGAGTCGTTCGAATCCGTCCCGGCCGGCCTGTTCGCCAACAACCCCGAGGTCGACTCGTTCCGCATGCTCTTCTCGGGAACAAGCCTGAAATCCGTCCCGGCCGGCTTGTTCGCCAACAACCACAAGGTCACCAATTTCCAGAGCGCATTCAGCAAAACGGCCATCCAGAGCGTTCCCGCCGACCTGTTCGCAGGCTGCGGCAAGGTGACGACCTTTATGAGCTGTTTCACCGGATGCAGCGAACTGCAAAGCGTCCCGGCCGAGCTGTTCAAAAGCAGCGGAGCCTTCACGACCGTGACGAAGACCGCCTTCAACAACATCTTCAAGGACTGCACCTCGCTGACCGAAGTGCCCGCAGGGCTGTTCGACGGCTTTACCCTGGTCACCGCCTTCAACGACGCCTTCAACGGCTGCGCGTCGCTCACGACGCTCCCCGCAGGGCTGTTCGCCACCAATACGGCGGTCACCTCGTTCACCAATGTCTTCAAAGACTGCACCTCGCTCAAAAGCATCCCCGAAGGCGTCCTCGGCGGACTTTCCAAAGTCACCTCGTTCTCGGGCCTGTTCGCAGGCTGTACGGGGCTTGAAGAGATCGGCGCCAACATCATCTCCGGCTGCGCCGCCTGCAAGAATATCTCCTCGATGTTCAAGGACTGCGACAACCTGAAAACCGTTTCCGCGGAGGCTTTCGCCGGCGCACCCGCGATCACCAGCATCGGCAGCCTGTTCGAAAACTGCACGCTGCTCGAAAGCGTTCCGGAGGATATTTTCGCCGGGATGCCGAATCTGGCGACCGCCACCAGCGTATTCGCGGCGTCGGGACTGAAAACGGCTCCCGCCGGTCTGTTCAGCCGCAATCCCTCCGTCACGACCTTCGGCAAGGTGTTCCAGAACTGCGCCGCACTGACGACGCTGCCCGACGGACTGTTCGCCGGCAACCCGAAAGTGACGACCTATTCCAACGCCCTGGAGAACTGCACGGCCCTCGAATCGGTCGGCCTCCTCTTCGGGAAGAGCACGGCCTCGGCCAAATGCGACCGCCTCTTCGCAGGGGCCACGGCGCTGAAGAGCGTGCCCGCCGGAATCTTCGACGGACTGACCGGGGCGACGGCCTTCAACAACACGTTCTCCGAATGCTCCGCCCTGGAGACGATTCCGGCAGGGCTCTTCGCCAAGAACGTCAACGCGACCACCGTGGCCCAGTGCTTCCTGAACTGCACCCGCCTCACGATGGTTCCCTCGCGCCTGTTCGAAGCCAACACCAAGACGAAGACCCTGACGGAGATGTTCTCCGGCTGCTCGGGAATCGAAAGCATCGCGCCGGACGCCTTCACGGGACTGAACGGCACGTCGCTCAATTTCCAGAAGGCATTCCTCAACTGTACCTCACTCCGGGAGATCCCCGACGGGCTGCTGAAAACCACGCAGATTTCAACCTACACCAGCCTGTTCGCCGACTGCACGGGACTGGTCCGCGTCGGGTCGGAGGTGTTCAACTGCGCTTCGGCCACCATGTTCAATTCGGTCTTCGACGGTTGTACGTCGCTCGAAGAGGTCGGCAAGAACATGCTGGTCAGCCCCGTCAAACTGACCAGCGTCGCGAATCTCTTCCGCGATTGCGGGATGCTCAGGAGCGTTCCGGTGAGCCTGTTCGACGAAGCCGTGAAGCTCAAGACGCTGACTTCGACCTTCCAGGGCTGCGCGTCGCTCGAAGGCGAATCGCCCTACACGGTCGTCGACGGTGTGAAATACCACCTGTACGACCGCACGGCGGAGAATGCCGCCGCCTCGGGACTCACCGCGATCACCGCCGCCAAGAGCAGTTTCGCGGGATGTACGAAACTCTCGGACTACGACAAGATCCCCACCACATGGAAGGAATAGACGAACACAAAACGATCCCGAACATGAAAAATATGATAATATGCAGCATCGCAGTGCTGTCGGCCGCACTGCTGGCAGCCTGCACCGAAACCACCCGGATATGGCCGGAGGAGGGCGAAAGCAAGGCCTACGTGGAGGTGTCGAGCCAAAAAGTGATCTTCGACGCCGACGGAGGCAACGCCGTGATCACCGTGGCGACGAACGCCGACGGCTGGGACTACGCCGCCGAAGGCGACTGGTTCACCGTCGCCCGGCAGGACGGCAACGCCCTGCTGGTCGAGACCCTGATCAACGCCGGAGCCGAAACCCTGACGGGCAAACTCACGGTCAGCGCCGAGAAGAACGGGGAGACCGTTTCGCAGGAGGTCGCACTCGTACAGCGCGCCGAACGGAGCGTCAACCTGAGCGCCGAAGGCACGGCCAACTGCTACATCGCCCGGACCGGCGGCGTCTACAAATTCGACGCATCGGTCAAGGGCAACGGCGGCGGCGACGGAGTCAGCGACTACATCGCCAACTACGGACTCGCCATCGAGGACGGCGCCTTCGCCGAACTGCTCTGGGAATCGCGCCACGACGGCGACAAGACCATGTCGCGCGAAATCATCGACGGCGCGCCGATCTACCGGGGCGGCTACGTGACCTTCTCGACGGGGCGTTCGGAGGGCAACGCCGTGATCGCCGTGAAGGACATCAAAGGCAACATCGTCTGGAGCTGGCACATCTGGGTCTGCAACGACGAAATCACGGCGCACGACCACATCGACTCGGAAGGCAAAGTCGCCGCCGTGATCATGGACCGCAACCTCGGAGCGCTGAACAACACCCCGATGGACGTGGGCAACCGAGGCATGTTCTACGAATGGGGCCGCAAGGACCCCTTCACGCCTTCGTGCTCGCCCTACCACGCGGATACCGACGGCAACAACGTCCCGGCCTACAACGAACCGAACACCGCGATCGGCGACGGAACGGGAACATGGGTCTACAACGCGCAGGCCGCCGTGCTCGCCACGCCGCCGGCCAACATTCCCAATTCGATCCTGAACCCGATGACCTACCTGCAATCGCCGTACAACGGCCACGCCGACTGGTACTGCACGGGAACAGACCCGAAGGCCACGCATCCGGGACTGTGGGGTCCCGAAAAGACCATTTTCGACCCCTGCCCTCCGGGCTACAAGGTCCCGGGACCCGATCTCTGGGGCATTCCCGCCGGAAACAACTCGATCACCAACGGCGGCGCAGCGGCGGATTACGACGAAACCGGCGTCAGCGCCAAATGGGACTGGAACGCCTACGAAGACTGCGGGCGCCGCTGGAAAAACACCGGCGACTACTACCCGATGGCCGGCAACATCTACTACACGGACTACATCTCGGTGAGCATCTGCAACTACACGGGCGGCATGGCATTCTACTGGACCGCCCAGGCTACTCCCGACGCGACGAAGTCATCGGCCTACTTCGTGAACTTCAACCCCAACTGGTGCAATTACAGACTCGGCGAGCACGACTGTTCCGCACAGATACGCTGCATCCGGGAATAACACTAAAAACTGATCGTCTATGAAATATCCATTCAAATCGCTTCTCCTGGCGGCAACCGTCCTCGCGGCGGCATCGTGCGCCAAGGACGACACGCAGAGCGGCGGCGAAGAGACCGCGGGTCCCGTCATCGTCAACGCCTCCCCGGCGGCCATCGGCGGCGAGATCATCCTCAAACTGAAGACCGAGGCCTCCGGCATCGTGGAAAAGAGCCGCGCGCAGGGCGTTTCGAAAGGCAGCGGCATCGACGAGATCGACCGCATCCTCAACACGGTGAACACCGTACGTTTCGAACGGCTCTTCCCGGACGGCGGGCGTTTCGAAGAACGCACCCGCAGGGAAGGCCTGCACCTCTGGTATTACGCCAAATACGACCCGTCGGTCCCGACGAGCGAGATGGCCAGCCTGCTCTCTTCGTGCAAGGACATCGAAATCATCGAATACTCGCTGGCCGCCGAAACTTCGGACCACCGCCGCGCGGCATCTCCCGCCGCCGGGGCGCAGAGCGTCACCCGCGCCATCGCAGACGAGGTGCGCAACGTCCCCTTCCCGTTCAACGAGAGCGAACGCTCGCAGCAGATGCAATGGCACTACAACAACACGGGAAACATCTTCGCGCAGACGAGCCAGCTGGGCGCCGACGCCAACGTATACGCCGCCTGGCAGCTCTCGACGGGCAATCCCGACGTGATCGTCGCCGTCGTGGACCAGGGCGTCAAATACGACCACGAAGACCTGGCCGCCAACATGTGGGTCAACGAGGCCGAACTGAACGGCACGCCGGGCGTCGACGACGACGGCAACGGCTATGTGGACGACATTTACGGCTACAACTTCACCAAGGAGACCGGCGAACTGGATTTCTCGGCCGAACTGATGCACGGCACGCACGTCGCCGGCACGATCGCCGCCGTGAACAACAACGGCGTGGGCGTCTGCGGCATCGCAGGCGGCTCGGGCAGGGGCGACGGCGTGAAGATCATGTCGTGCGAGATTCTCGGCAAGTCGGAGTCCGGATCGTCGGGCGCCGGACTGGCCGGACAGATCCGCGCCATCAAGTACGCCGCCGACAACGGCGCCGTGATCTGCCAGAACAGCTGGGGATACACCGCCGGAACCATCTCCGTGACCGACTGGACACGCGGTTCCTACTCGGCGCTCTCGCGTGCCATGGAGTACTTCAACAAATATGCGGGACTGGACGAAAACGGCAACCAGACAGGCCCGATGGCCGGCGGCATCGTCCTCTTCGCCGCGGGCAACGACGCTTCGAGCGAGGTCTGCTATCCCGCCGCCGACGCCAACGCGATCAGCGTGGGCGCAACCGCGTTCACGGGCGCCCCGGCCTACTACACCAACTACGGCACATGGGTCCGGATCTCGGCCCCGGGCGGCGACCAGATGCTGAGCAACGCCTACGGCGGCGTTTACAGCACGAGCGTGGCCGCCGACGGCTCTTCGGGCTACGAAGGCAGCCAGGGGACCTCGATGGCCTGCCCCCACGTGTCGGGAGCCTGCGCGCTGGCCGTCAGCTATTACTACGGCGCTGAAAAACGCAAGGGCCTTACGGGCGAAATGCTCCGGCAGGCGCTGTTGAGCAGCACCCAGTCCGTCGACCGCTACTGCACCGGCAAATACCAGCAGTATCTGGGCAACATGGGCATCGGCAGCCTCGACACCTACAAGCTGCTGCGGAACATCGCCAAGATCGACGGCATCCCGGCGCAGCGGGTCGGCGTGGGCGACACCGTCAGCATCGACCTGAGCAACCACTTCACCGCCACCAATGTCCTGGGGTACACCGTTTCCGTTCCCGACCTCGTGAAGATCGAACTTCGGGGCGGAGTGATGAAGCTCACCGGCCTCAAGAAAGGCCGGACGACGATCATCGTCTCGGACGGCGCGGCCATTCGCAAACCGATCGAGGTAACCGTCGAATGACACATTCACTAACGCAAAAGAGAATCAAACCTATGAAAACCTTTTATAAATACGCGGCATTCGCGGCGGCGGCCCTCGCGGGACTGTGCGCCTGCTCGTCGGACGACGACGCGGCGGAGACCGGCTCCGGCCTGCAACCCGTCGCACAGCCGCAGATCATCGTCAGCGACCTGACGACCACCGGATTCACCCTCCGCTGGGAAGCCGTCGACGACGCAGGGTCCTACGTCTACACGTTCGACGGCGGGAGCGAAACCTCGACAACCGGCTGCCGGCTGGAATTCAACAGTCTGGAACGGCAGAAAGAGTATGTCGTGGCGGTCAAGGCCTGCCCCCGGGACCCGGCCGAATACACCGAATCCCCCTTCACCTACATCCACGTGCTGACCGACGATCTGGAGCAGCTTCCCCAGCCGAAGATCACGCTCGGCAGCGCCTATGCGTCGAAAACCGTCATCTCCTGGACCGAAGTGCCCGAAGCGGAACTCTATGAGTTCTCGGTCGACGGCGGGGAGGTGTCGACCACCCGAAACCGTACGGTCATCCTGTCGAAACTCGACAAGGGCCGCACCTACTCCTTCTCGGTGCGCGCCATGACGTCCGACGCCACGCGCTTCACCAACTCGGAAGCCGCACAGCTCTCGTTCGTCACCTCGGACGCCGACGTTCCGCCGCTGGTCATCGCCCCGACGACGATCATCTCCGACGCCGTGGCGTTCGACATCTACGCCTCCAGCGACGAAACCTACTATTATGAGATTCTCCCGGCCACGACCTTCGCCAAGTATTCGCCCGAAGAGCTGATGACCGCCTTCCAGACCTATATCGTCGAATACGCCAAAAAGCAGGGCATCAGCCTCCAGCTGGCCATGGCCTCGATGCTCAAGTCGGGAACCCAGAGCCTCCAGATGACGGGACTCACCCCCGAGTTGAGCTACGTGATCTTCGCCTTCGGCATGGACCTGCGGGGCAACATCACCTCGAACCTCTCCTCCACGCAGTTCAAGACCACGGCCGACGGCTACTCCGCCGGTCCGAACTACGGCGGCAGCGACTGGTTCACGCAGCGGTTCTACATCACCAACGCCTACCTCGCCCTGACGGGTTACGGCTGGACCAACTCCGTGTGGACCCACTGGAAGGGAGACGACGTGACGGACGTCCGTTACCGTACGCTGACGACCAAGCTCTTCAATCAGGTCTTCTCCGATCCCTACGACCAACAGGCCATCGCCGCATTCCTGAAAGACCCCAATTACGGAGTCCAGTTCAACCCCGAGCTGCTCTCGGCGACGGTAAACAGCGCCGACGGTTACAACGGACTTACGGAAGGAGTCAGCGCCGGCACGTCCTACACGCTGCTCACGCTGGCCACCTCGTCGAGCGGCGCCGAAACGGTCTGCGTCAACTCCGTCACCACGAAGACCAGCACGGCCGCAGCCGCGTGGTTCGCAGCCGCAGCCTCGACCAACGCCAACTACGGCCCGACGCACAACACCGTGGCCGGCGTCATGAAGGGCATCGACATCGCAACGGTGCGTTACGCGATTTTCAAACAGAGCGCCCTGGCGAACGTCAGCACGGACAACTATCCGGCCGTGATCGAAGAGTTCGGACACGACCTCAAGGAGGAGTACCTCCCCTACATCAACGGAAACGGCTTTGCCATCCTCTTCACCGGGGAGAGCGGCGTAACGCCCGAAACCACGTACGTCTTCATGGCGACGGCGACCAACACGGTCGGCGACAAAGTCACCAAATGGGGTTCGGCGACCACCAGCGCGGCTCCGGACGCCGCCCGGGCGAAGGCGCAGGCCGCAACCCGAACGGACGAACCGCTCCGGTCGCCCGCCGGGAAACCCATCGCCAACCCCGAGAAGTTCATCTACCCGATGGAGAGCGTCCAGCTGCCCGCCGGAGCGAAACCCGAAGGCGACCTCTGGACCATCATTCACAACACGCACAACATCAAATAAGAGTACATCTATGAACAAGATAGCAGCAATTCTCTGGTGCATCCTGTCGCTGGCATGGACGACGGCCTCCTGGGCGCAGAACGTCGCCGTCAGCGGCAAAGTCACCGGAGCCAACGGCGAAGCCATCATCGGCGCGAACGTTCTCGTGGAGGGCACTACGCAGGGCATCACGACGAACGTCGACGGAGACTACACCCTGACGAACGTCCCGGCCAACGCCACGCTCGTCGTCTCCTACCTGGGCTACAAGACCGAGAAAATCCCTGTCGGCAACAAGACCCGCATCGACGTCACGCTCCGGGAGGACACCGCCGAGATCGAAGGCGTGATGGTCGTGGCCTACGGTACGGCCAAGAAGGAGTCGTTCACCGGTTCGGCCGCCGTCGTCAAGGGCGGCGAACTCCAGAAGCGCGTCGTGGGCAACGTCACCAAATCGTTCGAAGGAACCGTAGCCGGCGTGCAGGTCGCCTCCGGCGGCGGCCAGCCGGGCGAAGCGGCATCGGTCATCATCCGCGGCATCGGGTCGGTGAACGCCTCGGCGACACCGCTATACGTGGTCGACGGCATCCCCTTCGACGGGTCGCTCAGCGCGATCAACCCCGCGGACATCGAGACGATGACCGTGCTCAAGGACGCATCGGCAGGTGCGCTCTACGGCGCCCGCGGAGCCAACGGCGTCATCGTCATCACGACCAAGAAGGGCAAGAAGGACAAAATCCGCATTTCGTACAAGGGCAACGTCGGAATCGCCTCGCGCGCCATCCCCCGCTACGACCTGGTCGACATGAAAGATTACGTCGAGATGAGCTACGAAGCGCTGCGCAACAGCGCCCAATACGGCACGGGCATGGATTTCGAGGGCGCGAGCCGCTACGCCGCCGCCAACCTCGGCCAGCAGATCGGCGGACTGAAGAATCCCGAATACTACAACCCGTACAAGAATTACACGTGGGAGACGCTGATCGACCAGTCGACGGGCAAGATCCGTTCGGATGCCAAAGCTGCATGGAACGAGAACTGGCTGGACGAAATCAGCGACAATTCGGCCATACGCACCGAACACATCGTCTCGGTGAACGGCGGTTCGGAACGCGCCAACTACGTCGCATCGCTGGGATACTACATGGAAGACGGCATTCTCCAGAACACCGACTTCTCCCGCTACACGGGCCGCGTGGGCGCCGATTCGCAGGCCAAGAGCTGGCTCAAGATCGGCATGAACGCCAACTTCGCCCACAGCGAATCGAGCTACCAGAGTTTCGAGGACGCAAGCACGTCGAACGTCTGGTACACGGCGCAGTTCATGGCCCCGGTCTATCCCGTCTACCTGAAGGACATGGCCGGCAACAACGTGCGCGACGCCGACGGGCGGCTGCAATACGAATACGGATCGGAGGATGACAACGGCTACGCCAACCGCCCCTCGGCCCAGGGCTTCAACTCGAAGGCCGAACTTTACAACAACAAGGCCTACTACACCCGCAACTCGCTTTCGGCGCGCAGCTACATCACCTTCGGGACGGTCAGGGAGGAGGCCCGGCTCTACGGACTGAAACTCACGATGAACTTCGGTACGGACTACACCGACTACCAGCGCACGCTGGTCTACGACAAGGAGCACGGCAACGCGGCCCAGCAGGGCGGACGCCTCAGCAAGACCAACACCCGCACGCTGAGCTACACGTTCAACCAGCTGCTGACCTACGACCGCACGTTCGGCGACCACTCCCTCAACCTGCTGGCCGGCCATGAGTACTACCGCTACAAGTACAACTACGCCCTCGGCGAAAAAACCGGCATCGTCGGCGGGATCGACGAGTTGGGACCCGCCGTGACGACCACCGACAACAACAGCTATTCGCACAACTACGGCGTGGAGTCCTACCTCGCGCGCATCAACTACGGCTTCAAGAGCCGTTACTACATCGACGCCAGCTGGCGAACGGACGGTTCGTCGCGCTTCCATCCCAGCGACCGCTGGGGCCATTTCTGGTCGGTGGGCGCCTCGTGGCGCATCTCCGAAGAGCAGTTCATGGAGAACACCCGCCAGTGGCTCGACAACCTCACGCTGAAGGTTTCATACGGCGTACAGGGCAACGACAACCTGGGAACCTATTACGCATGGCAGGGTCTCTACGACTACACGTGGCCCAACGCCACCGATGCGGGCGCCTTCGTCGACAAGCTCGAAAACAGGAAGGTGACCTGGGAGAAGAACGGCAACCTCAACGCCGGCATCGAAGCCACGATGTTCGGCGGCCGACTGGGCGTTTCGGTCGAGTACTACAACCGCAAAACGCGCGACATGCTGCTCAACAGTCCACTGCCGATCTCGACCGGATTCACGGGCTTCAACGACAACGTCGGCTCGCTGCGCAACCAGGGGCTCGAGGTCTCGCTGCGCGGAACGATCCTCGACAAGCGCGACTTCCGCTGGGACGCGACGCTGATGGGTTCGTTCAACCGCAACAAGGTGCTCTCGCTCACGGGCGGCCAGGATGTCATCACGTCGGGCATCCGCGTCATCGAGGTGGGGCGGCCGATCTACACCTTCTACCTGCCGAAAACGGCCGGCGTGGACCCCGCCACGGGCAAGCAGCTCTACTACGCCTACTGGACCCAGACGGTCAACGACGAGGGGACGCTGGTGAACACGCGCTGCGACGAGTACATCACCGACAACGTGGCGATGGCCACCTTGAGCAAATACTACCACGAAAGCCGCGAGCCGAAACTCTTCGGCAGCATCGGTTCGACGTTCACGATCCTGAAGAACATCGACGTCTCGTTCCTGACGACCTATTCGATCGGCGGATGGGTTTACGACGGACTCTACAACGGCTCGATGTACGTGCAGTACGCCGGCAACAACTGGCACAAAAACGCCAAACGCCGCTGGCAGAAGCCGGGCGACAAGACCGACGTGCCGATGCTCGAAGTGGGCGGCTCGTACGCCACGACCAGCAACTCGCTGATCGACGCCTCGTACTTCGCCATCAAGAACATCACCGTCGGCTACACGCTTCCCAAGCGCTGGCTCAAGAAGATCGACATCGAGTCGCTGCGCATCTACGCCACGCTGGACAACATCGCCATGTTCAACCACATGGACGGCATGGACCCGCAGTATAACTTCACGGGATCGGTGGCTTACAGCTACACCCCGTCGCGCGTGATCGCATTCGGTATCGACCTGAACTTTTAACCACGGGAGAAAACAACTATGAAAAAAGCAATATATCTTATCATCGCACTGATCGGCTTATCAGCCCCCTCGTGCAGCGACTCGATGCTCGATTTCTCCCCGACCGACTCGGGTTCGGGCAAGGAACTGCTCAAATCGGCATCCACGGCCATCACTTCGGTCAACGGCGTCTACCGCTCGATGTGGACGGCCGGATGGTCCACGACCGCAAACACCCACCAGTGCTTCGGCATCGCGGCCTACAACCTGGCGCTCGACTGCATGGCCGACGACCTGATCATGCAGTCGCAGGGCAACGGCTGGTTCTGGGGCGACCACTGCTACAACGTCAAGAGCAACTACACTTCGTCGGCCTTCCGGTCGTACGACGTCTGGTACGCCAACTACAAATGGATCGCCAATGTAAACTACATCATCGACGCCGAGCCGGAAATGGCCGGAACGGAGGCCGACGTGGCCTACGTCGCAGGACAGGCCTACGCCATCCGGGCGCTCTGCTACCTGAACCTGGCGACGTGGTTCTCCCGCGCCCCCTACAACTCCCTGACGGGCGCTTCGCGCTGGAACGAGCCCTGCGTACCGGTTTACACCACCGGCACGTCGATCGACACGGGCGGACAGCCCCGCGAATCGCTGCGCACGGTCTACGGCCGTATCGACCAGGACATCGACCGTGCCATCGAACTGCTCGAAAAGGCCAGGGAAACCACGCTGGCCGAGAATAACAAATCGCACATCAACCTCTACGTGGCCCTGGGCATCAAGTCGCGCGCCTGTCTGGCGGAAGGCGACTGGGACGGGGCATTCAAGGCGGCCAAGCGCGTGATCGACGAAGGCGGCTACGCCGTCGGCACGAAGAGCGACCTGACGAGCGGCATGAACTCGCTCGACAAGCAGAACGTCATGTGGGGCGCAGGCATTCAGGTGGCCGACCAGGCGGGCGGCTACGCCGGGTTCTTCACCCACATGGACAACAAGGAGGGCGCCTATGCCAAATCGGCGCCGAAGCTGATCAGCAAACAGCTCTACAACCGCATCAGCGCGACAGACATCCGCCGCGACTGGTGGGACCCCTCGGACAAGGAGTCGCCCTACGTCAGCAAAAAATTCTCGTTCGCCAACGTGGCCTCCTTCCTGGGCGACTACATCTACATGCGCGTCGAGGAGATGTACTTCACGGCCGCCGAAGCGGCCCTGCGGCTGGACGACCTCAAGAGCGCACGCGAACTGATGAACACCGTCATGGCCGAACGCGACCCGGGTTACAGCGCCAACAACCGCAGCGGCACGCTGCTCGGCGCGACGACCACGACCTGGACCGGATCGTTCCTCGAAAACATCCTCACCCACCGCCGCATCGAACTGTGGGGTGAGTACGGCCGGCTGTTCGACGTCCGCCGCCTGGGCCAGGGCATCGACCGCCGGACCGACGACGGCTTCTCCGAGGAGTGCATTTCGATGATGAACCGCCGGAACGTCAACATCACCAAAGCCGACACTTACGACTGGGTGCTGACCATTCCCAAAGCCGAACTGGATGCCAATCCGAACATCAACGAGGAGGACCAGAATCCCTAACGAGCCTTTGAACCGTTGAAAATCAAGTACACTATGAAAAACATATCGAAATATCTGGGTGCGGGACTGCTGCTCTTCACCGCGGCCTGCAGCCAGACGCAGGAGGGCGACCAATACACCCCCAACAAGGACGATGCGAAGGCCATCCACTTCATCCAGTCGTCCATCCAGAAGGAGTTTCCGCAGGACGCCGTGCAGGGCGTGATCAACGTCGAAATCGCGCGTCCGGGCAACAAAGGCGCCTACAAGGTCTATCTGGCGACCAAGGACGACGACTACGAGCTGTTCTCGGTTCCGGCCGAGGCGACCATTCCCGACGGCAGCCACTCCGTGACGGTTCCCGTCGAGGTCGACCTTTCGAACTTCGTCATGGGTTCGAACTACAAGACCACGCTCTACATCAGCAGCCGGGAGGCGCGTCCGGGCGACAACGCCGCGCAGGTGGCGCAGTACTCCGACAAGGTGACCCTTTCGGCCACCTACGAACTGGAGTGGGAGACGCTCTACCGCACCACCGGAGAGGGCGAAGAGATCCCCCAGCTGGCAACCTACCACTACAACGGGTACTATTCGGGCCGCGATTCGGGCCTGGAGGTCGAGAAAGCCGTGGGAGCCAATATCTTCCGGCTGAAGGACTGGGCCAGCGGCGTGACGTTCAAGTTCGTCCTCCACGACGACAACACCTGCACCGTGCCGGCGCAGTCGATCGGCTACTACAACTCGAACTACAACGAGTACGTCTACGTCGCCGACATGGCCGTTTACACCGGCAACGACTCGGCGTACGCCAGCTATCCCTGCACGTTCGACGGCGAGAGCACCTTCTCGTTCTACCTGATCTACTACGTGTCGTCGGGCTATTTCGCCCAGGGGACCGAGAAACTGGTCTTCGACACCGACATCGACACCACGCCCGTCGTGGAGATCGCTTTCGAGGGCATCGAGACCACGAGCACCGGATTCAAGGCTCCGAAACTCCACTTCTCGCCCAACGAATACACGAAGTACTACAAGGCCGCGGTCGTCGCCGGAGACATCACCGCCGACGCCGAACGGCAGCAAGAGGTGCGCCGGCAGCTGATCGACGACAAACTGGAGGCCGTGACCCCCGTGGTGACGCTCCTCGCGGACGACGCCTCGGTCTGGAACGTTCCCTCGGGCAACTACACCGCCGTGGCGCTGGCCTACGACTCGATCGAGAACCCCTGCAAGCTCTACACGCAGCGGTTCACGAACGACCCGAACGACGAATATGCTCCCCGATCGCTCGAATTCGAGTTCTACGCTCCGGAGAACAACCTCAACTACTCGCCCTACAACACGCTCATCTGGCAGATGCAGACCGCGAATGTGGCGGCGATGAAATATCTCTGCGTCAAAACCGCCGTCGCCGACTACCTGTGCGAAGCGCTCGGCATGACACTGGAGGAGGTGACCGCATCCCGGGGCTACGACGTTCCCGAGGAGATGATCGCGCAGCTCAACTCCCCCGAAGGCCGCGGCACGTCGTTCAGCCCGCTCGACGAAGGCAGCACGTACACACTCGCCCTGCTGATGTACAACTCGTTCGGCGACACGGCTTTCGTTTCGAAGAGCGCGTCGACGTTCGGTTACTTCGCCAAGGATTTCGACCGGACGAAGACCCTGGAGGACTTCATCGGCGCATTCGGCGTCACGGCGACCGTCGACGTCGATTCGCAGTCGTCCGAAAAGACCTTCCGCATGGACATCGCGCGCATCAACGACCGCGACGTGCTCATCAGCGGCATGACCGACATGCGCGACTTCGCACCCCAGCTGAAAGGCTACTACGACAAGGAGCTGCACATGCTGATCGTCGAACCCCAGTACGCGGGGATGTACAACGGCGCCTATGCGACGCTCGGCTTCTCGAACGGACTGTCGATCTTCTGGGGCGACGCCGGAATGGCCGTCGGCTACATCGGCGACACGCTCTACTGGGCTTCAAGCCCCTACTCACCCGAAGAGGTCAACAGCTACATGTTCCTGCTCTTCAGCACGCCGCAGGCGTCGAGTTCGAGCTACCTGCGCCAGTACGCCGGTTCGAAAACCTACTCGTCCCTCAAGATGAAGCCCCTCCAGCAGGCGTCCGCACAGACCGCGGCCCGCGCCGCGGAATCGCGGACCGGAAGCATCGAGACCGGCGGACAGCGCTTCACGACCTACCTGACGGGCGAACGCGTCGCCGTTCCGGCGAAAGCCTCCGGAAACACGGCAGCGAAAGTCCCGGCCGAAGGCAAGCGTCTGCGCACGGACCTCGTGCTCCACACCCGCTGATCCGCAGCCCGCACAACCGAAAACCGGATTTCCGCTTTGGGCGGAAGTCCGGTTTTTTCATAAAATCGCAAAAAACGGCGTCTCGGCGTGACAGTTTGGCGCGAATTTACTAATTTTGCAGGTTGTAAGGCGAAAACACAAAAAACTCACGATATTATGCTTACGATAAAGCAAATCCGCGATGACAAAGAGGCCGCCGCACGCAAGCTGGCCAAGAAGGGCGTGGACGCCGCGCCTGTCATCGAAAAGATCATCAGCTTCGACGACCGGCGCAAAGCCCTCCAGCTGGAACTCGACAACACGCTGGCCGCCCAGAACAAGGCCGCCAAGGAGATCGGCGCACTGATGGGCCAGGGCCGCCGCGAGGAGGCCGAGGAGCGCAAACGCTTCGTGGCGGACCTCAAGGAGAAGTCCTCGCGCCTCGAAGCCGAGCTGACCGACGCCCGGCAGGAGTTGCAGTCGGCCATCGTCTCGCTGCCGAACTTCCCCGCCGAGATCGTCCCCGAAGGCAAGACGGCCGAGGACAACCTCGTCGTCAAGCTCGTGGAAAGCTACACCGCGCTTCCGGAAAACCCGCTGCCCCACTGGGAGCTGGCCCGCAAGTACGACATCATCGACTTCGACCTGGGCGTGAAGCTCACCGGCGCGGGATTCCCCGTCTACAAGGGCAAGGGCGCACGGTTGCAGCGCGCGCTGATCAACTATTTCCTCGACTGCAACACGGCGGCCGGCTACCTCGAAGTGGAGCCGCCCGTGATGGTCAACGAGGCTTCGGGCTTCGGCACGGGACAGCTCCCCGACAAGGAGGGGCAGATGTACCACGCCACGGTAGACAACTTCTACCTCGTTCCCACGGCCGAGGTTCCCGTGACGAACATCTACCGCGACGTGATCCTCGAAAAGGAGGATTTTCCGGTGAAGATGACCGCCTACACCCCGTGCTTCCGCCGCGAGGCCGGGTCGTACGGCAAGGACGTGCGCGGACTCAACCGCCTGCACCAGTTCGACAAGGTGGAGATCGTGCAGCTCTCGCTGCCCGAAAAGAGCTACGAAGCATTGGACGGCATGGTGGCCCACGTGGAGAGCATCGTCAAGGCCCTGGGCCTGCCCTACCGCATCCTGCGCCTGTGCGGCGGCGACATGTCGTTCACCTCGGCGCTGACCTACGATTTCGAAGTCTACTCCGAGGCCCAGAAACGCTGGCTCGAAGTGTCGTCGGTATCGAATTTCGAGTCGTTCCAGGCCAACCGCCTCAAACTCCGCTACCGCGACGAGGAGAAGAAAATCCAGCTGGCGCACACCCTCAACGGCTCGTCGCTGGCCCTGCCGCGCATCGTGGCCGCGCTGCTGGAGAACTATCAGACCCCCGAAGGCATCCGCATCCCCGAGGCGCTGATTCCCTACACGGGTTTTGATATTATCAAATAAGTTTTTATATTTGCACACACACATTTAACAATAAACACTCAACACAATGGCTTACAAAATTACCGACTCGTGCGTTGCATGCGGCAGCTGCATCGGCGAGTGCCCCGTAGAGGCTATTTCGGCCGGCGACATCTATGTGATCGACGCCGACAAATGTATCGACTGCGGCACCTGCGCAGGCGTATGCCCGAGCGAGGCGATCGTTTCGGAGTAACACGGAATATCCGAAAGAGAAGCACACCTCGGCAACGGGGTGTGCTTTTTGCGGTTTGAAAAGCCGCTTCCCCCACCCAACAACCAACGAATCATGGGCGATCTCGAAAAAATGAAAGCCGGGCTTTGGCTCCACGCCATCTGTCCTGAAATCGGCGGCGCGCTGCTGCGGACCGAGGAGCTGGTGTTCCGGCTCAACCAGCTGCCCCCGAGCCGCCGGGAGGAGCGGGAGGCGATCATCCGGCAGCTGTTCGGACACGTCGGCAAGTCGGTCTGCATCCACAGCCCGTTCCACTGCGATTTCGGAGCGCAGATTTCGGTCGGCGACCATTTCGTCGGCAATTTCAACCTGACGATCCTCGACGAAGCGCCCGTCACCATCGGCGACCACGTCTTCATCGGGCCGAACGTCGGCATCTACACCGTCAACCACGCCCTGCTGCCCGACCAGCGCAACGCGGGCATCATGCGTTCGCTGCCCATTGCCATCGGCAACAACGTCTGGATCGGAGGCCACACGGTCGTGATGCAGGGCGTGACGATCGGCGACAACACGGTGATCGGGGCCGGGAGCGTCGTCACGCACGACATCCCGGCGGGAGTCGTGGCCGTCGGCTCGCCCTGCCGCGTCCTGCGGGAGATCACCGAGGCGGATCGGGTAACGCCCGTATGAAAAAGAAAAAGCGCTCCGATCCGGGGCGCTTTTACGTCATTGCGAGGAGCGCAGCGACGCGGCAATCCGATTGCTGCGCTGTGGCATTACGGCCCAGATCAAGAATCAGACGAACCCGTCCGATAAGTCCTTCCACAATGAATTTTGAGAGTCTATTAACCCGATTTTCCGTTTCCGGCTCCAACTCTTGATTTGTTTCTCCCGGGCGATTGCATCCCGAACGTCCCGATACTCCTCGGCGTAAATCAACTTATGGACGTTATAGCGGCGCGTAAATGCAGACTGACCGGCGGCATGTTCTTTCATACGCCGGGATAACGAGGTCGTAACGCCGACATACAGCACCGTATGCAGTTTATTGGTCAATATATATACATAGCTGCTCTCCATGGCCGACTCTGCGTTTTTTTCGGATTGCCACGTCGCCTGCAGCTCCTCGCAATGACGTAAAACCCCATCATTCTATTCGTAAAGCAAGTACTGCACCCGCTTTTCGCGGTAGCGTTCCACATCGGGAACCCAGCGGGCGCGGATCGCCTCCTCCGAAGCCCCGGCCACGATCATCCCGCGCACCCATCCCGCACCGACCAGCTTTTCGAACATCGGGGTGAAGAACCTGTCCCCCAGCCCCAGATCGCGGTAGGCGTCGATCATGTAGCGCAGCGAGAATCCCACTTCGCGGGCCTCGGAGAGCGGCATGCCGCGCAGGTCGACGCCGTGGCACAGCCGGCCTTCGAGCGGCGGATGTTTGGCCCCGGCCGTGGGGCGCGGCGTAAAGGAAAAGGCGCGTCCGGTCATATCGGGATGTCCGTAGATTTCGAACGGGCAGTCCGTTCCGCGTCCGAGGCTCACGACCGTGCCCTCGAAGGGGCACAGCGCGGCATAGAGATAGACGGCGCGCGCAGTCGGAAGGTTGGGCGACGGAGCGACGGGCAAGAGGTATTCGGTGGCATGGGTGTAGTTGCGGCACTTCACGACCGTCAGGTCGCACGGCTTCGCCCACCCTTCGCCAACGGCCATGCGGGCGATTTCGCCCATCGTCAGTCCGTGGAGCACGGGGACCGGAATCGCCCCGACGCCCGATTTGTACTTCATGTCGAGAACGGGTCCGTCGACAAGATGCCCGTTGGGATTGGGGCGGTCGAGCACCACGACCAGGCGGCCGAAATCGGCGCAGGCGTCCATCATCCGCAGCATCGAGATATAATAGGTATAGAAGCGCAGACCCACGTCCTGCATGTCGACGACCAGCACGTCGAACGAGCGCATCGCCTCGTCCGAAGGCCGTTTCGCGTTGCCGTCGTAGAGCGAGCGGATGGGAATGCCCGTCCGGGCGTCGACCGAACTTGCGACCCGCTCCCCGGCATCGGCCGTGCCGCGGAATCCGTGCTCGGGCGAGAAGATCGCCGCGACGGCAAACCCTTCACCGTGGAGCAGGTCGACCAGATGCACCCGCCCGGAGGCATCGGCTCCCGGCGCGCCGGGCAGCTCCGCCACGGAGGTCTGGTTGGCCAGCACGGCCACGCGCCGTCCCCGCAGCAGCGGGTAATAGGACGCCGTGTCGGTCATGCCGACGTTCACCTGCGCCGGAGCGGCGAAGGCTGCAAAAATGGTGAATACAAGGATAAAAACAGATCGCTTCATAGAGCAAAGATAATATTTTGCACCGAAAAATGCTATCTTTGCGGAAAAGCGCCTCTGCCATGAACCTTCGTAAAACGGATCGCTCCGAGCTGAACCTTTTCCCGGCCCTGTCTTTTCTGGTTGTCTGTTTCATCGGAGGCTATTTCCTTTGGGCAACGAAAGATGCGCTGCCCTCGGAGGCGGACAATACGGATTTTCGCTACGCTCCATCCCGAGCAAAAGAGTTAGCCCAGGAACTCGACTCAATCTATTCCTGCAAATCGGGACCGGGGATGGAGGAGTTTCCGGAGACATGGCATCGGAAATATACGTCCAACGCATCGGCTCCGGACAACCAGAACGACACGCTGCGTAACGTTTACAATCTCTTTACCACCCTCTTCAATCCCGACCCGACGCTTCGTCCGAGGGGTTTCCGGAGCGATTCGGCCTACCGCTACGTCGTTATCCAATCGCAATTGACGTTCTGTGTCGCAGAGGACGGCATGTTCGATTATTATTACGAAAGCTCCCCTCCTCCCACATTTCCGACCGACGGATTTTACCTTCTCCGCAAAGCGGGAGCCTATTACAGGGTTTTGGACGATTTCCGACCGCAAATCCGGCAAGCGGGGTTAAAACAGCTCTATCTCACCGATGAATACAAGGATGCTCTCGAACTGTTTCTGGAGAAAAACGGATACTGGCCCGACGAAGAGCGGACATCCGCAGAATCGGGCCGGAAGCGGATGCGTTTCCTGCAAAACTACTGGTACGTCATCAACGGGCATTGGGAAGGATGGCATCTCGGAATCCCCGCAATCGGATACATCGTCCTGAACAAATCACTCGACAAGGCCGTTGCCGAGGTAGTGGAAGAGTACAACGGCAGCGGCGTCCTTCTACATAAGACGCATTCGGGCTGGAAAGAAGTGGGCGGACTTTATCATTGGGAGGAATAATCCCTACGCCTGCGCGCCGTATTCCATCAGATAGGCCTTGATGAAGGCGTCCAGGTCGCCGTCCATCACCGACTCCACGGCCGAAGTCTGCACGCCCGTGCGGTGATCCTTCACGCGGCGGTCGTCGAAGACGTACGAGCGGATCTGCGAACCCCACTCGATCTTCTTCTTCGAAGCCTCCAGCGCCTGCTGCGTCGCCATACGCTTGTCCAGCTCGCGCTGGTAGAGTTTCGAGCGGAGGATGCGCATGGCGTTCTCGCGGTTCATCAGCTGCGAGCGCGTCTCCATGTTCTCGATCAGGTACTCGATCGCCTCGCCCGTGTCGGGGTCTTTCGCGTGGTAGCGCAGGCGCACGGCCGTCTCCACCTTGTTGACGTTCTGCCCTCCGGCGCCCGACGAACGGAACGTGTCCCACTCGATGTCGGCGGCATTGACCGTGATCTCGATCGTGTCGTCGACGGCCGGCGATACGAACACCGACGCAAACGTGGTCTGACGCTTGTTGTTGGCGTTGAACGGCGACAGGCGCACCATGCGGTGCACGCCGTTCTCGCTCTTGAGGTAGCCGTAGGCGTATTCCCCCTCGAACTCCAGCGTGCAGGATTTCACCCCGACTTCGTCGCCGGCCTGGAAGTCCAGCACCTTGACCTTATAGCCGTGGGCCTCGCCCCAGCGGGTGTACATGCGCATGAGCATCGACGCCCAGTCGAGCGCCTCCGTGCCGCCCGCCCCGGCGTTGATGTCGAGAATGGCCCCGAGTTTGTCCTCGTCGCGGCGCAGCATGTTGCGCATTTCGAGTTTTTCGATCTTTTCGAGCGTCGCGGCGTAGTGGGCGTCCATCTCCTCCTCGCTGACCACGCCCTCCTTCACGAAGTCGGGCATCAGCTGAAGGTCCTCGGCATCCTTGCGAATGGCGTCGTAATCCTCGACCCATGCCTTGATCCCCGCCACCTTGCGCAGCTGCTCGCGCGCCTTGTCGGGGTTGTCCCAGAAGTTCGGCTCCTGGGTTTTCTCCTCTTCGTTGCGCAGGTCGATGCGCTTCTGGTCGATGTCCAAACAGCGTTCCAGCGCTTCCCGGCGCTGTTCGATCTCCTTGATCTGTTCCGCAAGTACCATAATATGCTCAAAATTTCATGTTCAGTTTCCGTGCGGCGAACTCCAGGATGAAATCCGCCGTGCCCTCGTCGCCCAGCGGCGAGGTGCTGACGCAGAGGTGGTAGGTCGCCGCCTCGCCCCACGTCCGCGAGCTGTAATAGTTGTAATACGAGGCGCGCCGGGCGTCGACGCGCTCCATCATCGCGCGGGCCTCCTCCGCGGTGCATCCCTGCCGGCGGCGGATGCGGCCGATGTGGTCGGCATCGTCGGCCGTGAGGAAGACATTGACGCAGCGCGGATTCTCGCGCAGGATGTAATCGGCACAGCGGCCCACAAAAACCGCCGATTCACGCGCCGCGACGGCGCGGATCACGTCGCTCTGAATCTTGAACAGCGCGTCGTTCGACAGCACGTTCGTCACGCCCCCGTCGTCGCCCACGAACGGCGCCCGCAGGTAGCCGACCACGGTCGAAATCACGCCGCGCGACTCCTTCTCGTCGGCCTTCTCGAAAAACTCGGAGCAGATGCCGCTCTCGCGCGCCGCCAGGTTGATCAGCTCCTTGTCGTAGAGCTTCACGCCCAACCTGCGGGCGATGATCTCCCCGACGGTCCTGCCGCCGCTGCCCAGCTGGCGGCCGATGTTGATGACGAATTGTTCCATAGTCCTATCCCTCTTTGGCGGCGTTTTCCGCACCGATGGCCCGGAATTTCCGCAGTTGGTAAGTCAGCATGAAGAAAGCCACCAGCGAAGCCAGGAAGTCCGACAGCGGCATCGAGCACCACACGCCCCAGCTGCCGTTCCACTCGGTGCAGACGTCGAAAATGTGCAGCAGGAAGATCAGTCCGGGCATCAGAAACAGCAGCTGGCGCGACAGCGACAGGAAGATCGCCTTGCCGGCCATGCCGATGCTCATAAAGAAGTTGGTGGCCACCATCTGGAAACCGATGATCGGGAAGCAGAAGAAGACGATGCGCATGCCTTCGACCGCCAGGCGGATCAGCTCCTCGTCGGAGGTAAACATTCCCACGGCCAGGCGCGGCATGAACTCGCCGAGGAGGAATCCCGCGGTGGTGACGCACGTCGCGCCGATCATCGTCAGCTTCAGCACGCGCATCACGCGGTCGTACTGCTTCGCGCCGAAGTTGTAACCCGCAATGGGCTGCATGCCCTGGTTGACGCCCAGCACGATCATCACGAAGAAGAACGCCAGGCGGTTGACGATGCCGTAGGCGCCGATCATCAGGTCGCCGCCGTACTCCTTCAGCCCCTTGTTGATGAGGATGACGATGAAGCACGCCGCGAGGTTCATCAGGAAGGGCGACATGCCGATGGCCAGCATGTCGCGCACGATCTTCTTCCGCAGGCGGTAGATGCCGCGGCGGAAGTGGAGAAGCTCCTGTTTGTTCGAAAGGATGCGCAGCTGCCACACGAGCGAGATGACCTGCGCCAGCACCGTGGCGATAGCCGCTCCGCGGATGCCCCAGCCGAAACCGAAAATGAACAGCGGGTCGAGGATCGTATTGATGACCACGGTGTTGATCGTGGCGTACATCGACTTGCGGGGATGCCCCGAGGCGCGCAGCACGGAGTTCAGACCCAGATACATGTGCGTGACCACGTTGCCCAGCAGAATGACGGTCATGTATTCGCGGGCATAGCCGATCGTGGCCTCGCTGGCCCCGAAGAAATAGAGGATCGAATCGAGGAACAGAAGCGCCACGAGGCCGAACGCTATGCCGATGATCAGATTGAGCACCAGTACGTTGCCCAACACCCGCTGGGCCGTTTCGTAGTCGCGCTGGCCCAGGCGCATCGAAATCAGCGTCGCGGCGCCCACGCCCACCAGCGAACCGAACGCCGCGGCGAGGTTCATCAGCGGGAAGGTCAGCGCAAGGCCCGAGATGGCCAGCGGCCCGACCCCGTGGCCGATGAAGATGCTGTCGACCATGTTGTAGAGCGACGAGGCCGTCATGGCGATGATCGCCGGCACGGCATATTGCACGAGCAGCTTCCGGATTCGCTCGGTTCCGAGCTCCAAAGCCGCCGATTTTATCTCCGTCATAAGTTATATTCCCTTAAAAATTCCATTACCGGCCCGCACGTACGGCACGCACGCCCGGGGCTGCCTCACAGCACGCTATGCGCCAGCAGTTCGCGGCTGAATCGCGCGGGGTAATAAATATCGCAAATGTAATGCTTGGGGCAAGTGAAGCTCCACCCTTCGGCGCTCCGGTATTCGTAGTCATCCCCCCGGCTGATCCGCTCGGCCGGGTAGCAGCGGCGCTCGATGAGCGGAATGTCGATCTGCGAGAAGAACCGCCGCATCGCCACGTCGATGTACAGCCCCGTTCCTTTCAGCGCGACGCCGAGCCGCAATTCGCTGCCCGCACGCGAGGTCTCCCGTACGACGCACCACTCCAAAGGCATCCGGGCGGGCAGGCCGAACTGCACCCTGAAAAACCGCAAGGTATTGTACCGGTATGTCTCCATGTCTCTGTCCTTATCAGATAAAACGTTACAAATTCCCTGAAAATTCCGTTTTCGCCGCGGCCGGGTACTCCGGCGTGGCGCCCGCGCACGAACAGACGAAAGCCGCGACCTTCGACGCGAACGCCTGGGCCGGCCAGATGTCGTACCCGGCGGCCAGCATCGCGCAAAACGCCGCCGTGAACGAATCGCCCGCACCGACCGTGTCGACAGGGCGGACACGCTCCCCGCGGGGAATCACATAGGCCGAAATCCGGTTCCGGGTGAACACGCGGCTGCCCTCGGCGCCCTCGGTGAGGATGACCATTTCGAGGTTCTCCCGGCGGTCGAGCAACTCCCGGCACAGCCCGCCCGGATCGGCGGCGGGACATCCGGTCAGGCATCCGGCCACGCGCGGAGCCTCCTCGTCGCTGATCTTCAAAATATTGCAGCGAGCCATCGACTCCTCCAGCACCTCCCGCGAGAAGAAATCCTGCCGCAGGTTGACGTCGAACACGCGCAGCGTCGGCCGCTCCCGGCGAATCACCCCGTCGAGAAACCGGACGACGGTAGCGTGCGACGCCGCGCTGCGCTGCGCCAGCGAACCGAAGCAGACCACATCGGTCCGGGCGGCCAGCCGGGCCAGCGCATCCGACCACGTCATTGCATCCCATGCGCCGGGCAGAATCTCGTAGGCGTTGACCCCGGCGGCATCCCGGCGTTTGTCGACGACGCCGGTAGGCAGCTCCCCGACGCGGCAAAGCCCGTCGCAAAGCCCGCGGGCCTCCAGTTCGGCCGACACCGCGCGGCCGCGCTCATCGTCCCCGACCGCGCTGACCACATGCACCTCCGCCGCATCCGGACCGGAAATCAGCCGGGAGCACTTGAGGAAATGATCGGCGAAATTGGCCGGCGCGCCGCCGAAGGTATATTCGTCCGTCACGACATCGTGGTCGTAAAGCACCTCGCCCAGTCCGACGGCTACGATCTTGTCCGGATTCCCCATACCAGCAGGCGTTTTATTCCAGTTCCCAGTCCGTGCCGTCCTTGCGGTCCTTGACGCGGATGCCGGCGGCCGTGAGTCCGTCGCGGATGCGGTCCGAGGCGGCCCAGTCCTTCGCCGCACGGGCTTTCAGGCGTTCGTCCAGAAGCATCTCGACCAGCGGCGTCACGTAGTCGCGCCCCGAAGCCGTCCCGGCGGCCTTCTCGTCGCGCAGGCCCAGGATGTCGAAAGCGTAGCGGCGCACGGTGGCCGTCAGCGCCGCGAGGTCGGCGGCCGTGATCGTCTGCGAGCCGTCGGCCAGCTGGTTGATCGTGCGCACCCAGTCGAACAGCGCCGAAATGACCATCGGCGAGTTCAGGTCGTCGTCCATCGCCTCGGCGCAGCGCGTCTCCAGCTCGGCGGGATCGACCGTCGAGACCTCCGCGGGTTTGATCTTCCCGAGCGTCTCGATGCCCTTCATCAGGCGGTCCAGCCCCTTCTCGGCGGCTTGCAGGGCCTCGTTCGAGAAATCGAGCGTCGAGCGGTAGTGGGCCTGGAGCACGAAGAAACGGATCGTCATAGGCGAATAGGCCTGCGAAAGCTTCGGGTGCGACCCGGTGAAGAACTCCTCCAGCGTGATGAAGTTGCCCAGCGACTTGCCCATCTTCTGCCCGTTGACCGTCATCATGTTGTTGTGCAGCCAGTAGCGGGCCGAATCGTGGCCCAGCGCGGCGGTCGACTGCGCGATCTCGCACTCGTGGTGCGGGAACATCAGGTCCATGCCGCCGCCGTGGATGTCGAAACGCTCCCCGAGGTAGCGCGTGGACATCGCCGAGCACTCCATGTGCCAGCCCGGGAAACCCTCGCCCCAGGGCGACGGCCACCGCATGATATGCTCGGGCGACGCCTTCTTCCACAGCGCGAAGTCGTAGGAGTGGCGTTTGTCCGACTGCCCGTCCAGCTCGCGCGTGTTGGCGACGATGTCGTCGAGGTTGCGCCCCGACAGCCTGCCGTAGTTGTATTTGGCGTTGTACTTCTCTACGTCGAAGTAGACCGAACCGTTCGCCTCGTAGGCATAGCCGTCGGCCAGAATCCTCTTCACGAACTCGATCTGCTCGATGATGTGTCCCGAGGCATAGGGTTCGATCGAGGGGGTCTCGACGTTGAGCGCGTCCATCGCCCGGTGGTAACGCTCCGTGTAGTAGTGCGCCACCTCCATCGGCTCCAGCTGTTCGAGCCGGGCCTTCTTGGCGATCTTGTCCTCGCCCTCGTCGGCGTCGTGCTCCAGATGGCCCACGTCGGTGATGTTGCGCACGTAGCGCACCTTGTAGCCCGAAGCCTTGAGGTAACGGAACAGCAGGTCGAACGTCACGGCGGGCCGGGCGTGGCCCAGATGCGGATCGCCGTAGACCGTGGGACCGCAGACATACATGCCCACGCGGCCCGGAACGAGCGGCTCGAAGACCTCCTTGCGGCGGGTGAGCGTATTGTAAAGTACGAGTTTGGAATCCATAATCGCAAATTAACGTTTTGAACGGGTAAAGGTACGAATTTTTACACGGAAACCGAAAAATAAATCGTACCTTTACGCCGATTATTATGAAATTTCAAGACTTACGACTCTCCGAGCCGCTGTTGCGCGCCATCGGAGAAAAGGGGTACACAGATCCCACCCCCATTCAGCAACAAGCCATTCCTCCCGTACTCGAAGGCCGCGACCTCCAGGGCTGCGCCCAGACCGGAACGGGCAAAACCGCAGCTTTCACGCTGCCGATGCTCCAACTTTTAGCCGCCGAACCGGCCCCCAAGGGACGCCGCCCGATCCGCGCCCTGGTGCTCACCCCGACGCGCGAACTGGCCATCCAGATCGACGAGTGCTGCCGCGACTACGCCCGCTACACCCCCATCCGCCACTGCGTGATCTTCGGCGGCGTCAACCAGCGTCCGCAGGTCGACGCGCTCCAGAAGGGCGTGGACCTGCTGGTGGCCACCCCGGGCCGCCTGCTCGACCTGATCGGGCAGGGTTACGTGACGCTCGACACGATCCGTTTCTTCGTGCTCGACGAGGCCGACCGCATGTTGGACATGGGCTTCATCCACGACATCCGCCGCATCCTGCCGCTGCTTCCCGAACGGCGTCAGACGCTCTTCTTCTCGGCCACGATGCCCGAGTCGATCGCCGCGCTGGCCGCGAAAATCCTCCGCAACCCGGTGCTGGTCACCGTCACGCCCCCGGCGTCGGTGGTCGAGACCATCGCGCAGACGGTCCATTTCGCCGAAAAAGCCGAAAAAAGCCAGCTGCTGATCGACCTGCTCTCGGCATCCGACGCCCAGCAGGTGCTCGTATTCTCGCGCACGAAGCACGGCGCCGACAAGCTGGCCAAAATCCTGAACCGGGCCGGCATCCGGTCGTGCGCCATCCACGGCAACAAGTCGCAGAACGCCCGCGTGAAGGCCATGAACGATTTCAAGTCGGGCGAGTGCCGGGTGATGATCGCCACCGACATCGCCGCCCGCGGCATCGACATCGACCAGCTGCCGCTGGTGATCAACTACGAACTGCCGGAGGTGGCCGAAACCTACGTCCACCGCATCGGCCGCACGGGCCGCGCGGGACACGAGGGCGCGGCGTGGTCGTTCTGCTCGGAGGACGAGTTCGAGTATCTCTGCGACATCCAGAAACTCACCGGACTTACGATCCCCACCGAGGGACCGGTTCCGGAATATGCCCTGCGCAAGGCCGCCCCGGCGCGGAAACCCGCGCAGAAGGCCGCACAGCGTCCCGCCCGCACCCTGCGCGACAAGGTCAGCGAGTATATGCGCACCGTTAT
>OBLG01000771.1_pt1 | contig 30953 bp, 50 predicted proteins | sample 1517451 | NCBI WGS metagenome assembly OBLG01 (sample SAMN04571694, study PRJEB22368) | human gut metagenome | biome: human gut; material: stool | host: Homo sapiens | place: Luxembourg | collected 2012-06-29
GTTTCGGCTGGTTTACTGCTGATGGTTATTGACTGGATTTTTGAGAATTGCTATAGTTAGTGTACCTTTGTTCCTCCCAAATAAACATTACCATATTGTAACTTGGGAGGCGAAAGCGAAGGGGTCAAGGGGGCGACCGCAGACTTCGTCTATTTTCATTGCCCCTTTGTCGCCTCCGCAGAGGCGAAATCCCCCTGCAACAAAAACGCAATCTATGAAGGAAAAACAAGGCTGCATTACCCCTCCAGCGTCGTTTGCAGACAAATCTCCAGCCCCTTCGCTGCATCCACGGCGGAAACGACATCCTCCGTCGGAACATGCACGAACACGCCCTCGCCGCCGACGGTCAGCCCACGGTCAAGCAGCGCAAAATACAGGTCGTTGCACACATACGCCCCAGCGGTCAGGCTCAAATCAGCAGGAAGCCCGGCGGACTTCATTGCGTCCACCATGCGCAGGACGTTCAGGCGCGTCATGTGCGCATCGGGACGCTTCGGGTCAATCTTCTCGCCGGCGTACAGCACATCCGCATTGTCGGCAATCGCGGCGCGGCGGTAGTTTACCGCAATCAGCTCCGGCGTGATGGCCTTGCGTCCGCCCGCAACGCCGCAGCAGAGCGTGACTGCCGGGCGAATCCGCCGCATCATCTCCACCAGCAAATCGCCTGCCTGACCGTAGCAGACCGGTAACCGCATCCGGTATACGGCGTGCCCCGCAATCGTCTCCGGCAAAAGCGAAACTGCCTCCCACGAGGCATTGCTGCTGCTGCCGCCGAACGGTTCAAAGCCTGTGACAAGAATCGACATAACGCATCCCCTCCGCCCCTTATCATACCCTGCAATCGCTCGCAAGTCAATACTTGCCCCGTGCCGTCAAGTGTGTTATAATATAAGAGATATGCGCAAAGGAGGATTTCCCTATGCTGAAAAAAATCGCGTCCTTCACCATCAATCATGATACGCTCACGCCCGGCATGTACGTTTCCCGCATCGACGGCGACTGCGTGACCTACGATCTTCGGCTGAAATTCCCCAATCAGGGGGATTATGTGGCGCAGCCCGCCCTGCATACGCTCGAACACCTGATTGCGACGTTCGTGCGCTCTTCTAACGCATCGGAGCAGGTGGTGTATTTCGGGCCGATGGGCTGCCGGACGGGGTTCTACCTCATCCTCCGCGACAGCATGAGCAAGGCGGACGCTTTGCAGCTTGTGCGCGACGCATTCCGTTTCGCGGCGGACTTTGAGGGCGAAATCCCCGGCGCGAAGAAAATCGAGTGCGGGAATTATCTGGAGCATGATTTGACCGGTGCCAAACAGGAAGCCGCGGCGTACTGCGGCGTGCTGTCCCGTTGTTCTGAAGTGTCCATGGTTTATCCGGACTAAGGCAGGAGGCCGCGCATGAAGAAAATTGCAATGTTGGGCGACCTGCACGGCAACTTGACGGCGACGCTGGCAATGGAAAAGGCGCTGAAGGACTATCACGTTGATGAAATCTGGTTTCTGGGCGACGCGGTGGGCAAAGGGCCGCAGTCGCGCGAGACATGCGACTGGGTGCGGGCAAACTGCACCCGCTTCGTCGGTGGCAACTGGGATTATGGCATCGGCGGCAAGCGCTTCGCCGCGGATAACTATTTCTGGGATCAGCTGGGCGAAGAGCGCATGAACTGGCTGAACACGCTCCCGCTGGACATGGACGAGTGGATTAGCGGCACGCATTTTCGCTTTTTCCACGGCCGCCCTGTGACGGACTTGATGCTTGTGCAGCACGACAAGAGCGTTCTGGCACAGCCTTTCACAGCGAACGGCAAAGTTTACGGCGGCGTAGTTTTTGCCGACAGTCACCGTCCGTTCCTGCGGACGCTGGATGTGGGCTACATCGTCAACACGGGCAGCGTTGGCAACAGCATGGGCGTCCCGAAAGCCCACGCGGTGATTGTCGAGGGCGATTTCGGCTCGCGTGAACCGGGTGTTCTGCTGATGTCGGTGATTTCTGTGCCATATGATAATGAAGCCGCGGCAGAGGTTGCACGCAGGGATGCGCACCTCCCGCACCGGGAGGCGTACATTCGGGAAATCCTCACGGGGATTTATTCGCGGTGATGCTGGCGCTCCCCAGCACCCCTTGCGGGGGCATTTCCCCCATGCTAATTGATTTTGTTGTTGCAGAGGGAATCGCCTCTGCGGAGGCGACCAAAGGGCAATGAAAACAGACGAAGTCTGCGGTCGCCCTTTGGAAACCTTCGGTCGCCACTCCTGTTAATTGATTTTTATCGAAGGCTTTTTAGTTAGTGTGCCTTTCGTTCTCCCAATAAACACTACCACATAGTAACATCCGGAGGCGAAGGCGAAGGGGTCAAGGGGGGCGACCGCAAAGCCCCCTTGTCGCCTCCGCAGAGGCGAAACCCCTGCGCAACACGCGAAAGCAGTATGAAAATGCGCGCAACTCAATCGCGCGAAAGGGAGTCCAGAGGGTCGAAGACCCTTTGGCGGAGTCCAGAGGCAGCGCCTCTGGCGAAACGAGGTGAATCAAAGAATGTTGATTGCTTGTGAAGATAAGAAAATGGAACTCGAACAGGGCATGACCGTTGAACAGTGCCTGATAAAGCTCGGCATCAGCCGCGAAGGCGTGCTGGCCGTTCAGCAGGGCGGACGTGTGCTGGAAATGAACGCGCCCGTCACCCAACCGGGGCTGCTCCACCTGCTCACCATGCACACGGAGGAAGGTCGGCGTATCTATGAGCGTTCGGTGCGCTTCCTTCTGCTTGCGGCGACGAACCGCATCCTGCCCGGTCAGCGCGTCCGCATTGAGTATAGCGTCAGCGGGGGCGTGCTGCTGCGAATGCCCGGTCACGCCATCACGGAGGAGGAGACGCGCGCCATCGCCCGGCAGATGCACGCTCTCGCGGCGCAGAATCTGCCATTTGAGAAGAAAGAATGGACGCTCGACGACGCCATTGCCTACTTCGACGCGCAGGGGCAGGCGGATAAAGTCGCGCTGCTCTCCCGCCGAACAACGCCGTTCTTCCATATGTACGGGCTGGACGGCATGTGGGAGTACTTCTATGGCGCAATGGCGACGCGCACAGGCATGACGCAGGTCTTTGAACTCACCTGGCTGCCCGACCGCGGCATCGTTCTGCGTCTGCCGGCAGCCAATCACCCAGAGAAAGCTGCGCCGTATGTGCATCGCGCGGGGCATCTGGCAGTGTTTGACCAATCGACGAGGTGGTGCGCGCTGCTGGGCGTCAACAACGCCGCCGACGTCGCGGAGATGATGGAGGGACACCGCTTCCGCCACTTCATCCGCCTGAATGAAGCGCTGCACGACAAGGCGATTGCCGACATTGCGGCAGATATTGCCATCCAGCACAAGAAAATCGTGCTGGTTGCCGGGCCGTCTTCGTCCGGCAAGACGACGTTCGCCCAGCGATTGGCACTCCACCTGAACGTTATCGGGCTTCAGCCGCTGGTGATTTCGCTGGATAACTACTATCTTGACCGCGACAGCATCCCGCTGCAAGAGGACGGCACGCTCGACCTCGAAGCCATCAGCACGCTGGATGTGCCGCTCTTCCGCCAGCATTTGGCGGAATTGCTGGATGGGCGCGAAGTCCTGCTGCCAACGTTCTCCTTCAAACTCGGCAAGCGCAATCCGGGCGGCACGCCAGTTCGCCTGCGGGAAGGGCAAGTGATGGTTATCGAGGGCATCCACGGGCTGAATCCGGCGCTGTCCGAGGGGCTGCACACGGAAGCCATCTACCGCGTGTTCGTCAGCGCCCTGACATGCTTGAACCTTGACGACCACAACCGCATCCGCACGACGGATGTCCGCCTGCTGCGCCGCATCGTGCGCGACATGCAGTTCCGCGCGACGCCGCCGAACAACACGCTTTCGATGTGGCCCAGTGTCCGCCACGGCGAAGAAACGTGGATTTTCCCCTATCAGGAGAACGCCGACCGCATGTTCAACACCGCCCTGCACTACGAGCTGCCCGTCCTGCGCCACTATGCCTACGACCTCTTGAAGGCGATTCCGCCGGAGAATGAGAACTATCTGGCTGCGCGCCGGCTGATTAAGACGCTGAACTACTTCCCGGATATTGACGAGGGCGTGCTGGCGGAAATCCCCCCGCTGAGCCTGCTGCGTGAGTTCATCGGCGGCTGCACGATTGAGGAAGCGTAAGCCATTTTGCTTGAAGGCTCAAAAGTGGCGATTCTCCCTGCAACGATAAAGTGTTACCGAATTGAAAAACAAGATTGCTTCGCTTGATGAAAGCGCAAAGCTGTGGTATAATAACGGCAGACGGAAGGAGGCTGATATTCCGTGTTCCAGATTGGAAACGAACGGGTTGCATTGGTGACGGATACGTCCTGCGATCTGTCGGATGAACAGCTCAGTCAATATGATATTCGCACCGTTGCGCTGCGTGTAGCGACCAGTCAGGGGGAATTCCGCGACCGGCTCGAAATCACGCAGGAGCAGCTTTATGATTTGCTTCAGCGGGAAGTACCGAAAACATCCCTGCCGCTGCCGGAGGATGTCAGCAACCTCTACCGCACCCTGCACGACGAGGGCGCAACGAGCATCCTGCACCTGTCCATCAGCGGCAGCCTGTCCGGAACGTTCAACATGGTCTCCCTGCTCGCGGAGGATTTTGAGGACATGAAAATTCATGTTTTCGACTCCAAAACGCTCTCCTGCGGTCTGGGGCTGCTGGTGCTGGAAGCGGCGGAATCGCTGCAAAACGGCATGTCGGTGGAGGATACCATCGCGCTGCTGGAGAAACGCCGCGAACATCAGCTGGGCGCATTCGTCATCCGAACGCTCGAATTCCTGCGCAAGGGCGGGCGCATCGGGCGCGTTGAGGGCGCAATCGGCTCGCTGCTGCAAATCAAGCCGGTCATCTACGTGAACGACGAGGGCGTCTACAACACGCTGTGCAAGGCGCGCGGCTTCTCCAACGCGCTGACGGCGATGGTGGACGAGATCATCCGCCGCTATCAGGGTCACAAGGTGCGTCTGGCGGTGGTGCATGGTGCGGCATATGACGATGCCGTGAAACTCCGCGACCGCCTGATGGAGCGGCTCGACGTGGTGTCGAGCTTCATCAGTCCGGTCAGTCCCGCACTGGCGATTCACACCGGGCCGGGGCTGCTTGGCGCGATTGTACAGCTGGCGGAATAAGGGGAAAATACATCAATTGCATATCTCGGCGGCTCTGCTGATTTTCGGAAAGAAGAAAGTCGGCAGAGCCGCTTTGCTTTGGAAAATTTCCACCCGCTTCGTTTTCAATGGCAAACGAAGAAGGATTCTTGCATACACGCTTGCCTATGTAGTGTTTTTGTAAATTGCAACTTCTTTTGTGCTTTCTCTGTATTTTTGCGCGAAATGTGTCGAAAGATAACACATGCTACTTTTCTTTTCCTGCAAAATGTGCTAAAATAGGCATACGAGAACTTCCAGTGGTGCAGTTTAGGCGTCAGGATACAGCGCTGGAAGGCCGTTTTTCAATCATGGTATGCGTGAAGGGTATCGTGTATTGATTATAATAACCATTTTCTGACACTGACGCTTTGCTAAGGAGGTTTTTCCTGTGGATGATGCGAAATACCCTGCTTTTGATACCAAACCCTACCGAATCGTGAAGAGCCGCAGTGAGGCAAGCGTGCCTGTGAACGTCGCGCCGACGTACTACATCGTGGCTTCTGATTTACAGGGCTTTCCCCTACAGCAGGCGATTCCGCTCGTCCAGATGTCCACCAACGCTCAGCTTGCCCCTCGCCCGCCCGAAAATCAACTGCCGCCGCTGCCTGTGCCGAGGCCGGGTACGCCGATGCGGTGGTATATCGCCAGCCTGCTGCGGTGTCTGGGTGTTCCGGCGCGGCTGTCGGGGTTCAACTATCTGGTGGAAACGCTGCTGCTGCTGGTGAATCGCCCGTTTGAGACGCGACTGGTGACGGGCGAGGTGTACCCGGTGGTCGCAAAGCAGTGCAACACCACGCCCATCGGGGTGGATCAGGCGATTCGCACGGCGGTCAACCAGACGTGGCAGGAACAGAACATACCTGTGTACTGCGCGTTGATGGGGCGGAGTCCCGCGCCGCACGAGCCGCGCCCGACGAGCTGCGAGTTTCTGGCGAATGTGCTGATGTATGTGAGGATTCAGATGGCGGAGTGCCATTACTGATAGGGAACTGATGGCGAATAGAAGAAAGACTGTCTGCGCGGAGCGGGCAGTCTTTTTGATCCTCCGCGGAAGGATTTGGGGACAAAGCGCGGCAGAGCGACGCGAACGGCAGAAAAATTGCGCTGCTACGAGGTGTTTCATTCGTGTTAGCCAAAATGCAAAGTTCGCGGCGCATCTTGGCGCATTCTTATCTGGAAATAGTATAAGCGAGCAATTGCAAATGCCTGCTTCCTGACGATGCGTGAGGGGGCAGGCGTTTTTGCGTGTCGCGGCCAAAACGAAAACCATTTTCGGAAACGCTGGATGATTTTCGTAAGTTTACAAGCTGAAGCACTTGACATATATCAAGCGTTACGCTATACTACAAGTGAAATGACACTTGTGGTCAATAAAATGCCATTAGCACCATCAAAGTTATGCCTCTTACGAGGGGAGGATTGGGCGGCATAACGAAGGCAGCGTTTTCTTTACGACCGACATGAAGGTAACACCTCTGCCGCCCAATCCTCTGTTTCGTTTACTTGACAATTTGCGACACCAAAGGAGGTTTCCACATGCGCCGACTGCTGACACTCCTGATTTGCTTGACGATGCTGATTCCCGCCCTTCCTGCCACGGCGGAAGAAACTGAACAGCGCTTAGTGATTGCAATTACTTCCGAAGAAAGCGCGCTGAATCTGCCCCTTGAAGAAGCCTTCTTCAAGGCGAATCCGGGTGTGACCATTGAATACCGTTTGTACAGTTCAAATCAACTCAACAGCCTTCTAATGACCAATCAGACAGATTTTGATATGATTATCACGGGGTATGCCGGGCTGATGGATATGGTAGAAAAGGACTATCTGCTGACGCTTGACCAGATTGGATTGGAAGCGTACCCGGCGGAATTGCTGGACGTGTCGAAATTGCTGACCTACAACGGAAAATTGTTCGCCATGCCAATCAGCATTCAGCAAGAAGCATGGTTTTTTCACTACGAATTAAGTGAGCAGAACAACATTGAATATCCGGCGAAAGACGGCGTGTGGACGTGGGATGAATACCTCGAATTTAGCAAGAAATTTCCAATTTCGTTTGGCGAAAATGGTGAAAAGCACCTGTACATGATGACGGGCACATCTCTGCTTGATTTTCCATCCTTGCAAAATATTCAGGTGGAGATGTTCACGAATTATCTAAAACTATATCCCAAAGACATTGAACGCTTCTTCACGGACTATTTCCCCACGTTCCGGCAGACGCTGAAATCGGATGCGCTGATGCCGATGGAACTCAATGAACTAATATCCCCATGATGTACATATAAAACCTACATTACAGCAGCAAGTAAATGTGCAGTCTGAACTGCGTTTCGCGTCCTTTCCTTCCGATGAAATCGTATTCGATTCTCCGCACAATCGCCTTCATGAGGCGGTTTTTTTGTTCCGGAGAAATCGTTTCATCCCGCAACCCTGCAACAGCCTCTTTGAGCTTGACAATCTTGTCTTTGTAGTCAATCTCTTTCGGAAGGTTCTGCTTAGCCTCGTATATCTTCGACCGCAGTTCCTCCATCTGCGCGTGGAGGGCTTTGTTCCTTTTCAGAAATACTTCTTCGGTATATGTGCCACTTTCCAGCAAGTCATGCTGCCGGTCTTCCTTGGCGACCAGCGCATCCATTTCTTTGTTCATCTTCTCAATCATCTTCTTCTGGATGCTTGCAGCTTTGCCATCGTTGTTATGCAGCTTGACTTCCAGTTCCGGCAGGTGCTCCATTTCCAGCGCAAAAGCCACGGCATCCACAACAACGCGCAGCTTCGCGGAGTTCGCATTGCAACCGCTCCGATTTCGGCACTCAACGCGCGTTTCAGCGTGCGGATAGGGATGCTGCGCCATAGCCTTCCCGCACTTGCAGCAAACGAGGATGCCAGCCAGCGGGTTCTTCAGATCCGTATCTACCTTCCTTCTCGGATTGTTGTCCATCTTCGCCTGTGCTGCCTCAAACAGCTCCAGTGGTACGATTGCAGGCTGCTTTCCTTTTGCGACGACAACTTCTTCCTTTGGCTGCTTCACGGAATGCAGGACGATTTCGCCGTTCTCGACGAATTTTTCCTTTCGCCTGTCTCCGAACACGACCAGTCCGATGTAGTGCCGATTTTTCAGCATGACACGGATGGAGGTTTTTTCCCATGACTCGGTGCGGTATGGTTTAATCCCCATCTTGTCAAAGTGGCGGGCAATCTCCAGATATGTCCGCCCTTCGTTGACGTACATTTCAAACGCCATCAGTACAGCCGGTGCATATTCGTTCGGTTCGAGTGTACAGTCCCCGTCGGCATTGACGACCTTGTTATATCCGAATGGCGGGATGTTGCCAATGTAGCATCCGCGCTTCACGGCGGCGATCCGACCGCGCAGCAGAATCTCCTTCGTGTATTCGAGAAAGTCATTGCCGCGCATCAACTCCTGCTCGAAGAATTTCCGCTGCATCTTGTTAGTGAGATCGTATGTCATGGTCAGCGTGACGACCTCTGTCTTGGAGAACCGGAAGGCATTCACGCATTTCCCGCAATCCTCCAAGTCTCCGCGTGAAAGACGCTGCGGGTCTGCGCACAACACGCCGCGCAGCTTTGGGTTCTCAATCATCGAAAGAACGATGTTGAACTGCGGGCGTTCCGCAATCGTTTCACCGGAAACCACTTCCCGGAAAATGCAATGCTCCGGGATGCGACCTCCAAGGTCACGTTCTGCAAGCTCCTGCAAGAGTGATTCGTGCTTTTCCAGCACCTCCTCTACCGATTCGTGCGGGTTATCCGCACGAGATTTCCGCAAGTACATGATGTACTCATCTGCTGTCAAAATGTTGTCTGCCATTCCTTCTTTCCCCCTATGCTTGGTTACAAATGTAGTTGCAATTATTGCTGACAAAGATGAAAGTTTCACCCCCTTTTTCTTGGTATTTCCGCAGTGTCCCGGCAATCACCCCCTTTCAGAAGGGCACTCTATATATATCGTTACTCGCTCTCTTTATGCTCTGTCCTTGTTTCAGTTGCATTTCGTCGATACACCAAGTATTTTGCAAACTCAATGATTTCCTGATTTTCCTTATCAGAAAATTCAATGTCGCCAAGCTCTTTGCACCACGTTTCCATGTGACGCAGCTGTATTCCATCCGCTGAAATATAAGAAGCAACCGCTAATTCCTCGGAATGATCCAAGCCAATCAGGTAGGCTGGCGTTGTGTTCAAGGCAGTGGCGAGCTTTGCAAGCACGTCTGAACTCACTTTGTCAATCGCTCCGCTTTCGTAGCGGTATACGGTTGACCGGTCTTTACCTATCGTCCTTGCTAAACTGTCAATCGACATTTTTAGCTCGATTCTTCGTCGTTTGATTCTTTTCCCTATTGTTTTCATTGGCGTTCATCCTTTCAATCTAACAATTTTTCGTTATGTCGCATAAATGCATCAAGATTGCATATTGTTATAATAAACCAGTTGTCGGACTATTCCATCTGGTGCTACTATTCCCAATAGACGAACGCCCCAGAAACGCTCGCCTGATTGTAGATCGAAAGGAGTAACAGCATGACCCCCAAGGAAGAACTGATCGCGTACATTAGGAGCCTCTCAGCGGAAGAAGCAAAAGAAGCGCTTCTTATCGCTTCTGCTTGGCTTTCAGAGCTGCAAGAAGCAAAGCAGCATCCTCGTCAGAAAGAGTCTTTACCATTTCAATTAGCGCATTGACGTTTTCTGAAAGCCCGTTATCTTCAGCGGGCTTTTCTTGCTCCACCTTATCTTCAATTAAGTCTGATTTCTGGATTCCAAAATAATCAGCCATAATTTCGATTCGATCTATACGCGGGTACTTTTTTCCGTTCACCCACTCCGTCACGGTGGAATAAGGAAAGCCCCATGTATTCGCGAGCTCACGCCTGTCTTTCCCTGATTGCTCAATATAGCGTTTCAGATTCTTTGAGAATATAGCCTTGTTACCAAGTGCACTCACCTTCATCACCTCCCTTCTGCTATATAATACACCTAAAGCGTTAGTAATTCAATAAGAAAAGAAAAAAATTACGCTTTAAGGGTTGACAAAACTATTTCAGTATAGTATCATGGCATTGTCGGAAAACGCTTAAAGCGTTACTTGAAAGGCAGGTGAGAATATGCGAATTACTTTGAAGGCTGCACGAGTCAACAAAAATTTGACTCAGGAACAGGTTGCGGACGAGTTGAAGGTGACCAAGAAAACCGTTGGCTCTTGGGAAAGTGGCAAAACCCGCCCGAAGCTGGAAAAGATTGAACCGTTGTGTGAGCTGTATGGCGTATCATACGACGACATCGCTTGGAATACCTAATTTTTTTTGTTCGACATAACGCTTTAAGTGTTTTTGCGAAAAGGAGGAAACACAATGACCACTCGCGAGCAATTGAAGCTGATGGACGAAATCAGGAAGAAGAATGACGCGAGCATCGCCAAGTACATAGAACAAATGCGCGTGGAGGCAGCGAGCCACACGACGGAGCAGACGGCGATGACGCAAGGACAGGAGGCGTGAACATGGCGAAGGAATTTTCGACCGACGCGGAAGTCGAGTTTGAGATTGCGCGTCTGCTGAGCGAAACGAGGTGAGCCGATGGAAGAGTATACGACCTGCACCTACAAGTACGGAAGCGCGGAAATCGTCGTATACCGACCGATTATCAAAGAGCAGGAACGCAAGAAGCGCGAGGAAGCCATCAAGCAGGCGCTTGTCTGCTACGGAAAGTCAAAGCTCGCGCAGCGAGAGGAGGGAGCATGATGTTCATGACCGATGACCCTGCTGCGGACTATGACCGCTATTGCGCTGAGCTGGAACAGGCACGGTTCTTATTGCCTGAATGTTCTGAATGTGGGAAGAAAATAGAGGATGAGTTCTGCTACCAGGTCAATGACGAAATTATCTGCGAAGCCTGCATGGAGAAGTTCAGGAAATACACAATTGATTTGATGAGGTGACACGACATGAGCGGTTTGTGTGGCGCAGAAGCAAAGGAGTTCGTCAAGCTGGTCGATTCCCTCTGCGGACGGCGCTCTCGCTGGGAAGTATGGAAGGACATGACGTGGCTGTTTGCCACCACCATTTCCAACGCAGTGGATGGACGTCACCGCGAGAAGCGGGAGCAGCAGTACATGGACATCGCCAAGCATTACAGCAATGACGAGCTGGATACCTTCGCGAAGCTGTTTGCGCAGTTGGTCGTCATCCTTGAACAAAAGCGCGGCTATTGCGATTTTCTCGGCGAGCTGTTCATGATGCTGGAGCTTGGCAATGACGCTGGCGGGCAGTTCTTCACGCCATATGATGTGTGCAAGGTGATGGCAAAGGTCAGTATGCCCGATGTACAGGCGACAGTCAAGCGGGATGGATACATCAGCGTGAACGACCCAGCCTGCGGCGCGGGCGCGACGCTGATTGCGGCAGCAGACATCATGCTCAACGAGTACAACGTCAACTTCCAGACAAGAGCGTTGTTCGTTGGGCAGGACATCGACTACACAACCGGATTGATGTGCTACATCCAGATGTCGCTAATTGGCATGGCAGGCTACGTCCACATCGGCAATACACTGACAGAACCCATGACCGGACATGCCCTGTTCGGGGACGGCGGCGAGAACACTTGGTATACACCGATGTACTTCTCCGGAATCTGGGAAGGGCGCAGGCAATGCGCACTGATGGACAGATTCCTCCGCAGCGTGGCGCAACAGCAGCCAAACGAAAAGCAGCCGGAGGAACAGCATCCCGTCATGCCGGAAACGGAGACAATTCCAGTCAGACAGAAACCCACACAGAAACCCACGCAGAAAGCCAAGGCAAAAAACGAGCAAATGACACTATGGGAAATCTGCTCGGAAGTATGACGAAAATAGGAGGGAACAGAATGCAGAAAATCGACATTAAGGCATTGATGCACGTCAAGGCGTGCAAAGACAGGCTGACATTGCAACAGTACCGCACATTGCGCGGACAGGTGTTAGCCGGTGATGGCGAAGGTGCTATGAAAGGACTGCGGAGGCTGTTAAGCAATGGCAGTTGAAATGAAGGCTCTGAAAACGCACGAGGATTGGCTGGAAAACCGCCAGAAGGGTCTCGGCGGCAGTGAAGTCGCCGCTGTGGTCGGTATGAACCCATACATGAACAACGTGACCCTGTGGGAGCTGAAAACAGGAAGAAGGGAGCGCAAGGACATATCGGATAAACCATGTGTGCAGTACGGCACACAGGCAGAGAGATACCTGCGCGGGCTGTTCCGACTGGATTTTCCACAGTACCGTGTGGAATATGTGGAAAACAACACATGGGAAAATGACCGCTTTCCATGGGCAAAAGCCAGCTTGGATGGATGGATGTATGACCAAGACGGGCGCATGGGCGTGCTGGAGATTAAGACCAGTGAGATGCTTGGAGCGGCTCAGTGGGCGAAATGGCGAGACCAGATACCGCAAAACTACTTTTGCCAGTGCCTTTTCTATATGGCGGTGGTGGAGGCAGACTTCTGCCTCCTCAAAGCACAGCTTAAAACGGAGCGCGAAGACATGCCCAGACTGCAAACAAGGCACTACCTGATAAATCGGGACGATGTGCAGGACGACATCGACTATCTGATGACGAAAGGCGCGGAGTTCTGGGGTTATGTCGAAAGGGACGAACGACCGCCACTGGTGTTGCCGGAAGTCCTTTGAAAATAAAAGGAGGATACCACAATGGAACTGAAACTGATTCCCTACACAGTCCCGCAGTCCATTACATGGAACTATGAGGAACTGAAAGCAGAGCTGACCGCGAAGGCATCGGAGTATGCTTCCATCGTCTACACGGACGATCAGGTCAAGGCTGCTAAGGCTGACCGAGCGAACCTGAACCGGCTGAAGAAGGCGCTGAACGACGAACGCATCCGGCAGGAGCGGGAGTACATGCAGCCTTTCAACAACTTCAAGGCACAAATCAATGAGGTCATCGGCATCATTGACAAGCCTATTGAAGCCATCGACAGACAGGTGAAGGCGTTCGAGAACAAGCAGAAGGATGAAAAGCGCAAAGCAATCACCGACTACTGGGAGGAAACCGGTGCGCCTGAATGGATGCGCACCTACCAGACCGCATGGCTGAATGCCTCCCGCTCCTTGAAGGATGTCCAAGCGGAGATTGACAGCCTCATCGCACAATCGGAAAAAGACCTCGCTGTTATCCATGACCTGCCTGCTTACGCATTCGAGGCAGAGGAAAACTACAAGCAGACACGTAGCCTGACGGAGGCTCTCAGCGAAGCTAAGCGTCTTGAAAAGCTGGCAGAGCAGAAGGCAGCCTACGAAGCTGAACAGGAAAAGTGCAAGATTCAGGGTTCCCGAACTGCTGAACCGGCGCATGAACCCGAACCGGCGCATGAACTGCCTGTAGCGCAACCGCGTGAGTGGGTATCATTCAAGGCACTGCTCACCACGGACGATGCGAAGGCGCTGAAAGTTTTCTGCCAACAGCGCGGCATTAGGATTGAGGCTATGTGATGGCTCTGAAAATCATGCTGGCATACAGGGAATGGCGGCAGGTCATTGCAGATTCGGATAACGAGAAATAGGAGGAGTAACTCATGGCAATTGCGGTGCAGATTACGGCAATCATCTGCGGCACCATCGTCGCTCTGGCGTATGCCCTCGCACTGATGGTCTGGATTGTTGGAAAGTATATGAACAACGAATAATGAAAGGACGATGAAATATGATTCAGAACAAGTTGGCGAAGCCTGCGGAAGATTCGCAAGAAAAGGCTATCGCGGAATACGAGGTTGGCGGTCAGACCGTTCGGATTAGTCCGAAGACAGTGCGAGCTTTCCTTGTCAACGGGAATGGTCAAGTTACCGATCAGGAAGTGATGATGTTCATTTCCTTGTGCAAGTATCAGCGGCTCAACCCCTTCCTGCGCGAGGCGTACCTGATTAAGTACGGCGACCAGCCTGCAACCATCGTCACCGGCAAAGAGGCGTTCATGAAGCGTGCTATGCGCAACCCGGCTTATGCAGGTTTTGAGGCTGGCGTTGTGGTGATGCTGGAGAACGGATTGATGGATAACCGTGTTGGTAGCATCGTGCTGGATGGTGAAAAACTTGTCGGCGGATGGGCAAAGATTCACGTCAAGGGCTGGGAAGTCCCGATGATGCTCACCGTGGCGTTCGATGAGTACGTTGGGCGAAAGAGCAACGGTGAAGTCAATCAGCAGTGGAGAACGAAGCCCGCGTCCATGATCCGCAAGGTGGCAATCGTTCAGGCGCTCCGTGAAGCCTTCCCGGAAGACCTTGGCGGCATGTATACAGCGGAGGAGCGTGCTGTTGCTGACCTCCCTGAAACCATCGTCAACCCGGATGCGTTGGAAGCTGAGACAGAGCTTATCGAGCCTCCCATGCAGGATAATCCGGTAGAGGAAGCAAAGCCAGTGCGGCAGAATACGATTCAAACAGACAGCAAGAAAAGCAGCGCAAGGGACGCGCTGTTCGGCAAGTAAAAACGACCCTTTCCGGTGGGTGGTTAAACCGGCATCGTTTTGAAAGGTGAAATAGCATGATGATTCAGATCGCGAAGGCAGAGGATATGCAGACCGTGGCGGTTATTCTGTTCAAGAATGGCTACACGGTGAAGAAGCAAACGACGAAGAACACCGCAGGCAAGGCAGTCACCTACCTTGTAGCGGAGAAGGATGGTGTCCATGAATAAGCTCATCCTGATTGGGAATCTGACCAAGGCACCTGAGCTGAGAACTACGCAGAACGGCACGAAGGTATGCAATTTCGACATTGCTGTCAATGATAAGCGCGGCGGGCAAAACAGTGTGCAGTATTTCCGCGTGAATGCTTGGCGGCAGTTGGGCGAGCTTTGCGCAAAGTATTTAGCAAAGGGACGCAAGGTGTTCGTCTCTGGCGCTTTGAGCTATCACACATATCAGGCAGCCGACGGAAGCACTCGCGTGCAGCTGGAAGTGACGGCAGACGACGTAGAGTTCCTATCCAGCCGAGGCGATGACAGTCCATCGGATACCGACGATGCTTCACCTGCTGCTCCTGTCGATTCCGCGCCGACCGCGCAGAATAACGGCTTCACGGCGGTCGAAACCGACGACTTGCCTTTCTGATAGGAGGTTCTCCCTATGACCATCGAAGAGAAAATGAATATCACGACGTGGCGGGCGCGGCAGCTCGCATATCTGGAAGAGCTGTACGCCCCGCGCGAACACATGGGCAAGCTGATGAGCCACCTCGGCGCACGGCACGTCTACATCCAGCTCTACAACACCATGCGCACCGCGCTGAACAGTATGCCGGAGCAGCCGAACACCTACGTCGCGATGGCGGTCTACCGCAAACTGCGCGAGGACATGTCCACGCTGGATGACATGCTCGACCAGCTGGAGGACACGGGGCTGTTCGACCCCGATGAGTGCGACCAGGACGAAATGGAGGAACTGCAATGAGCCTGAACCCGATTGGCTACGTCGTCCAGATTCACGTCACGGACGATATGTGCCTGTACTTCACCCACCTGACCCGTGGCGGGCTGGAACTGACCGCCGACCTTGACAAGGCAATGCTCTTCGACACCGTGGAGCGCGCCCGCGACTTCGCTTTCCACGCCAGCTACATTCTGCAAGTGGACGAGCAGAAGTTCACAGTGGAGGCTTGCTTCGAGATGGTGACGCCTGATGGCGAACTGGACTTGGTGGAGGAATCGCACCTGCTTCACCCAGACGAGACGGAGGAAACGCTGTGATTTGCAAGCAGTGCGGCGCGAGCTTCTCCCAGCGCACCGTCGTGCAGAAGTTCTGCTCCAAGAAGTGCTGTTGGCGATACCACAAAACGCACGACATGAGCAATCCGAATGATTGCTGCAATCTGAGGATGTGATTAAATGGGCAAAGCATCAAGGGACAAGGGCGCTCGCTTCGAGCGTTCCCTTGCCTCCAAGTTCCGGGAATACGGCTATGATGCCCGCAGAACGGCGCAGTATTGCGGCAAGACGGGCGATGCGTCTGACGTAGTAGGACTACCCGGAATCCACGTGGAGGCGAAGCACGTCGAGCAGATGCGCCTCTATGAGTGGATGACACAGGCAATCCGTGACGCAGAAGCAGGGGGTGGAAACACCCTCCCTGCCGTGTTTCACAAGAAGAACAATGCGGATATTCTCGTAACAATGCGGCTTTCGGACTGGATGAACCTTTATACGGAGTGGGAAGCCGGACACGACCTGAAAGAGAAGGAGCAGTAGGCAATGAAAGGTTGTTACAAGGCATCGTGGTATACCTGCGGCGGGAAAAAAGTCCCGATTCAGTCCAATGCTCTCACGATGTATGCTTTTAACTTCACGAAACTGGTCGAGAAGGCGAAGGCACTCAGCTTCCACAACTCCTACGTTGGAATCATCCAAGCACGGCGCGGTGAGGTAGGGCGCAAAGAAACGTGGAAGCCCTATGCGGCAGTATATAACGGCTGCGAAAAGGACGAGAAAAGCCGGAAGCAAATGTTCCATGATTGGGGGTGGATGTGATGGTATTGTGGATTGTCCTTGGACTTGTTCTCATGCTTTATATTACATACAGGAACGAAACGCATGGAGGCTGAAATGATTGAGAATGCATCGCTTCTCGCTGGCGCGGTTATCAAGCGCGCCATACTGGACTACAAATGCCGCCTCTGGTGCTACAAAACGCTGGACGAATACAGGGAATCCAGCTCGTTAGAACTGAAAGAGCTGGAAGCCTTCTTCCGGTCGTCTTGGTGCGACATTCTTTGCGAACTTTGCGGCTACGAAAGCGGCGAGGGCATCATGCTGCAATGCAAAAAGGAAGCCATGAAGAGATGGCACAAGAAAGGAAATGCCAAGTGATTAAAATTGAAAGTGGCAGATGATTCAGCTTCTGCCGTCCAGCTACAATCAGCGCAGGACGGTGCTATTGAATTACGAGGTGCTTTGTAACATGTATCATTCGCGCAAGTGCCACAGGCTCGACGAATGGTGCGATTTCTGCCGCTGGATTGAGACTTTACCCTATTCGGAGGTGATAACGGGTGAGCGAGACGCACAAGCGCCCGAAGCAGACGGAGCGCGTACTTGACTACATGCGCAGGCACGGGAGCATCACGACGCTGGACGCGATACTTGACCTCGGTGTGCTGCGATTGGCAAGCCGCATCAGCGAACTGAAAAAAGATGGATACACCATCAAGCGCGATTGGGTGAAGGTAAAGAACCGGTTTGGCGAGGAGTGCAGCATCTTGCGGTATTCCCTTGATATGGACAAGCCGGAATAACGATTACAGGTACGGAAGGAGGTGGTTCCTATGGCGGAAAGACGAATGTTTGCCAAGACGATCATCGACAGCGACGCATTCCTTGATATGCCTCTGTCCGCACAAGCTCTGTATTTCCACCTATCCATGAGAGCGGACGATGACGGTTTCATCAACAACCCCAAAAAAATCCAGCGGATGATAGGTGCGTCAGACGACGACGCAAGGCTGCTGATTGCCAAGCAGTTTATTATCCCCTTCGAGACTGGCGTCGTTGTCATTAAACACTGGAAAATCCACAACTACATCCGCAATGACCGCTACAAAGCGACCATCTACACGAATGAAAAAGCGCTGCTGGTTACGGAAAAATCCGGTGAATACTCTCTTGGTATACCAAGCGGATACCAAACGGATACCGTTGGTATACCAGATGGATACCAAATGGATACCCAGGATAGGATAGTTAAGTATAGTGTAGTTAAAAGTAAAGATGTAATGCCCGTTTCTGACGAACCGGACGAGATACCTACTAAGCAAAAATCAAACAACAAGGAGATGTACGACGAGGTTGTTTCGTACCTCAACGAGAAAGCGGGCACTAATTACCGCTCATCCACTCCGAAAACGCAATCTCTTATCCGCACCAGAGTATCCGAAGGCTTCACTGTGGAGGACTTCAAAGTCGTAATTGACAAGAAGTGCACTGAATGGACTGGGACGGATATGGAGAAGTACCTGCGTCCTGAGACCCTTTTCGGGTCAAAGTTTGAAAGCTACCTGAACGCCAAGGCTACGAAAAAGCAGCCTGCGGCTACGGGTATCACTCACGGGGATCAGGATGACCTCGACGAACTTTTCTGAGAAAAGGAGGAGCGGCAGTGACGGAAATGTATAAAGCGATGGTTGACGCGATAAGCGCAAACGTGCAGAAGCCTGCCAGCGAGTACATGGGCGCGGACGGCTTCTTGCATTGCTCCGTCTGCAAAGCGCAGACACAGACCCGCGTTGTTGTCGAAGCGCTTGGCATAAACAAGGTTGTTCGTTGCGTCTGCGATTGCGTCGTGAAGCAGCAGGCAGAGGAGGAAATGCGCAGGCGGCAGGAGGAGTTCGACCGCAAGCGACGCATTTGTTTCGCGGAAACCAACATGGCGGGCTGGACGTTTGAAAACGATGACCGCAAGAACGAAAAGTTGTCCGACGCTATGCAGAAATACGCGGACAATTTCGGAAAATACCGGAAGGAAGGCAAGGGACTGCTTCTTCATGGCACGGTCGGCACAGGCAAAACCTACTTTGCAGCCTGCATCGCGAACCGCTTGATTGACAACGGCTATGACGTGCTGATGACCAACTTCGCACGGCTTGCGAACCAGATTCAAGGGTCGTATGAAAAACAGAAGGTCATCGACGATCTGAACGAGTATCATCTGGTTGTCATTGACGACCTCGGCGCGGAAAGGACGTCGGAGTATATGCAGGAGATGGTTTTCAACATCATCGACAGCAGATACCGCTCCGGGCTTCCCTTCATCATCACGACTAACCTGCCGATGGAGGAAATCAAAAAGCCGCAGAATCGCAGCAGTGCGCGAATCTACGACCGCATCCTGCAACGCTGTTTTCCGGTGGAGGTGTCTGGTTCAAGCAGGCGCAGGCAGGAAGTAAAAGATACATACCTTGATATGAAAAACGAGCTTGGTCTGTAAGGAGGCAGAAACAATGACTTTGGATGAGTATCAGCAGGCAGCTAAGCGCACGATGAATCCGGCGCTTAGTTTTGAAGAGACCTCGCGCCATGCCTTGCACGGCATGTGCGCGGAACTTGGCGAGGTGCACGGCGAGTATCAGAAGTTCTATCAGGGTCACGACATGGACGCGGAGCACGTCATGAAGGAGGTTGGCGACCTCCTGTGGATGATTGCCGAGTTCTGCACGGTCAACGGCTGGAGGCTTGATGCGGTTGCGCGGATGAACATTGACAAGCTCCGCGCTCGTTACCCTGACGGATTCGCCGCTGTAAGGTCTCAGCATCGCGCGGAGGGCGATGTCTAAGAAATCACGGTAACTGAGGAGGAAAAGGCATGAACAGCGAACTATTGCGTAATGGCAGCGGGTATGTTGACCCGACGGCTGCGCAGGCAATCAGAAATATGGTGCGTCCCGGAGAAATCTGGTCTACGACACTCGGAAAGGAAGTGCTGATCCTCAAAGATAACGGCGTGGTTTGCACGGTTCTGATTTTGCAAGAGGAAGAAAAGGCAGGATGCATCGAGGTTGTAAGTCGGTCGAAGCGGTGGTGCAATCCGAAATTCCTGACGTACACCCTGCGGCAGAATATCGGCGGCTTTATCAAGCGGATGCACGACGATGAATACGGCTACATCCGGCAGCGCGTGCAAGAGGCGATGGGCTTTGCTGGAGGCGCGGGTGAAGGGCAGAAAGAAGTACATGCCCTGAAAGCGGAAAACGAGAAGCTGCGGAAACAACTACATGAGAGCGAGCTTGCGAGGCAGCGTGAGAAGGAAGAAGTGCTGCCGTATAAGCGCATGTACTACGACCTGTGGGATAGGTATACCAAGAGGGGGTGAACAGATGACAGCGAAAGAATATCTGCAGCAAGTGCGCACCATAGACGAGCGCATTAACTGCAAGCTGGCGGACGTGGCGCGGTTGCAAGACATGGCGACGCGCATCACGCCTGTTCTGCGAGACGATGTTGCGCATGGTGGCGGTGGAACGCAAGACCGAATGGCAGACACGATTGCAAGAATCATCGACCTCAAAGCGGAAATCAATGGCGACATAGACCAGTTGGTGGATAAAAAAAGAGAAGTAACCGCAAAGCTGGACAAGCTGACCAATAGGAGATATTATACTGTGCTTTTCCGCAAGTATATCCTCTTTGAGACGGTTGAGCAAATCGCGTGTGAAATGAACTGTACATGGCGAAACGTGTGCCATCTGCACAGAAAGGCACTGGCTGTCTTTGCAAAGGTAATGGAGGATGAGTGATGGAAAAAAAGCTGAAATGCCCCTACTGTGGACGCAGCATGGAGCTGAAAAACGGAAAGACACTCGATTACTGGTACTCCTGCACTGAGTGCGACGTGGACACGCCTGCTGCGCGTGGTAGGGCGCTTGCCTACCAGCGGGCAGTGGAGTGGACACTTGCTGTTCTCGGAACGTGTGACGCGCTGTCGGATGCACTTGGCATCAGAAAGACGCACCCGATGGAAACCGTGCCGCTGGAAACGCTACTGGGCGAAGTGAAAAAGCTGCAACAGACACTGGGAAACAGAGTCTTGACGCTGGACGAAGTCACCGCAGACGCAGAAAAAGAGGATTGGTCATTTATATGGATAGAGCGGAAATATGACGAAAAATATGCGCTGCAATACTGCGCATGGTATGCGACCAGCGCATGGGTAATTCTCGTGCTTCCGGCTGGCGAAAAAAAGATTTACGAATTAAAGTCGGACTACGGGAAAACGTGGCGGTGCTGGATGCGAAAGCCGAGCTTTGAGGAAATGGAAGCGGTGGCGTGGAAAGAAGGGGCGGAAGATGGAGAAGATTAAACTGAAACCGTGTCCGTTTTGCGGGGAAAAGCCGAAACTCTACGAGATTCCGCCGCACACGCATCAGATTGCAACATTCATGCCCGATTTTGCGGGCGAATGGATTTGTGAATGTGACATATGCGGGAAAGCCATTACCGGAGGGAAAACGGCAGAGGAAGCGGCGGAAAAGTGGAATCGCCGTGCGCCGGAATGGTTTTCCGTGAACAAAATACTTCCGGCAGATTGGCGGGCGTGTCTTATTGCGACAGCCGAAGGATGGGCGGTTGCTGGGTACTGCGGCAATGGCGAATGGGTGCTGGACTACGATGAACTCAACATCGAATGCGAAGTGACGCGCTGGCGAGAACTGCCGGATGACTGGGTGGACGCGGGTGAAAAGCTGCCGCCGGAAGATGAGGACAAGAAAGCATATCTCGTCAAGGTGGGGGGCAACGTCACAATCGCGGAATACCACGGAGACGGCGAATGGATGACGTACAGCCTGTGCAATGTTACACGGCTTGTGACGCACTGGCAGCCATTGCCGGAAGCGCCAAGGGAGGATGAAGAGGATGAATGATGAAAACAAACCTGCTCCGCGCTGCCCGTACTGCGGCGCAGAGATGCACTTGGAGGACAACGAGGATGTGCTGTTCGGGCTTTTCGCGGACGAGGAGAAAATGTATTGGTATCAATGCAATACGCCGTCGTGTGACGTTCACAGCCCTGCGAATCATACGAAAGCCGGTGCTTACAAAGCAGCAATGGTACGCTGGCAAGAGCCAAACCGCGTGCTGACGCTGGAAGAAATCTGCACAGCCGAGGTTTGCTGGACTGAAACGCCGCGAGCTTCATTAGAAGCCTGTCGGATTGTCATGCGGGAATACACCAGTTTCCCGGAAGGGAAGCCTGCAAAATCGTTTGACTTTTATTCGACCGGTGAAACAGTGCCGTGGTGTTATCGCCCCGAAGAATACGGCGTCAGCGTTCGCTGCTGGCTGCGCAAGCCCACGCCGGAGGAAATGGCGAACACGCCGTGGGAGGAACGCTGATGAATGATAAGTGGATTCCGGTATCCGAGCGTCTGCCCGAGGAAGGCACGCCGGTCTTGGTGATGTGCCAATACGAGCGCGGCAAGTTTCCCATTACGTATGAGCGGTACGACCCGCGCAGCAATATGTGGCACGATGGCTGTGCGCAATACTGGTTTCCGTTGCCGGAAGCGCCGGAGGAGGATGAAGAGGATGAATAAGAAAAGAAGAACGCCGCGTTGCCCCTACTGCGGCGGAGAAATGGAAATGCGCGAACCTCTTGATTGGATTATCTACTGGCGCTGTGCGACGTGCGCGGCAATGGCTCCGACTTGTGAAACCAGAGAAGCTGCTTATAAAGCTGCGTTGCGGCGTGACGAATGCGTAAAAAATTATGTGATGTCTCTTGCGGAGATTGATAGTAGAGTTGGAGCGCCTGTGTGTGTGGAAGATTACGATGAAGATGGTGATTTTTGCTATCGCACACGGACTGTGACGCGCCAAGATTATGAAAGTCATAGAATCTATTTCAATTCTGGGCGAACATGGTACGATGCTAACGAGTATCTTTCAACATGGCGCTGCTGGTTAAGGGAGCCGACGCGTGAAGAAATGGAGGCTACGCCGTGGGAGGTGAAACACAATGAGCATTAAGCCTATTTCGTTCAACACAGCAAGGGTACAAGCGATTCTCAAGGGGAGAAAAACGCAGGAGCGAAGAATTGTCAAAGGTCTTGATGGGCTTCGCGCTTATCGCGCAGAGCCTTCTGGAGATGAGAACTACGAACAATGGGATTTTCTCTATGGTGGTGCGCTACCGGGTGGAGGATTGTTCGATGCCTATCAAACGATAAAAGCCCCATATGCTGTCGGCGACATCCTGTGGGTTCGGGAAACATGGTGTGCGTACTATTTGCCGCATGGAGCAACTGTTTACGCATATCGAGCAACCGATCCGAATGGGAACGCGAGACCGACAGGAACGGAATATGATGACCCATGGGAGATTTCTCCTTGGGAACCATCAAACCACATGCCGAAGGAAGCAGCTCGCATCTTTCTGCGGGTAACGGAAGTGCTTCCAGAACTCGACATGTATATGCACTGCTGGGTGTGGGTGATTAAGTTTGAACGCTGCGAAAAGCCGGATTTTGCAACAAGTGAAACAGGGATTGGAAAAAAGAGGTGTGACCGATGCTGAAAACGCCTAATGAAATCAAAAGAGGGCTGGAAACATGCCAAACGGAAGGCGGACGTTGAGCCGCTTGACGGACAAATCAGTATGTGGGAGGAGGATAAAGCATGAAGAACAAAGACGTGCTGGTTGCTGCGCTGAATGGCGCGATAGATGACGGCGGCGACACCCTGAAAGAAACAATTGACCATCTCATCCGCTGCCCATACATGAGCGCATACAGCTTGATAAGCTACGGACACGCGCACCCGCTGTGCGCAGACCAGGACGGGACGGCAAGCCGCGACAGGTGCGCCGTCTGCATCGGAAAATGGCTGAACGCGGAGGTGAACACATGAACAGGCAGCAGCGTCGGGCGCAGAAGCATCAGCCCCAAACAGCTTGGAACGAGGAAGTATACAAAGAGGGTTTCCGCGATGGCTCATCGGCAGCATACAAGATGGCGTATGCTGCTGTGTGCCTCATCCTCCATCGTCTCTACGGCTTCGGTCAGGAGCGCTGCCACAAGGTGCTGGTAGAGCTTGAACGGGAGATGTCTCCGGGAGGTCAGCTGACCATCAGCGGCGCAATAGATCAGGTTTTCGATGAAATGGGCTTGCACTTAAACTTCGAGGAACCATTCGACAGAATTGAAAAGGTGGAGAAAAAGCGATGAGGGCAGTTGTCCTATTGGCACTTGTGGCGACGATGGTATGCCTTGCTTGCCTGTTTGTCGATAAGCGATAATATGCTACCACTTTCAGAAAATTTTTTCTGAGATTCAGCCCATATTTCATAGTATTTCATATTGCATCGGTGCTATACTGCAAGTGGATATTTACAGCCTGACGGGTTATCTCGTCGGGCATTTTTTATGCAATAAATAGGGGGACGCTGCTGGCTTCTGCCACACTTGCGGCGTGGGGTGCGCAGAAGGCGGGAGCTGCGCGGTAAAGATACTATGCGAAAAGGATGTGGTGACATGGGTAAGTTGCACGAGCGCTACCTCGTACCCACCGTTTTCTGTATTCGATAGCAAACAAGGCTATTGGCAGGATCGGAAGCGCGAATGGAAAGCAATCGGTCTACAAAGCGAAGTTGGGCGCGATAATGCTCTGCTTGGAAACGGAATGCTGGAGCTTGCGCAAAAGCACGGCATGAGCCTTACCGGAACGAGCATTTTTGATCCTGTTCTGTGCGAGGTCATATACAACTGGTTCTCGCCAAAGGGCGGAATCGTGTATGACCCATTTGCAGGCGGTTCTGTTCGCGGGGTTGTTGCTGAAATGCTGGAACGGCATTATATAGGCATTGACCTCTCGCAGGAGCAGGTGGATGCGAACCAGATGAACGCAGACAAGCTGGGTGTGACTCCGGCATGGCACTGCGACGACAGTAGAAATGCAGACCAATACATACCAGACGGAAGTGCCGATCTGGTTTTTTCGTGTCCTCCATACCACAACTTGGAGAAATACAGCGACCATCCGCTCGACCTCTCCAACATGAATTATTCCGATTTTCTGGAAGCATACAGCGACATTATTTCCCTGTCATGCCGGAAGCTGAAAGAAAATCGGTTCGCCGTGTTTGTGGTTGGTGACATTCGGGACAGTAAAGGCGCGTATAGGGACTTCGTAAGCACAACGAAGCGCCTTTTCAGAGAGAATGACCTTTGCCTGTATAACGAGAGCATCCTGCTCGAACAGTACGGGACAGCGCCAATGAGGGCGAGCTTGGTTTTTGGCTCGCGCCGAAAAACGGTGAAAGTACACCAGAACGTGCTGATTTTCTACAAGGGCAACATCAAGGCTATTCCTGATGTGTTCGACAACGACTTCCGATGGGCTGACTTGCAGCGTTTTCAGTAGAAAGAGGGTGATGATGTGGGAAGAGCAAGAAAATTCGGCAGTGCAGCTGCGCTTGAAAAGGCATGGGGAGAATACAAAGCGTACTGTGACAGCAAGACCGTTGCCACAACGGCATTTTCACCGAGAAACGGTGTATTTGTTACACAAGAAGTTCCCCACCCCATCACCTACACAATCAAAGGCTTCTGCGCTTACGTCGGCATGACTGAGGCAGCATTTTACGATTTATACAATAAGGATGAAAAACTTGAGTTGGTCATCGCGCGTATGAAACAGGACTGCGAGATTGATGCGCGAGAGAAGTTTGAAAACGGCACGATTGACTCACGCCTCGCCGGTCTTTGGATGTCTCACTACGGGTACACGACAAAGACAGACACGGAAGTCAAGTCAAACGTCGGTGTGACAATCATCGACGATTTCGGAGATGATGACGAGTGAGCGAAGTACGGCTTTCGAGCCTTATTGCAAAGCCGTTCATCCCTGTTCATCGCGATATCAAGCACGGAGGGCACAGCGAATATTGGCTTGATGGTGGGCGCGGCTCGCTGAAATCCTCGTTCATCTCCATAGAAGTAATCCTGCTGCTGATTCAGAACCCGCTGATGCACGCGATAATCTACAGGCGCGTTGGCAATACGCTGCGAGAATCAGTCTATGAGCAGATTATCTGGGCAATTGACATGCTTGGGCTGCACGAACAGTTCCAGTATCGTGTTTCGCCGCTTGAAATCCGCTACAAGGAAACCGGACAGCGCATTATTTTCAGAGGCGCAGATGACCCGATGAAATCCAAGTCGATTAAGATTTCCTTCGGTTACTTCGGCATTCTGTGGTTCGAGGAGCTTGCGGAGTTCGCGGGGATGGATGATATTCGCACTATCAAAGCATCCATCATCCGAGGCGGCGACCACTCTTATACCTTTTACAGTTACAATCCGCCGCAGACTGCTCGCAACTGGGTGAACAAAGAAGCACTCATCCCCAAAGCAACCCGTCTGGTGCACCACAGCACCTATCTGGGCGCGCCTCCGGAGTGGCTGGGCAAAGAGTTCATTGCCGAAGCGGAAGCCCTCAGAAAGGCAAATGAACGCGCCTATCGCCATATGTACCTGGGCGAAGTGACCGGCACTGGCGGTCAGGTCTTTACCAATCTCGTGATCCGTGCAATTCCGGACGATGAGCTTGATAGATACGGACGGCGTTATAACGGTCTCGACTTCGGCTTTGCGGTCGATCCGGATGCCTATGTGCGCTGGACGTATGATTCAAGGCTACGGAAGATTCTCGCGGTCGATGAGTTCTATGGCTCTGGCAACTCAATGAGCAGACTTTCTGGTGAGGTTGGTAAGCGTGCAGGTCGTGATGTTATTCGTTGCGACAGCGCAGACCCACGAATGATTTCGGAGCTGTGTTCAAGCGGTGTGCTTGCGATTGGCGTGAAGAAAGGGGCAGGCAGTGTTGAGCATGGTATGCGCTGGCTACAAAGCCTCGCCGAAATCGTCATCGACCCGAAGCGCACACCCAATATCGCCAAGGAGTTCTCGGCATACGAATACGAAACCGACAAGAACGGCGACTTTTTACCATCCTATCCCGATAGAGATAACCACACAATTGACGCTACCCGTTACTCGCTGGAAGAAGAAATGGCGAAGGGTATCGTTAAGGCGGTCAGGAGGTTGAGATAATGTGCAAACATATATGGAAAACAGCAGGCAGCCTGCGCGTGTGTCCGCGCTGTGGGCTGACTGTCAGCCTGTTTGACGGCAAGGTGATGCTTGACAAGGCACTACCAAAGGTGCTGAACAGGAAGAAGGGCGGCAAATGAGAGACACTTTGTTGAAGAAAAGCCCGGTCAGGTGCAAAAAGCAGAAATACCCGGATTACACAGCCGAGGTAGAAGCACTGGATGCAGGCGGCATTACGGACGAGCTGCTGCGGCGCATCATCAGGAAGCACCGGTATAACGCTGAATATAACAAGAGCCTGATTGAACGATATGAAGCGCTGGCAGAAGGCGTTCCGATATTTGACCGCGAGCCGCGCTTTAGTGATGGCGAAGATGCAATCAACCACAAGCTCAACAACGACTTTTTTTCCGAGATTGTGGACTTCAAGACAGGCTACTTTGCTGGAAACCCTATCGGCTACAGCTACAGCGACACCGAAGAAAGCATGAAGGACACCGGCGAAGCTGGCGACAGCAAGAGTGAACAGGAAGCAGCCCGCGACGCGGCAAGCAAGGCAATCACGGACTTTGTGACGCGCTCCAACATGTTTGACATTGACATGGAATGCACGAAGTTTGCAGCCATTTGTGGCTATGCTGGGCGGCTTTTCTACATAGACGAGGACGGCAACGAGCGTGTGATGGTCGTGCCTCCGAATGAGTGCATTATCCTCTCCAAGACGCGCGACATCACGCAGCCGACATTCGGGGTGCGCTACTACACCATCAAGGACATCAACGACAATGATATTGTCAAGGCAGAGTATTACGACAGCAACAGAATCTACTACTACGAGGGTACCAGCGTGAGCAGTTTGACGCTCATCCGGCAGGAAGTGAACCTTTTTGACGGATGCCCGCTCCAAGGAATCCCAAACAACCTTGAAATGAAGGGAGACGCAGAGAAGGTTCTGACGCTGATTGACGCATACGACCGTGCGCTCTCCGACAACTCGAACGAAGCTGATGCGTTCGCAAACGCATATATGGTGTATGAGAATGTCGATGTGGACGAGGAAGAAGCGAGAAAGTCGCAGGTCAGCGGAGCAATACAGTTCTTCTCGCCTGACGGCAAGGGCAAGGTGTACTTTCTGACAAAGGACATCAACGACGGCTTTATTGAGCACCACCTTGACCGGCTGGAAGATAACATCTACCGATTCTCCAAAACTCCTAACATGGAAGATGAAGCGTTTGGCACAGCAAGCGGAATCAGCCTGAAGTTCAAGCTGACAGGGCTTGAGACAAAGTGTGGCATGTTTGAGGCAAAGATGATGTCGGCGGGGACGTACATGTTCACGCTGCTGGCAAAGTGCTGGGCGAAGAAAACAATCAAGATTGACCCGCTGCAATGCGTCATGAGCTTCAAGCGCAACTTCCCGCTCGACCTTCTTAGCGAGGCACAGGCGGTGCAGGCTCTTATTGCTGCCGGTCTGCCAAAGCGTGTTGCCTTCGACGTTGCCCTCTCCTGCGTCGATGATGTTGACTGGGTGATGCAGCAGATCGAAGAAGAAAAGACTGATATACAGATTCCATCACTTACTGATGGCGAGGAGGAATAATGAATCTTGATGTACTTGTGATGATAAAGAAAGATGGCTTGGTCATCAATCGCTTTGGAAGTAAAGGTACGAGCACGTCAGATGATAAAACAGCAATCCTTGGCTTTGCTGTTCTTGATGTATCTGTGCTGGCATGATGAATGTACTTATGGAGGATAATGATATGGCGTATGAAAAACAGAATTTTAAGGGTGGAAATATCCTAAAGGCTGAACAGCTGAATCACATGGAGGAGGGCATTGCAAAGCTCGAAACCAGCGTGACGTCGCTGGGAACGACTGTGACTGGGCTGAACACCAGCGTGACGAATATGGACACGCGCGTTACTGCGCTGGAAGGCGCGGGGAGCGGTAGCGGTTATCCTTTGCCAAGGTATTTCGTTCACGACCACGTAGATTATAGCATAGCGTTGCCTGACGCTACCTATGATTCGGATAATGGTCAAATCTACACGAACGTTATACCGTATGGTATGTCACTTAGCGATTATGGTAGCGGTCTGTCTCCCACTGGTATGCCGGTTGTCATGGTGGTTCCCGATGCCACGAGAACTTCAACAGGCACTATGCCAACGATGATTTCAGTCAGTGACGTTGAATTAAGCAGTAACAAAAAATCTGTGACTTTCAATTTGCGCGTTTATTGGAGATATGAAGATAACAGCAAACCATTTGTCAAACCAAACACCTTAGGTATCAGATGTGTTTGTTTGTATATGCTCTCCTGATAGACGCAATAACGTCTACTGTTTAACCGCACAAAAAAGCCCCTCTTAGCGTCTCGCGCCGATCCACTTCAAGGACGCGGACGGCAATCACGGGCGGTTCTATGAAGGCACGCTGCATGAACTCAGCTGGCTGGCGGGAATGGCGTTCTAACCAAGATTGGCGGTGCATCGTTCTATCCATCAGGGACATTTACAATACCAGCAAATTCATTTTTTTATTTAGTGGCACAGGGCTCCACTTCATTTATTGTTCCCGACACTATTGAAGTAGATAAAGATACATATAAAAGAATCATTGTGATTCCAAGGTATGTATCGTCGTATGTTACCGGTACGAGTGTTAATTTTCTTCTTACTGGCAACTGCTACAAAAACGATACGACTCCAATCACCACAACCCCGGCAGGAAAGCCGTACACTTTTAGATATAATTTAGCGGCTTTCAATCCGACAAACAATAGTATAGAAGTTAGTTCGGCAGGTTGGCATGTGGATGTTGATTTCTATTGTAATTTGCCCATTTAAACTGGCAACGGGTAATCTATGACGTGATAAAAGATACATGATTGGGGTTGATACAAATGGCGTATGAAAAACAGAATTTTAAGGATGGAAATACCCTAAAGGCTGAACAGCTGAATCACATGGAGGACGGCATTGCAAAGCTCGAAACCAGCATGATTACCGCCGAAGACCCGGCAGATACCGAAGATGTCCAGTCTTCCGTAGAATCCATCATGGCAAAAATAAAAACACTGTATCAGAACGGGCAGCAGATTATGCCTGTTACGCATCCCAAGGCGGTTATGGATGAGAACGGAATTTCTCTTGATGTTGTGCTGGCGCAGTTGCAGGCTCGCATTACAACGCTGGAGGAAATCGGCATCCCCGTCACGACCGCCGACCAGCTTGTTTCCGTTGTCACGCTTGATTCGTGGAAGTTCAACCTGATTTCTGCGACTGCGAACACGGCGTATTCCTCGACGGCGGAAGCGGCAGCGGGGTTCGACGACGCAAGCTGGCGGACGGTCAGCGTGCCGCACGACTGGTCGGTGGGGCTGGACTTCAATTCGTCCAGTCCGGCGACGTATGAGGGCGGGTATCTGGATGGCGGCGACGCGTGGTATCGCACGACGGTCAGCGTGGACAAGCAGCCCGGCAGACGGTATGTGCTGTGCTTTGACGGCGTGTACATGGAATCGACCGTGTACGTCAACGGGAAGCAGGTACACAAGAACTATTACGGCTACAACCCGTTCGCGGTGGATGCGACGGAACAGATGGTCAGCGGCGTGAACACGATTGCGGTGTTTGTGCGCAATGAACAGCCGTCGTCGCGCTGGTACTCCGGCAGCGGAATGATTCGCCCGGTGGAACTGGTGACGCTGCTGGATGACCAGATTCGCATGGAGAACATCCGCGTAACGACCCCGAAGCTGGACAGTGACCTGACCAACGGCGAAACGGTTGTTGCGTTCGACGCGGTGAACAAGACGGGTGCGGAAGCATCGGCGACGTTCACGGTGGATTTGTACGACCCGGACGGCGCGAAAGTCGGCACGGCGGATGCGTCGGCGGTGATTGCGGCGGGTGAAACGCAGAACGTCAGCGCGACGGTAGCGCTGGCGAACCCGACGCTATGGGCAATCGGCGCGGGCAAGCTGTACGAAGCCCAAATCAGCGCGAAGGTCGGCAATCGGGTTCAGCGGTCAAAGCGCGTGACCTACGGCTACCGCAGCATCCGATTCGACAAGAACACGGGCTTCTATCTCAACGGCATCCACACGAAGCTCAAAGGCGTGTGCGTCCA
>OBLG01000785.1_pt1 | contig 30632 bp, 29 predicted proteins | sample 1517451 | NCBI WGS metagenome assembly OBLG01 (sample SAMN04571694, study PRJEB22368) | human gut metagenome | biome: human gut; material: stool | host: Homo sapiens | place: Luxembourg | collected 2012-06-29
CCCCCTGTACCCCCGACAACGCCGCGCCGCGGTACATAGCTTGCGGCTCTCAGTTAGTTGCTCGGCACATTCGCACGCAAACGCGCCGGAGCTTGAACGAGTGCGTGCTCGTGCGTCTTGCTTCGCAAGCCGTTCCCTCGCCTGTCTCAATTGGCTTATCAAACACTGCGGCGCGGCTATTGAAAGCAGGATTAAATAGGGCGGATAGTATTTATATTTTAGCATGAGCGGGGAACGGTATATTCGTGTAAATAAATTAGGGGCCACGAAGCATGAGTTATATCGTATAGACTAATATTCTTTTCTGCCGTTTTATAACGAGTTACGACTGTATTGTTTTGATGACGTAAAATTTAGTTTAAAATGGGAAACCCCCAGAGCACCGGAAGCCCTGGGGGTGTTGGGGAACTGATTTGCCGTCGCCCGCACAAGCGGCGGCAATCGAGAAGTTGTTTTGTTTTTTTATCCGTTCAGAACACTTTTACGGTTCGGTTCTGCCGGAGATCGAACTGCCTACTGCCGCCACTGACATGACGACTGCCAATACCAAGATGATTCCTAATGCCTGTAATACCATTTTTTTGTCCTCCTTAACCGTTTCGTAGTTTCTCTTTCCTACGATACATAGTATATACCGAACATGGGGCTAAAGCCACCACAAAACGATTACAGTTGAATACAAAATGGTTACAAAGAAAGATTAAATTGTAACATTTCTGTAACAATTTCAGGCGAATTTGTCAACTTGTCAGCTCGATGAGGTCTTTTATGCTCAGCTCCGGCTGCAAAGCGCGGTTTACGGCGAGCGAGAGCAGCCCCGAACAGCGCTCGATAAGCAGGTCTATCTCTTTCGGTGTGACCATCATTTTTGCGTCCTCGGCAGGTTCATTTGTGTTATTACCCGACACATCGCGGGCGAGTGTGTGCGCATCAACGACCGTCGGAACGCCCACGGATATGACCGGGACGCCGAGCGTTTTTCGGCTTATCTCGGCGCGGGAATTGCCGACTCCAGAGCCGGGGATTATTCCGCTGTCGGATATCTGAACTGTGCTCCCGAGCCTGCCGAGCTTGCGCGCGGCGAGTGCATCGACGACTATCACGGCGCAGGGCTTTATCACATTCACCGCGCCGAGCAGCAGCTCGCCTGTTTCGACTCCTGTCTGACCGAGCACTCCGGGTGCTATCGCCGCGACCGGGCGCAGCCTGCCGAGCCCCAGCTGCTCGCATAGCTCGCGCTTTAGGTGTCTTGTGACAAACACGCCGCCGATAAATTTGGGGCCGAGCGCATCGGGGGTTATATTCGTGTTGCCGAGCCCCGCAGCTAGCACTGTGCCCTCGGACGGGAGCAGGCGAGAGAGCTCCTGCGCCACGGCATCTATAAGCTCGTCGCTTATGCGCGAGGAGCGCGCGAACGACTGCGACTGCACGGTTATATATTCTCCGCGCGGCTTGCCCAATATTTCTTCGCCGCGCCTGTCCGTGACTCGCAAGCGGGTTATTTCCGCGCCCGCGCTTTCAAAGCTCGTGCATTCCACGCCGTCGATTCTGCTACCCTCGAGATTTTCGCGCACTTCGAGCGCAAGGTCTGTTCTGAAGTTCATTTTTTCGTCTCCGTTTCGCTTTCGCAGGGGTGCGAAAGGCAAAAATTTTTTCTTTTTCTCTTGCATTTTGGCAAAGTCTATGATAAGATTATTAACTGTATGATGAAGGAGGTGCAAAAATGCCTAATATCAAGTCAGCTAAGAAGCGTGTCATCGTCAACAAGACAAAGGCCGCCCGCAACAAGTCCCGCAATTCAGCCCTTAAGACTGCCATAAAGAAGGCTCACACTGCTGCTGAGACCAACGCGGCAGATAAGAAGGAAGTTGTCACCGCAGCTATAAAGAAGGTCGATCAGGCAGCCGCCAAGGGCCTTATTCATAAGAACAATGCTGCTCGCAAGAAGTCCGCTCTTGCAAAGCTTCTCAACGAGGCGTAAGATTGCAAACAAATTATTAACGGTTCTGGCTTTTGCCATGACCGTTAATTTTTTTACTCTTTTCGCGATTTTTCTTTTTGATGCGGCATAATATCCATTTGTAAATTTTTATCGTATGGTTTGACTTTTGCCTGTGTTTGGCGTATAATCATAATCGATAAGAATCAAACAGGAGGTGAGACCATGGACAAAGCTAAGAAGATAATCAAGATCGTCGCTATCATCATCGCTGTTGCCGCCGCTGTTGTCGGTATAGCGTTTGCCGTCAAGAAGATCATAGACAAGAAGAAGGCTGCTGCCGACGAGCCGGAGAATTATGTCTCCTGCTCCTGCTGCGATACCTGCGCACCCGCAGCCAACTGATTTTTTGAAAAAATTTCACCTGCTATACGCTATTGTGTATGGCAGGTGACTTTTTCTTATTTTTCCTTTGGTCTCGCAACAAATGACGCGATAAGACCGCAGAGCACCGCCGCGGTTATCCCCGCGCTCGATGCGGTCAGAGGACCCGTCAGGATGCCGAGCGCGCCCTTTTCGGCGATAGCCTCATTGACACCTTTTACCATGGCGAAGCCGAAGCCCGTCAGCGGAACCGTTGCCCCCGCGCCCGCCCATTTTGCGAGCGGAGCATAGACTCCGACCGCGCCGAGCACGACTCCCGCCACGACGAAGCAGACGAGTATGCGCCCGGGTGTCAGCTTTGTCAGATCCATTATTATCTGACCCACCGCGCATATCGCGCCGCCGACCGCGAACGCCTTGAGAAAGCTGAGAAATATATCCATATCATCACCCGAAAGTATTTTTTTCAAATCTATTTTTTCCCCGCGGCGCGGCTATATTCACGCCTTTTGTATCGGGGAAAAATACACACTGTGAAATTAATAAAATTTTTACAGATAAAGTATTGACAAACGGCGATAATATTAATAATATCTATACTATAAGAGGCACGGAAATTAATTCCGCTTTCCTCGAAAACAAAAGGTTGATTTTAAAATTATAGTATAAGGAGAAATAAAAATGTCAACTTTTGAAAGAGTCCAGAAAATCATTTGCGAGCAGCTCGAGATAGACAGCCATCTTGTTACCGAGGATGCATCTATTTCCGGAGATCTCGGCGCAGACAGCCTTGATCTTGTCGATCTCTCTATGTCCATCGAAGAGGAATTCAACCTCGAAGTTCCCGACGATGTTCTCGATCATGTCAGAACTGTCGGCGATATCGTTAAGTTCATCGAGGACAACGCGTAAATATAATCAATAACAAAGGGGCTGTTTTGTATTGGATTCAATATGAAACAGCCCCTTTTGCCGCAACGGAGGGATATAAAATGATACTGAAGAATGCGGATATTTTCGATTCCGAGTTTGCTCTGCGCCGCGCGGATGTGTGCGTTGAGGACGGCAAAATAGCTGAAATAGGTGAAAATTTAAACGGTGGGGAGGAGCATGATCTTTCCGGATGCGTTATCCTGCCCGGATTTATCGACATACATATCCACGGCTGCGGGGGAGCGGATTTCTCCGACGCTCAGCCGGATACGCTCGAAACCATGTCGCGGACTCTCGCGAGTTTCGGCGTAACTTCGTTCTGCCCCGCGTCGATGACTCTGCCATATGACAGGATAGAAAAGGCGTTTGAGAATGCGGCGGGATATCTCGGCAAGGAGTGCGGCGCATATATCCTCGGCATCAATATGGAGGGACCGTTCCTCTCATATGCAAAGCGCGGCGCGCAGAATCCCGAATATCTGCATGAGCCGGACATAGACGAGCTCAAAAAGCTCGATAAAATCTGCAAAATAAGACTTGTGTCGCTGGCGCCCGAGCTTCCGGGAGCTATAGAATTTGCGCACGAGGCGTCGAAGATATGCACGGTGTCCGCCGCGCACACCGCCGCGACATTCGAGCAGGCGGAGCTCGGCTACAAAAACGGAATAACCCACACGACGCATCTTCTAAACGGTATGGATCCGATATATAACCGCAAGCCCGGCGCGGCAGTCGCGGCGCTCAGAGCCGAAAACGCCACGGCGGAGCTGATAAGCGACGGGATGCATATCCACCCGGCGTATCTCGCCCTGCTCTATAAAATACTCGGCGAGGATAGGAGTGTCGCGGTCAGCGACTCCATGTGCGCCTCGGGTCTCGGCGACGGCGAATATGAGCTCGGCGGCACGACAGTGTATGTAAAAGACGGCAAGGCTCTGCTCGCCGACGGTACGATAGCCGCGAGCACGACAAATATTTTTGCTGAGTTCAGGAATATAATCAGCTTCGGCGTGCCAGTCCGCCAGGCGGTGAAATCCTGCACGATAAATCCCGCCCGCGCGATAGGTGTCGACGATGTGACGGGCAGTATAGCAGTCGGCAAGCGCGCCGATTTCACTGTTCTTTCGTCCGATTTGAAAGAGCTCGAGTGCGTCTATATAAAGGGAAAAAGGATATAAAAAAGTATGCAAATCGCCGCTTGTGTGGTATAATATAGTATCTTAGACTGACTCAAAGCTCGGAGGCTGAACATGAACTTTCTTGTTATTGACGGAAACAGCATATTGAACCGCGCGTTTTACGGCATAAAGGTGCTCACGACGAAGGACGGCAGATTCACCAACGCCATCTATGGCTTTATGAATATTTTTCTGCGCCTCAAAGACGAGTGCCAGCCGCAGGCGGTGGCGGTCGCTTTTGATGTCAAGCAGCCGACTTTCCGCCATGAGATGTACGGCGGCTACAAAGCGACAAGAAAGAGTATGCCCGATGAACTCGCGCAGCAGATGCCCGTGCTTAAGGAGCTGCTTGAGGCGATGGGCGTGCCGATAGTTGAAAAGCCCGGATATGAGGCGGACGATATTCTCGGCACTCTTGCACGCCACAGCGGCGACGCCGTCTGCACGATAGCCACTGGCGACAGAGACAGCCTGCAATTGGTCTCCGACAGCGTCAATGTTCTGCTCGCTGCGACGAAGATGGGCAGACCTGTGACCGACAGATACACGCCCGAGGCAGTGCGCGAAAAATACGGCGTTGAGCCAATAAAGCTCATTGACATAAAAGCCCTCATGGGCGACAGCTCGGACAATATCCCCGGCGTTGCGGGAATCGGCGAAAAGACTGCCGGCGATTTGATAGCCCGCTTCGGCTCGATAGAATATATCTACGACAATATTGACACGATAGATATCAAACCCGGCGTGCGGGACAAGCTGAAAAAAGACAAGGACATGGCGTTCTTGAGCAAAAAGCTCGGCACGATAAACTGCGATATCCCGATTGACAATAACCCGCAGAGCTATATTCTCAGAGCGCCCGACAATTTCAAGGTCACAAGAATGCTCGCGGATCTCGAGATGTTCAAGCTCATCGACCGCCTCGGGCTCGAGATATCAAACACAGCCTCTGAGCCGCAAAAAGAGGAGAAGCCCGTCCCGGTCTGCGCCGAGGATGATTTCGGCCAGCTGATGACGCGCCTTAAATCTGACGGCGAGAGCTATTTTCTCTGGGACGGCGAAAAATGCCGCTTCGATCTCGGGGACAAAGTGCTTGTGTGCGACTGCGAAAACGAGAATTTTTATCCGTTTTTTATAAAGCTGCTCGAAGATAAAAATATAAAAAAATACACGGCGGACATAAAGTCGCTCTATTCATTCGCGCAGGGCTGTTCGGCTCAGTGCAGGAATATGTGCGGTGACCTGGAGCTTGAGGGCTATGTCCTCAACCCATCCGCCTCGTCCTATGACGCGCTGCGCCTTGCAGGCGAATATTCAGCGGCAGTGCCGGTTGAAAACGGCGATGAAAACGACTGCGCCGCCGCGTCGCTGAGAAGATTATTTGCGGCGATGGACAAAAAAATTGAGGAAAACGGACAGCAGAAGCTGCTTCATGACATCGAGCTTCCGCTCGCGCATGTGCTCTCTTCAATGGAGCAGACGGGCTTTGCCGTTGACCGCGACGGAATCGCGGAATTCGGCAAACAGCTCGGCGAGAGGATAGCCGAAATCGAGCAGGAGATATACGCTCTAGTTGGCTACGAGTTCAATCTGAACTCGCCCAAGCAGCTCGGCGAAGCGCTGTTTGAAAAGCTCAAGCTGCCCGCGAGAAAAAAGACAAAAAGCGGATATTCGACCGACGCGCAGGTGCTCGAATCGCTCGAAAACAAACACCCCGCTGTGCGCGATATCCTCGAATACAGAACGCTTTCAAAGCTCAGGTCGACCTACTGCGACGGACTGCTCAAGGTTATCGGCGAGGACGGGCGCATCCGCTCGACTCTGAATCAGACCGAGACGAGAACCGGCAGAATCTCATCGACCGAACCGAATCTTCAGAATATCCCCGTGCGCTCTTCGCTCGGGCGCGAGATGCGGAATTTCTTCGTCGCGCGGGACGGATATGTGCTCGTTGACGCGGACTATTCGCAGATAGAACTGCGCGTTCTCGCCCATATTTCGGGCGACCGAAACATGATAAAGGCGTTCAACGATAACACTGATATCCACACTGTGACCGCGTCCGAGGTCTTTGATATGCCGCCGCAACTTGTCACTCCGATAATGAGAAGCCGCGCGAAAGCGGTCAATTTCGGCATAGTATACGGCATCGGCGCATTCTCGCTCGCCAAAGATATCGGAGTCAGCCGCAGCGAGGCGGATGAGTATATAAAAGGCTATCTCAGGCACTATTCAGGTGTTGACAAATATATGCACGACGTGGTCGAAAAGGCGAAGAAAGACGGCTATGCCGAGACGATGTTCGCACGGCGCAGATATCTGCCGGAGCTCACCGCATCGAACGCCAACACCCGCGCGTTCGGCGAGCGTGTGGCGCGCAATATGCCCATTCAGGGCACGGCGGCGGATATAATCAAGATAGCGATGATAAGAGTTTACGAACGCCTTGAACGCGAGAATCTGGCGGCGAAGCTGATAATGCAGGTGCACGATGAGCTGATAGTCGAAGCGCCGGAGAACGAAAAAGAGCGCGTGAGCGCCCTGCTCAAAGAGGAAATGGAAAACGCTGTTAAGCTCTCTGTGGTGCTCACTGCGGATGTCCATTCCGGGCGCACCTGGTATGACGCGAAAGGCTGATAAAACGGAGGAAACATGAATCTGGTTTTTGTTTGTACGGGCAACATCTGCCGCAGCCCGATGGCGGAGGGAATGTTCAAAAAACTGCTCGAAGAAAAAGGAGAGAGCGGTATAGACTGCTCGAGCGCGGGGCTTGCGACCTTTGACGGACGCCCCGCGAGCGACAACGCGCAGGCGGTCGCCCTCGAATACGGAGTCGATATCTCGGAGCATAAATCTCGTATGCTGACCCGCAGCATCGCGCGCAAGGCAGACCTGATAGTCTGCATGACCGATGAGCAGTATGAGATGCTCAACCGCATGATTCCCGACGAGAGACTCTATGTGCTCGCCGGCGGAGTTGACGACCCTTACGGATGCGATATCGAAGTTTACCGCGAGTGCGCAAAGAAGATAAACGGCGCGCTGCCGGAGCTTTACGAAAAGATAAAGAGCGGGAGCTGATCGGTATTTTTGAAGTTGAAACGGTCCCGATGACGGAAGAATATATAGGCGGCGTCGTGTCGCTCGAGCGCGAATGTTTTTCGCATCCGTGGAGCGAGAAGTCGCTTCGGGAAGAGCTTGATAACGATCAGGCTCATTTTCTCTGCGCGGTTGCCGACGGATGCGTCGCCGGATATATCGGCGTGCAGGAGATAGTGGGCGAGGCGTATATAACCAATGTCGCCGTGTCCGAAAAATTCCGCCGCCGCGGGATAGCGGAAAAGCTGCTCGAAGAGGCGGAGCGCGGCGCAACAAAACGCGGCTGCGTGCTGATAACGCTCGAGGTCAGGGCTTCAAATGACCCGGCGAAGGCACTCTATAAAAAACGCGGCTTCAAAGAAGTCGGAACAAGAAAAAATTTTTATTCCGATCCGCGCGAGGATGCGGAGATAATGACAAAGTTTTTTGACAGATGAGGGTGAGCGAAATGAAGATACTTGCAATCGAATCCTCCTGCGACGAGACCGCTGCGGCGGTCGTCGAGGACGGCAGGCGCGTTATTTCAAGCGTCATAGCGTCGCAGGTAAAGGAACACATACTCTACGGAGGAGTCGTGCCGGAGATAGCGTCAAGGCGCCATGCGGAGGCGATATCCGGCGTTGTCGGCGAAGCGCTCAACAGGGCGGAGATGAATGTCGGTGACGTTGACGCGGTAGCCGTCACATATGCGCCCGGGCTTATCGGCGCGCTGTTAGTCGGCGTGAATTTTGCAAAGGGACTCGCGTTTTCCGCGAACAAACCCCTCGTGCCCGTGCATCATCTGCGCTCGCATATTGCGGCGAACTATATAACCCACCCCGATCTTGAACCGCCGTTTCTCGCGCTCGTCGTCTCAGGCGGTCACAGCCACATAATCGAGGTGCGCGACTACACGGATTTTCATATCATCGGCAGAACGCGCGACGACGCGGCAGGCGAGGCGATGGACAAGGCGGCGCGCGCCATGGGGCTCGATTATCCCGGCGGCGTGAACCTCGACAGAGTGTCGAAGGACGGCGACCCGAAGAGCTACAAGCTTCCGCGCCCGCATGTTGACGGGAGCGAATATGATTTCAGCTTTTCAGGACTCAAGACCGCTGCTGTCAATATCATCCACAACGCAAAGCAAAAGGGCGAGGAGATAAGCGTGCCCGATCTCGGCGCGTCGTATATCGAGGCGGTCGTCAGATGCTTGCGCGAAAACACGGAAAAGGCGGCACTGAACTTCGGCTTCGACAAGATAGTCCTGGCAGGCGGCGTGTCCGCAAACTCGCGCTTGAGAGCGGAAATGACCGATATCTGCAAGGCTCATTCATGGTCACTGTTCATGCCCGAGCTGTCGCTTTGCGGCGACAATGCGGCAATGGTCGGCGCCCAGGGCTACTATGAATTCAAGGCTGGAAACATCGCCCCGCTGACCCTCAATGCACGAGCTTCGATGCCTATTGATGAAATTGATAAATTTTTATCAAAAAAGGTCTGAAAGTTAACAGTTTCGTCATTGAAAAACCGAGTTTATTGGGGTATAATACATACTGGGTAAAGATGGTACCTTTCTTAATAGATTAGACGAAAGGAGTCAAATATCATGAAACATTTGACACAGAACAAGACAGTGATCGACTGGATCGAAGAGAAGATAGCTCTTGTATCTCCCGATGAAGTCATGTGGATCGACGGCAGCGAGGAGCAGCTTGACGCTCTGCGCGCCAAGGCGTGCGAGACCGGCGAGATGACCAAGCTCAACGAGGATCTCCTCCCCGGATGCCTGCTTCACAGAACCAAGCCCAACGATGTTGCGCGTGTTGAGAACCGCACATTCATCTGCGCCGAGAGCGCGGATCAGGCAGGTCCGACCAACAACTGGATGGATCCCGCTGAGGCTTATAAGATGCTCTATGATATAGCCAGAGACAGCTATAAGGGCAGAACAATGTATATTATCCCTTATTCGATGGGCCCTGTCGGCTCTCCGTTCTCGAAGATCGGCGTTGAGCTGACTGACTCCATCTATGTCGTTCTCAACATGGCTATCATGACGAGAATCGGCAAGAAGGTTATGGATACTCTGGGCGACAGCAACGACTGGGTTCGCGGACTGCACTGCAGCTGCGACATCGACCCCGAGAAGCGTTATATCTGCCAGTTCCCGCAGGATAACACCATCATCTCCGTCAACTCCGCTTACGGCGGAAACGTCCTCCTCGGCAAGAAGTGCTTTGCTCTTCGTATAGCCTCTTATCAGGGCTGGAAAGAGAGCTGGCAGGCTGAGCATATGCTTATCCTCGGCCTCGAGAATCCGAAGGGCGAAGTCAAATATATCTGCGCGGCATTCCCGTCCGCCTGCGGCAAGACCAACCTTGCCATGCTTATCCCGCCCGAGGGATACAGAAACAAGGGCTACAAGATCTGGTGCGTCGGCGACGATATCTCCTGGATCAGAAAGGGTCCCGACGGCAGACTTTATGCTATCAACCCCGAGAACGGTTTCTTCGGCGTTGCCCCCGGCACGAACGAGAAGTCCAATCCCAACGCGCTTGCCGCGACAAGAAAGAATACCATTTTCACAAACGTTGCGCTTAACCTTGACAACAACACCGTCTGGTGGGAAGGCCTCGACAAGAATCCGCCCGAGAACGCCATCGACTGGCAGGGCAGACCGTGGAACGGTAAGACGAGCGAGGAAAAGGGCGCTCATCCGAACAGCCGCTTCACCGCTCCCGCTGTCAACTGCCCGTGCATCAGCTCCGAGTTTGAGAATCCGGCAGGCGTTCCGATCTCCGCTATCGTCTTCGGCGGCAGAAGAGCTAAGCTCGCTCCGCTGGTCTATCAGTCAAGAAGTTGGAATCACGGCGTGTTCGTCGGCTCGATAATGGCTTCCGAGACCACCGCAGCAGCAGCCGGCGCAGTCGGCGTTGTCCGCCGCGATCCTATGGCTATGCTTCCGTTCTGCGGCTACAACATGGCTGATTACTGGCAGCACTGGATTGATATCGGCGCAGGCCTCGACGAGGATAAGGCTCCGAAGATATTCAACGTCAACTGGTTCCGTAAGGACGACGACGGCAACTTCCTGTGGCCCGGCTTCGGCGACAACATGCGCGTGCTTGAGTGGATCATCAAGCGCTGCGAGGGCAAGGTCGACGCAGAGGAGACCGCTATCGGCTTCGTGCCCAAGGCTGAGGACATCAACCTTGAGGGCATCGAGGACGAGGTCAGCGAGGATCAGCTCAAGGAAATCCTGAGCGTTGACAACTCCCTCTGGGAGGACGAGGCAAAGGGCGTCGAGGAGTTCTACGCTAAGTTCGGCGACAGACTTCCCAAGGCTCTGAGTGACGAGCTCAACACCCTCAAGGCTAATCTTGAGAAATAATTAAATAAAATTGCGGCAGACAGATTATGCTTGTCTGCCGCTTTTTTATTGGTTTGTCATATCGGCGCAGGCAGAGCGCAAAAAAACAACAGCCGTGATTCTCAACGAACCACGGCTGCTGATATTTAATTTTGCTTACAGTGTCTCAAATCTCTTTACGCCCTTGCGCTTGAGCCTTGCAAATGATATCGCGGTTATTATTGCTATTACTGCTGTCGCGATTATCAGCGCGAATACATTCGGCAGCACCTGCACTGCGAACAGATAGACCGCGATGAGCACGATAATATACGCCCAGCCGAGGCACATCGCGAGCATGATGCCGAGACTCTGCTTGACCGCTCCGCTCTCACTGCTCCAGGTGAGGTTGGGCATCCTGATATTTACTCTGAGCCCCGAAACGGCGCATAGGAGCGTGAATATCTGCGGCAGTATAATCATGACCGCCGCGGTGAGAAGCTCCGGCTTGAGGGCAATACAGAAGCATATGCTGCATATCAGTGCGGGGACGGCGGTGAAGAGCATATGGAGCTTCAGCTTCGCTCTGAGAATCTGCCACGAGGTGACGGGGAGCGAACGGGCTATCCAAAGGCTCTTGCCCTCGAGGGATATCGCGGGCGCGGTGAGTATATTCATAGAAGAGAGCAGGCATAAAAGTAAGCACGCAAATGTCGGGGCGTATTCCAGCAAATCCTCATCCATGCGGGTGACAACGCCGATAAACCAGTCGCTTTTTATCAGCGAGAAAACAGCGACGGCTATCATAAACAGCGCCCCGAGCGAGCAGTTGAGCATATAAGACGGGCTCGAGAGAAAGTGGTTTATCTCGCGGCGCAGAAGCGCGCGGTCGGTGCCCTGCTGCTTGACCGTCTTCTCTTTGTAGACTGTCTTTGCGGTCTTTCCGCTGCTCGTGACGAGCTTTAAGAATGTGCGCGACATTATGAGCCACGTCGCGGCGAGCAGAGCGAGAATGATGAGTGAAATTATAATTGTCGGCAGAACATCGCCCGCGAACGCCTTGCCGAAAATATAGAGCGGATAGGCGGACATGCGCACCTTTGCGGCAACAGCCGCGCTGTTCGCAACGATGCCGGTGATTATCTCGTTCGCTCTGAAGTAGACATAGTAGTAGCCGCCGAGAAACGCTATTGAAACTATAACTGTTATAATGCTCTTGTTTTTTAATTTAACTGCGATTTTTGCAACGACCCAGCCGAGTATGCACGACAGTATAAGCACAAGAACAGTCACCATAACGGCCATTATAACGGCGGTTATGCCGGATATTCCGGGATGCGCGGTTATGAAATACACGCCGACGGCGGGGATTACCACAACGCCCGAATACATCAGCCCCATGAGATAGACTCCGATGAGGCGCGCCGCCATGATATCGCGCACGGGAATGGGCATCGAGAGCAGGAGGTCGTTGTCCTTTGCGTCATAGAGGCTCGAATATGTGTTGAACACGCTGCCGAAAACGCCGAAAAGCGCAGCGGTAGCGCCCATAATGGCAAAATAGAGCCAGCTCATGCCGTAGGCTATCAGCGGGCGCATCGAATATGACATATAGCAGAACATTCCGCCGATGGCAAAAATCATGAGCAATATGAACAGCACTATCGAGAACGTCGCCGAGCGTGCAGATTTGCCCTTGCCCGTCTTGCGGTCAACGAAGAAACTTTTATTGAGTTCGAGAAGCTGTTTTTTTATCAGTGCTTTCAGCATTCTTCTCCCTCCAGTTCGAGGAACACGTTCTCAAGGCTGGAGTCGCCCTTGACCTCTTCCATTGTGCCGGAGCGGATGAGCTTTCCGCTTTTTATTATCGCGACCTTGTCGCAGAGCTTTTCGGCAACTTCGAGCACATGGGTCGAGAAGAATATTGCGCCGCCGGAGTTGCAGACCTCGCGCATCATGCCTTTTAACAGATGCGATGCGGCGGGATCGAGACCGACGAAAGGCTCGTCCATGATAATTAACTTGGGCTCGTGGATCCACGCGGAGATTATCGCGAGCTTCTGCTTCATGCCGTGGGAATACGCCGAGATGGGCTGCGCGAGGTCGGCGGTCAGCCCGAACATATCGGCATATTTATGTATGCGCTCGCGGCGGTCGTCGGCGCTGACTCCGAAAATATCAGCGATGAAGTTCAGATATTTTATTCCCGTCATGTATTCGTAGAGGTCGGGATTGTCGGGGATATAGGCTATGATTTTTTTGCAGGCGAGCGGGTCATCTTTTATCGAGATGCCGTTTATTGTTATCTCGCCCTCGTCGAACTGCAAAATGCCGACAACGGATTTTAGCGTTGAGGTCTTGCCTGCGCCGTTGTGGCCGATGAAGCCGTATATCTCGCCGGGCGCGATATGCAGCGTCAGGTCGTCAACAGCCTTTTTCTCGCCGTAGGTTTTGGTCAGGTTTTTGATGTTAAGCATAATGTCTCCCTTTCGTCCGCCGGAGCGGACAGATATCTTTTCCCTTTTCTATATTAGTATATTTTACGCTGCCGGTCAATCCGGCGGTGTTTTATTTTACGAACTCTTCACAAATCGCCGCGAATTTCTTTTCGCTCGGTATCTCGTGCGTTATGAACTTTCCGTTATAGAACAGCGAAAATGCGGTGTAGGCGCAGGGCGCGTTTTGAGCCTGCTCGCGCGATGAGATATGCACGGCGCTCAGCGGAAGATTCATATCGTTTGCCATGTTTTCAATTAGCGGAACATATTTCGCCGTAAACGGGCACTGGCTTGTATAAAATATCTCGAACCCGCTGCCGTCAGTCTGAGCGCTCTTTGCCTGCTCGCGAAAGCGCGGAGCGGGCGCAGACGGATCAAACGGCAGATACATCAGCTCGAAATACGGCTCTGCCGAATCGACCTTTATGAAGCCCTTATATTTCAGATATTTCGGGTCGGCAAGAAAACCGCGCTTCTTCGCCGACGAGAGTATGCAAAGCCCCGATTTGCCCTTTTCGCGGCTGTCGCGGATACATTCGTTGAGCAGGTCGTTTGAATATCCGTGCCCTTTGAAAGAGCCGGAGACCCAGAGACAGTCGATGAACATATAGCCTGGCGCGTCTATCGGCGCCCATGCGTTTTCGGCGGGGATATACTCAATAAAGCACTTCCCGCGCGCGTCGGCTTTTAAAAATACCAGACCCTCGCCGAGCCTTTCGGCGAGCCACTGCTTTTTTGCAATGACCTGCGGGTCCTTGGCGTTTGATATGGCGCAGCATATGTGCTCGCTCTCGAGATTTTCGGGTGACAGGCGAATGTAGTCCATGGCGTCCTCCAATAATAATTATAAAACGCTTGTTTTATAACAGCCGTTATAATTATATCATACTTTTTGCCGATGTCAACAAGGCAGACTAAAAAATGATATTTGTCGAATTGAGCTTTATATTTTCGCTCTGAACCGTCATTTTACGCCGAATAAAAAATAACCGCCGCTAACTTTCAAATGAAAGATACTGCGGCGGTTATTCGGCTGTTTTTCAATCCTGATGCAATTCGTCCTCAACCCATTTGATCGGGTTGTCGTCAATATATTGCCATTTGACTTGATAATCGTATTCGTCACGGATTATATGGTTATAAAAACCTTTTTGCCAAATTGATTCTTTGACTTGCTTAGTTACGGAACCTTTGAACTGTTGTGTTATACGGCAATGCGTGACAATATTGGCTTTCTGTCATCTATGCAAATTGTGATAAAATATGCTCCGTTTTGCGAATAGTCGTAATCTTTCAGCCTGTTAGGCTTTCTTCTGCATATATTTCACTGCGCAAACTGGCTGTTGTAGAGCTTCGTATAGAATCCGTTCTTCGCGAGCAGCTCTTCGTGCGTGCCCTGCTCGGCGACCTTGCCGTCTTTCATAACGAGAATACAGTCGGCGTGGCGGATGGTCGAGAGTCTGTGCGCCACGACGAACGAGGTGCGCCCCTGCATGAGCGTGTTGAACGCATCCTGAACTTTCAGTTCAGTTCTGGTGTCTATCGATGAAGTCGCCTCGTCGAGGATGAGCATCGGCGGCTTCATGAGCATGACGCGCGCGATGCAGAGCAGCTGTCTTTCGCCCTCGGAGAGTCCGTCGTCGTCGCCGATGACGGTGTCGTAGCCGTTTTTGAGGCGCTTTATAAAGCTGTGAGCGCGTGCCGCCTTGGCGGCGGCGATTATCTCTTCATCCGTAGCGTCGGGCTTGCCGAACGCTATATTCTCGCGGACGGTGCCGTTCTTTATCCAGGTATCCTGGAGCACCATGCCGAAATGGTGCCTGAGGCTGTGGCGTGTGATGTCATTTATATTCTCGCCGTCAACCTTTATGCTTCCGTCGTCAACGTCGTAGAAGCGGAGCAGGAGATTGATAAGCGTAGTCTTGCCGCAGCCTGTCGGACCGACAACGGCTATTGTCTTGCCGGACGGGGCGAAGAAATCGAAGCCGTCGATGAGCTTTTTGCTCTTGTCATATGAGAAGCGGACATTGTCGAACTCCACGCTTCCCTCGGGGTCGCTGAGCGCCGAGCAATTTTCGTCCGACTCCTCGGGCTTTTCGTCTATGAGCTCGAATATTCTTGCCGCGCAGGCGAGGGCATTCTGAAGCTCTGTCACGACGCCGGAAATCTCGTTGAACGGCTTTGTGTACTGGTTCGAGTAGGCGAGGAAGCTGACGAATCCGCCGACGGTCACCATGCCGCCGATGGCGAATATTCCGCCCATGAGCCCGACTACGGCGTAGATAAGATTGTTGATAAATCTGGTGGTCGGGTTTGTAAGCGACGAGAAGAATATGGATTTGAGCGAATATTTGCGCAGCTTTTCATTGCTCTCGTCAAATCTTTCAACCGCTCTGTCTTCATAAGAAAACGCCTGAACGGTCTTTTGATTCTGTATCATCTCGTTGATGAGCGCGGTCTGCTCGCCGCGGGTCTCGGACTGCTTTTTGAACATCGAATAAGTACGGCGTGCTATAAAACGTGCCGTGAACAGTGATATCGGGGTCAGCACCACGACCGCGAGAGTGATGAGCGGCGATATAGTGAGCATGAAAACGAGCGTCACGGCAATCGTGACAACGCCCGTGAACAGCTGGGAGAAGCCGAGAATCAGTCCGTCGGCAAACTGCTCCGCGTCCGCCGTTATGCGGCTGACGATATCGCCGTAGGGGTGGGAGTCGGCGAATGCCACGGGCAGGGTCTGCATATGCGAAAACGCCTTTGAGCGTATATCGCGCACGGTGTTATAGGCTATGCGGTTGTTGATGATGTTCATCACCCACTGGAGCACTCCGCCGACTATGGCGCAGATCAGAATGCCGAAAAGACACTTCTTTATGACTTCAAAATCAACGTTGCCGTGCAGCTTTATTCCGTCTATCGCGCGTCCGGCGAGGACGGGGATATACAGCGAGAGAATGACGCTTGCAACGGAGAGGATGAGCGAAAGGAACAGCAGAAGCTTTGAGCGGCCGATGACCGCGATAACTCGCTTGAAAACGGTTTTGTTCTTCACGGTTACGCATCCTCCTTTTCAAGCTGGGAATCGAAAATTTCTTTGTAGACTTCGCACGAGCGCAGAAGCTCGTCGTTCGTGCCCATGCCGACTATCTCGCCCTCGTCGAGAACTACTATGGTATCGGCGTTTCTTATCGCCGCAACGCGCTGGGACACAGTGATGACGGTCGGGGCAAAGTCGGTGTTTCTCAGCGCCTTGTTCAGCGCCGCACCGGTGGCGTAGTCGAGCGCGCTCGCCGCATCGTCGAGGATGAGCACCTCGGGTTTTCTGACGAGGGCGCGGGCTATAGTCATTCTTTGGCGCTGACCGCCCGAGAGGTTCTTGCCCTCCTGTTCGAGGACAAAGTCGAGCTGGCCGCTCTTGTCCTCTATCATCTGCTTTGCCTGCGCCGTTTCGAGCGCCTGCCAGATTTCTTCGTCTGTGGCGTCCTGCTTGCCGAAGCGGATATTGTCCCTGACAGTGCCGGCGAACAGGGCTTTTTTCTGCGAGACGACGCCTATTTTCGAGCGCAGAGCCTTTGTGTCGTAGTCGCGCACATCAACGCCGTCAACGAGCACGCACCCGCCGGTGACATCGTAGAATCGCGGAATAAGATTGACGAGCGAGGTTTTGCCCGATCCGGTCGAGCCGATAACGCCTATCGAGCTGCCGCGCTTTATTTTGAGGTCGATATTGTGCAGCGATTCTTCGCTGCCGTTATATGATAGGCACGCCTTGTCAAACTCGACCGAATATTCGCTGTTTTCGTTGCCGTCGGTGACAGTGCCGGGGACGGTGCCGGGCTCGATATCGAGCACCGACTGTATACGGTTGCCGCAGGCAATCGCCTTTGTGACGCTGATTATGAGATTCGCGAGCTTTATCAGCTCAACGAGAATCTGTGACATGTAGTTATAGAGCGCAACGACCGCGCCGCGCGAGATGGCGCCGGAATCAACGCGTATTGCGCCGACATATATCAGCGCGATTATCGCGAGGTTTATGAGCACGAAGGTTGCGGGGTTCATGAAAGCGGATATCCTGCCGACCGCTGTCTGCATCTCGGTCAGGGCGTTGTTCTTGGCGTCAAAGTCCGCAATTTCCTCTTCCTCTTTGCAGAACGCTCTGACAACGCGGGTGCCGAGCAGGTTTTCGCGCGTCTTGCTCAGCAGTCCGTCCAGTTTCTGCTGAACCTTGCGGTACATCGGTATGCACACGAGCATTATCGCGAACACGACCGCAGCGAGAGCGGGCACAGCAACGACAAACACGAGCGACGATTTTACATCGACCGTGAACGCCATTATCACCGCGCCGAATACGACGAACGGCGAGCGCAGGACGAGACGCAGGGTCAGGTTTGTTCCGGTCTGAACCTGGTTTATGTCGCCCGTCAGGCGGGTTATAAGCGTCGGCGCGCCGAGCGAATCGAGCTGGGAATAAGAGAGCTTGCCGATATGCTGGAAGAGCGCGTGGCGGATATCGGTAGCGAAGCCGACTGACGCTTTCGCCGAGAAATACTGCGCCACAAGTGTACTGCAAAGACCCAGTATGCCGAACAGACCGAGCAGCAGGCAGCGTTTGATAATATAAACCTTGTCGCCGTTCTCTATGCCGACATCGATTATAGTTGAGACTATCAGCGGAACAATCAGCTCGAACGCCACTTCAATGAGCTTGAAAAACGGCGCGAGAATACTTTCAATTTTGTATTTTTTCAAATACTTCAAAAGCTTTGACATGCTATTCTCCTCTTGTTTTATACTGCATTCTATAATGGTATATAATACCCTAAATAATACCATGAAAACAGGCGTTTTTCAAGACATTACGGACATTACGATTTCTTGACAGAGACGGGGAGCAGTGATAAACTTATGCGTTGTAGAAAAGAAACGGTGTGGTGAACGATGAAAGAAAAGGCTCTCAAAAAAGAGGAAGAGCTTCTCGAATGCGAAAAGCTCTGGATTTTTGCCGTCATGATAGCCGTCGGCGGATTTTTCGGCGCATATACTTATGTTCAAAAGGGCGGCGTGTTCTGTAACGCGCAGACGGCGAACTTCGTGCTCATGGCGGTTCAGCTCGGGCGCGGAAACTGGCGCAAGGCGCTGTATTATCTCCTGCCCGCTTCGGCTTATCTGCTCGGCACGGTCATTTCGGAATTTCTGCCCAAGCATATAAACCGCCGCAAGATAGTCCGCTGGGACACGGCGTTCGTGGCGTTTGAAATGGCGTGGATATTTGCGCTCGGCTTCGTCCCGGACGATGCGCCGCCGCAGATCTGCCAGGTGGCTGTGATTTTTATCGCTTCGATGCAGTTCAACACATTCCGCCAGGCGAAAAAGATTCCGATGGCGACTACCTTCTGCACCAACCATGTCCGCCAGGTCGGCTCGAACCTCGTCAAGTGGCTTCGCAGCGGTAATAAAGAGGCGCGCGGCAAGATGTTCGCGCATCTGCTGATGATAGGCTCGTTTGTCGCGGGCGCGGTCGCTTCAACTTTTCTCTGCGGCTATCTCGGCGGCAAGACCATCTGGTGCGCCGAAATATTGCTCGCGATAGTGTTCTTTGCGCTCCTGCGCGCCGATCTTGGCGAGGAACATGATAAACTCGATGTCGTTCCGCACGGCCATTGATGACAAGCTGTTAAGCTTTACATGATTTATAAATAAAAAAACAAAAGCTCCCATGCGTCCACGAATGTGTTGATATATCGGGAAAGTCGCACGGGAGCTTTGATTTTTGCGCTAAAAAATAGGTGTGTAAATTGTAAAGCAAATCGCTTTACAATTTATTTTAGCCCATTATGGGTATCTCAAGGAATGTGTAGGTGAAGCAATTGATAATATAGAAAATAAATGCGGCTGTCGGGACTGCATATCCCGCGAATTTTTTCGCTTTGCTATCGGAAAGTGAAGAATACATCGCTGCGCAGGCGATGAGCGTGAACATCTCGGTGTAGTAAAACACGCGCTGACCGGAGGCGTAGACGGACGAAGAGAATCCGAGCACTGCGGCGCAGCAGACGGCGGCGCTGAACAGCACGCCGACGGTAAACCCGAGCTTTTTATTCTTCTTGATGAGCGCCGCTATAAGAATGAAAATACTAAATAAAAATACAAAGCAGAGCGCGATAACCGCAAGTTCGAGCGAAAGATAATTGCCGCTCTTGAACATCTTTTCAAAGCCCTTGTCCGGTGTGGTGCGGCGTATAATAATATATGCGGCGTTGACTCCGACGCACAGCACCGAGGCAAATATTGCAAAGGCTGATGTGATTTTCTTTATTTTCCGCGAGCCGCCGAACGCTTCATATACCGATGCGCCGAGCAGAACGAGAAAAACAGCTGCTGTTATCAGCGAGAAGAAAAATGAAAATGCGAAATAATTTGAAAATCCGCAGAGCAGTCTTTCAAATATATTCATTTTAGAGAATCTTTCAAAACCCGACGCCGCCTCTATCGCTCCGCGCCCGCGAAGTCCGGGAGAGAGAACCAACACGGCGGCGGAAACTGCGCTCGGCAGGAGCGGGATGAATTGACGGAATCCGAGTTTGCATTGATATGCCGAAAAAATCAGCAGAATCACTTGCAGCGCGAGCGCCGCGGCGCAGGACTGCTCCTGAGATGCCGCGACGACAGAAGCAATCGCGGCGGCGACATATGCCATGGGATTCACGCGCCCGCCGAACACCTCGAATGTGAGCGGAGTCACCGTGATAAGCAAGGCAGTGAACGGAACGAGGAATGTGAACGAACCCGCAAACCAGAACACCGACGGGTTGAGGCATGGCAGGAATACTGCCAACGGCACCGAGCAGGCGAAGATATATCTCTGTCTTGCATCTGCCTTTTCGCCTAAAAAGTCCGACAGGCGGCAGAGAAAATACATTATATATATTATCAGCGCGGCGATGAACAGCTTCCAGAAAATGAGCGGCAGGCGCAGGAAGTTTATCATCAGCCATTCGCCGACTATCCGCCCGGACACGGTCGTGTACCGCTCGTGCAGCCAGCTTGTTACCGTGAATCCGTTTCGGTGGAGTATGCCGAGAAAGTGACCGTCGTCGGTTTTGAGGATCAGCCGCGTGAATACTGTGCAGAAAAACAGCACGGCGGCGGAGAATGCGGCGATTATCGAGCGCGGAGAGTTTTGAAATTCTTTCAGCTTTTCTCTCATCTTTCGCCACCTCCCGCCAACGCATACGGATTTTCGGCGGTTCCGCTTCCGCAAAGAACGAGAATACCGCTGCGAAGATATATCGCCGGGCATACGCCGCACAGCTCGTCCGCCGCGAGCGTTTTATAGAATCCGCCGGTCGTGGTGACCGCCGTCACGCTGCTCTGATTTGTCGAAACCGGCGAGCTTGTCCAATACCAGCAGTATTTGCGCAGAGTTAAATAGCGCGAAGTATCATTTTTGATGCACTGCTCGGTCGGGCTTCTGCGGCGGTCGGCGGTGCTTATATTTTTGAGCATATCTTTTGACGGCAGGAATATTGAATCGCCGTTTTTGTCAGGCGATATGAGCGAAAGGTCAAACTCTGAAAAATTCTCCGGACTTAAAAATCCGCTCTCCGAATTGAGCCATGCGCGCAGGGGAGAGGCGAGATAATCGGAACTGCCGATGCCGTCCTCAGACTGGTCGAACGCCCTGAAGCACAGCACTTTTTCGCTCATAAGCAGAGTTTTGCCGCCCGTTTCGATGACTCTCCATATAATAGGCTCGCCGAGATATGAGCCGATGGCTATTCTGTCGCCACTCTTGAGCGTGACTTCCCGCGATTCATTGCCACCGACGCTGACGGACGAAGAAAACAGTAGGTGAGCCGATGCGCTTTTGATTTTTGCGTTCCCGATAAAAGTCAGCGCAAATAGCAATATTGCCGCAATTGCAGCCGCTCTGAAAGCCTTTTTCATCGGCTCACCCCTTCTGCTTTATTTTACATATACTATGTCGAGCTCGTTGCAAGGTCCACCCAGCTTCTGCTTCCCGGCGGAGTTGAGCCCGAGCATGCCGTTTGCCGCGAAAAATTCGCTCTCGATAACGCACGGCTTGTTGAGATTCTTGAGCTGAGTCGCTTTTGTGCCGGTCGTGTTGCCGATGCCCTTGACATACATCGACGAGCAGTTGCCCCCGTTTAACAGGAATGCATTTCTCGCGCCGTATGCTATGAGGACTTTCATCATATTGTCGAGCGGCATAAATTCGCCGACAGCCATGATATATTTGTTCTCCGATATCTGCGCGAACACCGTGCGGTTGTGATAATAAGTGTCGTGCTCGTTGGTCGCCTTGCCGTTTGTTATGACTTGCCGCTGGTAGCGCAGGGAATTGTAAACGCCCTGCGAGATGTACGATTTGCAGTTCTCGTTTGTGAGCGTTTCGACTTTCCATGTGCCGTTTCTGTAGATCAGCAGTCGCTTTTGCCCGCTGCCGTCGGTCGAAACTACCGAGCCGCTGCGAATTGTCGGCGCGCCTTTTTTATATGTTGAGCCTGCCTCGCCGTTTATTGCTATGAGCGCGCCGCTCTTTCTGCCCATATCCTCAACCTTGCCGACATTCGTGCCGAGGAGCTGTTGGCTCGATGCAACGCCGATGTGCTCGGGCGAGCAGGTGATTATCGCTATATTGACTACCGGCTGATAAGTAACTGTCTTGTCGTAGTCGATAGCGCCGTCCGCGTTCGCTTTTTTGAAAGCCTGAGTTATCTGCGGCCCATAGGCTATTCGGTGGATTTCTATATTCACTCCGTTTGAATTGAGTTTCCACGCCCTGAGCACTTTTGCGCCGGCGATGCTTTTTACGCTTCCTGCGCTGACTTCAAGCTTGCCTTTTGAAGCTGAACCGGAATTATTCGATTTTGCAGTTGTTGCGGGCTTTGATGCCGGCTTGTCTGCCGTCGGTTTCTGCGTGTTCTGAGCAGTGCTCCCCTCTGCGGATTCGGATACCGCTTCGGAGTTCGTCTCTTCGGCGCTCGTCTGCGCATTGACTTCTGCCGCAGTTGTGTTTTCTGCCGCAGTTGTGTCCGCTTCGGGCGTTTTGCTGCCGCACGCCGTGAAGCTCATGAGAATCAGCAGGCACGCGAGCAAAAGCGCGAATAATTTTCTCGTCATATGTATCCTCCTTTTGAATATTTCTTCCAAATCGATTATATCATTGTGCCTCGCTCAATTATATGCTGCAAGCGCATTTTGACAAATAATTTTTCGTCATTTTGCACTCTTTTTTATATAGTATATGTGTATAATCTTTCGCAATTTCCGCTTTAATGCGCTGATACTTTATGATATAATTAAAGCAGCGGCGGGCAAGTATGCATATGCTAACCGAACTTGCCGCGCCCGATATGCATCGTTTGTGCATAATTTCTCTGAAAGGGTGAAGATATATGAAATATGCTGTAGTTCTCTGCGACGGCATGGCGGATTATCCCGTTGAGGCTCTCGGCGGCAAGACGCCGATGGAAGTCGCAAAGAAGCCCAATATCGATGCGCTCGCGTCGAAGGGCGAAGTCGGACTTGTCAGGACCGTTGCCGCCGGACTCAAACCCGGCAGCGATGTTGCAAATATGAGCGTGCTCGGATTCGATCCGAAGAAGTGCTACACCGGTCGCTCGCCCCTTGAGGCGGTCAGCATCGGAGTCAAGATGAGCGAAACGGATATCGCTCTGCGCTGCAACCTTGTCACCTTGAGTGACGAGGCGGATTACGGCGCAAAGACCATGCTCGACTACTCCGGCGGCGATATCTCGACCGAAGAGGCGGCGCAGATAATCGAGACCGTGCAGGAGCATTTCGGCAGCAGCGAATTTGATTTTTACAGCGGCGTGGCTTATCGCCATTGCCTTATAGTACATAACGGCACGACGGATCTCGGCAAGATGACCCCTCCGCATGATATCTCCGGCAGAGTTATCGGCGAGTATCTTTCAACTTCGCCGAACGCCGAAAAGCTTATCGCCATGATGCGCGAGAGCTACGATCTTCTTAAAGATCACCCCGTGAACAAGAAGAGAATCGCCGAGGGCAAGCTCCCCGCAAATTCTATCTGGCTCTGGGGCGAGGGAAGCCGTCCTGCTCTGCCGTCCTTTGAAGAGAAGTTCGGCGTGAAAGGCAGCATCGTCTCGGCAGTCGACCTGCTCAAGGGCATCGGCATCTGCGCCGGCATGAACACCCCCGAGGTCGAGGGCGCAACCGGCTATATCGACACGAATTTCGAGGGCAAAGCGAATGCTGCAATCGACGAATGGCGTAAAGGTCAGGACCTTGTCTATATCCATGTCGAGGCTCCCGACGAGTGCGGCCACAGAAACGAGCCCGAAAATAAAGTCAAAGCAATCGAGCTTATTGACAGCCGTATAATGCCTATAATCCTTGACTATCTCAACACTCAGGACGATTATAAAGTCATGGTTCTGCCGGATCATCCGACCCCGATATCGACCCGCACCCACGCATCCGACCCCGTGCCGTATCTGATTTATTGTAAAGGCAAAGAGCTTGACAGCGGCGTTGCGATCATAAATGAAAAATCAGCATCCGAGACCGGCAATTTTGTTGATCCCGGCTTCGACCTTATGGGTCATTTTCTCAAAGACTGACAAAAAGGAGGAGACAAAATGAGCTTTAATATAGAAACAAAGTGCGTGCAGTCCGGCTATACTCCGAAAAACGGCGAGCCGCGCGTTGTGCCGATAGTCCAGAGCACGACATATAAATACGAATCGAGCGAGCAGATGGGCAGGCTCTTCGATCTGCAGGAGTCAGGATATTTCTACACCCGTCTCCAGAACCCGACAAACGACTGCGTAGCCGCGAAGATAGCCGACCTTGAGGGCGGCGTCGGCGCGATGCTCACTTCGTCCGGCCAGGCGGCGTCGTTCTTCTCCGTTTTCAATATCTGCTCCGCAGGCGACCATGTCGTTGCCGCGTCCGCGATATACGGCGGAACTTTCAATCTTTTCAATGTCACGATGAGAAAGCTCGGCATCGATTTCACTTTTGTTCGCCCCGATGCGACGGAGGAGGAGCTCAACGCGGCGTTCAAAGAGAACACAAAAGCCGTTTTTGCCGAGACTATATCGAATCCCTCGCTCGTTGTGCTCGATATTGAGAAGTATGCGCGAGCGGCTCATTCCCACGGCGTGCCGCTGATAGTCGACAACACTTTCCCAACCCCGATAAACTGCCGCCCGTTTGAGTTCGGCGCGGATATAGTTACCCATTCGACCACAAAATATATGGACGGCCACGCGACAAGCGTAGGCGGAGTTATAGTTGACAGCGGCAACTTCGACTGGACTCAGAACGACAAGTTCCCGGGACTTACAACTCCCGACGAGTCGTACCACGGTGTTGTATACACCGAGCAGTTCGGCAAGGCTGCATATATAACAAAGTGCACGACTCAGCTCATGCGCGACCTTGGCTCAATTCAGTCCCCGATGAACGCATTCCTGCTCAACCTCGGACTCGAGACCTTGCATCTGCGTATGCCGCGCCACTGCTCAAACGCTCTCGCCGTTGCAAGGTTCCTGAAGGCTCATCCGAAGATCGAGTCCGTCCGCTATCCCGGCCTCGAGGGCGACGAATACTATGACCTTGCGCAGAAGTATATGCCCAACGGCACCTGCGGCGTCATTTCGCTGAGAATAAAAGGCGGCAGAGAGGACGCGGTCAGATTCATGGACAGCCTCAAGCTCGCGGCGATAGTCACCCATGTTGCGGACAGCCGCACCTGCTGTCTGCACCCGGCGAGCACAACTCATCGCCAGCTCACCGCGCAGGAGCTCGACGACTGCGGAGTCTATGAAAATCTTGTCAGACTTTCCGTCGGAACCGAGAATGTCGATGATATAATCTCCGATCTCGACGCGGCTCTCGCGAACGTCTGATATTGGCAAAATAGACAAAAATCACGCGTAAAATTTTATGCATAAAACCCGGCTGCAAGTTTTCCTGCAACCGGGTTAATTTTTTTGTCACTGCATATGCGGCTTATGCAGAATATTTCCATATGGTTATTAAAATCAAACTGTAAAGTTTTTTACTTTACGCATATATTCTGAATAGTCATCAAAACATAAAAGTTATCCACATTATCCACATAGTTATCCACATCAGCAAGGAGGAAAGCTTTACCGCTTGTGGAAAAGAATCGATGAATAATTGCTGAATATTGAATGAATATCAATGAATAAATTCAAAATTGCGCAAAAAATACCGCCCGAATTTCTGAAGGAAAAAACACGGGCGGTTTCAATATTTTTATGTTGCTCAGTCGATGAACGGGAGACTTCTGACGAGATCGTTTATCCCGCCGAGCGAACCGTGGAAGAAGCTGCGTATCATTTCAAACACAGTCATCGACGCGGTTATCGCAAACAGCACTCCGACGATTATCGCAATAATAACTGCGAGTCCCACGCCGACCGCGAGACCTATCAGCGTAAACTGACCGATGCCATTGGCGACATTCGGCTTGTCGCTCTTCCATATTAGATAGAGCACGAGGCTGACGAGCGGCAGGAACCACAGCAGCGGACCGAAGAAGCCGAGGAAAAATCCGAGAACTTTCCATCCGCCGGTGCTTTCGCTTTCCTGCTCGGGCTTCTTGTTCGCTTTCGGCTGAACAGGTGCGGGAGCAGGCAGGGGAGCCGGCTCTTTCGGAATATCATTATGTACGGGCTGAGTATCTTCTGAGGCGGTCTGCTCCTGCGCCGCGCGTCTGGCGTCGCTCTCCGCGAGGCTCACCGGTTCGCCGCAATATGGGCAGACCTTGAATCCGTCTTCGAGCTGTTTTCCGCAATTTCTGCAAAACATAATATCACTCTTTCGTTTTTGTGTCCGCGCAGATTACTTGTCGCCCGACTTCTTTTCGAGCTTGCGCTTGTTGCCTTTGTCGTCTATTACATATGTATTGTCGAGCTGGGCTGTAAGGCTCGCCTTGAAATCGGCGACATACTGCTTCTTGAGACCCTCCCATTCGGCGAATTCCTCTTCACTCAGATCCCTCTCCTGCGACAGGTGATAGAGATCGTTCATGCGCTTTATCTCTTCTTTTTTCATGTCTGCCTCCGTGAGCTTATATAATACATTTATTATATACTATGCCGGGGATAAAGTCAATTTGAGCGGTAGATTGTCGATTTTATCGCGCTATCGGCAAAATTTTTCGTAAATCATAAGCGAGCAAATGGTATGAAAAAACGAGAAAACTTGAGAAAAACGGAGATAGCAAAACATAAATTAAAATTTAAAGAAAAAGTGCTTGACAAGCATAGAGCGATGTGGTAATATATCGTAGCATTAAGAAATCGGAGGTAACAAGTATGTCAACTTATATGCCCAAAGCGGGCGACATCACCCGTAAGTGGTATGTCATCGATGCTGCCGGTAAGCCTCTCGGCAAGGTAGCAGTTCAGGCTGCCGTCCTTCTTCGCGGCAAGCATAAGCCCACATTCGCTCCTCACGCCGACTGCGGCGATCATGTAATCATCATCAACGCTGAGAAGGCTGTCCTCACCGGCAACAAGCTCAACCAGAAGATGTATTATCATCACACCGGCTATATCGGCAACATGAAAGAGGTCAAGTACAGCACCCTCATGAAGACAAAGCCCGAGTTCGCTGTCGAGCTTGCAGTTAAGGGTATGCTGCCCGATTCTACTCTGGGCCGCACCGCTCTGACCAGACTCCGCGTTTACAGAGGCGCTGAGCACAAGCACGAAGCACAGAAGCCCGAAGAGTGGGCTCTTTAATGAAGGGAGGCAATAAATAATGTACGATTCAGTTCCTTACTTCTACGGCACAGGCCGCAGAAAGAAATCAGTCGCCAGAGTCCGTCTTTATGCCGGCACCGGCAAGATCATCATCAACGACAGAGAGATTGACAATTATTTCGGCCTTGAGACCCTCAAGCTCATCGTCCGCCAGCCTCTCGCTCTTACAGGCACCAGCGAAAAGCTCGATGTCATCTGCCGCGTCAACGGCGGCGGCGTGACCGGCCAGGCAGGTGCTATCCGCCACGGTATTTCCAGAGCACTTCTTCAGTATGATGCGGAGCTTCGCCCCGCACTCAAGAAGGCAGGCTTCCTGACCAGAGACCCGAGAATGACCGAAAGAAAGAAATACGGTCTCAAGGGCGCTCGCCGTGCACCCCAGTTCTCGAAGCGCTGAATTTTTACCGCTTACAAGACGAATATCAGCTCCCGGGCAGCATTGCTGTTCGGGAGTTTTTCTGCATTTTTGAAGGGCTTTTTGTGCCCGACAGCTTTTTTTGGAGGCAAACTCCCGAGTTTTCGGTTATTTCTTGAAAAATCAATGCGTTATGATATAATTAATATTGAGAAATGAGCTTATAAAGGAGTGACTTGTTCGGAACAGAAAATATAACGGACATAAGAGAACCGAAGCCCTTGCTCTTTTGGCGCAGTGCGGCATATCAAGGAAAGGTAACAGGAAAATGAAAAAGCGCTTTATTTCTTTTGCACTCGTGTGCATTCTCTTGCTGATTTTTCCCGCGTGCTCATCGAAACAGAACAATGACTACGGAGGCGATCCTATGGAATTTAAAAGCTTTAAGCTGACGGAGAACAACTGCTCGGCACAGAACGCCGTGTATGAGGGATGCAAAACAGAGGACGGAGTACATCTTGAGTATTATATGAGCTCGAACGACTGGGATAGCGAGCTGTCCTGCTTTGTCGAATCCCGTGACGTCATCCGCTCGGTTGACGGGGATGAGAATCTCTACCGCGAGGTGTGCGCCCTGTTCGGAAATTGCAGAATAGATGAATGGGCGGGCTTCCGAGGCGCAAATCCCCCCGACGTTCTCGACGGAAGCTCGATGAGCTTTTCTGCTGTCTTGGCGGACGGAACGGAGATTGAGGCGAGCGGGAGCAATAACTTCCCGAAAAATTACCAAACATTAAGAGCCGGGATTAACAGGCTGATAACCTCGAATAAAATAAGAAGCACCGAGTTTTCCGAAGGGAGCTATGCGATTTCGCTGCCCAAAAGTTGGGTAGGCGTAGTCAGCGCCAGTTTTTCGGAGGGCATGGTGGCGTTTTCCGTCGATAAAACGGACGGCAATGAGCTCACGTTCTTTATAATCGATACCGGCAACGGCTATTCCTCGGACTCCTACAAGGGCAGAGTGGAAGTGGGGCGGCTTGTTTCGGACGAAAACACCCTGTTTGTTACGGCGCGCGACCATTATCGGATAAACGCATACTCGGAAAAAGTTTCCGAGGCCGCGCTTGCGCTTTGGGAGACCTATGAGAGCGACAGGCGAGCAATAATCGAAAGCCTGCACGGCATAAACGGGTATGAGCTTTATCCCGAGGACGGGTCTATTCTGCATGAGACCGACGCGCGGGATTTGGCGGATAAGGCGCGAAGCCTCTGGCTGACTCTGAATTTTGCGGGCGAGTATTCCGCCGGGGAGAAGCCCGTGACAATAAGATTCAGAAAGTATATTCCAATGTTCCCCCAATACCGGTATGTGACCACGATGGAAGAGGTCCGCAAAAAATTTTTAGAGGTCTTTTCCGAGGAGTTTACAGATAAAATACTGAGCCAAGCTGTCGCCGACAGGGATTTGATAGAGCATAACGACAACATATATGTAGCATATAAGAAAAACGACGGCGAAGTCTCCTATAACAGCTGGATGCATCACGTCGAGGATGACGGCAACGGGAATTTCACGGTTGTTATGGCCGTAAGAAAACGCTCGGTTGACGATATCATCTATGTTAAGCTACCGACAGGGAAAAATGCGGAGGGAAAGTTCGTGTTTACCGATTACCCCTATTGGGATAAATCAAAATAATTCTCGCGGACATACTCCGCAGGGAACGAAAAGTTTTCTTGTAAATCGCCGCTCTGCGTGATATAATCATATCGATAAAAATTTATCAAAGAGGGGATTTCTATGAAAACCGCAATTTACGGCGCAGGGTCGCTCGGCACCGTGCTCGGCGCATATCTCGCAAAGGCGGGCGTGGATGTCGATCTTATCACGCGCAACCGCGAGCACGTCGAGGCTCTCAACAGAGACGGCGCAAAGATAATCGGCACCGTCAATATGACCGTGCCCGTCCACGCGCTGACTCCCGATGAGATGACCGAAAAATACGAGCTGATAATCCTGCTGACAAAGCAGCTCGACAATGTAAATGTTCTGAAGAATCTTCAGAAGAACATGACCGATGACTGCATCGTCTGCACGCTTCAGAACGGACTCCCGGAGCTCTCGGTCTCCGAGGTCGTCGGCGAGGACAGAACGATGGGCTGCACCGTCGCTTGGGGCGCAACGCTTCACGGCAAGGGCGTTTCCGAGCTTACGAGCGAGCCCGACAGCATGAGCTTCGGTCTTGGCAGAATGAACGGTCAAAAGGACGAAAAGCTCATGCAGGTAAAGGCGCTGCTTGAGAAGATGTGCCCCGTCGAGGTTGAGGATAACTTCATGGGCGTCCGCTGGTCGAAGCTGCTCATCAACGCCGCGTTCAGCGGCATGTCCGCCGTTATCGGCGGCACTTTCGGCGACGCCGCAGAGAACAAGACCTCCCGTGTCTGCTGCCAGAATCTTATAAAAGAGTGCATCGATGTTGCCGCGGCGGCGGGAATAAAAATCGAGCCGGTTCAGGGCAAGGATATCGTCAAGCTCCTCGACTACAAGGGCAACGGCATAAAGAAGAAGATATCCTTCGCGCTCATCCCGATATGCATCAAGAAGCACAGGCTTCTCAAGGCGAGCATGCTCCAGGATCTCGAAAAGGGCAAGAAGTGCGAAGTCGACGCGATAAACGGCGTTGTCTGTGCCTACGGCAGAAAGTACGGCGTGCCGACTCCGTATAACGACAAGGTCTGCGAGATAATCCATGGCATTGAGGACGGCAAGTATACATATACATTCGACAATGTAAAGCTGTTCGCCAACCTGCCGAAATAAGAGGCATATTCGGCATAAACCAAATAACAAACCCCGACTATGATTTGTAGTCGGGGTTTATGCTGTTCTGCCACGCAGAATTGCAGATGGTACGGGACGCCGAAATGTGCGTAGAAGCGCGTTGTTTGTCTATCGCTCGAGCTGTAGCAAAGTAAAAGTAAGTGATTCAACTGATTTTTGTAATCAGACTTTCAATAGCCACGCCGTAGTGTTTGAAAGTTTTCTTAGGGGAGCGAGGGAACGGCTTGCGAAGCAAGACGCACGAGCCCGTATT
>OBLG01000802.1_pt1 | contig 30058 bp, 28 predicted proteins | sample 1517451 | NCBI WGS metagenome assembly OBLG01 (sample SAMN04571694, study PRJEB22368) | human gut metagenome | biome: human gut; material: stool | host: Homo sapiens | place: Luxembourg | collected 2012-06-29
CCTTTGTGGACAGCAAGGGCAACTTCGGCAAGGTGTACTCCCGGGACATGGCCTACGCCGCCAGCCGCTACACGGAGGCCAAGCTGGCCCCCATCTGCGCCGAGCTGTTCCGGGATCTGGACTGCGACGCCGTGGACTTTGTGGACAACTACGACAACACCACGAAGGAGCCGTCGCTGCTGCCCACCACGTATCCCAACGTGCTGGTGTCCGCCAATCAGGGCATCGCCGTGGGCATGGCCAGCCAGATCTGCGGCTTCAATCTGGGCGAGGTGTGCGACACCACCATCGCCTTTCTGAAAAATCCCGACCACGACATCTCCTCCACGCTGCTGGCGCCGGACTTTCCCACCGGCGGCCAGATCATCTGCGATGGCGATGACCTGCGCAGCATCTACGCCACGGGACGCGGCGGCCTGAAGGTCCGCGCCCGCTGGCGCTATGACAGGAGCGAGAACGTCATCGAGGTCTACGAGATCCCTTATTCCACCACCATCGAGGTCATTCTGGACAAGGTGGCGGAGCTGGTGAAGGCCGGCAAGATCAAGGAGATCAGCGACATGCGGGACGAGACGGACCTCAGCGGTCTGAAGCTGGCCATCGACCTGAAGCGCGGTGTGGACCCTGACAAGCTGATGGCCAAGCTGTTCCGCCTGACGCCCCTGCAGGACACGGTAAGCTGCAACTTCAACATCCTCATCGCCGGTATGCCCCGGGTCATGGGGGTGGGGGAGATCCTCACCGAGTGGACAGCGTGGCGCACCGACTGCGTCAAGCGCCGCGTGTACTATATCCTCAGCAAAAAGAAGGAAAAGCTCCACCTGCTGCAGGGCCTGAAGCGCATCCTGCTGGACATTGACAAGGCCATCCGGATCATCCGCGAGACAGAGGAAGAATCCGAGGTCATCCCCAACCTGATGATCGGCTTCGGCATCGACCAGGTGCAGGCGGAGTACGTGGCGGAGATCAAGCTCCGCAATATCAATAAGGAGTACATCCTCAAGCGGGTGCAGGAGACGGCGGCGCTGGCCGATGAGATCGACGATCTGGAGGACACGCTGGCCAAGCCCGGGCGCATCCGCCGCATCATCATCGACGAACTGACAGAGGTGCGGAAGAAGTACGCTGTGCCCCGCCGCACCGAGATCGTATACAGCCACGAGCTGCCGGAGGAGCCGGCGGAGGACGCGCCGGAGGACTACCCCGTCCACCTGTTCCTCAGCCGCGAGGGCTATTTCAAGAAAATCACGCCCCAGTCCCTGCGGATGTCTGGCGACCAGAAGTACAAGGAGGGCGACGGCCCCAGCCAGTACTTCGAGGCCACCAACAACACGGAGCTGATGTTCTTCACCGACAGGCAGCAGGTCTACAAGACCCGCGCCAGCGAGTTCGGCGAGACGAAAGCCTCGCTGCTGGGCGACTATCTGCCCGCCAAGCTGGGGCTGGATGCAGGGGAAAATGTGATCTTCCTGTGCCTGCCCGGGGATTACAGCGGCAGCCTGCTGTTCGCCTTTGAGAACGGCCGCGTGGCCCGCGTCAGCCTCAGCGCCTACGCCACCACCTCCAACCGCCGCAAGCTCACCGGCGCCTACTGCGAAAAGTTCCCGCTGGTGCAGATCCTGCCCCTGGCGGAGGACCGCGAGCTGGCGCTGCTGACCAATGAGCCCCGGGCCCTGCTGGTGCACACGGCGCTGCTGGCGCCCAAGACCACCCGCGGCACCCAGGGTGTGCAAGTCATGAATATCAAGCCCAAATACCATCTGGAGCGGCTGGCCAATGTGGCCGACACCGGCATCACCAACCAGGCCCGCTACCGTACCCGCACCATCCCCGCCGCCGGCGCCCTGCTGCGGCCGGAGGACAGCGAGGAAAAGCAGCTGGAGCTGCTGTAAAACGCCGGAAAGGAGGACATCCCATGAAGAAAAGAGCGCTGCCGCTGCTGCTGGCGGTGCTGCTGTGCCTGACGGGCTGCGGCAGCTTTCTCCAGCGGGAGTGGTACGAGGTCAAGGACCACAGCTCCTCCTATTACGAGGGCAGCGGCCGCGGCGTGCTGCAGGCCGACACCTATCAGGATCTGGTGAACGACATCCTCCTTCTGGTGGGCAACCACACGGAGGAGGGCACCATCCGCCTGTACTATGGAGGGGAGGGCCTGGACGCCACGGACGCGGCGGAGATGGCCTGCCGCGAGGTGGAGCATGACACGCCCCTGGGCTCTTACGCTGTGGAGTACCTGCAATACACGCTGGACGACTCCGCCCGCAATTACAGTGAGATCACCGTCACCATCAGCTACCGCTGCACTGCCCAGCAGATGGCAAGCATCGCCCACGTCACCAATACCTCGGCCCTGCGGGACCTGCTGGCTCAGGCCCAGGACGAGGGTCTGGCGGAGCTGGTGGTGCAGTTCAGCAGCACCGACAGCTCTGCCGCCGACATCGAGCGGCTGATCCGTGAGGTGGAGAGCTCCGCAGGCGGAGCGGACTGGCTGGTGCGCTTCTATCCGAATCGGGACAGCGTGGGTCTGGTGGAGATCCTGCTGGTACACTGAGCGGACCACATCCGAAGAAAACGGAAAAACAGAAAATGCAGGGTTGACAAACCGGCGCTTATACGCTATAATCAACCTTGCGTTTGCGGGCGTAGCTCATCTGGTAGAGCGCGACCTTGCCAAGGTCGAGGTAGCGAGTTCGAGCCTCGTCGCCCGCTCCAAAAATAAGAGACACACGAAAGTGTGTCTCTTATTTTTTGGAAATTTGCCAGCGGGCAGGGTCAAACTCGCTGCCTCGACCTGCGCGAAGCGCGTCAAATCAAGAGGTGAAGCAGGGTTCCTGCAAATGGCGTCAGCCAGTCGTGGGATGCCGGGAAGCGAGTTCGAGCCTCGTCGCCTCTTTGAAAAATATTGAAAAATGCAACATAGAGCGTTATAATATGCTCATGAATTTATTAGGGGGAAACTTTTTATGAACATGCAGGAATACGAAAAAGTTAAAGACTTTACATACTTAGAATATTGTGACTACCTCCAGCAAAAATATGGCATCGGTCGTTGCAATTATATGACCAAATCGTGGAATAAAAATCCAAAGGTTTCCCGTACAAAGGATGGGCTTCTGGCGCATCACAAATTCGAAGACCACGCTATCATGCTGGCAAACAAAGACTTCGCTATGCAAAATCCCTTTGAATGGCAATTAGCTGAAAACATTGTCTACTGCGATTACTTGGAGCATCTCTTTCTCCAGATTTTGATTTGTGAGGACTCCACTGCGCAGAAAGACGCTTTCGGAACTGTCGGTTTCGGCGGGGTAGTTAACTTTCTCGTCCCTGAACTAAATGATGTCTTCAGCGGCTGGGAAACTAAAGAGGCTTGGCGTGCAACGTGTCATAACCTTATCAAAAATGATAAAGATGTGTATATGGCCCTCCTAAAACGCTTCAAATCCTCCTTCCAAAACAGGCCCTTCTATACAGAGCGCCTTTATTCAAGTTTTAACGAATCCTTCAATCTATGGTCAAAACAAAATAATGCAGAATTATTTGCAGAAATCGCACAACTGTAGAAGAACTCACTTACAGCACAAAAAACACCCGCCCTACAGGGCGGGTGTTTCCATAGAAATATCAGTTCAGATGCCGCCGGTAGTTGCCGCCGGTGTGGACGCCCTCCTGCACGATGAAGAACGCCTTGGGATCCATCTCCTGCATCACCTGCTGCAGCGTACCGATCTCGTACTTGCTCAGGCACACGCACAGCACCTGTACCTCGTCGCCGGTATAGGCGCCGTGGGCCGTCCAGTACGTCACGCCGCGGTCCAGCTTTTCGATGATGAAACGGACCAGCTCCGGATTATTCTTCTTGGTGAAGATCAGCATCTCCACGTTGACGTTCTGCTGGTGCAGCTTATCCAGAAACAGGTTGCTCAGGATATTGTAGATAGCGGAGTAGATGGCCGTGGTGGCGTTGAACAGGAACAGGCACAGCGTATACAGACATACGTTGAAGCAGATGCAGAACCGGCCCACGGTGAACTTGGGATTCTTCTTGCTGAGGTACAATCCCAGAATGTCCAGACCACCGGTGGAACAGCCGCAGCTCAGCACCAGCCCCGCGGCGAAACCCACGCCCAGGCCGCCGATCAGGCAGCTGGTCAGCGGGTCTGCGATGATGGGCACGGCGGGGGAGGGGATCAGCGCCGAAAAGATGGAGTTGCACACGGTGACGATGGTGGCCTTGGCGAAAAACGTTCGTCCCAGTCCCCGATAAGCCAGATAGAACATGGGCAGATTCGCCAACAGGTACAGCAGGCCCGCCAAATCGAAGGGCACATTTACCCCCGCCCGCGTCACCAGCAGGGTACGGATCACCTGGCACAGGCCGTAGGCGCCGCCTGCGTAGAAGCCCTGAGGCACGATGAACAGGTTGATGGCCGACGCCATGATGGCGGCGCCCACGATGCCGCCCAGCAGGCGCAGCCCGCGCTCATGCAGGATCTTATTATAGACAGACACCTTGTTCCCTCCTCTCCGGTAACAAAAGGCATTATATGCACGAGAGCCTGCAAAGTCAAGGGATATTTTTGAAAATTACAGGCTATATTGCAAGATGTGATGCAATCTGTGCCGCGCACGGCACAAGGTGCGGGACACGGTGGATTTGTTGACCCCCAGACGCACCGCGATCTGGGCCATATTCAGCTTTTCGTAGTAGTACAAATGCAGCATCTCCTGCTGGCGGGGTGTTAATTCCTCCGTCATGGCGCGGGACAGGTTGTGCAGCAGCCGCTGCCGCCGCTGGCTGTTGTCGCCGGCCTGCTGCTGCATCCACTGGTGCAGGCCGGCGATGTCCATGGGATCAAAGGCGGAATGGATCATAACTCCGGTCACTCCTGTCGTAGTAATGGGCCGTCAGCCGCGCCAGCTGGCGGCACTGGCGCAGCATGGGCTGCAGCTCCGTCAAACGGCGGCGCAGCTGGCGGGCGCTGTCCGGATCGTCGGCGGTCCGGAGGTCCAGCCGCAGCTGCTCCATGCGCCTCTGGATGCGCTGGGCGCTGTCCTCATACAGCGGTGACAGTTCGGCAAGTTTCACGCGCGATCACTCTCCTTCATTTCTTCATTTCTTGCGTAAAAAATGTGTTGACAAACCCCGAAAGTTCTGTTAGAATAAACTGCGCTGATGGAGATGCTGGTGTAGCTCAGCTGGTAGAGCAGCTGATTTGTAATCAGCAGGTCGGGGGTTCGAATCCGTCCACCAGCTCCAATTTCATATGGGGGATTTCCCGAGTGGCCAAAGGGGACAGACTGTAAATCTGCTGGCAACGCCTTCGGTGGTTCGAATCCACCATCCCCCACCAAATATTCCCGACGGTCGTTTGACCGGCGGGGATATTTTTTTGGTGGGGATAGGTGGAGTCGGAGTTTATGCCCCGCAGGGGTAAATCCACCATCCCCGTCAAAAATGCCGATTGCGCATCTGCGCGGTCGGTATTTTTATTTTCCCCTCCCAATACCGCTGCGCCCGTCACGGCGCAGCGGTTCTCCTCTATTTCGAAAACCAGTTTTCTTGTTGACTTTTACAGCGTATCACAAGAATCTTGTAATGTCAAGTCTATTTTCTCAAGTTTCTTGTTAAAATAGATTGACAAAACCAAGGATCTGGGTTAGGATAGGGACAGAATTTGTCGAAATCTGGCGAGGAGGCGTTTCCCATGAGTTTTTGTGAGCAGCTGCAGAAGCGGCGGAAGGAGCTGGGCCTGAGCCGCACGGAGCTGGCCGCCCGCCTGGGCGTTTCCCCCTCAGCGGTGGGCAACTATGAGACCGGCGTCAGCGCCCCTAAGGAGGAGGTGCTGCTGCGGTTGTTCGACGCGCTGGAGGTGGACCCCAACTACCTGTACCGCGGCAGCTTCCGCCACATTGGCGGCATCCAGTCCGATGAGGAGCGGAAGCTGCTGGAGAAATACCGCCGCCTGCCGCTGTCCGGTCGTCAGACGGTCCACACGCTGGTGGACGCACTGGACATCATGGTGGCAGAGGAGCAGCGGCTCCGTCCCCGTCAGGAGCGGCGCACCATCCCGCTGTACCAGTCTCCGGCGGCGGCAGGCTTTGCCGCCCCTGTATTCGGCGAGGACTACACCCTCGTCCCCGTGGAGGGTGACGTGCCCCCCGGCGCAGAGCTTGCCGTCCGCATCCAGGGTGACTCCATGATGCCCCAGATCGCCGACGGCGATGTGGTCTACGTGAACCACGACCCCCTGCAGAATGGCGACATAGGCATCTTCTGCGTGGACGGCGACATGCTGTGCAAGCAGTATTACCGCGATGGCTTCGGCATGGTCTATCTGTTCTCTCTGAACCGCGCCCGGGCCGATATGGACGTAACGTTCCACCGCGACAGCGGCCGCAGCCTCACCTGCTTCGGCCGCGTCATGATCCACGGCCAGCCCCTGCCCCAGCAGCATATGTAAAGAAAAAGGCGCACGGCCAAGCCGTACGCCTTTGCATTGTTGTGAATTACAAAATGAAGCCGCCGTCGACGGTAAGCACCTGTCCCGTGATGAAGGACGCCCGTCGGTCCGCCAGGAATGCCACCGCCTCGGCGATGTCCTCCGGCGTGCCCAGCCGTCCCAGCGGCGTCTCCTCCGCCAGCTGCGGCAGCACCGCGGGCGGTAGGGCGTTCAGCATATCGGTGCGGATAACACCGGGTGCCACGCAGTTGACGCGGATGCCGGAGGGCGCCAGCTCCGCCGCCAGTGAACGGGTCAACCCGATCAGCGCCGCCTTGGTGGCGGCATACGTCACCTCGCAGCTGGCGCCGCGCAGCCCCCAGATGGAGGAGATATTGACGATGCAGCCCTCGTGCTCATGCAGCATCCGGGGCAGCACGGCCTGGATGGTGTGGAACGCGCCGTCCACGTTGACGGAGAAGTATCGGTGCCACAGCTCGTCGCTGATGTCCTGAAACAGCGCCTGTCCCGCCACACCGGCGTTGTTCACCAGCAGCGACACGGGACCGAAGGCGTCCTCCACCCGCCGCACCATGTCGTTGACCTGCTGCCGGACGGACACGTCGGCCTGCACGGCCATGGCCCGCTGTCCCGCCGCCGTCAGCTCCTCCACCAGCGCGTCAGCACAGTCCTGCCGTTCCCGATAGTTGATGCAGACGGCGTAGCCCGCCGCTGCCAGCTTCCGCACCGCGGCGCGTCCGATGCCGCGGGAGGAGCCCGTCACCAGTGCGATCTTTTCCATGTAGCACCATCTCCTTGTGTAGTCTTGCCGCCAGTATAACAAATTTTCGGCGGCATGGCAAGAAAAGTGTTGACAATCGCGGTACTTTGCGGTAATATACCATTGTTGTCTGCGCGGTTAGCTCAGCTGGTAGAGCACATGCTTGACGTGCATGGGGTCACAGGTTCGAGTCCTGTACCGCGCACCACAGAAAAGTCTTGAAGCCACAAGGGTTTCAAGGCTTTTTCTTTTGCCTTTCTTGCGTTTTTCCCTTATTTTTTCCCTTATTGTATCATCCGGCAGATACGGCTTGAATAAACTGTTCCATCCGTTGTGCACTGTCTCGCTTCATCTGCTTCGTGACGTGTCCGTAAACATCCAGCGTAAACGCAGCGGTAGCGTGTCCGAGGTTTTCCTGCACGGTCTTAATGTCGTCGCCGCTTTTGATGCAAGCAACCGCGTAAGTGTGGCGCAGGTCGTGAAAGCGAGTAGCCGGAGAGCCTATTTTTTTCACAATGCGCTTGAAGCAGTCATACACCGTGCGATAGGATAGGTAGCCGCCCGTCTGATTGGAAAAGACAAGCCCGTTTTCCTGCCATGCGTCGCCCGCCTCCATTCGCATACTGTTTTGTGCCAGCTTTTGAAGCCGGAACAGCAGCACCACAGATGGAGCTAATGAGATACTACGGGCGCGGTTGTTCTTCGGTGGAGAGAAGTAATATTGACCGCCCTTTTTCTGCTCCTTGCGGAGCTGACGCTTTACCGTGAGAATACCGTTTTCGAGGTCGATATGCTCCCAGCCCAAACCAAGAACCTCGCCCTCGCGTAGCCCCGTAAACAGCGCGATTTTATAAAGGTATTCATGGGGGCTGCCTTGTACCTCTTTCAAGAACGCTGCAACCTGTTCTTCCTCCAGCGGGTGCATTTCTTTTTTGATGATGCGCGGGAGCGTACAGGCATCCGTCGGATTGACGCGGAGATAGCCAATCAATACCGCTTGCTGCAAAGCCTTATGAAAAACCCCGTGAATGTTCTTGACCGTTTTGGCTGACAGCGGATTTGTTTTGCCGTCTGTCGGCGTAACAAGCTCATTATAAAAGTGCTGTGCCGTATGGGCGTTCAAAGTTTCCAGCCGGATTTTCCCAAGACGCGGCGCAATATACAACTCCACATTCTTCTTGTAGAGATACGCCGTAGACGCTTTCACGCCGCCAAGATAGTCCTGTGTCCAGATGTCCAGCCATTCCCCAACCGTCAGCTTGCAGGGTGCTTTGTAGGTGCCATCGTCCAGCGACGCTGTGATCTGGCGTAGCTTCTGTGCCACTTCCTTCTGCGTCTTTCCGGTGATGCTGCGCTGGATCTGCTTACCTGTGCCGGGGTCGAAGCCCTCTGTGTAGCGGCCTTGCCAGTAGGTGTAGGTCTTTCCGTTCTTTGTTGTTGTGATCTTTCTGATGGAACCGGCGCCTCCAGCGCCTTTTCCTGTTTTTGTACGCGGCATATACGCTCCTTTCCGCCGCGCGGAATGTACCATCTCCATGATATATCCCGCGCGGCTGTTGTGCAAGTTTAATTTCCCCGACGAAGAACTTTACTTCCGCAGAAAATCCAGCAGGGCATCCCTCGGAATACGGATCTGCCTACCGATGCGGATGCTTCGTATCTGTCCGCTGCGGATCAATTCGTAGGCGGTGTTGCGGCCGATGCCGAGGATAGGCATCAGATCCTCTACCCGCAGTGTCATTGGGAGGTCGCTTAGATCACGGCACTTATTCTCCACGGGCAGTACCTCCCTTCACGGACGCCAGATAGATGTTTGTCACATCGGGTCGCTCGTGTCCCAGCAGGCGGGACACGGTGAAATGGGCGTCCAAAGGCGTCATGCCGCCGCTGACGAGGGACGTGTACTTTTCGGCGGCGTAGGTATGGCGCAGCCCATGGAAGGTAATGCGCCTGTCCGGTGCGGTAGGGTCACAGATGGCGTCGCGGTGGCGGAGGATAAACTGCTGCATGCCGTTGATGGCCCGGTCGGTGGGTACGCCGTCTGGCACCAGCAGCTTGTGACCGCGCTCCGTTTTCTCCAGCAGCCTTTGCATCATCATGGTAATACGGCCGTCCTCAATGGGGACGATACGCACCTTGCCGCCCTTGCCCTTCACGGTGAGGGCGTTTTCACGCAGCGCACGCTCCGCCGTAGCGGTGTCCATGCGGAAGCACTCGTGGATACGCAGACCGGCGTAGCGGGCCAGATACAGGGTGAGAATGTAGTCCTCCCGTTCCTCTGCCATGGCGCGGCCGATCAGCTTACCGAACTCCGAGTTCGTCCATGTACGATCCTGCTGCCCGAAGCGGCGGCGTTCCAAGGCTACGCCCAGTTCTTCGTTGCCTGGCAGCGTATAGCGGGGATGGGACATCTTGTCGCGGAAGAAACGGATAGCGGAGAGGTCGGTTTTGATGGTGCTGGCGGACTTGCCCTGCTCCTGCAAATAGAGAACGTAGCTCACCAGATGCTTGCCGCTGATGTTCTCCAGCTTTTGCAGATGGTAGTGGACAGCGAGGTAGGCGCAGAAGCGCTTGACTGCTTCATAGTAGCGGTCTTTCGTGCGGAAGCTGCCCTGACGGTTGTGTCGGGCCAGCTTGTCCAACTGGGTAACGAGGGTGTGGTAAATACCTTTTGTGGTCATATCAAAAATCTCCTTGCAATCGTAGTTGTGTTCAGATGGACGCACTTCACCCGTTGGCAAGGAGAGCCGTTTCCGGCGCATCTCCGCAGAAAGGATAGACTGCCGCAGGCGGAAAGCCTTGGTGCTGCATGCTTTTCACGGCCTGCCTGTATGTCTGTCTCTCTTTACTTGTGCCAGGTCAGTACGCTGCCACATGGGGCGAATATGCCCTGCTCGATGGAGCGGTGGCGGACACCAGGCCGCTGAACTCGGCTGCGGAAGGCTCCGCCGGTGTCCTGTGATTCGTCCGGCGACGGATCTGAGAATATGCGACGTCCCGTATGACCGGCGCCGCACTCTGACTGCGGCATACAGGGCGGGAGCTTGCCTCTCCCTTGACGATTTTCACGCCGTATCGTCCCAACGACTTTTACAAAAGCTCCTTTTTTCTGATCTGTGCCGAATTGATTTCGGCGCTCTTTCTATTCCTGCGGTATCGCGGCGATGGCAAGTGCCGCGACAAAAATAGTAAGCAAAAACGCAGGAAGAATCTTCCTGCCGTTTCGGCTTCTTACGATCCTTCCTGCGTTTGCAGTATTGTTCAATTCTGATGGCCGCCCGTTTTTCGGGAGGCACATTTTGACATACTTCGAGTTCTTAGTCAGAGCGAAAAGCTGTTGATAGCCTTCCACCCGTGCCTGCTCTGCTCCGACCTAAATGCTTGATGCCTTAAGTACAGGCACATCATAGCATGGCGGCAAAGCGGCGTACAGGTGGAAAATGCCGCGAGAGAATTTCTCGCAGCATAGTCATTGAAATATAAGGGCGCAGTGGCCCATAATTACGAATGAGAGCATGGTGCTCCTCAAGTACAAACTTAACAACGTGTGCGATCCGAACCGTGTTCGGAAACCCCGTTGGGGCAGTGCACAAATAACTGAATAACTCTTATATACCACAATATGTTGTAGTTGTCAACACTTGCGTGCATATATGCATACAAGTGTTGACAACGTCATTTCCCGTTGTCTGGATACCATTAAACCACTAAAACAATATTGCTCACAATGAATATACATCAAATCTGTTGTTATAAAAGCACAGGCACGGGTCAACCGTGCCTGTGCTTTTATTCTTTCGAAATCAAACTCCGTGCTATTTTCCTTTCAGTGCCAAACTCTCAGGGCAACTAAATCTCCCGGTTCATAACACCCAAATCAATAGTCATAATTGACTACCGCCCCATTCGCAGCATCAACATAGGCGATTCTACCATCGGTAGAAATTAACTCATACGCCAGCTTATAGGTCGACGAATTTTCCTCCTTTCTATCCACTAATAGATCCTGTATAGATAATACCAGCTGTCGCCGGTGTTGTGCCCCGTCTCATCGGTTACATTGTTGTCCACCATGATGGTGTCGTTATCAAACCAGTCCGCATAATGCTCATTTCCGACTTCTTTCGTATCGCGTTCTATTGCGAAGAGCCGCATCTTTTTGAAATCTATGACGGACAGGTGGCACAGGCTGCCATTGGTAGCGTCCCGCTGGATAAGTGCAAGCTTATCGCCCTCAGGACTGCCCACGAGCTCCGCATATGGCCAATCCACATCGGGCCACAAAGCTCCCTCTATCATATTCCGCTCTCCGCTTCGCAGATCAACGACATAGATATGGCGTTCTCCGTCCACCTCCAGCATATATGCACCTTCATCGTGCGGCACATATACCAGTCCGGGTGAAAATGGCTCCGTTCGTTCGGTGCCATGCCAGAGGGCATCAGGGTTTGTGAACGCCGTGGCCGCCGTGCTGCCAACGACGCCGGCCGCCTGCCGCTGGACGTCAACGTTCCACGTTGTAATCATGCCGAAGTCTATCGGCGATGCAGGTGTCTCTCCACGTACATACGCCGCAAGGTCTGCCTCATCCACCGCGCCGCCGGTCAGCGAATGGCAGGAAAAGATGCCTTCACCGATGTAGCTGCACCCAGTCAGTGCCGCACCGCACAGTTCATCAAGGCAGGTGAGCGGTTCCGTACCGATCGCTGCACAGTAATACCTTCCTGCATTCAAAAGGAGGTATTTACCATCACGCGTTATATGAACAGCTTTGAGGAACGGCAGTTCATCCATTACTGCGGCGGGAATCAGCTCCTGCACGCCATCCTCATACAGGTCGATGATAACGGGATATTTACCATCCAGAAGCAGGAGTAGCTTTTCGCCCGTGCCGGGTACAAATTGCAGCACCGCATATTGACCCGTCACGCTGTCGGAAAGCTCCACATAGCCGAGAGCACAGCGCCCCTCTTTATCCTCCGCCCACTCCAGATATACACCGTAAGCCGTTCCGTTGTACGAAAAGTCTCTGCGGGTGCTTTGCAGTTCGAGTTTGACCAGCTCACCGCCCTCCTGCTTATACAAATCGTAGTGACTCCCTTGTTTGTACTCGATCTCATCGGAGCAGATCGCAAATAACCCATTTGCGGCGTGACCGTTGTTGGGAACACGCACTCTTGTGACGGTGATATTTTTCCCAGCCGCGTCATCGCCTGTGAGGGGTTGATCCTCTACCGGAACGCGTTCCACATGATCCTCTGCGGAGATATGAAAGAAGGACAGGACTGCTGCACGGAACTCCTGATCCACGGCAAAGGCGACGGCGACAATACACAGAAGGACGGCCAGCACAGCGGCAACACCAACTGTCATTTTTCTGAATTGCGGTCTCGCAGCAGCAGCATCTCCCCTATAGTGAAAAGCTTTTGCGTCCAATACAGCGGCATCATTCACCGCGCCGATGGCATCTATCAGTTGATTGCTGTTCATAACACATACTCCTCACTTACCAGACAATTATGCAGCGCCTTACGAGTCCGATGAAGCATGACCTTTACTTTACTTTGAGAATAGCCAAACTGCTCGCATATCGCGGAAATAGAATCCAGATACCAGTACCGGCAGAGAAACACACGCCGCTCTGCGGTGGGTAGATCGTTGACAAATGTGTTGATCCTCTTTTCCAGATCAGCGGCAAGGACATCCTGTTCAACGTTTTCATGGGAGGGAACGCATTCGTTTAGCTCATCCAAAGCAGCGGCGAGCTCACCGCCTCGCTTTGCTGCGCTACGCTTTCTCCACCGGTCGATAGAGATGCGGCGGGTCAGTTTTCCCAAAAACGCAGATAACGCGGACGGGCGGTGCGGAGGCATAGTATTCCATGCGTCAAAGTATGTATCGTTGACACTCTCCTCTGCATCCTCTGCATCCGCGAGAATGTTGTAGGCAATGCCGTAACAATATTTCCCATATTTGATTGATGTCTCGGTAATGGCGTCTTCCGACCTTATCCAATAAAGATCGACTATTTTATCATCGTTCATACCTTACTCCTTTCCTTTAAGGGAAATATCCATCATCTATCTACTCGCAAAAAACGCAGAAAGGTTACAGATATTTTAGCATACGTTGAAAAATCATTCAATTTGAAGAAAACCGTCTCTGTCAGCAAGTGTTTTGCTCGGCTTTCCGACATCTGTGCAAAATATCCCGGCATATACTAAAACGCACTATCACAAGAAGAACCTCCAATTCCTTGTAGCACAAGGGATTGGAGGTTCTTCCTCGGTATGAATGGGTATAACGCAAAAGCATCCACGGCTTTTCGGTAAGGGTGAGTCATCCGTCCACCGCGTTTTCTGAGCTAAAGGCACAGGTACATTCCGCGCGGCCACAAAATTTAGCCTTATTTTTAGCCTTATGGCGGTAAACTCGGGTAATCTGTTTTAACACTGCCTAACATGAACCACCTCGACCGAGGTTTTATTCGCGGTACTTTTCGATACCGGATAGTACAGGCTGATATGGTGTCGGGTCAATTCGAGTCCTGTACCGCGCACCAGATCCCACCTCATTCGGGGTGGGATTTTTCTTTCTTGCCACAACAAAGCCCTGAAGCCTTGCGGCTTCAGGGCTTTTCCTCTCCTCTCCGTCACACCGTGATCTTCTTCAGCCACTCGATGTACTCCAGCGCCAACTCCGACAGGGCGCGGGCAGGGTTGCAGATGTAGCCGATCTCGATCTGCCCCAGATCCGTGATGGGCGCCGTGACCAGAGATCGCCGGCAGTCCTCCTGGGTCAGATACCCCGAACCGGTCACATACGCGCTGCCCAGCGCCAGTACCGAATAGGCCATGGCGCGGTCAGACACCGAGATGATCTGCTGCTGCGGGTCCCACTGCCGCCGCGTGGGCGTAAAGCGGGCGGACGAGGGATGACACTCCTCGTAGGAGATGAACGGGTGCTGCTGGATCTCTGCCAGCGTCACGCTCCCGCGTCCGGCCAGCGGGTGGCTCTTGTGGACGTAGATGTGCAGCAGATCGTACTTCATGTGCTGGAAAAAGATGTTCCGCCGGTTGCACGCCTTGATGATGGTGCTGCGGCTGTCGCTGGTAAAGAACAGCACCCCCACATCGGAGCGGTTGGTCTCCACGTCCTGCAGCACCTGATCCATGTTGCCCTCAAAGTACCCCAGATGGTACTTCTGGTTTTTCGGCTGGGACACGATATGCTCAAAGGCATCGATGCCGGAGACATGGTGCAGCGAGGATACGCAGAAGTGCTCGCGGTCGCTTTTGCGGTTCTTATACTTGTCATCCAGATCCTGATAGATGTTGGACAGCAGCTGCGTGTCCTTCAGGAACTCCTCCCCCTGACGGGTCAGGGAGATACCTCTGCTGGTACGCTCGAAAAGCACCATGTCGTACTCTCGTTCCAGGTTCTGGATGGATTCGGACAGGCTGGACTGCGAAATAAACAGAGCCTCGGCAGCCTTGCCGATGGAACCGGCCTTGCTGACGGCCCGCACATATAGTATTTGCTTCAATGTCATCGTTTTCACCTCATACCCGTTCCGCCGCAGATGACGGAGCCGCGCCGCCCGCCGGAACGCCGCCGTCAGACAAGCCTTTTTTTCCTTATTTTATCACCCTCCGCGGGAAAAAGCAATTGCCGCAGGTGTCCCGCTCCTCTCTCAGGTTCGCCCCGACATCACATTGCCCATCGGCTAAACCGATGAGTTTGAATCGTTTATTTGTTCTTCAAATCCTGCGGGTACAGGCGTATAATGAGCGCGAGAAACGGGTAATGCCCCTGAAGGGAGGACTCCACCATGGCTGAATGCCCTCACGCCGCCGCACCGGACACCGTCTTGCAGTGTGTGGACCTGTGCAAGTGCTACAACGGCGTCGTACAGGCCAGCGACCACGTCAACTTCACCCTGCGGCGCGGCGAGGTCCACGCCTTCCTGGGCGAGAACGGCGCGGGGAAAAGCACGCTGATGAAGATGCTCTACGGCATCGAGCAGCCCGATGAGGGACGGCTGTATCTCTCCGGCCAGCCCGTGACGCTGAAAAGCCCCGCCGACGCCATTGCCCACGGCATCGGCATGGTACACCAGGAGCTGATGCTGATCCCCCACCTGACCGTGGCGGAGAACATCACTTTGGGTCAGGAGATCAAGACCCGCGGCGGCCGCCTGAAAAAGCAGGATGCCTCCCGCAGCATCCGCGAGCTGGCCGCATCCTACGGCCTGGAGGTAGACCCCGACGCGCTGGTGGACAAGCTGACCATCGGCCAGCGCCAGCGGGTGGAGATCGTCAAGCTGCTGTACCGCAAGGCGGATATTCTCATCTTCGATGAACCCACCGCCCTGCTGACACCCCAGGAATCCGACGCGCTGTTCGACGTGCTGCGCCGCCTGCGCGATCTGGGCAAATCCACCATATTCATCACCCACAAGCTCCGCGAGGTCTATCAGATCGCGGACCGCATGACCGTGATCCGGCAGGGCCGGATCATCGGCACCACCACGCCGCAGGAGACCGGCATGGCGGAGCTGACGCAGATGATGGTGGGCAAGACCGTCCCCACCGGACGGCGCCAGCCCCATCCCATCGGCGAGGAGGTACTGCGGGTGCAGGACCTCTCCGTCCGCAGCCGCGCCGGCATCGCCTTGCAGGATATCACCTTTTCCATCCGCGCCGGCGAGGTGCTGGGCGTTGCCGGTATCGAGGGCAACGGCCAGACGCCGCTGGCACAGGCGCTTTTAGGGCTGTGCCGCCCCGCCTCCGGCAGTATCCTGCTGAGCGGACAGGAGCTGAGCCGCCGCACCGCCAAGCAGATACGCGACGCCGGTGTGGGCAGCATCCCCGACGACCGGCAGGGCATGGGCCTGATCCTCAGCATGCGGATATTTGAAAACCTGCTGCTGAACACCTACGACGAAAAGCCCTACGCCAAAAACGCCCTGATGGAGGACTGGGCCGCCGCCCGCCGCGACGCGCAGGCCCGCATCTCCGAGTACAGCATCGCCGCCGCTGACGGCTCTGTGGTGGTGGGCACGCTCTCCGGCGGCAACCAGCAGAAGATCGTGGTGGCGCGGGAGCTGTCCCGGGGCTGCCGTATGCTGGTGGCCGCACAGCCCACCCGCGGCGTGGACATCGCCTCGGCGGACAACATCCAGAACCGCATTCTGGACGCCGCCAGGGAGGGCTGCGCCGTTCTGCTGATCTCCAGCGACCTGGATGAGCTGATAAAGGTATCCGACCGGATCATGGTCCTGTTCCGCGGCCGGATCATGGGCTTTGTGGACGCGGACGAGGCCACCCGCGAGGGGCTGGGCCGCATGATGCTGGGCGAGGCCCACTGATTTCCTTATTGATCCTGCCGCCGGCAAAACGGCGGCTCACACCTGAATGTGCAAGTATGCAAGGAGGAACCAAAATGAAATTTACAACTGTGAAAAAGTGGCTGGCCCTGTTGCTGGCGTCCTGCATGGTGATGGCCCTGGCGGCCTGCGGCAAGACCGCGGACGACACCGGCACCACCGGCGGTGACACCGGCGATACCGGCGACACTGGCAGCTCCGCCGCCAAGATCGCCGTGGTGTTCGCCTCCAGCGGTCTGGGCGACAAATCCTTTAACGACGCGCTGTTCAACGGCATGAAGGATGCCGAGAGCACCATGGGCATCGAGTGGGTATATTCCGAGCCCAAGGATGACGCCGAGTATGAGGGGCTCATCTCCGGCTACGCCGACAGCGGCGACTGCGACCTCATCATCTGTCTGGGCGGCAGCCAGAGCTCCAGTCTGGAGAACGTGGCTCCCAACTATCCCCAGCAGAAGTTCGTGATCCTGGACGCCGTGGTGGCAGGCGACAACATCCGCAGCTACACCTGGCGCGATCAGGAGCTGGGCTTCCTGGCCGGCTTCCTGGGTGCCAGCCTGTCCGAGACCCATAAGCTGGGCTTCATCGGTGCCCACGACATCCCCCTGTGCAACCTGGGCGCTGCCGGCATGATCGCCGGTGCCCACTACGCGGACCCCGCCTGCGAGGTGCTGGTGGACTACGCCAACGGCTGGGCCGAGGTCAACGGCTGCTATGAGCTGGCCACCTCCATGAACCAGCAGGGCGCCAGCCTCATCTACCACACCGCCAGCGCCGGCGGCCTGGGCATCCTCAACGCCGGCAAGGAGCACAACTTCCTGACCATCTTCTTCGACGGCAACCTGAACGCCGACGCCCCCGAGACCAACATCGCCAGCGCCATCCGTGACTTCCCCGCCTGCGCCAAGGAGGCCATTCAGGCCGTGATCGACGGCAAGTTCACCGCCGGGTCCATCGAGAAGGGCATCGCGGAGGACAGCCTGTATCTGGACTTTGACGGCTCCGCCTACGAGATCCCCGCTGAGGTGATGGAGCAGTATGACGCCGTGGTGGCCGCCATCAAGGACGGCACCATCGTGGTCCCCAGCACCATCGAGGACGCCAAGGCGTGGCAGGCCGCTGCATGACCCACTGAACATACGGCAAAGGGCTGAAGGTCTCCGCGGCTTTCAGCCCCGCGCTTTATCCGCGGAGCTGCGGCATCTTCTCAAGGAGGGACACTGTGAAAAAGACAAGGATACGGCTGTCGCTGTTTTCGCTGGTACTGGCGCTGGTCCTGTTCGGACTGACCATCTGCGCTACCGGTCGGGAACCCTTCAGCGTCTATTGGAGCATCCTGGCCGGCTCGTTCGGCAGTACCAAGAGCTTTCTGAACGTGCTGGCCTACACGCTGCCGCTGATCATGACCGGTCTGGGCGCGGCGGTGGCGTTTCAGAGCGGCGTGTTCAACATCGGCGGAGAGGGGCAGGTGCTGGTGGGCGGTCTCGCCGCCGTCATCGTGGGCCTGACCGTACCGCTGCCCGCGCCCTGGGGCTGGCTGCTGGCCCTGCTGGCCGGCTTTGCCGCCGGCGCGCTGTGGGCCGTGCTGCCCACGCTGTTCGCCGGACGGAACCTGACCTCGCTGTCCGTGGCCACCATCATGATGAACTCCATCGCCGCCCTGCTGACCGAGTACATCGTCAAGAGCTTTTTCCAGCGTCCCGACGCCAGCAACACGGAAACCGTGGTGGTCAACGAGGGCAGCATCCTGCCCCGCTTTTTCCCCAGCACCCAGTTCAACTACGGCATCTTCGTGGCGCTGTTCTGCGTGGCAGCCGTCACGTGGATGCTCTATAAAACGCCCTTTGGCTTTTCCCTGCGGGCCATGGGTCAGAACCCCCGTGCCATGCAGCAGGCAGGCCTGCCCATCTACCGGCGGACGCTGGCGGCCATGTGCATCAGCGGCGGTCTGTTTGCTCTGGGCGGCGCCATCCAGTGTCTGGCGGTATACAAGCGCTTTGTCATGGGCTTCTCACCGGGATACGGCTGGGACGGCATCACCGTGGCCACACTGGCCATGAATTCCCCCGTCGGCGTGCTGCTGTCCGCGTTCCTCTTCGGTATGCTGCGCTCCGCCTCCATCAGCATGAGCCTCACCAGCCAGGTCACCACGGAGATGATCTCCGTGCTGCAGGGCTTCATCGTCATGCTGGTGGCCTCGCCGGACGTGTGGAACGTGCTGGGCCGCCTGCGGCAGCGCATCGGCATCCGACGGAAACAGGAAGGAGCTGCTGAGTAATGGACTTCTGGATCTCATTTGCCAACTTTTTCGCCTCCGCCATCCGGCTGACCGCCCCCATCGCCCTCGGCACCCTGGCCTGTACCATCAGTGAGCGGGCCGGCGTCATCAACATCGGCATCGAGGGCTCTATGATCTTCAGCGGCTTTCTGGCCGCCGTAGGCTCCTACTATACCGGCAGTCCCTGGGTGGGTCTGCTGTGCGGCTGTGCCGGCGGCGCGTTTCTGGCCCTGATCCTGGGCGTGCTGGCCATCTACTGCAACGGCCAGCAGATCGTCATCGGCATCGGCCTGAACCTGTTCGGCCCCGGCTTTGCCTATATGATGATGCGCGCCCTGTGGGATACCACCGGTATCTCCCCCTGGGTGGAGGGCTTCCACACCGTCAATATCCCCGTTTTATCCGACATTCCCGTGCTGGGCACCATGCTCAGCGGCTACCCCTCCTGCGTCTATCTGGGATTGCTGGCCGTGGCGGTGATGCAGTATCTCCTGCGCCGCACCGCCTGGGGCCTGCGCATCCGCGCCGTGGGCGAGAATCCCGCCGCCGTGGCCACCCTGGGCATCAACGTCTACCGCCTGCGGCTGCGGGCGGTGCTGCTGGGCGGCGTGTTCGCCGGTATGGCGGGTGCCGTCATGTGCCTCAGCTCCGCCAACGTGTTTGTCAACGACATGTCCGCCGGCACCGGCTTCATGGCCTTTGCCGCCAACCAGTTCGGTCAGTGGTCGCCGGTAGGCGGGTATCTGGCCACGCTGCTGTTCGGCGTGATGTCCGCGCTGCGCATGCGGCTTCAGAGCTTCGGCGTAGCTACGCAGCTGACCCAGATGCTGCCCTATCTGGCGGCGCTGATCGGCATCAAGCTCACCGGTATGCGCATGCGCGCACCGGCGGCCAATGGCGCTCCCTATCCCCATCCGCTCTCCGCGCCCCGCGTGCGCCGAAAGGCCGCGGCGGCAGCATCAACGAAAGGACCGAAAGCATGAACATCACATTTCACGAATGTCGCTACATCCTGCACCTGAAGGATTACGACAGCGGCGTCTTTTTCTACCGCGAGGTGCTGGGCCTCCAGCCCAACTACAACTGGTCCATCGTGCCGGACCGGAAGGGCTACCGCTTCTACATGGGCAGCGGCCGTCTGGAGATCACCCAGATCCCCTTCGCGCCCCGTCAGGGCCGCAGCGAATTTCTGGCCCAGTGCATCGACCTCCCCCTGTGCATGGAGCGCATTCTGGAGGAGATGCCGGACATCGACATCCTCTCCCGCGACGCCCGGCAGGTGACGCTGCGGGACAGCGGCGGCAATCTGATCCACCTGCTGCAAAGCGACAGTGCCGCCTGCGGCGGCGACGTGGACAAAACAGACATGTTCACCGGTACCTTCACCGGTGTGTTCTACGAGGACGACCTCTCCGCGGCGCGGGAATTCTACTGCGAGCAGCTGGGCCTTCCGCTGCTGGAGGAGCAGGCGGACTCCCTGCTTCTGCAGGCGGGAGATGCGCAGCTCCTGCTGCGCCGCCGCACGGCGGACTGCGCCATGGGCCCGTCCATGATCGGTCTGGAGGCCAGCAGCGTCAACAAGCTGTACGACCGGTTCAGCAGCCGTCCCGACTATCGGGAGGCCGGCGTCCTGCGGGACACGGACTTTGACGCGCGGCGTCTGTTCCAGATGTACGACCCCAGCGGCAACGTGGTGGAGATATACGCCTACCTGCGCAACGTGCGGGAAGAAATTTTGATGCACTGAAAGCAGAAAGGGAAAGCTATGTGGCGCAAAGAATACCGAATCGTCTATTATTCCTGGGAGTTTGACACCCTCCAGTCCTTTTACCGCGACCTGCTGCGTCTGCCTCAGATGTACGGCTGGTACACCAGTCCCGTGGACCGCGGCTGCAAGTTCAAGATCGGCGACAACCGTCTGGAGCTGATCTGCCGCCATCCCACGCTGCCCCAGGGCCCCGCCGGCATGCGGCTGGAGGCCAGGGACATCGAGCTGTGCTATGCCAACCTGAGAAAAGAACCCCGTGTCACCGTCATCAGCCCCCTGGCGCTCCGCCCCTGGGGCGAGTACAGCTTCTGCATCAAGGACCCTGTGGGCAACTGGGTGGAGGTCTACCAGCGGGCCGAGCAGTACCATCCGGCAGGGCCGGATGACGGCGGCTGCTATTTCACCGACGAGTACACTGCCATCCTCTTTGCGGAGGATCTGGAAAAGATCACCGCCTTCTACCGTGACTCCATGCAGATGCCCGTGGTGACCCAGTGGGACCGCGGCCCCGAGGATCGGGGCTGCCGCCTTCGCTCCGCCGGCGGCTTTACCGACATCCGCCAAAAGACGGAGAACACCCCCCAGGGCCCTGCCCTGACCACCATCGAAGCCGAGGATGTCAACGCCTGCTTCACCTGGCTGGAAAGCCGCCCCGACGTGGAGGTGCTGCTGGGCCTTACCGATACCTGGTACGGCGACCGCATCTTCCAGATCTGCGATGCCGAGAAGAATGTGGTGGAGGTGCTGGCCTACCGCCGCAACATGAAGGAGCGGAACACCCCGCCGCAAGGGGAGCGCCATGAGTGAGAAAATACTGATCCGGAATGCCGACGCCATCGTCACCTGCGACGACGCGGACCGCGTCCTCTGCCACAGCGACATCCTCCTCTCCGACGGCCGCATCGAAGCCGTAGGCCGTGACCTCAGCGCCGGCGGCGCACAGGTCATCGACGCTGCGGGCAAGTACGTCTACCCCGGGCTGGTCAACACCCACCACCACTTCTTTCAGGCTTTCGTGCGCAACCTGATGACCATCGACCGCCCGGGCCTGACCCTGATGCAGTGGCTGGACGACATCTATAAGGTCTTTGTCCGCATCAACGGCGACGTGATCTTCTACGCCAGCGCCGCCTGCATGGCCGACCTCATCAAGCACGGCTGCACCTGCTCCGTGGATCACCAGTACTGCTACACCCCCGCCACCGGCATCACCGCGGTGGACCGCCAGATGGAGGCCGCCAATATGATGGGCTTCCGCTTCGTGGCGGCCCGGGGCACCAACACGCTGCCCCGCTGGCAGGGCAGCACTATCCCCGATGAGATGTGCGAGACCACGGCGGCCTATCTGGACGACTGCCAGCGCCTGCTGGCCCTCTACCACGACCCCGCACCCTTCTCCATGCGGCAGATCGTGCTGGCCCCCTGCCAGCCCATCAACTGCACCGAGGACACCTTTACGGAGACCATCCGCCTGGCCCGCAGCGCCGGCGTCCACATGCACACCCACCTCTGCGAGGGGGAGAACAGCAGCATGGTGCGCCGCTTCGGCGTCCGCTCTCTGGAGTGGTGCCGCCGCATCGGCTTCACCGGCAGCGACATCTGGCTGGCCCACGGGCGGGAGACCCTGCCGGAGGAGTACCCCCTGCTGGCGGAAAGCGGCATGGGCATCTCCCACTGCCCCGCCCCCACCATGCTGGGCGGCAGCGAGATACTGGACATCCCCGGCATGCGGAAGGCGGGCATCCCTCTGGGCCTGGGCGTGGACGGCTGCGCCACCAACGACGGCTCCAATATGCTGGACACCCTGCGTCTGGCGTACCTGATGCAGACGTTCCTCAGCAAGCAGCGGGGCGGCTGCCCCTCGCCCTACGACATGCTGAAGCTGGCCACCGCCGGCGGCGCCGACATGATCGGCCGTCCGGAGCTGGGCCGTCTGGCTGTCGGAAAGGCCGCGGACCTCTTTATGGTGGATGTCCGCCGTCTGGAGTACGCCGGCGCGCTCCACGACCCCGCCTCCATGCTGGCCAAGCTGGGCGTCACCGGTCCTGTCTGGCTCACCATGATCAATGGCCGCGTTGTCTATCAGAATGACCGCCTCACCGGCGTGGACGAGGAAAAGCTGCTGCGCGAGGGCGAGAACGTCTGCGACCGCGTGCTGCGGGACACCTGCGGCGCATTCGCCCCCTATCGCCGCCATCAGTAAGGAGGAACCACTGTGAACTATCTGGATTTTCAGCTGCTGCTCTACGTGCCTCAGGAGCGCTATGAAGCCTGCCGCGCCTTTTACGAGCAGGTATTTGCCGTTCAGCCGTTTTACGGCTGGGATGAGGGGCCGGAGGACCGCGGCGTCAAGTACGATCTGGCCGGTGCAAAGCTGGTCCTGCTGACTCAGGAGGATCCCTTCCCCACCTACGGCGCCGTGCATTTCCAGCTGGAGGTGCCGTCGCTGGAGGACATCTTCCGCCGCGCCCGGGCCGCCGGCGCCGTGACGCAGGAACCCTTTTTCCGCCCCTACGGCTGGCACATGTTCCGCATGAAGGACCCCGCCGGCAACCACATCAACATCTACACCGTGCCGCAGTCCACCCCCTGACTGCGCGCAGAAACCCCTCGGGACTCTTTGAGGTCCCGAGGGGTTTTACAATATATGTCAGACTTACAGCATCCCTGCCGCCTGCATGGCCTGGGTCAGGTCGGCAATGATGTCCTCGGCGTCCTCCAGACCGATGCTGAACCGGAAGAAGCCCTCCTGATAGACGGCGGGGTAGTGGGGCAGCTTGTCGCTGTTCCGGTCGTAGTAGACGATCAGGGTCTCAATATCGCCCAGCGACACGGCGTGAGTCACCAGCTTCAGCGCGTCCAGGAACTTCTCGTGCTGCTTCTCGTCGCCCTTCAGGTCGAAGGAGATCATACCGGAGTACTCCCCGTGCATCAGCTTCTCCGCCCGCTCATGCTGGGGATGGCTCTTCAGGCCGGGATACCACACGAAGCGGGTAGCGGGGCAGGACTCCAGAAACTCCGCTACCTTCATGGCCACGGCGCTGTGCTGCTTCATCCGCAGCGGCACGGTGGAAAGGCCGCGGGCGACCAGCCATGCGTTGAAGGGGCTGAGGATGCCGCCGTAGTTCACCATGGCCAGCTCCTTGATCTGGTCGATGAGCGCCGTGCGGCCCAGCACACAGCCGCCCAGCGAGTCACCGTGGCCGTTGATGTACTTGGTCATGCTGTGGATCTCCAGATCCGCGCCGTGGCTCAGGGGCCGGATGCAGATGGGGCCGGCAAAGGTAGCGTCCACGCTCAGCAGTGCGCCGGCCTTGTGTGCGATGTCCGCGATGGCGTCGATGTCGCTGATGCCGGTGGTGGGATTGCCCGGTGTCTCCACATGGATGAGCTTGGTGTTGGGACGGACAGCGGCGCGGACAGCCTCCGTGTCGGTGGTATCCAGCAGTGTCACCTCCACGCCGTACTTCTTGGGCAGATACTCCCGAAACAGCAGGTTCGTGGCGCTGTAACACACCTCGGAGACGATGGCATGGTCGCCGGAGTTCAGCGTGGTGGTAAACACGGCGGCCAGCGCCGCCACGCCGCTGGCGAACACCGCGCCGTCCTCCGCGCCGGTCAGGGCGCACAGCTTGTCCTGCAGCACCATCTGGTTGGGATTGCGGTTGCGCTGATAAATGTTGCTGTGGATGCCGCTCCAGTCCACCGGCGTGCCGTCGGTGGGGATGCGGTAGTTGGAGGTCATATAGATAGGCTCGTTAATGGCGCCGAAGCAGTCGTCCTTCCGTCCGCCGCCGTGTACGGCGGTGGTGTTGATGTGCAGCTTTCCTTCCATGGTGATGCACTCCTCTCGATCATCATACGGCGGCGCCGTCCGCACCGCTCTTGTTGTCTGCATTGTAGCGCAGGAGGATAGTTTTGTAAAACGAATGATTTCTATTATATTTATTAAAAAATATCATTGATTTTCCCGCGATCTATGGTACGATGAAGGAAAGGAGGGCGTTCACCATGGAGATACGCAACCTGAATACGTTCCTGCATGCGGCGTCGCTGCAAAATATCACCAGAGCCGCGGCGGAGCTGGGCTATTCCCAGTCGGCGGTCAGCGTCCAGATACGACAGTTGGAGCAGGAATTGGGGATGCCGCTGTTTGACCGCATCGGCAAGAACGTATACCTCACGGATTTCGGCCGCTCTCTGGTGCCCTACGCCCGCAGCGCCGTGGCAGCCGTGGCGGCGGTGGAGAACTTCGGCAAATCCGACGCCGTGCTGGGCGGCGCCATCCGCGTCGGCATCACGGACTCCCTGTTCGAGCTGCTGATGAAGCCCCTGCTGCCCGCCTACCACGCCCGCTTCCCCAAGGTACGGGTGGAGCTGCTGGTGGATACCACTGTGAACCTCACCCAGCTCCTGCAGCAGGGCTCCATCGACGCCATGTGCGTCATCGACGACCCGCTGCCGCCCGCCCAGTGGCACATCCGGCAGCAGACGGAGGTGCCCATCGTGCTGGCGGCCAGCCCGTCCCACCCGCTGGTCAGACGCAGCGAAGTACCCCTGCGGGAGCTTTCCGGCAGCGAGCTGATCATGATGGAGCAGAACGCCCCCTACAACCGGCGCTTCGAGACCCTGCTGGCCCAGCATCAGGTGGAATGCGAGCCGTTTCTGCGCCTGCCCAGCGCCAGCGCCGCCCGGGATCTGCTGCTGGGCGGTTCGTATCTCTCCCTGCTGCCGTGGTACACCGTCCGCGCCGACGTGGAGGCCGGACGGCTGAAGCTGCTGTCCGTCACAGGCTGGGATATTACCCAGTCGGTGCAGATGGTGCTGCACCGCAGCAAGGTGCTGACGCCCCAGATCGAGGGCTTCCTGTCGGAGCTGAACCGCGCGCTGGCGGACGCCCTGACGCAGCCTGCCCCGTGACCTGCCTGTAAAACCCCTCGGAACCTTAAAGAGTTCCGAGGGGTTTTGTGAAATTGAGGGTTTACGCAGCTTCGTCCTTGCTCTGGGCCGCTCCCGCGCCATTCTTCCGCCTGACCGCCAGCACCGTGACTGCCAGCACCGTCAGCACCACCGCCGCAGTGATGCGCGGCACGTACAGGAAGGGCAGGGTGGCGGCAAACTTATCCCACAGCGCCTGATAGCTTTTGAAGTAGGAGGGTAAAACGGTGGCGGCAAACGCCTGCATGGGCGGCAGCGTCACGATCCAGCGGACGATCTCCACCGCCAGCGAGATCAGCCACAGGATGCCCGTGACCTGCAAGTAGGGCCGGTTCAGCAGACAGCCCTGCCCGCTCCACCGCACCGCCGCGGCCCGCAGCAGGCCGTAGACCGCCGGCAGCAGCACCAGCAGCATATCCCACCGCAGCATATACGCCAGATAGCAGATGACGCTGTAACCATTTGCATAGTCCTCCGTCAGCGCCGTGGCCAGCCGCAGCGCCCACTGGAAATAGCACAGGACATACCACACCAGCCCCACGGCCCAGGGCAGCAGCAGCACCAGACGGCGGCGGATCTCCTCACCGCCGCACCGGCCCCAGCCGATCCAGATCGCGGCCGCGCCGCCTGCCGCCAGCAGCCACGACCACACGTAGCCCTGGAACACGATGGCCGCCAGCAGGAACAGCGCCGCGGCGGAGAAGCCGATGCGCCAGCGCAGCTCGCCCCGCCGGGCCAGATATTGCTCCACCCGCCCGCCGCCGCTGCCGGGCCGCACAGGCTCACCGGCCAGAATATCGTCGGCGGTGACGCCGTACAGCTCCGCCAGCGCGGGCAGCACGGTGATGTCCGGAAATCCGCCTCCGCTCTCCCATTTGCTGACGGTCTTGTTGGAAACGCCCAGACGGTCGGCGGCGTCCTGCTGGGTCATGCCCGCCGCCTTTCGAAGTGACGCCAGATAGGCGCCGGTCTTTGCAGTGTCCAAGTGGTCACGCTCCTTTCTGTGTGGTCACAGTATGCCGCACCGGCCCTGCGAACGTCTATCCCATCGCTGCGGAAAAGAGTCTGCGGAGCGTAGACATGGCCGTTTTTTGCCGGTCCGCGCACTCTGTTCGGGGTTGTTTCGCCTCCGCGTCCTCTCTGCGGATGGACACATTATACAATTTTCCACTCCGTTTCTCAACGCCGCGTTCTGTCCCGGAACGCCGGGTACCCCCAGAGCCTTCCGGCCCTGGGGGTACTCGTACACACACATGGAAGTTAGCTTATTTATACGCGGTACGTCCAGCCGAAGGGATCGTCCCGCTTGCCCCACTGGATACCCGTCAGCTCGTCGTACAGCTTCTGGGACAGCTCGCCGATGCGGCCGCCGTTGACCACATAGCCCTGCTCCTGATAGTACAGCTCGCCGATGGGGGAGACCACGGCGGCGGTGCCCACGCACCACGCCTCCTCCAGCGTACCGGCTTTGGCGGCGTCGAACAGCTCGTCCACGCTGAGCAGCCGCTCCTCCACCGGCATCCCCCAGCTCTTCAGCAGGGCGATGCAGGACCGGCGGGTAACGCCGTTGAGGATAGAGCCGGTGAGCATGGGCGTCACCACCTTACCGGCGATCTTGAACATGACGTTCATGCCGCCGCCCTCCTCGACGTACTTGCGCTCCACGCCGTCCAGCCACAGCACCTGGGAGAACCCCTTCTCGATGGCGCGGTCACCGGCGCGGTTGGCCGCGCCGTAGTTGCCGCCGCACTTGGCCTCGCCGGTGCCGCCGCGCACCGCGCGGACGTCCTCCGTCTCCACCATGATCCTCACCGGCTCCAGCCCGTTCTTAAAGTAGCTGCCCACGGGGGACAGGATCACCACGAACATGGCCTGATGCACACCGTGCAGCGCCAGATCCGGATCGGTGGAGAACAGGAACGGCCGGATATACAGGCTGGTGCCCGGGGCGGAGGGGACCCAGTCCTGATCCACCTCCACCAGCCTCCGGATAGCCTCCAGCGCATCATCGGGGTCCAACTGAGGCAGGCTCAGCCGGTCGCAGGACTTGTTGAGCCGCTCCACATTGTCCCAGGGGCGGAACAGCTGCACGCCGCCGTCGGGACGGCGATAGGCTTTCATGCCCTCAAACACCTCTGTACCGTAGTGCAGCACGCTGGCGGCGGGGGAGAGGCTCAGCGGCCCGTAGGGTACGATTCGGGCATCGTGCCAGCCTGCCTGCTCCGTATAATCCATGACGAACATGTGGTCGGTGAACACCGAGCCGAAGCCCAGCGTGTCCGCCGGCGGCAGCGTCCCGGGATGGGTGGTTTTTGTTACAGTGATATTCATGCTTCTGCCTCCTCAGATTTTCTTCAGATGCTCCATATTGCGGCGGATACCCTCGCAGCACTGGTGGAATGTGGCCTTTTCCTCCGGGGTCAGGGGCAGCTCCACCACCTGCTCCACGCCGTTGGCGCCGATGACGCAGGGCACACCGGCAAACAGGCCGCTCTCGCCATACTCGCCGCACAGCTCCATGCTGGCGGGCATGATGGCCTTCTCATCGTGGAGCACGATGTGAGCCATACGCGCAGCGGTGGTGGCGATGCCGTACTCGGTACACTGCTTGCCCATGTAAATCACCCAGCCGCCGCCGATGGACTCCTTCTGCAGGGCGGCGCGGTCGAAGCGGAAGCGCTCGTCGGTTTCGGCCCACTTGTCCAGAGGCATGCCCTTAAAGCTGACGCAGGACCAGGGCGCGAACTGCTGGCTGCCGTGCTCACCCAGCATGTAGCAGGTGATGGACTTGTGGTCGATGCCGGTCTGCCGCGCCAGTGCGCTCAGCAGGCGGGAGGTGTCCAGACCGGTGCCGGTGCCGAACACGCGGCCCCGGGGCAGACCCACGCCCAGCGCCAGCTCGCGGGTCACGATGTCGCAGGGGTTGGTGATGTTGATGAGCACGCCGTCAAAGCCGCTCTCCTTGATCTTGTGGGCATAGCTCCGCACGGCGGGAATGGTGAAATCCATCTCCGTCAGACGGTCATGGGTCTCCAGCAGCTCGATCTTGCCCACGCTGTTGACGATGACATCGCACTCGCCCAGATCGGCGAAGTCACCGGCCCGTACCGTGACGCGGTGGGGCAGGTAGGCCGCGGCATCTCGCAGATCCTGCACCTCACTGGCCAGCTTCTGCTCCTTCTGGTCCACCAGGATCAGCTCGTCGGCGATGCCCTGCACCGCCAGGGCGTAGGCCACATGCGCGCCCACGTGGCCCAGGCCGATCACACCCACAATACGTTTTTTCGTCATTTAAAAACACTCCTTTGCATTTATTTTCCGTTACATGCCAAAATGGGGGAACAGTACACAGGTATACAGCATGGTCAGCACCATGTAGATCACCAGAATGATGGCGAAGGCGGGCAGCGTCCGCTTCATGACCAGGTTCTCGTTGCCGATCTGATCCACCGTAGCGCTGGCGGCCACCGTGTTGTTGGGGCAGATCAGATTGCCCAGAGAGGCGCCGGCGTTCTGCCCGGCGAATACGGTGATGGGGTTCATCCCCAGCGCCTGCGCCGCCTGGATATGCATGTCGGCAAACATGATGTTGGAGCCCAGCCCCGTACCGGTGATGAAGGAACCGCTGGCGCCGATGACTACGGCGGCGGCGGGGTAGAAGCGTCCCACCACGGCGGCCACGTCGGAGGCCAGCAGATTCATCATGCCCGTGTTGGAGGACTGCATAATGTAGGATACCACCAGAAGGCTGCCCATCGTCACCAGCACGGGCATCACGTGGCTCACGGTCTTTTTGCAGATCTCGTCGTACTGCTTGAAGCCGGTTTTCAGCGTCATTGCGCCCAGAAAGCCGCAGATAAGGATGACCACGTCCACCCACACGATGTAGCCGAAGGTACACATGACGGCAAAGCCGTTGGGCACCAGGGCCGGCACGCCGTAACGCACGGCGGGCAGCAGCACCAGCATGTACGCGTAGGGGGACAGGGCGCGGAACGCACCGTACTTCTTCTCCTCGCGGTCAACGTGGTAGCGGTACTCCTCCGGTGTCTTGACGCCCACGGTCTTCACGTAGGCCACGCTCAGCAGGATGGACAGCACACCGGTGCCCATGGAGGTGACCTCCGCGCCCACGAAGTTGGACAGTACGAACATCACCGCGCCGGTGGTCACACCGGCAAAGGTCAGATAGGGCACGATGCCCTTGAAGCCTTTGCGGCCGAAGGTCATAGCCACCATAATGAAGGGGATGACCAGCACGCCGAACATGTGGATGCGTCCCACCATGGCGGAGTTCAGCGCCACGGTGCTCAGCCCCGCGTCAGTCAGGGCCGCGCCGCCGTTGATGGTGGTCAGACCCGCGCCGCCCCAGGAGCACGGCGTGGCGTCGCCCAGCAGAGCCAGAGCGATGGACGTGATGGGGTCGAAGCCCAGCGCCACCAGGAACGGGGCCGCGATAGCC
>OBLG01000819.1_pt1 | contig 29214 bp, 20 predicted proteins | sample 1517451 | NCBI WGS metagenome assembly OBLG01 (sample SAMN04571694, study PRJEB22368) | human gut metagenome | biome: human gut; material: stool | host: Homo sapiens | place: Luxembourg | collected 2012-06-29
ATATGAACCGACTATTCGCGGCGCTGATGGCTATATTGCTGCTTGCGCTGCCCATTGCCGCCTTTGCGGAGGGAACTGATCCGACCGCCTCGGAAGGGCTGGAGGCAACGTCCTCGCCCGCAGAAACCCAAACACCGACAATTACGCCGAAACCCACGCCGGAGCCTACACCTGTTGTGGATCAGCTCATCATCGACAGCCGGAACCTGTATGAAGGCATGGACAGAACCTACGCGCAGGGCTATGTACCCCGGATTGTCAACGGCAGGGCGTATATTATACTGCCGCTTCTCGGCGAAACGTATGACGGCAAAGTGACAATTACCGCCGACCTCGGCGCGACGGCGAACAGCCCCTTTATTTTCGGCAACTATTCGCAGACGGTGGGCGGCTGGGGCAGATATGTTTTTGTGCTGGAAATCCCGCTTCTGAGCGAGCGCATAAACGGCTCATATCCCGTGACGCTGAAAGCCGATTACCTCGACGTGCTGGGGCAGCAGAAGCAGCAGACCTTCACCGTGTATGTGACCATAACCGACGGCAAAAACCCGCCCGACCCCAACGACGTGCCCAAACAGGAGGTGGAAAAGCCGGAGCTGTTCATATCCGAATGCACGGTTGACCCCGGCACAGTGGGCGGCGAGCAGGAGTTCTCCGTGTCCGTCACAATAGACAACATAGGCGCCATCCGCGCCCGCTCCGTCCGCCTGTCCTACGGCAGCGAGGCGGCGGGCATAGTACCCGTGGAGACAAACAGCGCGATGCACCTCCCGAACATCGCAAGCGGAAAGAGCGAGACCGTTTCCTTCAAGCTGCGCACCACAAAGGATGTGCTTGCGGGGGAGCAGCCCTTTTACATCACGCTGGACTATGTTGACCTGTACGGCGGGGTGTATACAAATATAAGAACCTTCCTTGTGCATGTGACCCAGCCTGCGGAGATGAGCTATGACCCCGTTTCTCTGCCAAAGGAGGTCACGGCGGGGGAAACGGTATCCATCCCTGCCAATGTCTTTAATATTGGCAAAAGCACCCTGCGCAACGTTAGCGTGAACCTGACGGGCGCGGGGCTTTTCCCCACCTCCAGCGTGTTCCTTGGGGACATACAGCCGGGTGAGGCCGGCTACGGCGAGATGAAGGTGTTCATCGGTATGCTCTCCATGACCGAGGGCTACACGGAAAGCTACGGCAAGACCACTGGCACATATACCATATCCTACACGGACGACGTGGGCGAAGCCCACACCGTGGAGCAGCAGCTTTCGACCGAGATAAAGCAGCCGGTGATCGCCGGAGAAAAGACGGACGCCGAAAAGAAGGCCGAGGAAGAACAGAAGCGCGCCATGAGCCAGTGGTGGATAAGCGCGCTCGTGGCGTTTGCGGTTATCGCCATTATTGTGACGGTCATAGTAGTCACGAAGGTTATGCGAACTTCAAAAATGAGGTGAATGACAAAAGGGATTGGTGCGAAAGAATTGCGCTAATCCCTTTTCGGTTTTTAAGCTATTTGTTCTCCCTGTTTCTCATGAGAGAATCGGCAACGTCCTTGATAATGTTGAGATCATTGTCATTCAGCCGACGCACAGTGTTCAGGACATTTGCCAATCTTGGATTCGTAAGTTCAGCATTTGGGAAAAAGACTCTTTCAGGAGGTATCTCCAATGTGTATACCAAATCTGCCAATAAAGATATGCTCGGCATAGCCCCGTTATGTTCAATGTTATATATATGCTTTGTCGAAACTCCCACCAGCTCCGAGAGCTTTTCGCGGGAATAGTCTTTATCAACACGGGCAGTTTCGATGATTTGCCCTAATCCTTCTAATTTTCTTGGCACTGCTTGTTCACCTCCTGCATATATTTTGCTCTATTAGGCTTTCTTGCGAAAGGAATACACAATACCATAAATATTAGAACTATAAAGGGATAACACTGAGCTTTCTCCATGCAAAACGGCGTGGAAATACACGAAAGCCCATTTGAAAGCTGAATAGACCGTAATGCGTACAACTTCCCAAAAAGATGGACTTTGGGAGGACTATTCATTGTTGCCTTTTCAGCTTTGGTCGATGGGACTTGAGGGAGCTGCGATGTATAACAGACACCGCAAACCTAATACTCCTCCAAGACGTATGGTAAAGCTGTCAAAAAAAGCTTTGTCTGCGTCATCAGCTCAATCCGGCCGACGGAAGAACTTCTAATTCCACATTATGTGGAATTTTTAGATAACGCAGACATAACAGTAGATAAAAGCACTCGATACCTTGCCGGTATGGGTGCTTTTTGCGTATATAGCGCCCGAGCGCCTCCGTTTCTTCTTGATTTTCCATTCAAAAATCAAGATTTTACGGAGGTTACTTATGAAAACAATCAATTTGAGAGATTTTTATTCGTCTATATATTCCACCGATGTTATGTGTGAAGTGCCGGACGAGGTTGCAGAGCTTTTGATGCTATATCGGCAAATCGAACGAGCGCAGCGTCAATACATTCGCCGCCATAAGGCGTATTTCTCCCTTGACAGGGATGACGGAATGGAACTGCAAGCTCTGTTGTTCACGCCATCAGCACAGGAGGTCTATGAAAATAAATGTCTGCATAACGAGCTTTGTGTGGCGTTATCGGAATTGACGGAAAAACAGTTGGTGCGACTGTATGCCCACTCTGTACTTGGCATGGGCTATGCGCGTATTGCGACAATAGAAGGCGTTGATGAGAGCGCCGTGCGGCGTTCCATCAGCAGGGCGACGACGCAGTTAAGAAAAAAGATACAACTTTTTTAGCTGTACCCCGTCCGAAAACAGCCGTTTTATGTAGTGGTTATTAGAGGAACATATTTCCTCTGATGTGCCTTAACAACTGAAAATCCAACTGCTCAAACACATTAGCCGTATGGCGAGCGATTAACGCGATTGCCACAACCCATGCGGCAGACAATGATACTTCCGTTCAGCCACAGTCCGAGCGTATAAGGGGTCCCCCAAAAGTCGTTAGACTTTTTGGGGAGAGGAGGAGCTATGGAGCGAAAGAGCCTTGCTGCTTGCAGCGAGGCGACCATAGCGCAATCAGCTCCGACGACGTCGCAGGCAATGGGAGCGGCTCGCGGAGAACCCGGGAGAGGTGAAATTCCTATGCAGACCTGATTGGTCGGTTTGAGCCTGTTGCCCCTGCACATCGGGAAGTAGTGTCGAATAGGTGTGCATAAACATATTAAGAAGAAACGGAAAGGGCGGCGGCTTATTCTGCTCATGCAGATTCAAAAAAAGTCGCCGCCTGTTTCTATTTACGCCGGATAAAACATAACCCACACCTTTGCGCCGGAGCAGTTTTGCCTGTAAACTTTGGATAACAGGTATTTGTATCCGGCAGTTTTTAATGAGAGGAGGATGCACATGAATGCCGATTTAGCTATGGATACGGTAGATAATGCCTGTGAGCGGCGAACATACACGGTTTCGGAGATCGCACGTTTGCTCGGTATCAGCTCAAACGCAGCCTATGAACTTGTAAAGGAAGAACTATTTAAGTCTGTGCGAATTGGTACGTCGATACGGGTGTCAAAAAAGTCCTTTGATAAATGGTTAGACGAACAAGAACTTTAATCAAAATCAAAGGAGATAGAAAAATGGCTTCAATAGTAAAAAGAAAATCAAAATACTCTGTTGTATATTCCTATTACGATGAACAGGGCGAGAAAAAGCAAAAATGGGAAACATGGGGAACCATGAAAGAAGCAAAAAAGCGTAAGGCTGAAATTGAATACAAGCAGGACAACAATACGTTTGTCCGACCAAGTATAAAGACGATTTCCGACCTAATGTATGATTTCGTAGAGCTGTACGGCGTGAACAAATGGGCGCTTTCCACGTTTGATGCGAAAAAGGGGCTGATAGACAACTACATCAACCCAATCATCGGGGAAGTGAAAATAACCGACGTTACGCCGCGCATGATGGACGAGTATTACAAAAAGCTCTTAAAGGTCAAGAGCGCCCCGCGTCATAAGGGGCAAGTGTCGGACACTTGCGTGTCAGCGCGCAACGTCAAGGAGGTGCATAAGATTTTGAACTGTGCGTTTAACCAGGCGATCCGTTGGGAGTATATGGAGCATAATCCCGTGGCAAAGGCGACGCTTCCCAAATCGGAAACGAAGCAGCGCGCTATTTGGACAGCGGACGACTTGTTTAAGGCGCTCAATGTCTGCGAGGATGAGCGCTTGGCGCTCTCCATCAATTTGGCGTTTTCCTGTTCCCTGCGGCTTGGGGAAATGATGGGGCTGACATGGGATTGCGTGGATATTGATGAAAAGAGCATCGCGGAAAACAATGCGTCAGTCTACATCGAAAAGGAACTCATGCGCGTTTCCAAGAACGCCCTCGATAAGCTCGACGGCAGGGATGTGATAAAGACGTTTCCGACGGTGTTCACAAGCAATAATACGGTGCTTATCCTAAAAAAGCCCAAGACAAAGACAAGCGTACGCCGTGTATGGCTGCCAAAGACCGTTGCCGAAATGCTTGTTGCATGGAAAAAGAGCCAAAGCGAGTTAAAAGAGTTTTTGGGCGACGAATACCATGACTTTAATATGGTGATCGCGCTGCCAAACGGCAGACCGCTTGAGGGACAAGTCATATCACGTTCATTCAAGGCGCTTATCCGCGAGCATGACCTCCCTGACGTTGTTTTCCACAGCCTTCGGCACACAAGCACGACCTACAAGCTGAAGCTCAGCAGGGGCGATATGAAAGCCGTACAGGGCGACACGGGACACGCGCAGCTTAAAATGGTATCGGATGTATATTCTCATATACTTGATGAGGACAGGAGATTGAACGCCGATAGGTTTGAAAAGGAATTCTATCAGCATCAGACCTCCGAAGCCGAGGCGAAGCAGCCGGAGGTTGAGCAGCCCGAAGCCGCAACGGGCGATGTGGCAAAGGTAATCGAATTGCTGAATCAATCGCCGGAGCTAACCACTCAACTTTTGCAGCTTTTGGGCGGTGTGGTATCACAAGGTACTGTACGTGCTGTGAGCGCCAATTAGCAAGAAATTAGCCGTAAAAATCGAGCAATTAGCAAAAAGGGCAAAAAAATTAGCAAAAAGCCGTTTCGCGGGACGAGCGATTAGCAAGCAATACGGATGGAAAGAAGGTCAGCTAATGAAAAAGCGGATGTACGAATTAGCAAAAACACGGCGGGGCCTGAAAAAGGAAAAAGCCCACAAACGCAGTGTTTATGGGCTTTCTGGCGTTCCCGGGGCGACTCGAACGCCCGGCCTACCGCTTAGGAGGCGGTCGCTCTGTCCGACTGAGCTACGGGAACACGGACTTTGGGGAGTGGCTCTTGGCGAGTGTACGTCCTCCACCTTAGGAGGCGAACGCTCTATCCTACTGAGCTACGGAGACATGTATTGATTTTCCAAAGTTTCAGCCCGTTTGGTTTCCGGTCACCTCACACTTAGGAGGCGGACGCTCTATCCTGCTGAGCTACGGAAACTCGTGTGGATTTTTCAACATTTTCAGCGGATTTGGCGTTTGGTCACCATCCAATTAGGAGGCGAACGCTCTATCCTGCTGAGCTACGGAGAGATATGTGCGCGCGGATATTTCCGGACGCACAGTTGATTATACCGTGCCGAAGGGGAATTGTCAATACGCAAGCCCTTCGGCGCGGCATTTTGTTTGGTTTACTTCTTTTCTACGCCCAGCGTTACCTTTTCACCGTTCACGTCCCATTCCTTGACGTAGCCGGCAGGCGCGGCGTCGCTTACGGACACGGCCAGCACATCCTGCGCAATGGCGTCGCCGAAGCGGCTAAGCACATCCTTGGCGCGGCCTTCGCATGCGTAGGTCAGCGCTATGCGGTCGGTCACTTCAAAGCCGGCCTCCTTGCGCATGACCTGTATCTTGGATACAAGTTCGCGCACAAAGCCTTCGTCCACCAGTTCGTCGGTCAAATTGGTGTCCAGCACAACGGCGGTCTCCTTCTCTGTCTGGCTCACGAAGCCGCTCTTCTGTATGGGTTCGGTCAGCACATCCGCTTCCGCAAGGGACACGGCCGTGCCTTCAAGCTCAAAATCATAGCTGTTGCCGGCCTTATGCGCGGCAACTACCTTGTCGCCTATGCCGTCCTGCGCAAGATATGCGTTTATCTTGGGCAGCAGCTTGCCGTAGCGCGGCCCTAGGGTCTTAAGCTGCGGCTTCACGCGGTAGGATATAAAGGAAGATGCATCGTTTACGAATTCAACGGCCTTCACGTTCAGCTCGTCCGCTATTATGGAAGTATACAGCGCATCGAGTGTGCCGCCCTGCACAAACATGCGAGCAAGCGGCTGGCGGTTTTTCACGTTCGCTGCGGCGCGGGCAGCGCGGCCCAGCACAACTATTTCCAGCACCTCGTCCATGCTGCGCTCAAGCTCCGCGTCTATCAGGCTTTCATCCGCAACGGGGAAGTCGCAAAGGTGTATGCTTTCGGGCGCGGTCTTATCAACGCTGCGCACTATGTTCTGGTATATGCTTTCGCTCATGAACGGCGTGAACGGTGCGCACAGCGCGCTCATGGTTGCAAGCACGGTGTAAAGCGTCATGTACGCGGCTTCCTTGTCGTCCGTCATGCCGCTTCCCCAGTAACGCTCGCGGCAGCGGCGGACGTACCAATTGGAAAGATCGTCCGTAAAGCGGGCCAGTTCGCGGCCGGCTTCGGTTATATGCAGTCCGTCAAGGTTGCTGTCAACGGTCTTTATCAGCGTATTCAGGCGGCTGAGCACCCACTTATCCATGGGGGTGAGGTTCTCACGCTTGAGGGTGTGCTTGGTTGGGTCGAAGCCGTCTATTTCGGCATAGAGCACATAGAACGCATATGTATTCCACAGCGTGCCCATGAACTTGCGCTGGGACTCGGAGACGGCGTCCGCGCTGAAGCGGCTGGGCAGCCAGGGCATGGAGCCTGTGTAGAAATACCAGCGCACGGCGTCCGCGCCCTGCTTATCAAGCACGCTCCACGGGTCAACAACGTTGCCCTTGTGCTTACTCATCTTTATGCCGTCCTTGTCCGCAACAAGGCCCAGCACAAGGCAGTTCTTATAGCTCGGCTCATCGAACAGGCAGGTGGATATTGCAAGCAGGGTATAGAACCAGCCGCGGGTCTGGTCGATGGCTTCGCTTATGTAGTTGGCGGGATAGCGGCGCTCAAACTGCTCCTTGTTTTCAAACGGATAGTGCCACTGCGCAAAGGGCATTGAGCCGGAATCGAACCAGCAGTCTATAACGGCCTTCTCGCGGCGCATCGTGCCGCCGCACTTTTCGCACTTGAACGTTATCGGGTCAAGGTAAGGCTTATGCAGCTCTATGTTTTCCGGCGTGCCGGGCGCAAGCTCGCAAAGCTCCTTGCGGCTGCCTACAACGTGAACATGACCGCAGTCCTCGCATACCCAAACCGGCAGCGGAGTGCCCCAGTAACGTTCGCGGCTGAGTCCCCAGTCTATAACGTTTTCAAGGAAATTGCCCATGCGGCCGTCCTTTATGGTCTCGGGCAGCCAGTTTATGCGCTGATTGTACTCGATAAGCTTATCGCGCACGGCGGTCATCTTTATGAACCAGCTTTCGCGGGCGTAATAGATGAGCGGGGTATCGCAGCGCCAGCAGAACGGATAGCTGTGCTCAAACGGTATTTCCGCAAACAGCGCGCCGCTCTCCTTCAAATCCTTCAGTATCATCGGGTCGGCCTTCTTAACGAAGGTGCCTGCCCAAGGGGTATCCTCGGTCATGTTGCCGCGGGCGTCCACCATCTGAACAAAGGGTATGTCGTTATCGCGGCAAACGCGATAGTCGTCCTCACCGAAGGCAGGGGCGTTATGGACTATGCCCGTGCCGTCGTCCGCGGAAACGTAATCGTCCGCAACTATGCGGAAGCCCTTTTTGCCGGTTTTTGCGGCGGCCTTTGCCGTGCATTCAAACAGCGGCTCGTAGGTGCGGCCAACAAGCTCGCTGCCCGCAAATTCGCGCACTATTTTTGCATCCTCGCCCAGCACCTTCTCAACAAGATCCTTGGCCAGTATGAACGCTTCGCCGTCCTTTTCCGCGCGGCAGTATACTATATCCGCATTTACACAAAGGCAAACGTTTGAAGGCAGCGTCCACGGCGTGGTGGTCCATGCAAGGTAGCTTGCGTCCTCATCGGTGCACTTGAACCTTACCGTCGCGGAAATTTCCTTAACGTCCTTATAGCCCTGTGCAACTTCGTGGCTGGCAAGCGCGGTGCCGCAGCGCGGGCAGTAGGGCACAACCTTATGGCCCTTGTACAGAAGGCCCTTTTCATATATGGTTTTGAGCGCCCACCATTCGGATTCTATATAGTTATCTTCATATGTAACATAAGGATGCTCCATATCGGCCCAGTAACCCACGCGGTCGCTCATCTGTTCCCATTCGGTCTTGTATTTCCAAACGGATTCCTTGCACTTGGCAATGAACGGCTCCACGCCGTAGGCTTCTATCTGCTTTTTGCCGTCAAGCCCCAGCATTTTTTCAACCTCCAGCTCAACCGGCAGCCCGTGCGTATCCCAGCCGGCCTTGCGCAGCACGTCGTAACCCTTCATGGTGCGGTAGCGGGGGATAATGTCCTTCATGGCGCGGGTGAGTATGTGGCCTATGTGCGGCTTGCCGTTTGCCGTGGGTGGGCCGTCGTAAAAGGTATAGGCGGGCCTGCCCTTTCTCAGCTCGCAGCTTTTTTCAAATATGTGGTTCTCCTTCCAGAATTGGAGGATCTCCTTCTCCCTGTCCACAAAGTTAAGGGATGTGGGGACTTTGGTATACATTCAATAGCTCCTTTCGCCTTGTTCTGCATAAAATAAAAAACCGCCTCCCGTATAACGGGACGCAGTGCTTGCGCGGTACCACCCGATTTGGCATATAAATATGCCCCATCTCACCCTGCGCTGTAACGTGCGCATAACGGCGCGTACTATCCGCGAAAGAATCGCCTTCATACGCGCGCTCATGGATGATGCGTACCGGATCCGCACCCGCTGCCTTTCACCGTTTGCAGCTCGCTTATGGGGTCTTATCCCGGCCGTGTGTTCCAATCATCGCTTTGGTTGCAGTATACCCTATTTCATTGCGTTTGTAAAGGTTTTTGGGCGCAGCCTCGGCGCCATTCATTCATTTTTTAGATGATAAGCTGTATTGTATTGTTTTAATCGCTTTGCCAAGCGCATACGGCAGTGTTAAAATTATATTGTAAATAATCCGCACGCGGGGTGAGCGTTATGGTAAGGGAGCTACCCAAGCAGTTTGAAGATTTTGGCGAGGCGCGCCAAAAGGGCTTTTTGAAGGTAAAGAACATAAAGGACAACGGCGGCAAGGTCGCCGGCGTGTTCTGCACGTTTACGCCGCTTGAAATACTCGATGCAGCGGGGTTCACGCCCGTGAGCCTTTGCGGCATGAGCGGGGAAACCATTCCCGCAGCGGAAGCGCACCTGCCCAAGAACCTTTGCCCGCTAATAAAATCAAGCTACGGCTTCGCCGTATCTGATAAATGCCCGTATACCTATTTTTCGGATATAATAGTGGGCGAAACAACGTGCGACGGCAAAAAGAAAATGTATGAGCTGCTCAACGAGATTCGCCCCACATATATTTTGCATCTTCCCCAGGGCGAGCGGGAGAACGCGCTTGACGAATGGACGGCGGAGCTGCGCCGCTTCAAAAATTTCCTTGAAGATAAGTTCGGCGTTGCAATAACGGACGATGCGCTCCGCAAGGCCGCAATTCAGCGCAACGAAGAGCGCCGCGCCCGCATACGGTTGATGGAAGTGCAAAAGAGCGTTCCGCCCATGGCAAAGGGGCTTAATCTTTACACCGCGCTTGACGGGGCGGGCTTCATATTCGATCCTGCCGACCGCGTATCGATGCTTACAAACCTTTATAACGATGTTGCCGCCGCATACGCTTCCGGCGCGCGCCCGGTAAGCGAGGGCGACAAGCGCATACTCATAACCGGATGCCCCATAGGCGGCGTTATGAACAAAACCGTAAAAACCATTGAAGAAAACGGCGGCGCGGTAGTATGCTTTGAAAACTGCACGGGCATAAAGGCCGCGTATCAGCTTGTCGATACCGAAGCGGACGACGTTATGGCCGCCATTGCCAAGCGCTATCTTAGCATAGGCTGCGCGGTAATGACGCCGAATTCCGTGCGCGTGGAGCTGCTCAAGCGGCTCATAAGCGAATACAAAATAGACGGCGTGGTCGAAATAGACCTTCAGTCCTGCACGCCATACACAATAGAAACGCACTTTATCCGCCGCGAGATGGAAAAGCTTGGCATACACTACATAGCCCTTGAAACGGACTATTCCCAAAGCGACTCCGGCCAGCTTTCCACCCGCCTTGAAGCATTCCTCGAAATGCTCTAAACCTTGCGCACACTCCTCCTCTTTTTCCATAAACCAGCCAAAAAGCTCCCGTGAAGGGAGCTTTTTGGGTTGTGTGATGAATGAATGTATATCAGGTTATGATATCAATTATTAAGGAAGCGTTCGGTAATGTTCACATACAGCGCCGCACCCATGTGCAGCACATCCTCATCCAAGTTAAAGCGGGAATTGTGGTGCGCAAAGGCGCAGTTTTTCGCCCCGTTTGCGGAGCTTAGAAAAAGATACGCTCCCGGCAGTTTTTCAAGATAGTACGCAAAATCCTCCCCGCCCATGTTCGGCGCGGCAAGGTGTGTAACAGTGCGTTCCTCCCCCGTTATTTCCTTTGCGGCCTCCGCGGCAAGGTGGGCCATGCTTTCATCGTTTATAACAGGCGGTGCGCCCCAATCTATTATGCATTGCGCATCCGCGCCGAAAACCGCCGCCTGCGCCGCCGCTATCTGCTCTATCCTTTGCGCAACGGCCATCCTTACGCCGTTATCCACGCTGCGTATCGTGCCTTCCATCTCCACGCAGTCCGGTATTATGTTATATTGGCTGCCGCCGTGTATGCTGCCTATTGTAACAACTATCGGCGCGCACGCATTGAACTCGCGCGAATTTATGGCCTGAAGCGCCGTTATTATATGCGCCGCGGCGTTTATCGGATCCGTTCCTTTTTCCGGCGTTGAGCCGTGGCAGCCCGCGCCGGTTACGCGGATAGTAAACCGGTCGATAGACGCCATGCAGCACCCCGGCACGGCAAATATCGTCCCCGCCGGCGCTGTATTGCTTATTATTGTGCCTATGTGCATACCAAACGCGGCGTCCGCGCCTTCAAGCCACCCGTTTGCGATAACATTCTTTGCGCCCTTGGCCGTTTCCTCCCCCGTTTGGAATATCAGCACCGCTTCGCCCTTGAGCGCGGCTCGGTCTGATTGCAGCACCTTTGCCGCGCCCAGCAGCATTGACGTATGCGCATCGTGTCCGCAGGCATGCATAAAGCCATCGTGTTCCGATGCATAGCTTGCGCCCGTTTCTTCCCTTATTGGCAGCGCATCCATATCCGCGCGCAGTATAATGCGTTTGCCGGGCCGGGAGCCGCGGATGTGCGCGGCTATTGCGCTGTCCCTTCCCGAACGGACATACGGTATGCCCAATTGCTCAAGCTTGCTTGTAACATAGGCGGATGTTTTCTCCAGCCGCTCGCCGGTTTCCGGTATGCGGTGCAATGCGCGCCGCATTTCCACCAGCTCGCCCTGTATTGCGGCGCATTCGCGCCACAGCGCAGCGTTTTCCATGCCGTTCTCCTTTACTCTGCCGCGTTGTTCAGCAGCATACGCCTGTATTCTTCCATTTCCTCCGCATTGGCCATTATGAAATGGCCTTCCTCAATCTCGCTCCAGCACGGCGGATCGGCGGCGTAATTATGTATGGAAGGATCGTATATTTGCAGCACTTTTGTCTTTTCCGCATCAGGATCGGGCATGGGTATTGCCGAAAGCAGTGCCCGCGTATACGGGTGCAGTGGGTGTTCAAACAGCTTTTCAGTCTTTGCCAGTTCAACTATAACGCCCTTGTGTATAACGGCTATCCTGTCGCATATGAAGCGCATAACGCTCAGATCATGCGCTATAAAAAGATATGTCAGCCCGTGTTCTTTTTGAAGATCGCTCAAAAGGTTCAGCACCTGTGCGCGTATGGATACGTCCAATGCGCTTATCGGTTCATCGGCAATTATAAATTCCGGTTCCATGACAAGGCTTCTTGCTATGCCTATGCGCTGGCGCTGCCCGCCGGAAAACTCGTGCGGAAAGCGGCTTGCAAACTCCGGCAGCAGCCCAACGTCCGCCAGCGCCTTTGCCACCTTGCTTTGGCGCTCGTCGTTTTTCATATCGCGGCGGATATTCATAAGGCCTTCGGATACTATGTAGTCCACCTTGGCGCGCTCGTTAAGGCTTGCCATAGGGTCTTGGAATATCATCTGTATCTGCTGTGTAACTTTCTTGTCCAACTCATGCGGTATTTTTCCGCTTATGCGCTCTCCCTTAAAAAGCACCTCTCCTGCGGACATGGGGTTTATGCGTATTATGGCGCGGCCGATCGTGGTTTTGCCGCTGCCCGATTCACCCACAAGGCCGAACGTTTCGCCCTTGTATATGTCAAAGCTTACGCCCTTCACGGCAACGAAGTTCTTCCGCTTGCTGCCGAAGGTAACCTCCATATTGCGCACGCTTATAAGCGGCTCGTCCGTTTCTATGTTTTTCTCGCGTCCGGCCGTTATGCCCGGCTTTTGGACGCTGCGTATGTTCTTTATCTGCTCGGGCGGCTCTATCTTGGGCGCGCGCGGGTCAAGCAGCCATGTGCGCGCCTTATGCGTAGGGGAAACGTCAAAATACGGCGGCCTGTGTTCAAAGTCTATATCCAGCGCATAAGGATTGCGCGGGGCGAACGCATCGCCGCGAATTTTTTGGAACAGGTTCGGCGGCGTGCCCTTTATTGAATACAACGCCTCCCCCTTAACGCCAAGCTGCGGCAGGGAGCTCAGCAGCGCCCATGTGTACGGGTGCTGTGGATTATAGAACACCTCGTTGCATGTGCCAACCTCAACTATATCGCCCGCATACATTACGGCTATTCTGTCGGCGACGTTGGCCACAACGCCAAGATCGTGCGTGATGTATATTGTAGTAAGCTGATACTTCTCCTTCATCTTTTTGATAAGGTTCAATATCTGCGCCTGTATCGTCACGTCCAGTGCCGTTGTAGGCTCGTCGCATATCAATATACGCGGGTTGCAGGCTATTGCAATAGCTATTACCACCCTTTGGCGCATTCCGCCGCTGAATTCGTGCGGATATTGCTTATATCGCCTTTCGGGGTCTATTATGCCAACGTCCTCCAGTATCTCTATCGTTTTTTTATGCGCTTCCTCGCCATAAAGATTCTGGTGCAGGTGCAGCGCTTCCTCTATCTGCCAGCCAACGGTTTTCAGCGGGTTAAGGCTGGTCATGGGGTCCTGCATTACCATGGCTATTTCCTTGCCGCGTATTTTGCCCCATTCCTCGTCCGTTTTCAGCGCGGCAAGATCCCATGTGTACTTTTCCTCGCCTTCCGCCGCGTTTTCCTTTGGCAGATAATATATGTGTCCGCTGTCTATCCAGCCGTTTTTATCCAAAAGACCGTTGAAATTCTTCACGAACACGCTCTTGCCGGAGCCGGACTCGCCCACTATCGCAAGGCTTTCGCTTTTATAAAGGTCCAGCGATATTCCCCTGAGGGCGTTGAGCTGCTGCCCTCTCAGGCTGAATTTTACGTTTAGGTCACGAACGGAAAGAATTACTTCCCTGTTTGCAGCATCCGTCATGTTATCGCCTCCTTAAACGTGGTTCTTAGGATCGGCCGCATCGGAAAACGCATTGCCGATAAGATAAAAGCATATTGTTATTATGGACAGCACCACCGCCGGGAAAATAAGCTGATACTGCAAATTGGGTGCGGACATCAGCACGCGGCCGGTGTTTACCAAATTGCCCAGCGACGGCGTTTCTATCGAAAGGCCAAGGCCTATATAGGTAAGGAACACCTCCCAGCCTATCGCCCCCGGTATGCTCAACGCCATGCGCAGCATTATAACCGATATCATCTGTGGCAAAAGATTTTTCACTATTATGCGCCGCGTTGGCGTGCCAAGGCAGCGGGATGCAAGGTTGAAGTCCCTGTCCCTTATTATAAGCACCTGATTCCTTATGAATCTTGCAAGCCCTATCCAGCCGGTTATTGTCATTGCCACTATCATGGTCATCACGCCCGGCTCCATAACGTATGTGGCAAGTATCAATATTATGGTTGTGGGTATGTTGCTTATAACGTTGTATATTTCCGTAAACAGGAAATCAAGCTTCCTTACATAGCCCCATACAACGCCCGCCACAGTGCCTATAAGCGCCTCAAGCAGGGCAACAGAAAAGCCTATCGTGAGCGATGTGCGCGTGCCGCTCCAAATGTTAGACCACAGATCCTGCCCTATCGAATTGGTTCCGAACCAGTATTCCGCGCACGGTTTAAGGTTGGACGCAGGCTGGCCGGCAAGCGCGTGGCCTTTGGGATAATTGTTTATCATCACGGCGTCCTTCTGCCCGGGTATATAGGGCTGAACGAAAGCGAATACGAGCATTACGATTATCACCGCCAGCAGCGATACCGCAAGGCGATTTTTGCAGAACATGCGGAACGTGCTGCGCCAATAGGAATAATTGGAATAGCCGGTTTTTTCGGCGTTCGTTTCGCTGTATTGGGCGCGGCGGAATTTTATTTCCGGCAATGCCGCTATTTCATCCGCCGAAAGGTCGTCCTTTTCTTCCGCCGCGGATTCAAGATTTTTCAGCAAACTGTCCTCAAGCGGATTTGCTATTGTTTCCTTTATAGAAAACTGCTTCATTACCTTGATCCCTCCTTTTTAACAAAGCTGATGCGCGGATCCACCAGCGCCATAAGCATATCGCCCAGTATCAGGCCCAGTATGCCTATTACGGAATATATTATTACCAGCGCCTGCACCATTGTATTGTCCTGCCGTTTTATAACGTCCACAAGCAGGCCGCCCATTCCCGGTATGGAATAAAGCGATTCAACGTATATGGAGCCGGATATTGTCATAAGTACCGAACCCGGTATCAGGTTCACCATAGGCGTTACGGAGTTGCGGAAAACATGGCGCAGCCATATCATGGCATTCGGCACGCCCTTAGCCTTGGCCAGCTTTATATAATCCTTGTTGGATTCATCCACCATGTAGCGCCTGAGCCACATGGCATAATTGGCAATGCTTGGCAGCGCAAGCGACAGCACCGGCATCACCATGGTAAGCACATTCTTTTCGTTATAAAGCATGCTTGCGCCTATCGCCCGCGTGCCGTACAACTGAATGAACAAATAATAGACGGCGCTTGGCACGGCCTGAATAAACACAATGAAGAGATTCCCGAATTTATCCCAAGCGCCGCCCTTTTTGCGGGACATGAATATGCCCAGCAGCATGCCCAGCGGCAAGCTGATTGCCACCGCCGAAAGGCCGAATTTAAGCGACACTATTATCTTCGGCCCAAGTATATCGGTTATTGCGGCATTTCTGCGGTATCTGTTGGATACGCCAAGGTCGCCGCGCAAAAGGCCGCCCATGAACTTAAAAAGCTGCTTGGGAAGCGGGTCCCTAAGGCCCATCAGCGTAAGCTTATTCTCTATTTCGCTCGGGGTGAGCTTGTCATAATTATCAAAGTAGCCTTCCTCGGGCATTAAACGCAGCAAAGAAAATATAACCACAACGATTATGAGAAGCGTTACCAGCGACCTGAGCAGGCGTTTGCACATGTATTGGAGCATTCAGCGTTCCTCCTTCAGCATACCGGCAGCCGTATAAAATGCGAACGACCCCGCCGTGCCGGCATGGCAGGGCCATTCTTAGAGGCTCTACATTATCCACTCCCTTATCGGGCGGATAATAAGCTTATCTGAGTCATTCTCCGCGCGCCGCTTCCCAGGAAGCCAGCTGGGAGGAGAACATGTCGCCGCTCATAGCGGTATCATATACATATAGACCCTTATACTTCAGGTATCCCCATCCACAGCTTGAATATACTCCTTCAAAGGGATTCAGCTTCGTGCCGTTATATATGCCGCCTGAGGCCCTGTAGGGTATCACCATTGCGTGGTCTATATAATACGCTTCGGCATTGGCAAATGCGGTATAGCGTGCGTCAACGTCAATAGTTTCAAGCTTTGCCTTCTCTATCAGTTCATAGTATTTTTCAACTATAGCCGTTGTTTCGGCGGACTTGGTGCTCTTTTCAAAAACGTCGGTAGTATCGAACGCAAACGTATAATTGTTGCCCTTCTGCGTCATAAACAGCCAGGTTTCCGGGTCAACATAGCCTGCACCGCCGTTAAGGCGCTGCATTGCGTAATTGCCGCAGCGGCGGGTTCCGCTAAGGAAGTTCTGCGCGCCGAAGTTGTTTATGATTATCTCTATGTAGTCCGCGCCGAGCAGAGCCTCAAGCTGCTGCTTCATCACCAGGCATTCCTTTGCCCATGTAGCGTCGCCGTTATACTGCATCAGTATCTTTACCGGGAATTTTGCTCCAGCAGCCGTCATTTCCTCTATCGCCTTCGCCTTGTATTCAAGGGCAAGCTTTTCATTAAAGCTGTCGGTTTCGGTTATCTTTGCAAGGTCGCCGTAGGTGGTGTAATCCTTGTTCCCATTGCGTGCAAAGCCGCTGGGGGTTATGGAATTGCTCACCATGTCGTTGGCATTATTGGGGAATTCGACCTGCAGCGCCCTTATGCGGTCAAGGCCGTGATAAATGGACTTGCGGAAGTTTTCGTTATTAACAGCTATGCGCCAATTGTCCGGTTCATACTGTTCATCGAACATGGGTTCAAAGTTAAAGCCGAAATAGAAGGAATAGTCGATTTGCTTTATCGTGGGGGAAACAAGCTTGGCCGTATCCTCATTGCTCATCCATTCGGCAAGCAGATCGGAGCTTATCTCGGTATAATCGATTTCGCCGTTAAGGAACATGGTTGGCGCAAGGGTGCCGGCTTCGGCGTTGTATTTGCGCTCAACGCGCTCTATATGCACGTTTTCAGCGTCCCAGTAATTGGGGTTCTTAACGTAAACATGTATCTGCTGCGGGGCGAATTCGTCCATCAGGTACGCGCCGCAGTACCACATGCGCGTGTTGTCTATGCCAAGATCGGCGCCGTTTTCCTCTATGCAAGCCGCGCTCATCGGATAGTAGCAGCCAAACTCAAGCAAGCTCAGGAAATATACACGCGGCTGGGTAAGGGTATATTGCAGAGTATATTTGTCTATCGCCTTCACGCCTATCGAATCTGCGCTCACGGCTTCCGCCGGGGTCTCGCCTTTAACGATGGCGGAGGTATAATCGTAATATTCCTGCGCGCCGGCTATATAGCCATTCATCATGTGGGAATTGCTGGAATCGTTCGCCGCGTTCAGCACCCATTCCGCGCCCGTTACCCAGTCCTCCGCGGTAACCTCGCCCTTCTCCGCGCCGGTATAGTCATACCATTTCATGCCTTCGCGTATTTTCAGCGTCCAGGTCAGTCCATCGTCGCTTACCTCCCAGCTTGTGGCCGCAGCGGGCTGCAAATTGCCGTAGCTGTCGCTTGAAACCAGCGTTTCAACGCAGTTCGCGCCGAATATCATGTCTATTTCGGACGCGCTGTAAAGGTAATTCAGGGTGGAGACTTCGCTGTTGTAAAGCATGCGGTATGTCTGCTCCGCGCTGCGTGTTCTGCCGTCCGGCCCGGTGGAGCCGCCGTTATTGCCGGCGGATGGATCGTTGCCGTTTGCGGGGCCGGTGCAGCCGGCGGCCACGCCAAGTATCATTACCAGCGCGCACAGCAGTGCCAATAGTTTCTTCATGTCTTCATCCTCCTTATAATGTATCTTTATAAGATTTACGTTTTCATGCTACGGCGTATGCAGCGAGTTCGTCCGTATTGGGTCCGTGCGGTATCCGGCCCCGGGGTAAATGGTATTGCGTGGTTATCATCGATTGTTTTTGCGGTTATGAAGCGTATGCTTTAATAAAAAATAATAAACATAAGCCCCCGTGTCAAGGCAAGCAGGCGTTTCTTAGCGCATTTCTTAGCATTCGCGTGCTTTTCTTCGGCAGCCATGTATAGTAGAATGTATATGGAAAAGAATTCTGTTTGCTGCATTATTATGCATGTGCCGCGCGTCCGCGCCCGGAGGAAAGATTGAATATATTTGACCACAAGCATTATAAGGCGCTGCTTATGCGCATACTTGTGCCGCTTACGCTGGCGCCGCTTTCGCTTGCGCTAAAGGCCACAGGCACGGCGCACGGCGTACTGAGTGCCGCGGCAGTGCTTTTGCTTATCGCAACGCCGCCATCCCCGCCGCGCACAACGCCGCTGTTTTCCAACACAACGCTTTTTGTCATATGCTATGCGCTCTGCGCGGCGTACCTTTCCGCAAGCGCGGCGGAAATACTGTCGGTGTGTGCAGTGCTTATAGCCGCGGGCTATATATCGGCCAAAATACGCATGCAAATGGAAAGCGAGCACCGCAAGAACATTTCAAGCGCGGAGCGCACCGCAAGGCTTAATGAGCTTAACGCGCTGCTGCTTGCCGCGCACAGCACGGATGAAATACTCGATCTTGTGCTTGGCTTTATGCACCGCGTTAGCGGCCGCTCCATAATTCTTTTTGAAACGTCCCGCTCCATCCGCCGCGTATCCGCCGCGCCGCAGGGGGTTATAATATACGGCCTTGATACCGCCGCCATAACGCAGGCCGCCAATACCCAGCGCATATGCGGCAAGGGCTCCGCCGTATGCCCCGGTTCCGTATACCGCTGCTATCCCGTCCCCCTCGGCAAGGACATAGGCGGCGTTATAGCCATAGTTTTCGGCACGGAAGAATGCGATGCGGACATGATAGCTTTTATGGATCAACTTATGCAGCGCGCAAGCATTGCGCTGGACAGGCAGCGGCTTATAGATACCCGCCAGCAGATATCCATAGAAAAGCAGCTTGAGCACATGCGTTCCAACTTTCTGCGCGCAATATCGCACGACCTTCGCTCTCCCCTTGCGGCAATAGCGGCCGCCTGCTGCGCGCTGGAGCAAACGCCCGATATGTCCGAAGGCAATCTTCGCCTTATATCAGACATTCAGGAAGAATCAGAATGGCTTACCCAGATGGTTGAGAATCTGCTTTCCGTAACCAGGCTCGACACCAGCTGTCCAAAGCTCAATTTCACATCCGAAGCAATAGAGGAGATAGTCGGCGAAGCCGCATACAAATGCAGAACGCGCTTCCCGGAGCTTGAGCTTGAGGTAAAGGTACCTGACGAGGTGATAATCCTGCAAATGGACGCTATGCTCATAACGCAGGTCATACTCAACCTGGTCGAAAACGCGCTTAAATACGGCGGCGAATCAAAACGGGTATTGATAACCGTATCCCGCAATGAGCGCGAGGCGCTGCTTACCGTGCGCGATCACGGCATGGGCATACTGCCCGAAAAGCAGGATACGCTTTTCAGCGGGCGGGCTATCTCGCAGGACGATTCGCGCCACGGCCTGGGCATAGGGCTTTCCATATGCAAAACGATAGTAAACGCGCACCACGGCCGCATATGGGCCGAAAATTGCGCCGACGGCGGGGCCGAGTTCAATTTCACATTGCCATTGGAGGAAACAGATGGATAAAAAGCTGCTGATAATAGAGGACGACCCATATATAATGCGGGCGCTGTCATCAATACTGGAAATAGAGGGTTATGCTCTGGACTGCGTTACCACCGGCGCTGACGCGCTGAGCAAGGCCCGTTCAGACCCGCCGGATCTTTTTCTGCTGGATCTCGGCCTGCCGGACATGGACGGGCTTCAGGTGATTCAGCAGCTGCGCACCCAAACTCGCCGCCCGATAATAATTCTTTCCGCCCGCGCACAGGAAAACGAAAAGGTGCTTGCGCTTGATTACGGCGCGGATGATTACGTTACCAAGCCCTTCGGCGCAAAGGAGCTAAAGGCACGCATACGCTCCGCATTGAGGCACACATATATAAGCCAGGAAAGCGAAAGCCTTGGAAGATACCGCTACATATGCGGCCCGCTCACGGTTGATTATCAGCTTGAGCGCGTGTTCAAAAACGGCGAGGATATGCGCCTGACCAATATAGAATATCAGATAGTTGCGCTGATATCCCGCGCATCCGGCAAGGTGCTGACGTATCAAACCATAATCGCCGGCATATGGGGCCCGTATGCGGACGCGGAAAACAACCGCATACTGCGCGTGAACATGGCGAACATCCGCCGCAAAATAGAGGAAAACCCCGCCGCACCCAAGTATATATTTACCGAGGTAGGCGTTGGATACAGAATGGCGCCCGAAAAGCGGCCCGACATGAACTGAAACGGAGGAACTGAAAAATGTATGATCTGCTGATAAAAAACGCATATGTGCTGGACGGTACCGGAGCGGAAGGCTTCCATAGCGACATAGGCATATCAGGCGGCAAAATAGCCGCCATGGCGCAGGCAATAAATGCCCAAGCCGAAAGCGTTATAGATGCCTCCGGGCTCACGCTTGCGCCCGGCTTTATAGACGCGCACAGCCATCAGGACGTTATAGTTGAAGAATACCCCGAATGCATCTGCGCCGTGGAGCAGGGCATAACCACGCAGGTAACCGGCATGTGCGGCGACTCCGCCGCCCCCGTTTCGCCGCGGCATGTAGGCGACGCCCTTCGCATAATAAGCTCCCTCAAGGGCGGCGCGCTGCCGTCCCCCGTTGAAACCCGCTTCACATTCGGCGGCTATCTTGACCATATTGATAAGCCGCTCGGCACAAACATGGCGTTCCTTGTTGGCCACGGCATGATTCGCGCGGCGGTAATGGGCTTTGAAAACCGCAAGCCAACGGCATATGAGACAGAGCAGATGAAGGCCCTTGTTCAGCAGGCCATGGACGGCGGCGCGTTCGGCATATCGTTCGGGCTTATATATCCGCCGGGATCGTATTGCGATGCGGAAGAAATGAGCGAGCTTTGCAAGGTGGTTGCGCAAAACGGCGGCGTTATGACCGTGCATGTGCGCTCGGAAAGCAGCGGGCTTATAGAAGCGGTGGAAGAAATGCTCGGTGTTGTGCGCGCAAGCGGAGTGCGCTGCGTAATATCGCACCATAAGGCGACCGGCGGCAGCGCAAACTGGGGCAAAACCGCCAAAACACTTGAACTGATACAAAAAATAAACGCCGAAGGTTACGACGTTTTTACCGACCAATATCCATATACCGCCTCCGCCACCGGCCTTTCCACAAACATTCCGGACGATATGTTCACGCTCGGAACGGATAAGCTTATCGCCATGCTGTCCTCCGCGCAGGGGCGAAACGAGCTGCGCCCGCTTATACTCGGCGCGTTAACGCCCAAGGAGCGCTTTAAGTACACCATGATAGGCTCTTCCCCCGCGCATCCCGAATACAACGGCAGAATGCTCAACGACATAGCGGATGAGCTGAACATTGATCCATACGAGCTGCAATGCGATATTCTGCGCGACGATAAGCTGCTCACCGGCGGCATATACCATACCATGAGCGAGGATGATCTGAAGCGCGTTATGCAATACCGCCGCACTATGGTGGGCACGGACGGCATGTGGTACCCCGGCTGCAGCGGCTGCCACCCGCGTTCGATAGGCACGTTCCCGCGCGTGCTCGGCCGCTACGTTCGCGAAAAGCAGTATATCACCCTGCCGGAAGCCATACGGCGCATGACCTCACTGCCCGCGCAGGTGTATGGGCTTAAAGACAAGGGGCTTATAGTAAAGGGCTATGATGCGGACATGGTGCTTTTCGACGCGGACAAGATTATAGACCGTGCAGATTACGGCTCATTCCGCACCCGCTGCGAAGGGCTTAATTATGTTATAGTCGGCGGAAAAACAGCGGCGGAAAACGCCGTATTCACCGGCGCTAAAGCCGGGCGGATAATACGGCGGCCGTAAATCCGTATAATTACCGAGCAAGCATCCAGTTTATAATATCGAATCTGTCGCTGTGGTATATCCAGCGTATTTCATGGCCCTGCCCGCTGAGCAGGGTCAGTTTGCTGCTGCCGCCGCAGCGATTTATCATTTCATGCGCCTGAATAACGCTGAAGCCCATGCCGCGGTCAAGCTCCCCATGGAATATCCACACGGGCATTTTTGTAAGCAGTGCACAGCTGAGCGGATCCACGCTGCCGCACACCGGCACAAGGCATGTTACAACATTTGTTTTTATTTATTAATATCTTCTTGATTATTTTAATAAAGTTTCAACTTGTTTTTAATAGTAAATTATGTTATCTTATAATTAAGCAATTGCTTGTGTTGTAATCGTTAAGACGTCTGGTTTTTGTGTTCAATGTCATATGGAGGTGGTATTAGGGCTTAGGTAGTATTATACATTGTTAACAGTAACTCAGGAAACAGTTTTTGGACTCACAATTTTAACCGAGAGGAGACATGTGTATGAAAAAATCATTGATGATTTTGCTCGTTTGCACGCTGCTCACGATTATAAGTGCATGTGCAAACAACAACCCGGGGCTTGTGCCTTCCGTTCCCCAATACGATTATGAGTACACCACGCTTGAACAGCTATCCGAAAATGCGGATAACGTCATCATCGGTACAGTTGATAGCGTGGAACAAGCCGATGACCTCCACAGCTTTTTCCACATAAAGGATCTTAAGGTCTTATGCGGGCAGGATGTGGACTCCGTAAGCATATACGGAGTAGTAGGGCTGATGGAAGAGGGTGGCAGGTACTGCCTGTTCACCTATAACAATGATAAAGTCTTCTGGCCTATGCCGCTGACGCTGCTGGTCGACCGCGAATCGATATTTGAAATACAGTCCGGCAAAGTTATTGCGCCCGATAGGTTCGGTATGACCGGCATGAGCGAAGATGAATTGATCGATGCTGCAACAAAATTGTCCATGCGCGAAAATACCGTGCCGACCGTTACAGACGAATTGCCGTACGACAAGCTGATAGCCGAAAGCGAAGCCATATTCACCGCCACGGTCAAGGAGTTGTCCTATTCTTCGCCATATTCGGGAGGCAGTGCCGCTGTCACGGTAAACAAGGTATTCAAAGGGACCGCAGAAAAAAGCCCCACGGGGCCCGCGGAAGAAAACGAAATAAGAATGCTTGTGCCGCAAGGCTTGCAGGTAGGTGAAACATATTTGTTTTTCAGGACAAACGGCCTGGCGGGTATGCCAACCCGCAACAACAGCGTGATAAGCGTTGAATCCGAAGAGTATGCTCAGATTCTTGAACAGATACAGTAAATAGGATGCGGGAGCGCCGCATCCGATCTTTGTTGGTTTTTCATTTCAGCTTTATTCGAATCCGTTTCTTACAGCCCGTCCCCCGGCAGTTCAACTCCGGCGGCGGCTGCGGCGGCTATGGCGGGGCCAAGCTCGCCAACGCGCTCGGGGCTGTGCGCATCGCTGTCCGGGCGCATGACCGCGCCTATTTTGGCTATCAGCCGTATGTCATCCGGCGAAAGGGTTACGTGGCGGGAGTTTATCTCTATCATCGTGCCCAGCTCCTTCGCCCCGCGGGCAAGGGTTTCTATATCGCACTTCACATATTCGCCCGGATGGGCAAAAATATCTATCCTATATTTTTCCGCCGCGGCAAGCAGCGCCTTCGCCGTCAGCTCCGGTTCGCTTTTGTGCAAGCCTGCGGCCTCCATGGAGCGCTTCAGCAAAAAGCCGTCCCGCGGCACAACGCCCTTGTGATACGCCAGCAGAAGCACATCGAACATGCTCCTGTCCTTGGGCGCGTCACATTCGCCAAAGCCGGTCAGGTTGCATTCAAGGCCGAACAAAACCTCTATATCCCGCGCGTAAACGCTTGCAAGGCGCTCCGTCTCCTTCCTAAGCCGCGTCAGCTTTTCGCCGCGCACGCCGAAAAAAACGTGCCCGCCCGCGTGCTCCGTTATGGCTATACGTTTAAGCCCGCAACGCACGCCGGCAAGGACTATCTCCTCGGGAGTGCCCTTGCCGTGCGAAAAATCGGTATGCGTATGCAGGTCGCTCAAATAGCTTCCCATGCTCATTTTCTATTTTTGCTCCCCGATATGCTCATGCCGCGGAAGCGCGCCACAAGCGTTATCAAAAGCGTGCTCAGCGTTATTGTAGACATTGAATTTTCAAGCCTGAACGGCACCTTGGCCGAGCCTATGTGCGATGCGGTGAAGAAATAGTCGCATGTTTGCGCGGCCTGATTCCCGGCATAGCTGCTCAGGTACACCGTGGTCGCTCCCGCGGCCTTGGCGGCGATTATTTCATCGAATATATCCTTATTGCGGCCGCTGCGGCAGAAGGCTATAACCGCATCGTCCTTTGTGAAGCGGGTGCGGTATATGCCCATACTCACCTCGTTGCAAAGGGGAATTGCTTCCATATTCATCATGTTAAAGCTGTGCACCATGTCCTTTGCCAGCAGCTCCGATTCGCCGCAGACGAACACGCGCTTTTTGCCGGCAATATTCTGCGCCGCGGCGCAGAACGCATCCTTATCCAGCGCATGATATGTATCCTCAAGCGACATTATGCTGTATCCGCACAGCTTGTCTATAACGGTGGAGTCGCTGTCCTCGTCGCTCACGGGGGAAAGCTTCTGCGTTGCGCCGTTTGCGGCCGCTCCGCCCGCCAGCGCCACGCGGAAATCAAGGAAGCCCTTGTATCCAAGCCTCCTTGCAAGGCGGGTAACGCTTGGCACGCTTACGCCGGCAGCCTCGGCTATTTCGTTGATGACCATGCGCATCGCGCGGTCAGGATTGTCCAGGATAAAGTCTGCAACCTTGCGCTCCGCCGAAGGCAGCGTCACATACGCGGAGCGTATCTTGTTATTTGCGGGCATTTTCTTCTCTCCTTTTCATCTATGTTATAGTAAATTTATACACTTTAAGTACATAAAACCCGCCTCCTATACAAGCGGCGGTTTCAATTCCCACGATGTTACATGGTATTTGTATTATACACGGGTTTATTAAACTTTACAATGGCATAATTATGAATTTGTGCAAACTTCACATTCGCCGCCCGCGCACATAAGCTTCCGCACATAAATTTCATATAAAAAATTGCGCATAAAAAGGGGCATGCAGCCCCGCTCTTCGATTGACAGTAGGGATGTTAAACATTATAATGATACATAGAATGCCTGTACCGGGCCGAACATGTATACAGGCCCGGGAATACACCAAATACATCAGGAGGATATACTCAAAATGGCAAAGACAATGACCATTGACGGCAATACCGCTGCGGCGCATGTAGCATATGCGTTCAGTGATGTTGCGGCCATCTACCCCATCACTCCCTCGTCCCCCATGGCCGAGGTTGCCGATGAGTGGGCGGCAAACGGCAGAACCAATCTGTTCGGTCAAAAGGTAAGGATAGCCGAGATGCAGTCCGAAGCAGGCGCCGCGGGCGCTGTGCACGGCTCCCTCAAGGCTGGCGCCCTGACCACCACCTTCACGGCTTCCCAGGGCCTTTTGCTGATGATTCCCAACATGTACAAGATCTCCGGCGAGCTGCTGCCCGGCGTGTTCCACGTGTCCGCCCGCGCGCTTGCTTACCATGCGCTGAGCATATTCGGAGATCACAGCGACGTTATGGGCTGCCGCCAGACCGGCTTTGCCATGCTTTCTTCTGCCTCTGTTCAGGAGGTCATGGACCTTGCGCTGGTAACTCACCTTTCCGCCATCAAGGCTTCCGTCCCCTTCGTCCACTTCTTCGATGGTTTCCGTACCAGCCACGAAGTGCAGAAGATAGAGGCCATAGATTACGAGGATATGGGCAAGCTGCTTGATTACGATGCAGTGGCCGCCTTCCGTGCGCGCGCACTCAATCCTGAGCATCCGCACCTTTCCGGCTCCGCCCAGAACCCGGACATTTACTTCCAGAACCGCGAAGCCTGCAACACCCGTTACATGGCCGTTCCCGCAATAGTTGAGCATTACATGGAGGAAGTCGGCAAGCTGACCGGCCGCCATTATAATCTGTTCGATTACGTCGGCGCGCCCGATGCGGACCGCGTAATAATCTCCATGGGCTCCAGCTGCGACGTGGTTGAAGAAGCCATAGACTACCTTAACGCCCGCGGCGAAAAGCTGGGCCTTATAAAGGTTCGTCTGTACAGGCCCTTCCGTGCGGACAAGCTGCTTGCCGCCCTGCCCGCCACCTGCAAGAAGATCGCCGTGCTCGACCGCACCAAGGAATGCGGCTCCCAGGGCGAGCCTCTCTATCAGGACGTGGTCAATGCCTTTGCCGAGGCCGGCAGGTTCGATGTTAAGATCATCGGCGGCCGTTACGGTCTGGGCTCCAAGGAATTCACCCCCTCCATGGTCAAGGCCGTTTATGACGAGCTGAAGAAGGACGATGCCAAGCCCCGCTTCACCGTAGGCATAGTTGACGACGTGACCAATCTGTCCCTGCCCGTGACCGAGCAGGTCAATGCCGCTCCCGAAGGCACCATCGCCTGCAAGTTCTATGGCCTTGGTTCCGACGGCACCGTTGGCGCGAACAAGAACTCCATAAAGATAATAGGCGACCATACCGACATGTATGCTCAGGGTTACTTTGCCTACGACTCCAAGAAGTCCGGCGGCTTCACCGTGAGCCATCTGCGCTTCGGCAAAAAGCCCATACAAAGCCCCTATCTCATCGATGCGGCTGACTTCGTGGCCTGCCACAACGCTTCCTACGTCACCCGTTACGATGTGACCGAAGGCATCAAGGAGGGCGGCACTTTCCTGCTCAACTCCGAATGGACGCTTGAGGAGATGGAGCATGAGCTGCCCGCCAAGATGAAGAACGCCATCGCCAAGAACCATCTCAAGTTCTATAACATAGACGCCGTTAAGCTGGCCAAGGAAGTCGGCATGGGCAACCGCATCAATACCATAATGCAGTCCGCCTTCTTCAAGCTGGCAAACGTTATCCCCGCCGACCAAGCCATAGAGTACATGAAGGCTGCCGCCAAGAAGTCCTATGCCAAGAAGGGCGAGGACGTCGTGGCCCGCAACTATGCCGCCATAGACGCAGGCGCCAACGCCATAGTTGAAATCAACTATCCCGAATCCTGGGCCACCACCACCGAAGGCGCGGTTGTGAAGCCCGTGACGGATGATCCGTACTTCACTCAGTTCATTTCCCCCATCCTGGCCCAGAACGGCGACAAGCTGCCCGTTTCCATAATGAGCCCCGATGGTTCCGTGCCCACCGGCACCACCAAGTACGAAAAGCGCGGCATAGCCGTTGACGTACCCGCGTGGATACCCGAAAACTGCATACAGTGCAACCAGTGCTCCCTGGTCTGCCCGCACGCCTGCATAAGGCCCGTGCTGGTAAAGGACGAGGACAATGCCCCCGAAACCTTCGTGACCAAGCCTGCCACCGGCAAGGAGCTTGCGGGCTATAAGTTCCGCATGCAGCTCTCTCCGCTGGACTGCACCGGCTGCGGCAACTGCGTGGACGTTTGCCCCGCCAAGACCAAGGCGCTCAAGATGGTTCCCCTGCACACCGTACAGGAGACCGAAGGCGCGAATTGGGACTTCGCTGCCAAGCTGCCCGAGCGCGAGCTTGACATGAACAAGTACACCGTTAAGAACAGCCAGTTCCTCAAGCCCCTGTTCGAGTTCTCCGGCGCCTGCGCAGGCTGCGGCGAGACCCCGTATATCAAGCTTATAACCCAGCTGTTCGGCGACAGGATGATAATTGCCAACGCCACCGGCTGTACCTCCATCTACGGCGGCAGCGCGCCCACCGTACCTTACACCACCAACGAAAAGGGCCACGGTCCCGCATGGGCCAACTCCCTGTTTGAAGATAACGCCGAGTTCGGCTTCGGTATCAACCTTGGTACCAAGCAGCGCCGCGCGCATGTTGCGGAGCTTGTTGAAAAGCTGATCGCGGTTGACTACTGCGACGCCGATCTAAAGGCCGCCGGTAAGGAATGGCTGGAGAACATGGACGATGCGGAAGGCTCCAAGAAGGCGGCTGCGAAGCTGGTTGCCGAGCTGGAAGCGAGCGTCGATCCCGATCTGACCGGCACCCAGTGGGAAGAAGCATGGCTCAAGAACGGCAAGAAGTGCCCCTGCGAAGCGTGCACTCTGGGCCGCGAAGTGCTTGCCAATAAGGACCTGCTCGTCAAGAAGTCCATATGGATATTTGGCGGCGACGGCTGGGCGTACGACATCGGCTACGGCGGACTTGACCACGTTCTTGCCATGGACGAGGATGTAAACGTTCTGGTCGTTGATACCGAAGTTTACTCCAACACCGGCGGACAGTCCTCCAAGGCTACGCCTACCGGTTCCGTTGCCAAGTTTGCTGCGGCCGGCAAGCGCACCAGCAAGAAGGATCTGGGCATGATGGCCATGAGCTACGGCTACGTGTACGTTGCCAAGGTTTGCATGGGCGCCAATCAGCAGCAGCTGGTCAAGGCCCTTGCGGAAGCCGAAGCTTATAAGGGACCCTCCCTCATAATCGCCTACGCTCCCTGCATCAACCACGGCCTGAAGGTAAAGGAAGGCATGGGCAAGAGCCAGGCCGAGGCCAAGAAGGCCGTTGAAGCCGGTTATTGGCAGCTTTACCGTTACAATCCGGAGCTTACCGCCCAGGGCAAGAATCCCTTCACTCTGGACAGCAAGCCCGCGACCATACCTTACCGCGAGTTCATAATGGGCGAAGTTCGCTACGCTTCCCTGCTGGCTCAGTTCCCCGAAGTGGCCGACAAGCTGTTCGACCGCGCCGAGCACGAGGCCAAGGATAAGTACGAATACTACAAGAAGCTCAACGACATGCAGTAATGCATTGATTAACAAAACCCGGGACGGCAATCGCCGTCCCGGGGCTTTTTGTGTGTGCAGATAATCTATAATGTTTGATGAAGTAAAATAAGCAACTCACATCTCATTGTTTGTTACAACCCCTCAGTCACGGCTAACGCCGTGCCAGCTCCCCGGCCGGGGAGCCTTTTTTTGGGGGGGCTACCACTAACCAAAAGCTGTCCCCGTTTACGGGGAAAGTGGCATGGCGAAGCCATGACGAAAGGGGAATGGCTCAAAGCTGCCAAGTGCCGCGAGATGTTCCCCCCCTCAGCTTCGCTTACGCTCAGCAGTTCCCCCATAAATGGCGGCGCCTTTTTGGTACAGTACAAGCACGGCGTACAGTGCC